>Ga0209012_1001846_pt1 | contig 20336 bp, 19 predicted proteins | sample RS3BMetagenome_FD_184735 | JGI IMG/M metagenome (GOLD analysis project Ga0209012, IMG submission 184735) | Ferric oxide microbial mat and aquatic microbial communities from Rainbow Spring, Yellowstone National Park, USA - RS3B (SPAdes) (version 3) ...
ACTGACGTTCCGCACTTCTCGATGACGAAATAGTCCCCCATCGGCCCAGGTCGCGACTATCAGCCTGGGTCAGAGAGCGGCGACCGATGCGTAGGTGGCAGCAGGCACGTGCAAGAGGTCGAGCACCTTGAGCTGCAGCGCGGTGAGCTGCGGCTCGAAGACCTGCACGACGTCGTCCCCGCGCATCAGGCGGTGGCGTTGGACGCCGCTGAAGATCTCGAGGATACGCGGAGCGCTCGGAGCCGGACAGTTGCGGAGCTCGGGATAGAGGGGGATGGCGGCCAGCGATTCGGCCTTCATCGAGGCGCGGACCTCGCGTTCGATCAACGCCTCGGTGAGCATGGCCAGGAAGTGGCACAAGAGGAGCGCCTCGATGCGGTGGGGCGACTCCAAGAACACCGGGGCAACGAGCTGGGGACCCTTGAGCATGTGGTTCCGGCGCTCGAGGTTGGGCTGGTAGCGGTAGGCGGCGAGCACCGCCTCTGGAGTCATCTCCCGGTCGTTGGTGATGAGCGGGAAGCACCCGTCGGTCGCGGCGTCATAGGAGACGAGCTCGGCGTTGACCTTGGCGCCGGCGTTGAATACCGCCTTGTCGGTCCGCCGGTAGCGCGTGGCCGATCCCGGACGGCCCCTCTTCTCCTGGCGGTAGTCCGTCACGGTCGACTCGGCGACGGCGAAGCCGACCCAGCGGGCGGCACCGGCAGCGGCCAGTGCCGCCTTCACCGCCTCCTCAGCAGCCACCTTGGTCTTGAGCCGCGTCTTGGGGCTCTGCAACCTCGCCTGCACCTCCTCGACGGCGGCGAGGCCGGCCTCGATCCGCGCGGCGCGTGACGCCGCGTCGCGGGCGGCCTTGGCACTCGAGTGGACCCACACCACGCGATAGCCGTCGGTCGACGGCACCGGCGCCTCGAAGGTGCGCCACACCTCGTCGGGGTCACCGATGCGGGCCCCGGCCCGGCGGCCGGCCTCGGCCCAGGTCGGGGCGTGGGACTGGGCCCAGTCCCGGAACCACCTGTCCTCCTTGCGACCGTGGGGGATGACGGTCACGAAGCGCCCGTTGTGGGAGGCGATGTGGCCCATGGCCTCCTTCGAGCACAGCTTGGAGTCCGCCACGTAGAGGAACCCCGGATCCCCGACGAGGGCGACCAGCTCGTCCCAGGTCGGGACGTGGGTCGTGTCGTCGGAGGTGTTGCCGTCGTGGACTCGGTAGGCGACGGGGACCGCGCCGTCGGCCGAGATGGTGAGGACGAACAGCAATTGCCGCAGGTCGGGCCGAAAGTCCTTGTTGTGACCGAACGCGGGCTTGGCCACGGCCTTGCCACCGCGCTCCTCACCGCCGCCTGGGTAGTCCGTTCCGGTGAGCGTGACCGTCGTCGAGTCGTTGTGGAGCTGCTCCAGTTCCACCTGGAACTCGCGCACGACCGACAGCACGGTCTCGGTGACGAGCGTCGCCCGATCGGCGTCGAACAGACGGTCGAGCATGCGCCCCACCCGGTCATCGTTGAGGGCAGCGGCCTCGCCGGGCAAGAGGCCGAGGAGACCGGCGTCGATCGGCGCCGCCCACTCCCCGAGTGCGTACACGGGTCGGTGATCGACGACGATGTTGCGCAGCACCACGCCGATCACGGCCGCTGGGGCGAGGCGGAGGCGGGCATCGTCGTGGGGGACGAAGCGGTCCAGGCGCTCGAGGACCCCCATGCGCGCCAAGAACCAGTTGACGACGGGCAAGGCGCCGACGGACTCGCTCTCAAGGGTGAAGCGCTCTTCGGCGGCCATGGGCTCCCTCCTTGACAGCGGGCTCCGTGATCGGTCAGTGTAGACGCTGACAGATCGCCAACCGCGGATCCCCCGCCGAAGGAGCATGGTGGCCAGCCGACTCGAACGCCACGAGGCCAAGTACCGATCCCTCAAGGCCCAGCTCGACGAGATCGGCTTCATAAGTCCGGGCAGCCTCGTCGTGCGGGAGACCTCATGCGGCAAGCCGGGGTGCCGCTGCCAGGGCGATCCCCCGCAGCGCCACGGCCCCTACTTCCAATGGAGCCGCACCCGCGAGGGCAGGACCGAGAGCCGGCGACTCGACGAGCACGAAGCGAAGTTGTACCGGGAGTGGATCGACAACCGCCGCCGCCTCGAGCGGATCGTCGCTCAGATGGAGCGCGTGTCCGAGGCGGCGGGCGAGATGCTTCTTCGCAGGGCGCGATCCGAAGGCCAGTAGCTCCTCAGCCTGCTGGCCTGGGCCGATGGGGGGCTATTTCGTCATCGAGAAGTGCGGAACGTCAGTTCAAGGGACCGGTAGAACCGTTCTTCCGGCGATCCCGGGATGAGCCGGTCCGCGAGGCGTCGCGCCTTGTCACGCTGTTCCAGGTCCCGCGGCAGCGGTTGCCCGGGGGCTCCGGTGTACGAACCGCTGATGACCGCCCCGTACATTGCGCCCATGACTCGGTCTACATACTCGGGCCCGAAGTTCGCGGCAGCAGCAAACACGCGCTGAGCGAACTCCGCGCCTGACAGGAAGACATCCCGAGGCATGTGGCGAAGGATTGAGGCGAGCGCTGCTATGACATTGGCGTCAGGTGCCGCGAGCGTCTCGTCGAGGAAGGCGACGACGTCGGGGTCATCGAAATTCCGCGCGACCGCTGCGAAGAGAGGTCCGCCCTCGTGCTGGCGCTTCCAGGAGTTGGGCTCCTTCGCCATCCAATCCCTGATCCCTCGGAGGAATACGACGAGATCCGGACTGGCTCCGATCTGGAGCGGCGTGTGCCAGTGAAACGGAAGCGGCCCGTACTCCAAGGCTGAGTCGATCGCCTCCCAGTGCTCCACGCGACTGATCAGGAAGTCAACAACCTTGTCCGGGTCCTCCTTGGACAGCTGAGAAAGGAAGTCCTGGATCCAGTACTCATCGAGTGAAGGGCACTCGACGAGCTGTGCGAGCATTGCCTCAGCATCCGGCTCGGGGAGCTGACTCCACCGCAGCGGCCCCATGCTGGAAAATGACTGGAACACCTCCTCCGCTACCGCCATCGAATCTGTGAATCGCACGTGACTCAGGAGGAGCAGCGATTCTGGGGCGCGCTGTTGTGCCAATCGCTGAGCCCCGATGACGATGAGTCGGCGGATCACCTCATCGTCGTCCTCGACGAGCTGTACCAGAACGTCGAACTCGCCATCGAGCAAGGTTTGCCGGCCTCCACGGCCCCAACCCAGCGCGTGCGCCACCGCTCGCTTGACCTGCAGGCTGCCGGTAGCCAGCAACGCGCGAACCTTGGTCATCGCCTCGTCTGGTCTCAGACCGGCGAGACAGCTGATCGCAACTGCGACGACATCACGAACCGTGGCGTCGGGATCGGCAACCACGACATCGCAGATCGCGAGCCCCACTGAGGGGCGAGCGCCGATGAGATCAGCAACAAAGAGGCCGGGGGTGCCTGCCTGTCCTGAGAAGGCGGCGAGTTGAGCTGAGATTCTGTTCTCAAGAAGAGCCACAATCTCGTGATCGCTGTGCGCGGCCACAACGTCGGCTGCTAGCGATCTGAGGTCGACTCGCTTGGCCTCTTCCCTTTCCCGAACATTGGCCCTGTGCTCGCCGAGAAAGTCGCACGAACCGTCGAAGAGCGCGAGTGCGGTTCGAAAATCAAGAGAATTGGGGACACTCGCCATCACTTCCCGAGCTGCGTCTCGCGTTCCGATTTGCGAGTACTCCAGGTGCCAATGGATGGCTCGCCGCAGCGCGACGATGATGACGGGATCCATTGCCGTTGTGGCGACCGTGTCTCTCAAGAGCGAGAGTACCTGAAGGAAATCGGGCAGCCACGCCTTTCTTTCGTCGTCAGAGACTGATCGGCCAAACATGCCCACTGGAAAGTGAAGGCTGGCCTCGATGACCTTTACCGCTCGGCAAGCTCGCCCGATGTCAACGGACGCGAGTTCCCCCACGGCAAGCGCGATGACTCGCTCACGCAGGGGGCGAACGGCAATAGGGTCGAGCAGATACGGGCGGAACCGAATCGCGAAGCCGTCCATCGACTCGTCCGATCCTTCAGTTGCCAGAAGCGGCTCAAGCACGTCGAAGGGGGATGGAGCATGCTCGGAGAGTGGGCCCGCATTCAACCACTCGGCGGCAATGTCGATCATGGCGTGGTTGTAGCGCAACGGTTTCCCGCGATCGAACTCCGCGAACCCACGCAAGACACGAAGCGGGTGCTCGGTGTACCGGTTGGTCTCACGCCAACCGGTCGCCGCGAGGCTCCAAAGGAGGTTGGCGGCATCTCGCAGGTACGCCTCGTTGAAGGCGATCGCTCGAACAACAGCCGGCACCTCGTGGAGAACATCCTCGTAAGTAGGCGCGTGAAGCCGAAGCATTGGATCGTCGACATCCTCGACGGCGTCAGTCGGGTTGGCCACGATCCAGTTCACCAGCGCCATACTCCGATGTGGTTCGAAGAAGGCAACCTTCTGAAGAAGCTTGAGAATCGAGATCCGCCCCAGGATGCCTGCGCCCCGCGCAGCGGCGTCGACTGCATCCCAGAGACCATCGGTGAGTCGTGGCACGCCTGGGCGATCATGTCGGACCTGCCAGTCCATTCGGCTGGCGTTGACGAAGAGGTGTTGAGCGGCTTCGCCCTGTGCAGCCTCCCACGCTCGCTGCAGGTATCCAGTTGGAGTGCCGGAGCCATCGTCAAAGCACGCCCGGCCCATGACCACATCGCCGAGCAGGTCGGGAACCACGCGGAGTGAGCTTCCGCGGCGTAGAAGAACGCCGGCATCTTCGAGCGACCTGATGTGTCTGACCGCGCGGTCGTAGGGGTCGCGAATCAACGCGGCCAGACTGCTCTGGAATCCCGGGTCGGCACTCCGGAACGGTTGGAAAACTGCGACGCCGTCAAGGACGTCTCGGCGCATCTCGGGATCTCCCGAAATCGGATCAGCGACGACGACGTCGTAGAAGGTGTTGAGGACGTTCTCCCGGATTCGGTCTTCGTGGTCGACGCACGTCGGATCCAAGAGGCCGCGTCGAATCAAGACGCCGGCAACAACGGTGATGAAGGGGCAGTCGGCGGTGAGGTAGCCGAGGCGTTCGGCAAGCTGACGCGGCCACTCCGGTCCGAGGGCGTCAATGGCGAGAGCCTCGGCGTCGTCGCGCGAGAGGTCGCTTAGGTCCACGCGGGGAAGTTCACCGACTGAAATTCCCAAGGGACGAAGCTGGGATCGGAGTGAGTCGATGCCGAGTGGACGGAGTGACAAGAGGATCTTCGTGAGGGGGCTTCGCCGGACGATTTCACCCACGATGACAGTGAGATCGTCCTGATCGTGCGCGTCATCAATGACAACGAGAGCGGGCTTCTGTGCGGGCAGAAGCTCGAAGTGTTCCGGGCGGACGTCGGAGCCTGGTTTGAGGAAGAAGACCGCCGTGTTTCGGCCCGATATCGTCCGGCCCGCCTCGCGCAGGAGCTTGGTCTTTCCGATTCCGCCGCGCCCGACGACCAGGAACAGGCGCTGCTCTGCGTCGCTGGCAAACGCGACGACTCGATCGAGTTCGTCACGACGCCCAACCAGCGTCCAGTCATGGTTGTAGAGGGCGCCAGTGGAGAGAGGCTGAAAGAATTCGTGCGGCTGGAGCCAGGGACCTGGCTCCGCCACCCCCAGGAAGGCTGCTCGCCAGCCCGGGAAGTAGGTGTCCACAAGGCGCACGGATCGTTCGAGCGGTAGGCCCCGAACGATGCGGGAGATGTCCTCGGCGTCCCAGAGGGACCAGCCAGGATGAGACTGCATCTCCTTCCGAGCCTCGGGACTCGCGCTGCGGCGCGCGAGCACGAGGAAGTGAGCGTCGGCTTCGATCGTGACCTGGGCCACGGCGTCCTTGACGTCCTGGGGGCCGAACTCCTTGTGCCTCTTGCACTGATACGTCTGGACGTAGCGGGCGTCCTTCTCTGCAACGATGTCGACGCCGTATTGCTTGTGCCCCTGGCTCCCAAACCGGCTGACGAAGGTGTCGGGGCGCAGCTCCCGCGCCACGTCCGCCACCAGCTCCTCGAATTTGTCAGGCGCAAGCTCCGAGACTGGGAGAAGGGTCAGGTGAGGCCGGACAGGCTTCTGGACCTCGCCGGGGTGGTCAGTGAGTTCGGTGTACCCCGCAGCAGCGAGGAGGTCGGTGGCGTCGATCCCGAAGAGCGCGGCCAACTCCACGACGACGGCTCGGCGCGGGCGCGATACGCCCCTCTCCCAGCGACTGACGGTCTGCTGGCCGACGGGGGTTGAGAGGCGCTGGGCCAGTTCAGCTTGCTCCCACCCCTGGCGCCTCCGCTCCTCAAGGATCCGCTCTCCGATCGTCACGTCCACGGGGACTATCATACTCCTCAGATGCGTATGACACGCACCTGAAGGACATCCTGGGACTAGCATCCGCCTTACTTCCAAGTTCTGACGTACTTCCCTGTCACAGGGAACTATAGCTATGCTTGGAAGTATGGCCGACCCGAACCAGCTGGAGACGAGGGTTCGGCGCGTCCTCGCCATGGCTCTGCCCGGCACGCTACGCGTGGCTGTGGTGCGCCGGGGCGAGGGGCCGGGATCGGGCTTCGAGGTGACGGTCGAGGCCGGCGCCGCGGATCACCGGTTCCTAGCCGGATGGGCCGGCGAAGGGTGGCCAGCAGACGTCGAGGAGATGGTCCGCCTCATCCCTGGAGTTGAGGTGGCCTTGGCGGCCAATCTCTCGGACGGGGCGCGGGACTGGCTGGCCCGGCGGGGCATCGGATGGGTGGACGAGGCGGGCCACGCCGAGATCGTTCGGCCCTCTGGACTGGTGATTTCCCGGGAGCCGGGATCGCACCCATCCCGGCCGGCCGCGTCTTCGACCAAATGGTCACGTTCGACTCTCACTGCCGCCGAGGCGGCTCTGTCCGGGACGGTCCCCACGGTCGAGAACATCGAGAAGGCGACCGGGCTGTCCAGGAACGCCACGGCGACCGCCCTGCACAAGTTGGAGCGGCTCGGGTTCCTGCAGCGGCCTCAAGCCCTGCGAGGACCCATGTCCGGTCGACGGCTCGCAGATACCGAGGCCCTTCTCGCCGCGTACGTCGATGCGAGCGCGGACCAGCGGTCGAAGTCGCCAAAGCTCCTCGTCCACCGCCTGTGGGTCGGTGATGCTCTGGAAACCCTCCGGACGGAGATCGCGCCTGCGCTGAACGCGACGAAGACCAAGTGGGCTGCCACTGGGGTCGCAGCGTCGATCCTCCTCGCCCCCTACCTGAGCGACGTCACGACGCTCGACATCTACGTGGACACGGACCTGTTCTCGGACAAGGCCCGCCTGGCATCCCGGTTCGGAGGCCGCATCGTCGAAAGGGGACAAGTAATCGAGGTCCGCCCACTCCCGACGCCCATGACCGCCACAGGGCCCATAGTCGAGGGCATCCACGTCGCCCTCCCTGCCCGGGTCTACGCAGACCTCCTCTCCACCGGAGGCCGGGCTGCAGAAGCGGCGCGACACCTGAAGGAGGTGCGCGGTGTCGGATCCGGTTCGTAGCCGCCGGGCTCGGGAGCTGGCGGAGCGCGCGCTCGTCCGTCTCCTTGGGGAGTACGGGGACATTCCGGAATTCGTGCTGCTCGGAGGACTGGTGCCGGACCTCCTCTGCACAACCGCGGCCCGACGACACGAGGGCACCACGGACGTCGACGTCCAGGTAGACCTGGAGATCCAGGGTGGATCCGAGAACGCAGCCCGCCTGGAGGGAGCCCTCACCCGCGTCGGTTTCCGGCCGGACGATGAGCGGATCTGGCGATGGCGGGACAACACCGCACCGGAGTTGGTCGTGAAGGTTGAGTTCCTTGCCGACCTCGATGACGTCCCGAACCATCACACGGTCCCGTTCGTCGATTGCCAGTCGTTGGGGGCCGTGAACCTGCGTGGTACCGGATTCGCCGCCCGGCACTGGGAGATGCGGTCGATCACGGCGCCCATCGACGGAGTGGCCCAGACTGTCACCCTCCGCGTTGCCACGCTCCCGGCCTACCTGCTGGCGAAGACGCACGCCGCACACGGTCGCGGGCTGCCGAAGGACTGGTATGACATCGCGTACGTGCTCCTGAACGACGATGACGGCGGGCCTGGTCCGGCGGGACGACGCGTCCGTGAGCAGTTCGGAGACGACATCGCGGGATCGACGGTCACTGCACTGTCGGAGTTGTCGGCGAATTTCGCCGACGAGATGGCCCAGGGCAGCGTGGCCTTCGCCTCGACGATGGTCGGAATCCATCCGGAGTTGGACCCCGACGTGCTGGCCAACGACGCCGTCGCCGCCGTCGCAGCGTTCATGGGAGCGCTCGGGCCTGCCGACGCGATCTCGTGACGGTTGGGATCGCCGCCCCCGCCGGACACCGCGGGCCCGCTACTGCTTGCCCGTCATCCAGGGCTTGCGCAACCCGGTGATGACGGCGATGGCCGGCCCCGGAAGACCGCGCTTGCGCAGCTCGTCTGCGGCTGCGTTCTCAAGGATGCAGAAGAGCCTGAACTGCTCCCGTTTGGGGCCTTGCGCGCGAGCCTCGAAGTAGCCGCCCATGTTGCCGTGCATCGCCTCCCACTGCCCGCCGCCTGAGAACTGCGGTGGCGGTGCTTCGGCAACGGCGTCGAGGATGGCCATGAGACGAGCACGAACATTCACGGGGCAGCCGTCGAGGAACTCGTCGGCCGGCACCGTGTCGTCCCTCGTGCGGTAGAAGACGACATCCCAGGCCACCATCAGGACGTCGCCAGCGACGGCTTATGCAACCGAGCGAGCTGAGCGAGCCTTTCGCGTGCGTGGGGCGCGCTTGGCCCCGGCGCTCACCTCCAAGCGAGCCCCGAGCGCGGTCGCGATCGCTGCCACCGTCTTGAGTTCCGGGTTCACCTCCGCCGTGAAGAGGCGACGAACGGTGGAGGGATTGCGGCCGATGAGACGGGCAAGCTCCACCTTGGTCACGCCTGACGCCTCGCGGAGAGCATCGAGCTGGCGCATCACCGCATCGACCTGGGCGATCTCGGTGCGAGCCTGCTCGTACGCCTCGCGGAACGCGGGGTCCTGAAGCTCAGTGGCGCGCCGCCGTCGGTAGTGCCCCGTCTCGAGGGTGGACGATAGCTTCTTGGCGGCCGGCATCGAGGGCCTCCCTTTCTCATCGGCGATACGCAGGAGTGTACCACCTATGGTACGCGTTGTCAGCTCCCCACCGATCACCTCCCTGCCTCGGGCAGCCCGGGAGCGGCTTACCTGGACGAGGACGCCACTGGCGTTGAGACGAAGTTGGGCCATGGGCCCGCTCATCTCGTGCTCCTCGGCGATCCGGGCCAGCTGGTGCGCCGGCACCATCCGGGCGTCGAGGTCGCTGGCGAGCTTCGAGCGGTGCCAGTTCCTCCTCCGAGCGAGCCCAGTCGCTCGCAGACGGCAGCCGCCTGACGTTCCGCCTCGCTCTTGAATCCGCTGCGCAGCTGCGGGTCCGTCAGCCCAGGTCGGTGGAAGGGTTCGAGCGCCTGCTGCATCTCGGCGAAAAGTGGAATTCACTCGATCTCCATGGCCTCGTATTGGGGCGTCAGCTCGACCCAGCGGTTGCGCCAGTTGGGTGAGGCTTGTGTCGCCGACCAGCCGGCAGGGTCCGCTGACCCGTCGAGCCTAAGCGAGCGCCCAAGATCCTCCAGGTGTGCTTGCCATCCGGCGCCGTGGAAGTGGAGCTTGTCTACTGGCAGGCCGCGCCCTTCTACGACCGGTCGGGTCTGGGACCACTCCTCCGTGAGCCATGCCTCCAACTGACCCTCGTCGTCGGTGCCAGGCTCGGTGGTGAGCAGCAAGTGGTGCGGTGCCTCACAAGCGTCGACCCTTGCCGAACCGGTCCACGTGCTCGTGAAGGTCATCTCGACCATGCCGCCGACCCGCAGATCGCCCGAGACTTGGGCGAGCCAGCGTGCCAGCCGCTCTGGCGACGTACACGCCTCCCATAGGCCGCGGATGTCGGTGTCATAGAGTTACGCACTGCTCCACGTTTCTTGTCGAGCGCGCGCATCGTTCCGATCGTCGTCATCTCATCTCCTTCATTCCGCGTTTATTCCTTCAGCTCGCACTGGCATCGGCGAGGACGGAGAGGATCTCATCGCCCCAGCGCTCGAGCTTGGTCGGGCCCATGCCCTTGCACCGCGCCAGCTCGGCGAGGGAGCGTGGGTGGTGCTCCACGATGGACCGTAGGTGCGCATCGTGGAGGACGACGAAGGCGCTCACCCCTGCCTTCTTCGCGGCTTCCGAGCGCCAGGTTCGCAATGCCGCCTCGAGCGCGTCCGGATCGGTGACGTTCTGGCCCGGAGGTACCAGCTCGAGGCGCTTGCCCTCGATGGTGACGCTCGTGCCGTAGGGGACCCCGACGTTGGCGCTGCCGACGCGCATGACCGCCGACCCGTCCTTGAGCTCCGTGATCGCACCCCGATGTCCGAGGTGCTCGATCTCGAGCCCGATGGCAGCGACCACGCCGGCGGGAGGAGGATCGTGACGTCGTTCCTTGCGAGCCGCCCGGGGCGCCGGCCGTCGCTCCCGCAGAGCTGGCGGTGTCGTCTCACGTCGGTGTCCGGAGACCGGCACGCGCGGTCGACTGCCGGTCAGCTCGTCGACGAAGGGGGAAGGGCCGCCGCTGTCGGCGAGAACCACCACCTGTCGGCGCGCCCGGGTGATGGCCACGTGGAAGACCCGCCGCTCGCCCTCTTCGTCCTCCGACAGGCGATGGGGCATCACACCCTTCGACGCGCCGTAGACGACGACGTAGTCCCATTCCCGGCCCTTGATCCTGTGGATCGTCGACAGCAGCACCACAGGTCCCTGCGGAGCGGGGGTGTTGAGCTGGGCGCGCAGCCACGTTTCGAAGCCGTCGACCTGCGGGTGGAGACCCGCCACCGACTCCAGGGCGACAAGGTCGTCCACGTGCGTCGAGCGGTCGGCCTCCCTCCTCGAGGAGTCGAGCACATCCATCGTGGTGGCGAGGCCGACCTCCAGCCGGATGGCCCGCAGCGCCTCGACGGTGGAGACCCGGCACCCCCCGGCCACGTAGGCGATCGCGTCGGCGTACTCGGCGACCTTCGGTCCGTCGTTGCCCGACAGCCGTTTGGCCAGACCTCGGATGGCCCCGAGCGAGGTCACCGGCTTCTCGAGGAGCATCTCGACCACGTTTCGGGCGATCCCCCGAGTCGGCCGGCGCACGGTGAGCTCGACGTCCCTCCTGTTGATGGCCTCTGGTGCGAGGCCCATGCGCAGATACGCAAGCGCCGCTCGGATGCCCGTGCGCTCGAGCACCTTCGGACCGAGAGGGCGGCTGCAAGGGACGCCGGAGGCGGTGAGCTCGACCTGGACGGGCAGGAGCACCGAGCTCACGCGGGCCAGTACCGCCATGTCGTCGTGGGCCACGCCGGCCGCGGACCAGGCGCCAAGAACGTCGCGGGCCAGTTTCGGGAGGGTGTCGCCCGAGCCGTGCTGCACGGCAACTGGGCCCATCGATCGGAGGGGCTCGGCGAAGCCGGGGAGGGCGTCGTCCCGCCCTGGGCCGGGGCGGGTGGACTTGGCGATGCGCTCGGTGTTGTAGGAGAGGAGATTGGCGGCCGCGCTGACGACGGCGGGCGGGCAGCGGTAGTTGACCTCGAGCGCGTGCTCACCGGCGGAGGGGAAGTAGCGGCCGAAGTCGATGAGGAACTCCGGTGTCGCTCCGGAGTAGCCGTAGATCACCTGGTCGTCGTCGCCGACCCCGAAGCAGTCGAACGCCGGCGCGCAGAGCAGGCGGATGAGCAGCAGGTGAGCCGGGTTCAGGTCCTGGAACTCGTCCACGAGCATCATCCGGCACCGGGACTGCGCCTCGCTACGGGCGTCCGGGTCGGCGAGGAGGATCTCGATGGCCCGGTAGACCTGCTCGTCGTAGTCGAGCGCGCCCACTTCGCGCAGCGCCGCCCGGTAGCCGTCGAAGCGCTCGGCCAGGCCGGCGGCATCAGGAATAGCGTCTTCGACCTCGGTGGGTGGCCGAAGCCCGAGCCGCACAGCCGACAGCGCGTCGATGTAGGGCAGGACGGTGTCGGCGTTGGCCTGTCGGCGCACGTCGAAGACCTTCTGGACGAGCTCGCGCACCTGGAGCTCGTCGCCGAGGACGTCGAGGCGGCGCCGGCCGAAGTCCGTGCAGATCCACAGGCCCAGGCTGTTGATCGTGCGGACCTGGGCGCCGTCGCCGCTCTTGGAGAGGCCTGTACGCGTGCGGAGCTCCTCGGCGGCCTTGTCGTTGAAGGCGACGGCCATGACCGACGAAGGAGTCGCACCCCGGTTGCGCAGCAGATGGATGAGACGCTCGGTGAGCACCCGGGTCTTGCCCGATCCGGCCGGTGCAATGACCCGCGCCGGTCCCGACCCGTGCTCGACGGCGGCGCGCTGGTCGTCGGCGAGTGGTGCCCTCGACGGTCCGTGACCCACCAGGCGGAGGTCGCCTGCTTCTGCGCTCCAGCGGTGGACCACTTCGGCCCCGGCCACCGCCGGCGGCGGGAACGGGCCCCCGTCGACGTAGAACGGCACCCCTTCACCGCGCAACACGTCGGCAGGGCCACCGACACGCACCGCGTGGTCGGCGAGAAGGCGCTCCGCCCGGCGCCCGTGCCACCACACCGGTTCGCCGGCCCTGGCGTCGTAGGTGTTGGCCCACACGAGGAACTGGAGTCGCTCGCGCTCGAGCTCGAAGGAAGGACCGAGCGACCACACCGGCCTGGTGCTCGTCTCTGGTTCGCGGAGCTCCGCCGGCTCACAGGCGAGCTCGATGACGACCGGCTCGCGCCGAGACCAGGCGAGATGGAGCGTCGCGACCGGGTCAGCCGGGGCTGCCAGGGCCTCGTCGTCGACCACGATGCGCCGAGCGCCGGCCCACGGTGCCGGCGGATCCTGGCCTGGGGAGACCACCACCCCGCGGCCGAGGTCCGGCGGTCCGGGGACGGTCATGGGCTCACGGTATCGGCGGGCTGTGTCGGCGCCGCACAGCGCCGGCCTTCGGACCGGTCTCCCAGTGCTAGCTTGAGCCGGTCCAACGGGGGGTTTGGTGCGGCGAGTCCCACCGACGACAGCAGCCAAGGACCGGAGTCGAGCCCTGGCGCGCTGCCATCGAGGCGTTGGCGGTCGATCCCGTCGCCGCCGAGCCGGTCGAGCCGTTGCGCAGGTGGCAGACGAGATGGTGACGCTGACACCCGGAGGGCTCCTGGCCGGTACGGCCGTCGGGGCGAGAAGGAGGGGGAGATGACCGGCAGCGTGGTCGTCGTCGGAGGCGGCTCTGGCATCGGTGCGGCCGTCGTCGAGGCCTATCGGGAGCGGGGCCGGAAGCCGCTGGTCTGGGACATCGCAGGCAAGCACGACGTCGTATGCGACGTAGCGGACCCCGACGCCATCGACGAGGCGTTGGCCCGGACGGTCGAGCGGGCCGGCGTCCCTTCCGAGCTGACCGTCACCGCCGGGGTGGGTCACGCCGGCCTGCTGCTCGACGAGTCGGTCGCCGACTGGGACCGCGTGATGGCCGTCAACACCCGGGGGCCGCTGCTCGTCATGCGGGCGGTCGCCAAGGCACTGATCGAGAGCCGGCAGCCCGGCTCGATCGTCGTCACCTCCAGCGTCAGCGCCCGGCTGGTCGACCGGGCGATGGGGACCTACTGCGCCTCGAAGGCCGCGCTGAGCATGGTCGCCCAGGTGGCGGCCTGCGAATGGGGCCCGCACGGCATCCGGGTCAACGCCATCGCGCCGGGCGTCACCGAGACCCCGATGCTGGGCCGGACTCTGTCCGACAGCGGCTGGCTCGCCGGCGTGACGGAGCGGACGGCGCTCGGGCGCCTCGGCCGCGCCGAGGACATCGCCCAGGCCGTGCTCGCCCTCCACGACCTGGGCTGGGTGACCGGCCAGGTCCTCGAGTGTGACGGCGGGCTCGGCCGGCACAGCCCGATCGACGCCTTCGGCGAGAACCAGAAGGGGGCGAGGCGGGTTCAACGAGGGTGAGCGGGCCGCGGCCGTCGGGCCGCCGCCCTGGCGCGACTGGCCACGACGTCGCGGCCGCCCGCCGAGCCGGCCTCGAGATGACCAACGGAGCGGCTTTGTCGATAGGCTTCCGGGGCTGCAGGCGCTGCCGTGACGAGCGTCGACGGAGATGGCGCCACGTCGTCCCGACGAGTCGCGCCGCCCTGGGTACACACGACGTCGCCTCGGTGGGGGCGACCAACGGACTGGACATGGAAGGGAAGCAGTGACGGCGACCGAAGAGGCAACACCGACCATCGCCGATGTCGAGCGCCTGACGGCGTGGATGGACGCCGAGGGCCTCGGGGTGGGCGAGGCGCTCGAGCACCGGTACATCTCGGGCGGGAGCCAGAACGAGATCTACGAGCTGCGCCGCGGCGACGTCCACTGTGCGATGCGGATCCCGCCCAAGACGGCCCCGGCGGACCGGGACAACGGCATCGTGCGGGAGTGGCGGATCATCGAGGCGCTCGGCGGCACCGACGTCCCCCACACCGAGGCGATCGCCTGCTGCACCGACCCCGACGTGCTCGGCCGGACCTTCTACCTCATGGGTTTCGTCGACGGTTGGTCGCCGATGGCCACCCGGGGCGAGTGGCCGGCGCCCTTTGACCGTGACCTGAAAGAACGCCAAGGTCTGGCGTACCAGCTGGTGGAGGGCATCGCCCTGCTCTCCCGGGTCGACTGGCGGGCCAAGGGCCTCGGGGACCTCGGACGGCCGGAAAGCTTCCACGAGCGCCAGGTCGACCGTTGGACGACGTTCTTGGAGCGGATCAAGGGGCGCGACCTGCCTGGGTTCGACGTCGCCGCCGCGTGGCTGCGCAGCCACCGGCCGATCGACTACATCCCGGGGATCATGCACGGCGACTACCAGTTCGCCAACGTGATGTTCCGCCACGGTGCGCCGGCGAGCCTGGCGGCGATCGTCGACTGGGAGATGGGTACGGTCGGCGATCCGAAGGTCGACCTCGGCTGGGTGGTCCACAGCTGGCCCGAGGACACCAGTGGCGGTGAGGGCAGCGTCGGCGGCTACGTCGACATGCGGGGGATGCCCTCGAGGAGCCAGGTCTTGGGCCACTACGCCGAGGTCTCGGGTCGCCAGGTCGACGACATCGACTACTACTGCGTGCTGGCCAAATGGAAGCTGGCGATCGTCCTCGAGCAGGGGTACCAGCGGGCCGGCAGCGACCCCAAGCTGGAGGGGTTCGGCCCGATCGTGCTCGACCTCATGCAGGGGGCGGCAGAGCTGGCCGAGACGACCGCCTACGGCTCGTGAGCCAGGCCGCGCTGACGGCGCCGCAGGAGCTGTTCGACCTCACCGGCAAGGTCGCTGTGGTGACCGGCGGCAGCCGCGGGATCGGCCGGGCGGTGGCCGAGGGTCTCGCCGCCGCCGGGGCCGACGTGGTGGTCGCCAGCCGCAAGCTCGGCAACTGCGAGACGGCGGCCGCCGAGATCTCGGCGGCGACCGGGCGCCGGGCGCTCCCCGTCGCCTGCCACGTCGGGAAGTGGGACGAGTGCGACGCCCTGGCGGACCGGGTCTACGAGGCGTTCGGTCGTTGCGACGTCCTCGTCAACAACGCCGGCATGTCGCCCCTCTACGACGGGCTCCCCTCGGTCACCGAGGACCTCTACGACAAGGTCCATGCGGTCAACGCCCGGGGTCCGTTCCGCCTCAGCGCGTTGATCGGCTCCCGCATGGCCGAGCAGGACGGCGGCTCGATCATCAACGTCACGACCGCCGGCTCGCTGCGGCCGAACGCCGACGACCTCCCCTACGCGATGGCCAAGGCGGGGCTGAACGCGCTGACCCTCGGGCTGGCCGGTGCGTGGCCTCCCAAGGTCCGGGCGAACCTCGTCCTCCCGGGGGCGTTCGACACCGACATCACCAAGGCGTGGGCGCCGGAGGCGAAGAGCCGGGTGGCCGAGATGAACCCGATGCGACGCATCGGCCGCCCCACCGACATGGTCGGGGTGTGCGTTTTCCTGGCCAGCGACGCCTCGAGCTACGTCAACGGAGCCCAGATACTCGTCGACGGGGGGCTCTACCGCTCGCTCTGACCCGACACGGTGCCGGCCGTGCACCGGCGGGTCGTTTTGGCCGGGGAACCGAGGGAGGGCAGATGGGGGAGGGCCAGCAGCGTGTCGCAACCGACCACTGGGAGGCTGCCGTCAGCCAGCGGTGCGCACGGGGACCGCTGGCCGGGTTCAAGGTGCTCGACCTCTCGATCGCCCTCACCGGGCCGTATGCGACGGCGCTGCTGGCCGACCAGGGCGCCGCCGTGATCAAGGTCGAGCGGCCCGGGATCGGCGACATCGCCCGCTGGGTCGGGGTGGCGGTCAACAACATGAGCGCCTTCTACGTGGCGTGCAACCGGGGCAAGCAGTGCATCGCCGTCGACCTGACCCGCGACGAGGGCCGGGACATCGCCCTCCGGCTGGCCGGACAAGCCGACGTCGTCGTCCAGAACTTCCGTCCCGGCGTGATCGACCGGCTCGGGCTCGGCTACGAGGCGGTCAAAGAGCGCAACCCCGACGTCGTCTACTGCTCGATCTCGGGCTACGGCCCGGAGGGCCCGTACCGCGAGCGCGGGGCCTACGACACCTCCATCCAGGCCTACGCCGGGTTCGCCGCCAACCAGGCCGAGCCCGGCGGCCCGCCGCAGTTCCTCCACCAGAACGCCGCCGACAAGGTCAGCGCCCTCGTCGCCAGCCAGGCCATCACCGCCGCCCTGCTGGCCCGGGCGACGGGGCGGGGCGGCCAGCACCTCGAGCTCGGGATGGCCGACGCCTGCGTGTCGTTCCTCTGGGCCGAGTCGGCGGGCAACGAGGTGCTCCTCGACTCCGACGGCTCGATGGCCTCGAGCTTCAACGCCGGCTTCCAGCCGATGCGCTTCGTCGACGGCTGGGGCATCGTCGTCCCGACCACCGACGCCGACTTCGCCGGCATGTGCCGGGCGCTCGACGTCGAAGGCTACGACGACCCGCGCGTCGCCACCGTCGCCGAGCGGCGCAAGCACCGCGAGGTGTCCGAGCCGATCATGGACCTGTGCTACGCCAAGGCCGCCAACCTCACCCAGGCCGAGGCCACCGAGCGGTTCGAGCGCGAGCGCGTCGCCTTCGCCATGGTGCTGTCGACCGAGACGATCGTCGGCGACGCCCATGCCGAGGCCGTCGCGATGTTCGAGGTCTTCGACCACCCGGTGGTCGGCCCAGCCCGCCTGCCCCGCCACCCGACGCAGTTCCGGGCGACGCCGGCGGCCCTCGGCGGCCCGGCACCGGCGCTTGGCGAGCACACCGACCGCGTGCTCGCCGGGCTCGGTCTCGGCGACCGCATCGGCGAGCTCCGGGCCGCCGGCGTCGTCGCCTGATCCTTCCGGCCTTCAGGCGACGTCCTGCACGATCCGACCGACGTCGCCACTACCCTGGCGGGGCCCTATCAGGAGCGGACGAGGGGCGTGGCCCGCTGACTCCGCCGCAACCGGCTCTCTTCGGCACGGTGCGAACGCCACGAACGATGGGAGAGAGCGATGACAGCGCTTGGAACAGCTGCGCCCGAGCACCGGCACGGGTGGGAGGAGGCCAGGGCTGAGCCAGCCGGTGACCTTCAACGACAGCGTGCCGAACACCTTCGGCGCCGGGTCATGATGGTCCTGTACGACCTCGGGCTCGATCAGCACCTCGGCGGCTGGGTTGCTGCGACCGACGACGGCGAGATGACCTTCGCTCCGCTGCCCCTGAAGGTGGCAGAACGGCTGATCTGCGTGCTCGAAGACGTCGTCGGTGATCATCAGCCCCCAGCCTTCCGGCTCAGCTCCTGTCAGCGCTCCCTGTTCGACAGGAACCAGGGACGATGAGCCCGGGCGGTGAGAACCCGGAGGTCGAGTTCAACGTCCTTCCCTCGCCGTCAGGCATAGAGGGTCGAAGGTGAAGCGGCCAGGCCGAACGACAGGCAGGCGGTGAGGCCAGTCGTCTCCAGCTTCGGGTCCTCGTCGCTCCGGGGGTCGACGACGAACACCGCTACGACGGAGACGTGGCGAGGCTCGACGAGGAGGAGATCCCCGAGGATCTCGACGACATCGGCGAGCAGGTCGAGCACTTCTCGATGTCCCCAACCCTGCAGATCGAGCCGTCTATCGAGGGGCAACTCGTGGAGCTACTTCGGGAGCGGCCAGCAGGTTCCAGTCCGGACCCGACCACTGCCGGACCGTCCCTACCCCTCGGCGAGGTCCGCCGCCGGCGGTCCGGCGGCCACGGTGAGTGTCCGGGCCTCCGGCGGGTCGTCGACACCGAGCACCCGCCGCCGGAGCACGAGCCCGGTGACCACCAGGAGGGCGGCGGCGCCGCCGACCGTCACGACGCGGATGCCGACGACGTCGGCGACGGCGCCCTGGACGAGGGCGCCGACCGGGTAGAGGATCCCGAGGGCCATCATGTAGATGCCGAGCATCCGGCCGCGGAGGGCGTCGGGGGCATGGAGCTGGACCAGCGTGTTGCAGCCGGCCAGCACGCCGATGTAGGCAGCGCCGACGAGCACCATCGCCGCCGCCCCGGTCCAGAGGTTCGGGGCGGCGCCGTAGGCGGCAAGCAGCAGGCAGACGGCCACCAGATCGGCCAGCAGCACCCCTCGGCGACCGAAGCGGTCGGCGAGAGGGGTGAGGGCGAGGGCGCCGAGCACCGCCCCGATGCCCTGGGCGGTGACGAGCACCGACGTCCCCGACGCCTTCGAGTGGAAGGCCTTCAGGGCGACGGCCGGGACGAGGGCGATGAAGGGGGACGCCGTGAGGGCGACGACGCTGATGAGGAGCACCGCCACCCTGGCGCCGGGGGTGCGGGCGACGGCGGCCACCCCCTCGGCCAGGCGCCGCCGGAGAGGTTCGCCGGTCGCCGGCAGCGACGCCGGCGGGAGGCGGACGAGGCAGAGGGCGACGAGCACGGCGAAGAACGACGCGGCGTTGACGGCGAAGGCCCACGAGTAGCCGCCGGCGACGATGGCCAGGCCGGCCAGCGCCGGGCCGACCACCCGGCCGAGGTTGAACTGGGCGGAGGACAGCGAGATCGCCGAGCCGAGCTCCTCCACCGGCACCAGGCTCGGGAGCATCGCCTGGTAGGCGGGGAAGCCGATCGCCGCCATCGCGCCGCCGCCGAAGACGAGCAGGGTGACCGCCACCGGGGTGGCGTGGCCGGTCGCCGCCAACACCGCCAGCGCGGCGGCGAAGGCGGTCTCGCCGACCGTCGTCGCGAAGAGCCACCACCGGCGGTCGAGCCGGTCGGCCACCAGGCCGCCCACCGGTGAGAGCAGCCCGATCGGGAGGAAGCCAGCGGCGGCCACCAGGCCGGTCCACGCCGGCCGGCCGGTCCGGGCGGTGACGAGCACCCCGACCGCCACCGTCTGCATCCACGACCCGACGTTCGAGAGCAGCGCCGCCGTCCAGATGAGCGAGAAGTTCCGGTGGCGGAGCGGTCGGAGAGCGCTGAGCATCGACGAAGGCCGAGCTTATGGGCAGTGCTCGGGCTCCGGAGGCTCCCCGAGATCCCCCCGCGGGCACCGACGCCCTGGCCGCCGCCCAGCCCGGGGTCCGGCTGGCGTTGCTCGGGGCGATCGGTGCGGCGGCCGACGAGATCATCGCCGCCCTCCTCGACGCCCCGGGGTCCCCGATCGTCGCCGTGGGGCTCGACGGCGACGACGTGCGGATCGACGTCCGGCCGGCCCGACCGGGCCGGTGGTCGAGCAGCCGCCGTTCGACGCCGACGACGCCGAGAGCAACGCCCGGATCTCGCTCCGGCTCCCCGAGGCCCTCAAGGGCCAGATCGAGGAGGGGGGAGGTCCGGCTGCGGCGGGCCGACGCCGCCTGAGCACAGCCCCCCGGTCTTGCGGAAGGGGCCCGGGGCCGTGAAGGCTCTGGGGGTTCCGGAGCGAGCCGAGGAGCCCGCCGTGCGTGCTGCGTTGGTCGAGGAGGACGGGTCGTTCGAGGTGGCCACGGTCGCCGATCCCGTCCCGGGCCCCGGCGACCTGATCGTCCGGGTGACCGGCTGCGGGATCTGCGGCTCGGACCTCAAGTCCCGATCGGTGATGGCGCCGGGCACGGTGATGGGCCACGAGTACGCCGGGGAGGTGGTGGCCGCCGGCCCGGCGACCGAGGGCTGGCAGGTGGGCATGAGGGCGGCCGTGCTGCCGGTGCTCTCCTGCGGGACCTGCGAGTGGTGCCGGGCCGGCGACGTCGCCCACTGTCCGAGCGTCACCCTCGTCGGCCTCGGCGGCGCGCCCGGGGGCTTCGCCGAGCTCGTGCGGGCCCGGGCCGGTCTGTCGTTCGC
>Ga0209012_1001849_pt1 | contig 20320 bp, 19 predicted proteins | sample RS3BMetagenome_FD_184735 | JGI IMG/M metagenome (GOLD analysis project Ga0209012, IMG submission 184735) | Ferric oxide microbial mat and aquatic microbial communities from Rainbow Spring, Yellowstone National Park, USA - RS3B (SPAdes) (version 3) ...
ATTCCCTGCTTCAGCGGGCGAGATCGCGAGCGCGAGGCTACCGAAACGTCGAGAACTTGATCAACATGCTATTTTTCCTTGCCTACCCCATTGACCGTCGACTCTGCACACGCTCCATCGGATAGCCGTTATGTGGCGAGTGGAGCGAGTCTGTGGCGCACCGTGAATGGAGCCAGAACGTGGCGTAGGGTGCTAAGTGCCGCAGTCGTAGGGACGAACTGGTACGGCCTCGTGCGCTGCGACCACGCCAGTGTGTGGTTTCTTGTGTACGGTGCCTCCGGCGTGATGAATCAGGACGCATTTGTGCTGTACGGGAGCACGGGTCCGGCGGGCCGCTGGCGCCCCTTTGTGGACGAGGCGTTCCTCTCGTCCGCCTTTCATCATCTCGGCCCGGTCGTGAGCGCCACGGGTTACCCGGCCGCCCTGTGGGTCGACGGTCGCACCGCATACTTGGCCGGCAACTCGGCGGCAGGTAACTGGCTGGCCAGCGTGCATGGCGGACGGGCACAGGTCTGGCATCTGGGTGGCGTGAACCGCAGCAACGGTGGGTGGGGACCCGTTGCCCTGTCCTCGGGTACATCGGGCCCCCTATGGGCAGCGGTCGATGTGGACAACACAGGGAGCGTCCTTCTGACGACCCGCGATTTCGGCACGTACTGGCGCGAGGCGTGGCCCTCAAGTGCGCTGACGCCGGTCGACGCCGTGAGCGCGCCAAGCCTGCGCGACCTTGTCGGACTCGGGACCCTGGGGGACCCCGGCGCGGTTCTGGCCAGCTCCGACGGGGGGCTGCGCTGGCGTCAGGTTGGGCAGTTCGCCGGACGTCTGCGCACCTTCTTCTGGTCGTTCTCCGCCCTGTCGATGCTGAAGTCCGGCACCGGCTGGGCCGTCTTCGATAGCTCCCTCTACGCGTCGAACGATGGCGGTCGCACCTGGCGGTTCGTGCATGTGACGTCCGCCATGCGCGCCGGCGGCATCACCGCGGCGCAACGCCTTTCGCCGTCGACCGGTTGGGCCCTGACATCGCAGGGAGCCCTTTGGGCAACTGCCAACGGTGGCCGTGACTGGCGCGAGGTACACCGCGGCTTCATCCAAGTGGACTGCCTTTCGGGCGCGTGCCGGGCGACCGACGGCGAGTCGACGTACCGAGCGTCGGCACCGGCGCGGCCGTGGCGCCTTGTGGGTGCGGGCAACTCGGCATGGGTCGTACCCTCAGGCGACATCCCACCGCCTTACACCCTCCCGCCTGCCGACGGGCCCGGTGTGGGCAGTGTGCAGTTCCTGGGACGCGACGGCTGGGCCACCACAGGAAACGCCCTGCTCAGCACGAGGGATGGTGGTCGGTCGTGGCAGATTGTGAACTAGTAGATCGCTTCCTAAACGGCGGTGGCTTGGGAAGGGGGTGAAGGGTGGGCGTCGTCGAGCTGGTGCTTCCAGCGGAACGGAACCGGGTCGGCGTTGATCTGGTCCAGGTACGTCAGGATCCGCTCGGCGAGTTCCTCCTTCGACTCCACCCGGATGCCACGCAGCATCTGCTTGGCGAGCTTGGCGAAGAACACCTCAATCGTGTTCAGCCAGGACGCGTGCACCGGGGTGAACACGAAGTCGAAGCGGTTGGGCACGGTGGCCAGATAGGCGCGGGTTTCCTTGGACGTATGGGCGCTGTGGTTGTCGAGGATCACCTGGATCTTCGCATCGGGCGGGTAGTGGGCATCGAGTTTCTGGAGAAACTCGATAAACTCGGCGCTGCGGTGACGCTCACGCACAATGCCCATCACCTTGCCCGTTTGGAGATCGATGCTCGCCAAGAGGCTCACAGTCCCCAGACGCACGTACTCGTGATCGCCTTGCCAGGTGTTCTTGCCACGGACCCCGGGAACCGGCGGCAGGTCTTTAGCCGTGACGCCGATCGCCTGGATCCCCGGCTTCTCGTCGTAGGACACACGCACCACGGTCCGGCCGTCGACGGTGTTCAGGTCGAGGGTGACCTGGTGGTACACGTGATACACCTGGACCATCTTGCGGTCGAAGTCGGGGTCGCGCCGCTCCAGGTAGTAGCGCACCTTCTGCGGATGCAGTTCCTGCTGGGCGAGGAGTTTGTGGACGGTGCCTTTGACGACCCGAGCGGCGCTTGGGTGCCCGGCCACGACTGCGTGCTCGCGCACGTACCGTGCGAGCATGGCCTCGGTCCACAGTTCGGGCGCCCACCCCAGATCCTTGGGCTTCTGGCAGGCCAGCGAGATGATCCAGGCACGGGCCTCCGCCGTGATCGTGCGCGGCCTGCCCGGACGCTTCAGGTCGTCCAGGGCGGCGCGTGCGCCCACTGCCAGAGCCTTGTTGACCGTGCGGTCCACCGTGGTGACCGGTTGCCCCAGGCGACGAGCAACGCCCACCACCGTCTCTCCCTCGGCGTACGCCAGGAGAATGGCCGCGCGCTGCACCCGCCCATGCGGCTCGGTGCGCGACCGCGCCACCGCCTCCAGATGCCTTCGATCCTCACGACCCAACGCCAACGCAGGCTTCGTGCGGTGCGCGGGCATCTACGTCCACTCCCCAGGGCCCTGCCTCTACGTTCAGAGTACCAGACCCCTCGGGAAATGCCTACTATTTTGGAGTCGATCTACTAGTACGCTGGCTGAACGGTTCGTCGTGTTATGCAGCCCTCGCCGCCCCCCAAGAGCGACCGCTCCAATCTGACCAGGGAGTGACGATGAGGGGTGTAGGTCCGCCAAGCACCGGCAAGACGCCGTCACGGCCCACGCTCTCCTCGTGCGTCATACGAAGTACCGCGCGCCGCTCGGCCGGCCGTTGACCGCGTACCGTGACTCCACGACCCCAACCGTGTACGCGATGGGCCGGACAGCCCCGAGCATCCTGAGCGCCGCCCGAACCCGCATGACATCCGCCTCGTCGCCGGCGTCGTACGTGCGCACGCAGATCACCCGCGTGTCGGCCCCGCCGACCTTCGGGTTGGGCCGTGCGGTGCTCACCCGAGCCGTCGTTCCCAGGCGCCCTTCGACGGTGGCGGCCGCGATCCGAGACCACGCGGCATCCACCTGGCCCGGGGTCAAGTACACGAGCCACTGTCCTCCCCGCCCCACATCCGCCGGGAGGCCGAGGACCTGTCGACGCACCTCCAGCCAGACCGGTCCTTCACCCGCGACGGCCGCTCAGCGATCACCACACCCACGTCTCAAGCGCCCCCACTTCTCACAGCCCGCCTTAACGCGAGAAGAGCGGGTCCGCGCGTTAGCGCAGTCCCCGCTCTTCTCCGCCCGGCCTTGCCTCGAGCAGAACTACACCCGAACACGCATGCGCGAACTCCAAGCCAACGTGTCCGAATGCTTCTAGGCGATAGTCCGTCTGGAGCCGGGTGTTCCGGCGTGCGTCAGCAGGCTCCAGTCAACGATGATGAAGCGCCCGTAAGGGCCCATCTTCTCCGGGCGGTAGTCGCCAACGCCCTTTCGCCGACCGGCCACCCCGATGATCTCGTGAAGGGTTGCCGCATCGATGATCTCGTCGTCGATGAACAGGTCGCACTCGAGGCGCCACTCCTCAATCCTGGGTCGATAGCGCATCACGCGGCCTTTCGTCGCGGGAATCACGACGGGGCGAGCATCAACCTCAAAGTCCTTGATCTCCGGGTCGAAGGTCAGGGACGTCTCGGCAAACAGGATCGCGGCCGGAACGACGTACTTCAGGCTCTTTCGCATGCCCCGCTGCTTGAACTCGCCGGCCGCCTCCACGATTGAACGGTGAAGCGCGGCGCTGGGAAGATAGAGTCTGCCGTCCGGCAGGCGGTAGGCGGCCTCCTCGGCCTGGTCCCGCGGTGAAGCCTTTTGTACCTTGATGCGGCGTGTGTCAGCGCCAACACTGCCCTCCGCGTGTTCACCGAACCGGTTCATCAGCAGCGGTGATACGCCTTGGATGCCCAAGCGGTACGCCTGCACAGGACCACCTCGTCGGTTGGGTTGGGGTTGCGGGCACGCATGCCCACGAAAAAGGAGCCGCCCCTCAGCCGCAAAGCTGAAGCGCGACCCCTCCCCGCAACTCCACCCCGCCACGCCACGCCTAACCGCACCAAGCCGCACCGTGCCAAGGCTTGCCGGGCCTTGCCTGTCCTAGCCGGGCCATACCGGGCCGCGCCCTCAAACACAAGGCTACTTGTCCGCCCATGATTTGGCAAGACATGCCGCGGCCTCGACCGGTACCTTCTTCAGGTACCGCTCACCCGCCCCCACCATCGCCGCGCTCAACACGGTTCTCGCTTCCTCCCCCTCGTCGGCAGGAACCTCCAGGCTGATCTCGTCGTGGACCTCGCTGATGATCTGCCAGCCTCTGGAGAACACGATGGGCGCCAGTTGGCCCAGCGCCAACTTCAACATGTCGCTGCCGCAACCCTGAACTGGCGAATTGCAGGCCCTTGTGAGCCCCGCCTCAGGTAGAGGTCGCCACCGTCCGCCGAGTGTGCGGACCCCGCCGTATTTCTTCGCGCGCCACAGCTGACGATGTTGCCAGCTCGCAATTCCCGGATACGCCTCAAAGTAGCGAGTTCTGAACAGCTCTGCATCGTTGGTGGTCATTTCGACCCCATACACATCTTTTGCGTAGGTTTGCAGGCCCTGCCAGGACATGCCAAACAGCAAGCCGAAGTTCAGCGACTTTGCCGTTTGTCGCTCACTTTTCGTGACTTCGTTCAGGTCCTTTCCTGTGACGAGCGCTGCCGTCTGCCGGTGGATGTCGACTCCCCTCCGGAAGGCGTCGATCATACGCTCGTCGCCGCTCACTTCGGCGGCGATCCGAAGCTCGATCTGGCTATAGTCCGCCACGACGAGCACGTGCCCGGGGGCGACGCCGAAGCACCCCCGCACCTCGGCCTCACGAGGGATCTGCTGCAGATTGGGGTTACTGCTCGTCGTCCGGCCCGATGCGGCGCCGAGCTGCCAATACTCGCTGTGCACCCGCCCGGTCAGCGGGTGCACGTACCCAAGCATCGGCCGGAAGAACATCTTGAGCCGCGTCGCCAGCTCCCGGTGCTTGAGCAGCATTGCGGCCACCGGATGCCCGAGGGCTTTGAGGTGGTGCTCGTCCGTGCTCTCAACCGCAATGCCGAGCCGTGCCAGGGCGTCGCGCACCTGGTCGGGGCTCTTGAGGTTCACTCCCACGGGCTGTGCTCCGAACAGCACCCCCTGCCTCACGCCGGAGGGCAGGATCTGCAGTAGCTGGCGCTCCACGTCCGCGAGGTCCGCCTCGGCCTTGTCCCATAGCGCCTTCCACCGATCCTGGTCGAGGACGAACCCCGTGCGGACAAGCATCGCGAACGCCGGCACCGCCTCGAACTCGATCCGGGCGACGTCGAGCATCCCGAGCCGCTTGATCCGCTCCTCGAGCACCGCGCGCAGCCGCGGCAGTACCGTGACGTCCTGACCGGCGTACTCCCACTGGGCGTCGGTGAGCTCGCGGCCCCAGTCGCTCGCCTGAAGGGTCTTGTCGAGGCGTAGCCCCAGGTACCGCTTGGCGATGTCCTCGAGCGACGAGCCGCCCCGCTCGTCCGGCCGCAGCATTCGGTCCGCCAGGTACGTGTCCCACACCCTGGGGATGAAAAGGCCCTCCTGCTGGAGGAGGGCGAGGTCGAACCGCGCGTTCTGGCCGACGAGCTTGCGGGCGTTGTCCTTAAGCCACCACATCCACGCGGTCGGGTCCACCTGCGTCGTGTCCAGCACGTAGGCGTCTGTCGCCGTGCCAAGCTGGAGGAGCCGGATTCGGCTGAGGTACGGGTCAAGGCCCGGCTGGTAGCGCTTCGTACCCTCGCCGGCCTTGCGTGTCTCGGTGTCGATCCCTACCCACGGTGCCGAGTCCAGGGCGGTGAGTGCGTCGAGCGCGCCCGCAACCGTCGTGACCCGATGCACACGCGTCTGCGTCGCCGCACTGGCCGGTACGCTCAACGCTCTCGCCCTCCGCCTTCATGCTTGTGTAAGGGCGGATCCGTTGCGCCAGATCGAACTCAAGCGACCGCGGGGCCCGCGACGACTAACGTCCTTCGCTAATGATTACCTCAAGGTGCTCGCTATCGCCCGCGACGACGACGGCAGGTACGGCTACCTGAAAGTCACTACGCCGAGTTTGGGTCGTTGGTGCTGGCAGCTAGTGTGCGATACCGGTCTCACCCTCTAGCTGCAAAAGCGCGGGTTGTTCAGGCACCCAGACTGAACTTCCGATTCGTGGCACGAGCCGCCCTTCAGTCAGAAACTTGGCGGACACGCACTGTCGTCGTTCCTGCTCCCGAAATGATCTCCACTCCCGTGCCTGGCGTGATGGCCGAAGGCGGGGCCACAAGGAGGTCCTGCCCCGTGCGGACCCCCCCTAGCACGATCTGGGTTTGCGCGCCGTCTGGACCGGCCAGCGACACCGGGTAGGAATAGGGGTGGGTCGACGTGTTAACCGTGGTGAAGAACAGGCAGGCCGTCGTCCACCCATTCTGGGGCCGATAGCGGCACGACGTTGGCGGGAAGGCGTAGACCTGCCCGTGAACGCGCACGATCGAGAAGGTGATGTCGCTGTGGGGTATGGGGCGGTGCGAGGCTAGGTCCTCGATGGCGATGGGTAGACGCCAGGCGCCGCTCGCGACAAGACCATCAGGACCGGAGAGGAAGGCGCGGACGCCGAACGCACGCTTGCCACCCGTGATGGCGAACCTCAGAGGGTGCTCAAACGCCCGGATTACGGAACCTTGAATCGGCAGGGTGACTTCGGCCGGTGCGGCCCCACCCCTTGCCACTCCGATGGACCCTGCCTTCGCCACAGGCTCCAGGACAAGGCGCAAGGTTGGCGTCAGTCTGCCGACCGAGGGCTGTCCCAAATCGTTCACTTGGAGTAGTTGAGGTGGAAGCACCCAAGCCCCTACGGTGCCGCCGGGTACGCTCTGGCTTGGGACAGGCCACGCCTCGGCACCGCCGTCGGCGAGAATTTGTCGCGCAGGAAGCGCCTGGCCGGCTCGCCCTCTTGGGACGAAGTACGCGACGATCGTGCCCTGGTACTTGGGCCAGACGCCAATGATCGTTAGGGTACCTGCTTTGCCAAACGACACCGACTGTGACAAGTCCTCGGCGGCGCCCAGTCGCAATGCACCCAACCACCCTGGAAAGAGGGTCGCGAGCTCCTGATCGCGTACGGCCCGCTGCCCAGACGCCGCAACCCACGACGTGGTGGCCGCCGCCAGCAGCGCCACGGCAACGAGGCCCGCGAGGGCGGTCCGGAGAGGCATCTGAAGGCGCCGCCTTGCAGCCAACAGTAGCGCTTCCACGTGGAGCTCATCCCGTTTCGCCATCGCTCGACAGACACCGCACAGGGTCAAGTGGTGCTGCACGAAGCGCCGCGAGCCAGCCAGCAGTTCAGAGCGGGAATGGCGCGCCAAGAGGTCCTGCACCACGTCACACGCGACGTGGTCCCTCGGTTGATCGCCCACTTTTCTCACCTCCCACGCCTTCACGGGACGCGTCTAGGCTCACCGTCCTCCGCAGCCGCGCCAGCGCTCGATGATTCACAACCCGCGCCCAGCCTTCGTTGCGGCCGAATATTGCACCTATGTCGCGAAACGACCACGCATAGAGCGCTCGCAGCGACACGACCGTCCGCGGCAGGCGGCCAATTCCCGCAAGCATTTCCGTTGTGTCCCTCACGGAATCGAACGGCCCCCTATCGCCCCATTGCCCACGTTCCGCGTACTCCAGGCGTTCCTGCAACGTTCGCCTTCGTTGCATGCGGCGGATATGATCGATGGCGACCCTCCGGGCGACAGTCTCTAGCAGAGCGCCAGCGGATCGCACTGGCAGGAGACTGGGCGTGGTGAGAACCCGAAGAAAGACCTCCTGGCACAGGTCATCGAGATCACCGGTGTCCACCCCGCACGACCGGAGAGTTCGGCGTACCGATGGGGCGAGGCGCCTGTACAGGCGGTCGACGGATTCGCCCGAATCCCCTTCGCGGCTTGCCAACCGGCCCACGCCCTTTAGCTGTTGACTGTGGGTTGAGAGTTCCAACCCCTAAGTCGCCCGAGCGCTCTGCGGTGTTACAAGGTGATCCCGCCCCGCTGGCGGATCTGGCCATGGCTCGCCCCGCACCGAGTCCTAAGCAGAGGACCCACGAAGGCGCTGGCCGCATCTTGATAGAGTTCGCAGCCCACGTTCCTTGCGGGCCTGGTCCGAGTGACAACCGCTGGTCTTGCAGTCGCCGCCTCACTCGGCGACGAACGGGTGATCGGGGCGCCCCGGATATCCCCTGGACTTTTTTGTCATCGCCATATAGGGTCATGTTGGATGTAGCCACAGAACTGCCTGCTGGCCCGCACGGCCAGCCGTAGTGGTCGCGTTGTAGCCCACGCGGGTCGATTCGAGCGGCGCCTTTGGCGTCCTGCGCGACGATCCTGGAGGTGTTCGTAGTGCGTACCGTGCGATCCCGCTTGCGGAGTTTGGTAGCCGGCCTAGCGGCCATGGGAGCGGTCGTAGCCCTCGGAGTCAGCACGGCGACAGCGGCGTCCGCACCAAGCGTGCTCTTGATGAAGCCGGGCCAATGTGCCACGTACCCGACACCCAGCGGTGGCACGGGGACTGTGTGCCTGGACAAAGCGCCAGGGTCATCGCGAGTGAGCGCGATGCCACTCACTAGCTGCCCGACCGGGGCCATCTGCCAGACTATCCCGTTCAGCCTGGCTGACATGGGAGAAGTTGAAGGCGAGACGAATTACGTCGACGCAGGTCATTACGCACAGACGAGCGCCAATTGGAGCCCAACGACCTACGCGGAGAGCGGCTTCATCCCTGCTCCGGGCTACGGCAATACAGGCTGGGCCTGCGAACAGTACGGAGAGTCGGACGCCTGCGACTGGTATTTCAGCGCCTACACCGGAATGACGGCGCTCATGATCAACCTCGGACCTGGACCGTCCATAACGGGCACAGCCAACTTCGTCTGGAACGCAGCAGGGGCATAACCTGGGTCCAACGCGACTACACCATGGTATGGCCGGAGCTACGGCTCCGGCCACACTTGTCCGCCAGCACGCCCGGCGGGCGTCCGTGCCGTTCGAACTTGTTCGCAGCGGTCGCGATCTCGCGCTCGGCAACCGGTCGGAAAGGACGCCTCGGCCGTGCGGACACAGCGTATAGCGAGGCCCGACGGCGCTCCGTCTGCCCTCCAAGCGGAGTCCCTCGGTTGGGGGCACCCGAGCGAGCCCAGCGCGCCCGGCGCCACCGCACTAACTACCGCGGCGCCCGCGCTCATCCACCCCTATGCCCCTGGTAGCGCCGTGCCGATCACATGCTCCACGCCTAGACCCGTAAGTCTCAGGGAAGTGGCGCCGACAGCCCAGATTAGCCCGGTCCAGCTCCCCTGGATCCCCAGTCGAGCGCCCGCCGTCACGCCGACGCTAAGCGCACCGCCCCCCTCTCCTCAGCTCAGCTCGCACACCCGCAGCACGCGGCGCGCATCGGCCTTGTCGAGGTCCGTGTTGGAGCACGAGCGCACATAGAGGCACTTCGGACACCCTCGCTCGCAGTCGCACCCAGCGAGTTGCAGGGCCGCCTCCACCCAGTCCTTGAACGCCGTGAGCGCGCCCCGGACGATCCCGAGGCCGCCAGGCGTCAGATCGAAGAACGCCATGCGGTGCGCGCTGTCGAACGTGTGAGACGCGCTCCCGACGTCGCGCCGGTCCGCCGTCACGACGACCGGTAGGGCGTTCACCAAGAGGTGCTCCGCGGCGTGCACCGCTGCCGGTGTAATCGGCTTGCCGCGCACGGCCTTGGGCACCTCGACGAGTAGCCCCTCCGTGTCCAGCCGAAAGGGAGGCTGGTCGACCTTGCTCCAATCGGACTGCGGGTTGCCGTCCCGGTCCACGTACCGGAACTGCATGACCTGTTGCGTGACGCTCACAGGCCCAAGCCAGTTGAGCCCAGCATCCGCCTCCGGCTCGCCGTTCTTGAACACCTGCGTCTCGCGCTGCGCTTGGGTGTAGACCGTGCGCGCCGACACCATGCGCTTGAGGTTCACGACCGCGAAATGCGGCTCCAGGCTCGCCACGGTGTATGGCGTTCCTTGCGAGACGTAGACGGCGCCGGGAAAGCACTCGAGGAGCGCGTGCGGCTCGTCGATCTCCTCGACGACGTGATGGTCCACCATGAGGTTCCAGCGCGGCCCGATGCCTCGGATGCTGACGTTGTAGGCCGGTGAGGACCGTTCCGGGGACAGGTACGCATCGCCGGCCGTGACGAGCTTGCCGGCCGTGACAAGTTCCTGCGCCACGCTCTCCGCCTGCTTGCCCCAGTTCTTCACCACGGATCGGCGCAGCGGCACCTCGAAGGCCGCGGCCGCGAGGTGTCCGGTCAGGGCGACGGGGTTGGTCGGGTTCACGACCGCGTGTTCGACTGACGCTCCGAGGAGCCGGTCGGGCACCTGCCCGTAGTAGGCATCGACGGGATCGTCGCGCAGGACCGTGACCACAAGAGACGCGGCCTCGCCCCGCCCGGCCCGCCCCGCCTGCTGCCAGAAGGACGATACGGACCCCGGAAAGCTCAGCACGACCGCGTCGAGCTCACCGATGTCAATGCCGATTTCGAGCGCGTTCGTCGCGATCACCCCACGTAGCGCCCCGCAGAACAGGTCCTGCTCGATCCGGCGCCGCTCCTCGGCCGGGTAACCCGCCCGATAGGCGACCACCCGGCCGGCGAGGTCTCGTCGCCCGAGCTGCCCTAGCGCATCGACCGCACCGCGGTGCATGCGCTCCACGCCCTGGCGGCTTTGTCCGAACATGAGCACCTTCAGCCCCGAGTCGAGAAGGCTCGTGAACACGTCGACGCTCGAGCCCTTGGGCCCGCCAGGCTCCCAGAGCACGATTCGCCGGTCACCACGCCACCCCGAGGGCGCCTTGACCAGCGACACGCGCTTTCCGAGGAGGCTCTGCGCGTGCGCGGCGGGGTTCGCGATCGTGGCCGACAGCAAAATGAAGGTGGGCTTTGACCCGTACTCGGCCGCAACGCGGCGCATCCTCCGCATCACCAGGGCCACATGGGACCCGAACGTCCCGCTGTAGAGGTGCGACTCGTCCAGCACGACAAAGCGCAGGTTCGACCAGAACCGCGACCAGCTCCGGTGGTAGGCGACGAGGCTTGTGTGCAGCATGTCCGGGTTCGAGAACACCACCCTGGCTGTAGACCGCACCCCGGCGCGCGCGTCCTTGGGCGTGTCGCCGTCGTACATGGCGCACTCGATCCCGGGTGCAAACTCTTTGAACCGGGCGAGCTGCTGCTGGGCCAGCGCCTTGGCGGGACTGAGGTAGAGCGCCGTCGCACCGGGGTTCTCAAGGAGCGCGGCCGCTACCGGCAGCATGTAGGCCAGGCTCTTACCGTTCGCGGTCGGGGCCGAGACCGCAAGACTCTCACCACGGGCCGCGCGCTCGAAGGCTTCCAGCTGGTGTGGGTACAGCCCACTGAAGCCGCGACGGTGGACCAACCCTCGCGCCGTCGGCGGCAGAGTCGAGACGGGTACTACCGTGGGGGGCGACGCCGGTATGACCCGGTCCAGCTTCACCCGTGCCATGGGGAAGTTGTGCTCGAGGTCGGCGACCGCCCTTGCGATCTCCGTGCCGTCTCGAGCCGTCTGCGCCGCCTGACCCATCACGTACACCCCCGAACACAAAATGAGCGCCGGCCGTTTCCGGCCGACGCCCCCAGATCCGCGTCACGCATGACACCTCGTACACCGACAGCGATGGCGGCCCCGACCGAAGCAGTTGGGGCAGGTGATCTCCACCCGGCTGGCTGACGTCTCGGCCGTCCCCCCACCGCCGCAAGAGCGGCAGGTAGACATGGCCACGCCGTCTGCGACCGTGCACCGCCTGTCCGTACAGTCTGCGCACCCGTCCTCGCTCGTCGTCCCACTCACCTGGGTCCGCGAGCGCAGCGAGATCACCTCCGCGACGCGCGTGCACGCTTTACCCGCTCTGTCAGACACGTGCGCCTGTTCTCCGTCACGCCACTTGGTCGCGGCCTCCTCGATCTCCGCCCTGAGCGGCGCCGTGACCCTCGCCTTACGCAAGGAGCGATCCAGGTCATCGGGCGCGAGGGCGGCGAGCGTCGCAAGCGCGCTCGTGTCGTATTTGTGGCCGCTGGCCCCGATACCGCGTCCGCAGTCCCGTGCAACCTGTTCCCCCGTCGGGAATCGGCCGAAGGTCCGCATCACGTCACCCCGCTCTTCGCCGGTTACGTCGGCGCGCGTCTGACCACATCTTGGCACAAACGTCAGGCGACGACCGATCCCGGCTCGCGCCGCTACTCACCCCCCTCTCGCGGGTCCGCTATGCACCGCACGTGCCAGCGCGGCTTCACCACCTGGCGTGAGTCACCAGTCCTTGCGCACGGCGCACTCGCACCGTCCTCACGCCCAGGAGCGGGGCCGGAGGCGCCGGGTGGGGCGCACTTGGGCGCGAACGGCCGCACCGCGCAGGTGCCGCGCCGCTGTCGGCGAACTAGGCGGCGAAATCGGGGGTGACGATACGCAAACCGCCGTGCCCCGCCGGCAGGCCCTGCCTTCGCCCCTGGCCCAGTCTGGCGCCCGCGCCGAGCCCGCGTCCGCCCGGCTCCACTACCTGGACTATCTGCGTGCAGGCGTCGTCGCCCTCGTGATGGCGCACCACACCGCAATCACCTATGGGGCCGCAGGCAGCTGGTACTACTCGGACAATGGCACGTCGCTCTTGCCCAAGATCCTCCTCACCATGTTCACGGCCTTCAACCAGGCCTACTTCATGGCCTTCCTCTTCTTCCTGTCCGGCTACCTGTCGATCCCGTCCTATACGCGAAAGGGCGCCGCCCGGTACGCGGTGGACCGGGTGCGGCGCTTCGGCATTCCGCTTGTGGTCTACCTGTTCGCGATCTCGCCCATCGTCAGCTGGATCGCGATCGCCGCCCATCCCGGCGTGCACCCGCCGCTCCTCGCCTATTGGCGCACCGAGTACCTGTCGCTGCGCACGTTCGACGCCGGGCCCCTGTGGTTCGTCGAAGCCCTGCTCCTCATGGATCTCCTGTTCGTCGCGTGGGCGCGCTGGTTCGCCCGCGTGGATCTGACCGTGCGCCCTGGGGGCTCGTTTCCCCGCGGGCGTCTCCTGGCCGTGTTCGCGCTCCTGCTCGGTGCCGCTTCGTTCCTGGTCCGCCAGGGGATGCCGGTTGGCGCCACGTTCTTCTCGCTGCAGCTCGCCTATTTTCCGAGCTACGTGGCGATGTTCGTCCTCGGTCTTCTCGCCTGGCGCCAGCGCTGGCTCGACGCGATCCCCGATGCGGCGTCTCGCTGGGCGCGCTGGGCAGTCGTCGGCAGCATCGTGCTCCTACCGATCATCCTGCTCACGGGCGCGAGCGCCTCGAGCGGCGTCACGGCCTTCTACGGCGGCCTGCACTGGCAGGCGCTCGCCTACGCGCTTTGGGAACCGTGGGTGCTCGTGGGCATGTCGATCGTTCTCGTGTGCTGGGGCCAGCGGCGGCTGAACCAGCCCTCGCGCCGTTGGCAGGGCTGGTCGGGCGCGTCGTACGTCGCGTACATCATCCAGCCGCTCGTGCTCGTGCCCGCCGCCGTTCTCTTTCAAGGCACCTCGTGGCCGGTCTTGGACAAGTTCGCCCTGGTCGCCTCGCTGACGATCCTCGCAACCTACACCGTGGCGCGCGGCCTGCGCCTTATCCCGCCGGTCAGGGCGGCCCTTGGCTGACGCGTGCGCGGCGCGGCCGTGGTTCTTGCTTCAGGACGGCCGTCTGCCGCGTCAGTGTACTGTAGGCGCCCGCGCGCCCCGGCAGCGGCCGGGAGGGGAGTTTGTCGCCGTGAAGGCCCCGGGCGGCGGGCTGAGGACCTGCTGATCAGGCCGCTCCCGATCGACGGCGCAGCCTGTGGTGACGACGATGGAGACGGGAACGCCGGCGGCGCTGACGATCGCTGTCGTGGGCACGCTGGCGGCAGCTCGTAGGGGTGGACTTCGGGGGGTTCCGAAGCGCCGACGACAGCGCGCTCCTCCGGCAGACGAGGGCCGCGAAGTGGCTGAGCGTCGGCGACTCCCCTGGCCCCGGCGCTGCTAGCCGTGGTCCTCACACTCGCCCAGTGCCTTGTACGACAGCGGGCCCAATGCGCACCGCCTCATGGGCGCCTTCGCCCGCAGGCCCTGGAGCACGAGAAGTTGCTGCGGCGTCGGGATCACGCCGGCGCCCATGCAGCACCTCCCGGCTTTGCCATGGACACGCCGCCGAGCACTGCGCGTGCCAGCGCCTCGCCGGCCCGGAGGAAGCTGTCGGTCACCACGTACCCGCCGACGCTCTGCCACGGCAGGACGCAGACGGGTGCAATACCGGTCTCGTCCTCCCACGCGATGCCCGCATCGGGTCCGGGACGGCTGTGGTTCACGACGAGGAGCGCCCTGTCCCACGGCATGCGGATCTGCTCGAACAGCCGCCGATACCGCGCCATCTGGCGGATCGAGCCCGACACGTCCTCGGCCACCACCACGACGTCCGTCGCGCAGCGCAAGGTCGCGTACACAACCTCGTCCCCGAAGAACGGTGCCGTGTCGACGATGCGTACCGTCCCCGCCAGCCCGTCGAGGAGCGCCAGGATCTCGGCCGTACGAACCATGTGCGTCTTGCGAAGGTCGTGTAGCCCGGGTACGAGCCCGAGGGTCGCGTCCACGCGAAGGGGCTCGAGACCTCTCCACGAGGCGAACCTCTCAAGCGATGCGCTGCCCGGTTCCACCTGGACGGCCTGCGCCAGTCTGGGTGCGTAGAGGTTCGCATCGACGAGGACCGTGGGCAGGCGCCATTTCGCCATCACCCTCCCAAGGAGCGCCGCGACCGTCGTCGTCCCGACGCCACCCGCCATCCCGAACACCGTGACGACCTTGTTCACCCGCCCGTTGCTGGTGTCGATCACCTTCGCCGCACCGTCCCTCCCATAGAGAAGGAGCCCGGCCGCGTTCGGCCGGACCCGGTCATCCCCGCGCACCGCCGCTGCGGGCCACGCCGTCAAGGTATGAGGCGCAAGGCGCCGACCTTGACGGCGGCGCCGGCAGCGGCCACCGCGTCCCTACGGCGCGTCCGTGACTCCTGACAGGAGTTGAAGCGCCCGGGCGAACCTCAATGTCGAGGCGGCGTCTCCCTCGTCCGCGGCCTTCGCCGCCGCTCGCATGAGGCTGCACCACATCTGCCTCGCCAGGTCGAAGTCCTCGGTGTCCACCTCCGTCTGGCTGCCGTCCGGCCGCATCACCCGAAGCCGTCCTCGGTCCGCCACCCCTCCACCCCCTGTCGCCCAACCTCAGCGACCGCGCCCGCCTGCCCCCACTTGACCGCCAAGCCCGAGCGCGGTGCGCAGGTGCTTACACAGCATCCGCCGGTACCGAAACGCCGGGCATGTGCACGTCTCGGCCACGAGGTCGATGTCGTAGTTCCCGGACGTGCCGGCCGCCGTCAGCCGGTTGGCGCCCACCCGCGTGAGTCTGTCGATGGTGAACTCGCCAAGCGGGGGCAGCATCGACTGCGCCTGCTCAAGCACGACGGGTACCGATCCCACCTCGACGCCGGGAAGGTCCGCGCCGCGCAGGTTCGTGACGATCGCCTCCGGGTGCTTTCGGTGGCGCCTTGCCGCGCTGCGAATCGCTTCGACGCCCGCCGCGAGCGCATCGTCCGCGTTTCGCCCCACCGGGAGGCGGTCGGCGCTACTCCACACCACCTGCCCCTTCGGGGTGACGAGGCGCGCGGCCCAGGCCACGGACACGCCCCGACAGGCGACGCCCACCTCGCCCGCCCACCCCTTCACACGAGCACCTCCACGGTGGGTTTCTCCCCGAGCACGAGCGCGTCGTCGATCCCCTTGCCCGAGGTCCACGACGCGACGCACACGCGCACCCCGTACTTGCGGCGAAGCACCCTCGCCAGGTCGCGGCTGTGCTTACCCACGACGAACGCGGTGCCCACCTCGCTGTCCTGGTCGAAGGCCACGATCACCGTGCGGGGCCGCAGCTCGCCAACCACCTCGAGCGCCCTGCCCCACGCGCCGACGCCAGGCACCGCCACGACGCACTGGCGCAGCGTGAGCGCCACGACGTCCGCCTTGAGCGGCCCCTCGGTGAGCCACACGATCCGGCCGCGGCCGCGCTCGGGTAGCCGCACGTGCGCCGGCCCCCCGGAAGAGGCGCCGCCTTCGAGGCTCGGCGTCGACAGCCACCGGTACTTGCCGCGCTGGTACGCTGTCCGAACCTGCATCCCTGCGATTCTGCCCGACACGTCGAGCACCGGGATGAGAAGCCCTTCCACGTTCGCCGTCGTCCAGTGGCCGTGCTCGATCCCGAACCCCGGCACACTGCGCAGCGCATCGGCGCCGAGCTGGCGCACGAGGCGGGAGGTAGCCGCATCCCGGGCGACACGATCGGGAAGCGTTCGGTAGGCGCGCTCGTGGATGGCTTCGGGCGTGAGACCCCGCCGCACGAGGTCCGTCCGGTGCGCCTCACCGAGCTCGAGCGTCCCAAGGAAGACGCGGTACACCATGTCGAGGTGTTCTGGGGTGCGCCGCGGCAGGTCGATCTCCCGCCCCGGCCTCGTGAACGTCACCCGGTGCTCCGACTCCGGCGCCCGATCGCCGAGCCGCTTCGCCGCCTCGCCCTGGGTAAGCCCCTCCAGGCGCGCCACGAAGTCCACCACGTCCCCGCGCGCCTGGCACACGAAGCAGTAGTAGGTCTGCGTCTCCGGGTAGACGGTCAGGTTCGGGCGGCCCTTGTCCTGGTGAAACGGGCACCGCCCCACGAGCGCTCGGCCCTGACGCTGAAGACGGATCCGCTCGCTCACGATCTCCTCGATCGGAAAGCGGCGACGAAGGTCCTTGAAGTCAGGCAAGGCCATCTCGCTCCCACCTCTCGCACTCGCCCGGAAGGCCGGACAACAAAGGAGCCGCCGGCGACCAGGGCGTCAAGGGAATGGGCGTTCACGCCCCCTTGACGCACCGGATCGACGGCGGCACCCATGCTTACTACAGACGAACCCCGGACGGTGAGCCCTTCGCCGGCCCCTTCGGCGTGATCGTGAGCGCTGCCTGTTCCTTCCCCCAGATGCCGAGCCGGCCCAGGTCCTCCAGGCACCTGTGCGTCGACGGCCACACCGCCGTGCCCCACGTCCCGTCCGCGCGCTGCAGGCGTGCGAACGACGCGCGGCCCGCATCCACCGGGCGCCACGCCACGACGCCGCGCTCGGACTCGCTGACGTAAAGCTCAGGGTACAAGTGCGGCGCCCCTGCGGGCGCCGCTTGCTTTGCGAACGAGACCTCCACGGGATCGCCCATCGAGATGCGTGGCGATCCTCGCGCCCTGACGAGGCCGAGCGGCGTGAGTTCGAGGTCCGCCCCGAGCGACCCTGGCAGGTAGACCACCGATGCCACCGACAGGCCCTCAGCCGCGAGCACACGTCTCGCCTGCGCCTCGTCGGGGAACGCCAGCGGAGCCCGCGTCAGGCTGCACCCGTAGTCCGGTGTCAGCGTACCTGCCCGCATCCCGCGCGACGAAAGCACCGGGCGCCACGCGACAACGCCGGCGCCCTCTACTTCTCCAAGGACGTACGGGCCGAAGGGTAGGTCCTTGCCGATCTTCGTCGGTGTGCGCTGTCGCTGCTCGGTCCAAGCGTCCCAGGCGTCCAGGGTGAGGGCATCGGGCATCGCCCTCGACACGGGCTCTTCCGCCGAGATGAGCTCCGGCGTGTGTGACAGACCAAGATCGTCCTGCGCCGCGTGCTCCGCATACACCCATGCCACTTGGGCCGATAGCCAGATCCTCGGCGACACCGACAGAACCTGATTGCGAACGTGCCCGCGCTCCACCGGAAGCGTGTAGACGAACCACGCCGGGGTAACGGACTCCTCAGGACAGCGCGCTACGCGAACAATCGCGGGCGGCCCAGCCGGACCGCGCCCGACCGACGCTGCCGACTCGCGCGCCAGCGATCCCGCAAAGTACGCGATCTCCTTGGCGCCGAGCCTGTCTTGACCATGTGCTTCGAGCATCGCCTCGACGCCGACCTGCACGGCACCGCCAAGCACTTCGGGGGCGTCCTCGCGAAGATTCCGGACCACTCGCTGAAGCCAGTTCAGAACACCCATCAGGACACCTTCGGCAGCGGCTGGGCGACGAAGAACGCCTTCTTCTCCTTCACCATCCACTCGACGTCGCTCCACACCGCGCCCGTCTCCCCGCCCGCCTCGCGCGCGCGCCGCCACATCGCCTCAAGCCGGTCGCACCGCAGGACGTCCTTCCACGCCTGAGGCGGAATCGCCCTGGGGAAGGGGTTTTCCGCCGTCGGCCAGGGTTGCACACCATACGCCTCGGGCATGTCCCAGGTGTCCATCATTCCCCACGGCCAGATCACGAACAGGCCGGACAGGACGCAGTACCGCGTGATGTCGCTGTCCTGGGCGCCCTCCCGGTAGGGCTCGAAGAGCTCGACGAGATGCTCGAGCGCCAGGGGCTCAGAGTGCGCCTTGAGCCACGGCTCGTACAGCTCCGCGGGTAGCGGCTCAAGCACGCGCCCCGTCCACACCCAGCGATGACCGTCCGGCGGTGCCGGAACCTTGCTCTTGATCATCCAGTCCGGGTAGCCGGCCGCAAACACCTCGTTCCACCAGCGCACCTCGTCGCGCGCCACCCAACATCCACCCCCGAAGAGCGCCCCGTTGCAACCCATCCTACGCCACACACAAAAAGAGCCGGCCCATGGCCGGCAAAACTCCCGGGGGACGGCCCCCGGCTGGACCCGCGCCCTACGTCGCCGCCTCGGGCTCGCTTCGCGTCCGGTCCGCACCGGCCGATGCTCTCACCGCCTGGGCCAAGCTCTCGGTGAAGTGGGAGAGCATGGGGTTTCCCACGTCGGGGACACCGACGATCAGGCGGGTGCAGAACGAGTCGACCACCTCTCGGTCCAGGCCGAGACCGCCTTCGGCCGGCGCGGCGCGCCCCGTTATGCCCACGGTCCTGCGCGACACCACCTCAGGCTGACCGGCAGCGCCACTGTCCGTCTAAACGGCGCGTGAGGGCCAGCGCCAGGCAGCGACCGTTGTCCACGCCTCCGCACACTCTGCGGCACTGCAAGGACGTGCGTTCGCGTCACCCGGCGACGCTTACGGGAGCAGAGGGAGCCCCGTACGATCCCTCGGCACACAGGCCGATGGCGAAGTACGTATAGGTCCCTGATGGCACGGGGTCGATATAGGACGCCGTTGGGTTCGCCGCGCTCGCCGCATCCACGACCGCCACCGGCACGGCGCCCGCCGCCACGCTTGCCTTCTGTCCCTGGACGCGGAACAGGGCGTAGGCGATCGGCTTCTCCCCACCGGACGGTGTGACGTGGAGCGCGATTCCGCGCGCGCTCGGGCTTGCCGTCAAAGCTGGCGCCGCTCCCTGCGTGACAACCGCATGCGCCGAACTGGAGGGATTGCCCAGCGTCTGACCGTCGTACATCAGCTGCATGCTGAATGCCGCCTCGGCCGGACCGTCCGGCAAGCTGAAGGTAGCGGCGTAAACGCCGGGCGCCACGAGCGTCGGGGCAACCGTGCGTCCCCTCACACCGTCTCCCAAGGCGGAGCCGGCGACGGCCATCGTCACCGTCATGGTGGCTCCGGGCGGCAGCGGATCGACCACGCCGTTGGGATCCACCAGCTCGACCGTCGCGGTAGCGGTGCCGTGGGCGGGCAGGAACGCAGGCACGCTCGGCGCAAACCCAGGCTCCTGATACACGTCGGGTATCGCCACAAGCACGTACGAACCCGGTTTGGGGTTGGTATAGGTGAACGTGGTACCCTTGCCGCCCTGGTCGAGTGTCAACGCATAGCCCGGACCGATCGGACCGCCGATGGTGCCGCCGGCGCCGCCGTCCGAGACGAGCACGGACACGTTCTGGGCGGATGCCACCGCCACGCCCTGCGCGTTGACCGCGGACACCGTGAGGGCGATCGGCTGCCTCGCGATCTGGCTGGTGACGACGAGGGGGTGGCTGGCGTCCACCGCCTGACCATCGTAGAAGACCGCGTACCCGGCGATCCCAGTCGCGGGACGGACCGCTGCCGCCGCGACGGCGGCGGCCTGTGTATAGCCGAGTGGCCAGTCCCCGGTCGCGGCAGCGTCGTTGGTGCCGCCCCAAAGTACGTAAGCGTCAAACCCAGCACACGTGGGCCTGAAGCCCCCGGGCATGGGATGATCCTCCCAAGAGGGGTTTCCTCGTGGGAGGGATCACCGGCGTGGGAAGCATCGTCACGGGGTACGCGGTACCGG
>Ga0209012_1001852_pt1 | contig 20302 bp, 21 predicted proteins | sample RS3BMetagenome_FD_184735 | JGI IMG/M metagenome (GOLD analysis project Ga0209012, IMG submission 184735) | Ferric oxide microbial mat and aquatic microbial communities from Rainbow Spring, Yellowstone National Park, USA - RS3B (SPAdes) (version 3) ...
GAGAAGACTACGCTGGATAGCCTGTATATTACGCGCGACGGTCGCAATGGCAGCATGACCCCTGCTGCCGCAATAGACTACTTCGCGGGCCTTGCGGCTCTGGGCGTAGATCAGGCCATTTTCAGTCTGCGCAATGTGCATGAGGCCGAGCCGTTCGAGGTACTGACCACCGAGATCGTTCCTGCGGTAGAGAAAATCGTCCCGGCGGGACGCTAGCACGATATTGGGGCATGACACCCCTCATGGCTGTCATACCCCGATATTATATAATGGATGTTACATCTGTTTTTCCACTGTGAACCGTATTTTGCGCGAGAAAACCTTCTCGAAGAGATCGGCCTTCTCATAGGCGTTTTCCAATTCCTCATCGAGATCGGCCAATGCACGAATATGCAATTGAACCGCCCATATCGTTCGGTTGCAATGCGCTTCGTCAACATTCAGGCTCAACACCCGTCCATCATGATTATAGTCAAGCGCATCGGCTATACGCAGTAACGCAGCTAATACCGAGACGCGCTTACGCGCTGCTCGCCCAAGAGCAGCGTACTCCTCATGCTGGCGGCTGGGCAAGGCGCGCCGATGATAACGCGCAATACAGGCTATTTCATAGCGCTCTTGCTCACTAAAATCGGGCAGAGGCGTATCTTTAATCAAACGAAACGAATGTTTATGATGACGGCGCATCTCGACCATCATACCAGTATTATGCAAAAGAGCCGCCCGATCAAGCAAAAGCATTTCTCTTTCACCCATTTTATGTAATACCCGTGTTGCCTCAAAGAGTTGCGCAGAGAGACGCGCCACCTGACGGGCATGTGGCCAGTCCTCTACTAGCAACCCACCGCTAAGATACAATTCTTCAGCAGTAGGTTGTGTCTGCTGCCACCAACTTACATCCTCAAGCGAGTTTGATATCATTGCAGGTTCCCCCATCAGTGGGTAGATCGTTCCTCGAATACATTTACCTATCTAAAGAGATAACCACGCTGCCGAAGCTCTATCTCTATCCTTCTTGAAGAGCTGGGGGACAACGCTGTCACATGATACAGCAACGCAGCAAATTAACCACCTGACATTATGCGTTCAATGTCGCCAGAACCTCACGACGAAAATCCCTGCCTTGCAAATAGTACCAATATTGCCTAAAATTAGCGTACAATTTTTCACGCTGAGCTTGCAAACTTGACAATAAACATTCCAGACCATAGCGTTCCGTTGCATCTGGCAACGTTTGGGGATTGAGCAATGTCGCCACTAACGCAGGTGGCAAGGCTATATCCCCTTTCCGGCCTTTTTTTCCTTTTCCGGCTTGCAATAACATATCTTCATAAGCCCTGCCGCTATCCTGCCCCCCCAGGCAAAGCCGCAAGAGCGCAATCACGACATCATGATCGTGCAATTCGCCCAGCATATCTTGCAGGCGCGTTAGCTCCTCAATCACCGTCGGCGTCTGAGCAGAAAGTACAGCGGCAAAAAGCTCCAGAGTATAACGCAAACGTTTCGCAGTAATGCGCAAATTATGCAGTTCATGGACAGCATAGGGCTGATCTACAAAGCCGCTCCATTGATACAGATCATCAAGCCTGGCCTTGACGATCAGATGCACATTATCGATCAATGGTGCCTGGGAAGAGAGACCTTGAACGGGGCGTGCTTTGGCCATCATTCCTCTCCTTCCGGTAGACAAGACGCAAGTTGAGCCAACAGCGCATCTCCGTCAAGACGCAGCAGCAAGGATTCCAACGCCCTCTGCTGCTGCTGACGATACTCCTTCAAGCGTGCGATAAACCAGTGTATGCCTTCTCTGCGCTCATCGCCTATCTGAGCAAGCTGTTCTTGCAAATGCTGAATTAACACATCCACATCACGCGCATTGCCGAGGGCATTTGCCAGTTTCTTGACGCTCCGATAGCCCTTCCGCAGAGCTTTCGGGTCGCAGAGCGAAGCATAAGCATCTAAAGCAGCCCGCAGACGGCGCGTGGCAACCCGCATCTTATGCACCGCTTCCGGGTCTTCATTGCGTAACACCTCATCACGCCATTCGAGCATCTTCTGCGCGCGCTCGATGATTAACTGTCGTCCAATCTGCGTAAAGCTTGCGTCGCTGGCGACCAACTCATCAAGCGTGCTATCATCAGCGTATGTTATCGCCTCTGACCACTGCTCCTGCTGCTCGACCTGGGCCACTATCTTTGCCTGCCATTGCTCCCCATAACGAGCATAGGCCAGCAACGTGCCTTCGCGGATACCGTGAGGACTGACGCGAATCTCGTCAAGCTGGAAGTGCTGCATAAACGCCTGGATAATGCTGGCCCCGGCGGGAAGAATCAATGCTCGTCCCAGTGGTTGTTGAAAGCGGCGCGCGATCTCCTCTGCCGGTAACGCATAGAGCAGTCCCTGGCAGCGCAACAGGTCATCGTAGCTCATACGCTCCTGTGTTAGCTCCACTCCGAAGGCCCCGTGCACCAGATAGAGCAGCGAATTTGCGCTACCACCGGTGACAATCAGCACAGAAGGTACCTGTTGCAGGTGAATACCTTCCATAAAGGTGTGCAGGAAAGTCTGAGCTACCTCCAATTCATCGCGCGTCGGTGGGTCAGAGGGGAGATAGCGGTCATGCAGCCAACCAGAGCCAAGTGGGAACGAGGTGCGCCACAAAATCCGCTCGTCCTCTGCCGTCACCAGCTCGGTACTGCCGCCGCCAATATCCATCACACCGATCAGATCGGGCGCGTGAAATTCGTGGCGTAGCGGATACGTGGCTCCCATAAAGGTTAGCGTCGCTTCGACCATGCCATCGACCAGCACCATCTCCAGGCCGGTAGCCTCTTTGACCACCTTGATAAACTCAGCATTATTACTGGCCTTACGAATCGCCTCGGTTGCCACCACTAAAATCTTTTCCGCGCCATGCTGCTCGGCCAGCGTCTGGTACTGCCGGATAGTGGCAATAGCGGCATCGCGTTTCTGTTCTGAAATCGCTCCCGTCGCCGTTACACTCTCGCCAATGCGCACCATCTCCACTTCATCAGCGAGAATAGTGAGGTCGTCAGCCGTGCAGTGTGCCACGACAATATGAATTGTATTGCTTCCCACATCAATTGCCGCATAGATAGGCGCGCTCTGCTCAGACATGCTATAAGCTCCTCAACACACGGGCACACAACATCCCCCCTGGCTCGCGTACCTGATGGTTACGCGCGCCACAGGGAACCGAACGGAACAGGTACATACTAAGTATAGCACGTGGATGATAATCCATGCGCTGCACTGAGGAGAGGAGAAGCAAGCAAAACTGCTATCACCCCCAAAAATTGGCCCCAGAGACTATTGACAAGGCGCAAGAGATACTGTAGTATAGTGCGTGTCCAGGAAATGGAAGTCAAATGAGCCGAAGTGGTGAAATTGGTAGACACGCAACGTTCAGGGCGTTGTGCCTTAACTGGCATGGGGGTTCGAGTCCCCCCTTCGGCACTGATGAGATTTTTCAAATCGTCTCAAGCGGCCTGTAGAGCCGCTTGAGGCGTTTGGCTTTTGGGGATAGGAGGGGTTTGACAGCAATTTTGACAGCAATTTCAAATTCTTATCCAAATTGGCGTTCATCCCTCTCTTCTGGGAACTCATCGTTTCCCGTTTCCTTCTGCTCGGGCGGTTCTTGCAGTGCATCATTGAGCTTCGCCATTGCATCTTTCTGCATGCCTGGTAAGACATGGCTATAAATGTTCATCGTCATACTGATCTGGTTATGCTCCAGAAGCTCCTGGACCACTTTAGGATGTACACCTAAGCTGAGTAAAATGCTGGCTGCGCTGTGTCTCAGGTCGTGAAAGCGAATAGGAGGGAGTCCTCCTCTCTTTAGCAGGGTTTTAAATCGATCCACAACCTTCGATGGATTGAGCGGAGTCCCGAACGCGGTACAAAAGACGAGATCCAGGTCCTGCCACTGAGCGCCGCCTTTAACTTTGCCTCTAGCTGGCGCATGCGATGCTGCTTGAGCAGGGTGACGACGATTGGTGCGAGCAGAATGCTCCGCCGACTCTTCTCGGTTTTCGGCTCAGCTTCGATGTATCTGTTGCCTGGCCTGCGTGTGAAAATGCGTCGAACCTGGAGTGTGTTTGCGAGAAATTAATATCTTGCGATTTGAGTGCCAAGATTTCACCTCGCCGCATTCCGGTGGTAATCGCAAGGACAAAAAGCGCCTCCAGTGAATGCCCTTTAGCGATGGTCAGAAACTGTTGCGCCTGCTCCATCGAGAGCGGCTGAATCTCATAATGCCTTCGACGCGGTGGTGAAACTGCATCACAGACGTTGCGGGCAAGGAGATTGTAACGAACAGCATCATCCAGGGCTTTGTGAAGCATCGCATGAAGGCCATTCACAGTTGTCGAGTGGAATTGCCCCAGAAAAAAGGAGAGATCAAAGTTGGATGCTCGCTGTGTTCAGCATCATCAATGAAAGTACGTTTTGCCTCAATGGCATCGCCAAGTCGAGCTGACTTCTCAGGTGGTGTCAAGGCCGCTTCGCTTCACCTTGACACCACCTGAGAAGTCAGCTCAGGAACATAATGTGCCATTGAAGCGAAAAAATGTGCAGGGCTTTTTTCTCTCATACACAGCCACTACGGTCTTCCACCGATGCGTCAGGCCGTTGGCAGTGCGCGTGGCTTGTCGATTCTTCCTCCTTCCCCGCTGTTTTTGCCTGCTCAAAATGAACAGGACTCTGATACTGCAACGTCGAATGGAGCCGGAGAGGATTGTAGAAGCACTCAATATACTCAAAGACGGCAGAACGCGCCTCTTGTCGGGTCTGAAAGCGCCGCCGGTTGGTACATTCTTTCGCCAGCGAGGCGAAAAAGGACTCCATCGCCGCATTCTCCCAACAATTGCCAGGCCGACTCACGCTGACTTCGATCCCCAGTTCCCGCAAGGCCGCTTGATAGCGATCGCTGGTGAACTCCGTTCCCCGATCCGAGTGATGCAAGAGTCCCGCCTGTGGGTGCCGCCTGGCCACCGCCATACGCAACGCCAGTTCGACCAACGCGGCGTCTTCCGTGGCCGCCATCGCCCAGCCGACGACCAGGCGCGAAAACACATCCACCATGGCCGCCACGTACAACCACTGATCGCGCGGTCTCCACCGCTTTGGTATCGGTGCCCCACTTCACATTGGGGAGTTCAGCAGCAAAGTCCCGCTTGAGGGTGTTGGGCACAAAGCGAGCCTGCGGATCGCTGCTCGTCGTCGGTTTGCGCGTCCGCTTGACAGCGGCACTGATGCCCAGCTCATGCATCAACCGCGCAACCCGCTTGCGTGAGGTGTGTACGCCACGCGCTTTGAGGATCGCATGAATGCGTGGGGAGCCGTAGACGAGGGCGTCTGCTCCTGGTAGATCTGCTGAATAGGAGCGGCGAGCCTGGCATCTTCTCGTGCATGCTGGGACACCTCGCGGTGTTTCCAGGCATAATAGCCACTCTCCGAGACATCCAATACCTGACAGAGCAAGCGGATCGGGTACTCCTGGCAGTGCTCGGCAATGAATTGGAAGGTTACACTTGGCTGCGCGAAAAGATGCCGATAGCTTTTTTAGGATATCACGCTCCTGCCGCAGTAATTCATTCTCTCGCTTGAGACGACGAAGTTCCTCCTCCTGGGGCATTTGATGCCCACTGCCAGGAAAGGCCTGCTCCCCGTGTTCCGAGAACAGCTTACACCAATGGTGCAATGTACTGTCCGCAATCCCCAGATCGCATGCAATCTGCGCTAAGGGTTTATCGCTGGTTTTGGCTCGTTGAACGGCTTCTACTTTGAATTCTCGTGTAAAAGTTCTCTGGGTCTTCTGCATGGTCTTTTCCCTTTCCGTGGCAGTCCACTTCTTCAAGTTTACCTGCTCCAGTTTTCTGGGTCAAGACCAGAGTCTTGTGGCAACGAGGACCGGCAGATGCCCCCATTCGCGCCCAGATGTCGCTGCGTTTCGTAGATGGGCGTCCGGTGAGCAACCTCACGACGCAGTTTCTGGACTGGTGCTGCACCCAACTGGAGACTCAGGGGAAACGAGCGTGGCTGCTGATCTGGGACAACGCCTCCTGGCATTACAGCAAGATCGTCCGATCCTTCATTCGTGAACACCATCTCCAGGTGAAAACGGAGGGCAAAGGCGTGCGTATTCTGCCCTTGTTTCTGCCCAAACAAAGCCCCTGGCTCAATCCCATTGAACCCAAGTAGATGCATGGCAAGCGTGCCGTGGTTGAACCCAATAGGGTGCTCACAGCCTCGCAATTGGCCGAGCGCATTTGTGCCTACTATCACTGTTCGTATGAAGCTCATTTGTCTATCACGGAAAAGGTCTCTTGAGAATGCATTAGGAGCCGGTGTCCACCAGTCGGGGGAAACCGATCGCGGGGGGCGCATCACCAAAGAAGGACGCAGTGATCTGCGTGGGGTCATGGTCGAGGCAGCCTGGGTGGCGTCGAACATCATCCGCGACTTCCAAGCCCAGTTTGAACGCTTGGCCGCGCACATTGGCAACGAGATCAGCGATTGTGGCCATTGCACGAAAATTGCTCGTCGTCATCTGGCATGTCCTGAGCCAGCAGGAAGCCGATTGCCATGCGCAAGTCGAGGCGGTGACGCGTAAATTGCTGCACTGGATTAGTTGCACGGGAACCACTCCGGGCAAGAGACGCGACCGACTCCTGCTCTTGTACGACTATCTTGACCAGCTGGGTTTGAGTCAAGAGGTCGAGCAAATCAAGTACAAGGGAGCCACCTACCGGCAGTCTGAGCGGCAGAAGCAGCTCCGAGCGACCCAACCCAAGGGATGAGCAGTGGGATTCATCTCGCCGGGTCCTCCTCGTCAAAGTGAGAGACCATCGGATACGCTCGGGTTCTTCCACCTTGATCCGTGGGGAATTTTTCCCTTTTTTGACCGTGGGTGTGGTTGACCAGTCCCACCGTGACGGTTCTCTCAGCCAGTCGCGTGGGCGATCCCGCCCTTGACTGGGGTGAGATCGCCCACGCGACTGGCTGGAACGGGTCTTTCAGCACCCTCTCCCAAGCCTCAAGCTCGCAAGGATACTTGATGAGCCTGCGGCTCGCCTTTTTTCTAGAGGTTGACAAGGAGACACATTGGTGCGCAACCCGTGGGCAAGACCGCGTGAATCCGCAGGCTTCCATACACCTGGCGGTGATCCTGAAAAATCGGCTGGATCTCGGCGGCGATCCTGGCATCTTCTCGCTCGTACTCGCGCGCCGGACGCTTGATCCTCGCATAATAGCCACTTTCAGAAACCTCCAGCGCTCGGCACATCACCCGAACAGAATGTTTTTGCAGTTTTTCTACTGTAAAATATATTTTTTACTATTTTACGATAGATACACTTTTTCCAGATTCAAATCTTTGTATACGTTGGTCTCACTTTCTGCATGATCTTGATCCTTTCTGGGGAAGGCTTCTCCTCCCAGAGTACCAGACCACAACGCTGGGCGCTCTCTTCTGGGACGTGAGTATTGCCCCCACGGTTTGAGAAATCCTGAAAAATGTATACGAAAGCATGGACAGATCCCTGGATTCCTGCTACAATAGCTTCGTAGCGAAGATTCTTTTGTCAGCGAGGCGCAGCGTATGAAGCGACAAGCACATCCTCACCTCTCTTCTTCTGGAGAGGCAACCTCGACACCTCAGACTGACGAGCCCCAGACTAACGCTGCAAAGCATTCCGCTTTCCATGGGTTCCCAACGGGAACCATCACTTTACTCTTCACCGATATCGAGGGATCCACGCGCCTCCTTCGCCTGTTGGGGGATCGCTATGCCGACGCGTTAGCGGCGTGCCGTCGCCTGCTGCGTGCCGCGTTTCGGCAGTGGAATGGATGCGAGGTAGATACTCAGGGGGATGCCTTCTTTGTGGTTTTTGCCAGCGCTCTCGACGCGGTCTTCGCAGCAGTCGCTGCTCAACACGCGCTCATCGACCACGCCTTCCCCGCAGGGGTGCCGGTACGCATCCGCATCGGGCTGCATACCGGCGAGCCGAGGCTTGTTTCCGAAGGCTATGTGGGACTGGATGTGCATCACGCGGCGCGGATCATGGGTATCGGAAATGGTGGGCAGGTATTGCTCTCGCAGACGACTCGCGAACTGGTCGAGCACGTTCTGCCGGATGGCATCTCTCTCCGGGATCTGGGGGAACATCAGTTGAAGGACTTACCTCGCCCCACTCACCTTTACCAGCTCGTTGCGGCAGGTCTTCCTACCGACTTTCCGCCTCTTCAAACTCTCGAGACCCATACACAACGCGATCCGCTGCTCACAACCAAACTCCACCGGCCGCGCCTTCGCACCCATTTTGTCCCCCGCTCTCATCTGGTCAAGCGGCTGCAGCAGGGAACGGAGCAAGCACTCACCCTTATTTCGGCTCCCGCCGGCTTCGGCAAAACGACCTTGCTTGCCCATTGGCTTGCTGAGAACAGTCTGCCCGTCGCCTGGCTCTCACTCGAAGCGGAGGACAACGACCCCGCGCGCTTTCTCTTCTATCTGATTGCCGCTCTGCAAACCCTTGACGCTAGGATCGGAATGACCGCGCTCGCCATGCTCAGCACTCCGCAACCTCCGCCACCCGAGACCGTGCTCGCTGTGCTCATGAATGACCTGGCGGATCGGGATGGAGGTGATATCGTTCTCGTCCTGGATGACTATCATGTGATCACCAGCGACTCCATTCAACGTGGCATGGCCTTTCTCTTGGAACATCTGCCTCCTCAGATGCATCTCGTCCTAGCCACCCGCTCTGATCCCCCGCTGCCCCTGGCCCGACTGCGAGCCAGGGGGCAACTCCGCGAGGTGCGCGCCGCCGACTTACGCTTTGGCAACACGGAGACGGGGACGTTTCTGCAGGCCGTGATGGGGCTAGACCTGGAGGATTCGTCCATTGCGACCCTGGAAAGCCACACCGAAGGCTGGATTGCTGGGCTGCAACTGGCCGCGCTCTCCTTACAAGGCAAGGCCGATGTCTCTGCCTTTCTCGCCGCCTTCAGCGGCAGCCATCGGTATATCCTCGAATACCTCTCCGATGAGGTCCTCGCACGCCAGCCCACCACAGTGCAACAGTTTCTGCTGCACACCTCGATCCTGGAGCGACTCAGCGGGCCACTTTGCCATGCGGTGACGGGACAGGAGGAAAGTCAGGCGAGGCTGGAAGCGCTTGAGCGCGCGAACCTGTTTGTTGTCGCGCTGGACGACGAGCGGAGTTGGTACCGCTATCACCACCTGTTTGCCCAGGTGCTGCGCAACCACCTGCAGCGGGCAGTACCTGATCTGGTTCCCGAACTGCACCGGCGGGCGAGCGCCTGGTACGAGCAGCACGATTTTTCTGTCGAAGCAGTTCAGCACGCCCTGGCCATTCCTGATTTCGAACGAGCAGCCAACTTGATTGAGCCGATTGCGCTCTCCACCGCTTTCCAGGGTCATATCTACACGGTGCTCGGTTGGCTGAATGCTCTTCCCGAGGCCTTGATCTACACGCACCCCCGCCTGTGTGTCTACTACGCGCAATTGCTGACGCTCACTAATCGGTTAGAGAAAGCAGGGGCCCTCCTCCAGCAGGCAGGGCAGAATATGCAGGAGAAGATGCCTGCCGAGCAAGCTCGGATTATCCAGGGCTACATGCTCGATATCCGCGCGGATATCGTTCTTTTCTCTGGCGATATTCCGCAGGCGGTCTCCCTCGCACACCAGGCGCTCGCGCTGTTACCGCAAACAGAGGTGTTCCCTTACGCGGGTGCGTTGTCGACCACCATTCGCGCCTATCTGGTGAGTGGGGATGTGACTCCCGCCAGTGAGCGCGCAGTCGCAGCGGTAGAGGAGTTCATACGCGCCTCTGACAACCGGTTTTCAAGTGTGAGCAGCATCTGCCTGCTGGCACGGCTGCACACCCTGCAAGGCAGACTCCGGCAAGCAGCTGCCACCTATGAGCAGGTAGTGCAGGTCGTCCCACGAGTCGAGGCCTTGCAGGCCGCGTTCAGCAGCCTCTTCTATTATTTCGGTCTGGGAGATCTGCTGCGCGAGTGGAATAAGCTGGAGGAGGCTGAGCACCATCTGTCGCAGGGCATAGCGCTGATCAAGGAGGCACGGATGGTCGAGCCTTTTGTGGCCTCGCTCGGCTACACTGCCCTGGCCCGCCTTGAGCAGGCACGGGGCAATATTCCAGCCGGGCTCGATGCCCTGGATGCCCTGGCGCAAATAGCCGAGCGGCGGCATTTCGCTGCATATCTGGGTCCCCACGTAGCTGCCACGCGGGCCCAACTCGAACTGGCGCGGGGCAACCTGGCCGCAGCCGTGCGCTGGGCGGACGCCAGTGGTCTGTCTTCCGACGACCATGACCTGCCTTATCCGCGCGAGAGTGAGTATCTGGCCCTCGCGCGGGTACGTATCGCCCAGGCGCGCACCGTCCAGGCGCTTCCCTTGCTCCCGGAGGTCTTGCATCTCCTGGATCGGCTGCAAGCGTCAGCCGAAGCCAATACACGCGTAAACAGCGTGCTGGAAATCCTCCTGCTGCGCGCACTGGCCCTGGAGGTCCAGGGGAACCGCACGGCTGCCCTTTCTGTGCTGGAACGAGCGCTCGTCCTCGCCGAACCAGAGAGGTATATCCGACTCTTTGTCGACGAGGGAACATCGATGCTGACCCTTCTGCGCCTCGCCCATGGATCTAGTATCGTCCCAGGATATGTTGTCACCCTTCTGGCCGTCTTCGGTGAGCAGCCCACCTCTGAGCCTCCTCTCTCCGCATCACAACAGGCAAGCGCGCTTGCCGAACCGCTCACCGAGCGCGAGCGCGAAGTGTTACGTCTCCTGATGGAGGGTGCCTCCAATCGCGAGATTGCCCAGCGCCTGGTGCTGAGCATTAACACCGTGAAACGCCACGTCTACAACATCTGCGGGAAATTGGGGGTGCAGAGCCGGACTCAGGTGCTCGTGAAAGCCAGGACTCTCAACCTCCTCTAGCTCACCTCGCTTCGCCCCATCCCATCTTCACAAATCACCCGCTACCTACAACTTTGGTGTACTGTATCTCACCCGGTTCATCGACTACACTTCCATCAGACCCACCGATGAGGTGTCGGGAAGTGATCCGGGGTTCTCCTAGGAACCGTCAGGAAGCTTACCCGGGGCCAATCTCATCTAGAAATGGGTTGTATGAACTGAAGAGTTCAGGCAACCATCAGTTTTTAGAACAAAAGTGCTCTCATGCACGAAATTCCAAGGATCTTCGCTCCCCTCGGGAGAGGATGATCCGGTATGCCTGCCTCAGACAAGCGACAGGAACGAGAAAGGAGTGTCCGCGCTCATGAAGTGCCGCATTCGCATTAAAGGACTCCTCGACCAGTCCTGGCGGGACTGGTTCGAGGGATTGGAGATCGTGCAGGAGCAAGAGGGTACCACGCTGTTTTTGGGTTCGTTAGAGGACCAGGCAGCGCTCCATGGTATCCTGGCGAAGATTCGTGACCTCGGCCTGGATCTGTTCTCGTTTGAAATCAGCGAGGCGTTTCCATCCGAGCAGCACAGTGACCCGCGCTGAAACGATCTCCTCACGGATGACCCGAGCTGTTCTCACGAAGGAGCTTTGTGTAGCGCGGATCTCGCTGATTTCCTTCCCACCGTTCTTTTCGTTGTCTCTGTTGATTGTTGAAGGAGGAGAAACTACATGGACCCGGTCCGACTGTTCTCTCTCATCTCGTGGATTGCTTTGCCAACCGTGATGTTCGGCGGTCATTCGCTGTTGGGGTTGCTGGTACGCGGCAACCCCTGGCTCACTCCCTTTCGCGCGGCGTACTTCCGGGCTGGTCATGCCCATGCGGGAGTCTTGCTTGTCATGTCCTTGCTCTACTACATCTACCTGGCCCAGACCACCTTCTCGAGTGGCCTCAGGCTGCTCGCCTGTTGCGTGCTGCTGGTTGGTCTCCTCGCGCAATCGGGTGGGTTTTTCCTGCACATGCTGGTCGGGAAGCCAGGACGTTTTTCTACCGGAACCCTGGTCACGATCCTGGGTGCGCTGCTGCTGGCCTTCGCTGCCTTACTGCTCGCCTATGGCCTGCTCGTCGCGCGCTCCCTTTAACGGTCCAGTGTACCTGTTTCCTAAGAAGGAGGTTTGCGTTTCATGATGACCCTCATCGTGCTGTTCGCCTCATTGCTTGTCTTTCGCGGACTCGGCGTCCTGGGAGTGCCTCTGTTCCTGACCTGGCACGGCTCCGCTCTCTGGGCACTCTCCGTGATGGTCCTTTTTACCGCCAGCGCCCACTTTACGTCTATGAAGAAGGATCTCATCAAGATGGTGCCGACGTTTTTTCCTGCCCCGCGTCAGATCGTTTTTGCCACCGGTCTCCTGGAGATCGCCGGGGCTGTTGGCTTGTTGATCCCGCCGCTGCGAACGGCTGCCGGCATCTGCCTGGCCCTCTTGTTCGTGGCTATGTTTCCGGCGAATATCAACGCGGCGCAGAGGCAGGTCCCCCTGCGTGGCAGGCCAGCAACCCCTCTCTGGCTGCGCCTCCCCATGCAAGTCCTCTTCATCGCTCTCGCGGTCTGGGCCGCCCTAGGATAACGGAGGTCGTCAACGATGCTACTCCATCGAGGAACGCTGGCCCTGGTCCTCTCGGCTTGCGTTGAGTAAACTACATTGCTGAAAAGAAAAGGAGTCACAAGATGACCATTCAACCTTTCACCATTGCCGTCCCACAAGCTATCCTTGACGACCTGCATGCGCGCGTGGCCCGAACCCTCTGGCCCGATGAGGCCAAGGGATCTGGCTGGGCATACGGAATCAGCCTGGCGTATATGAAGGAGGTTGCTGATTACTGGCTGCATCGCTATGACTGGCGCACACACGAAGCGGCGCTCAATCTCTTTGCTCAGTTCAAAGCGGAGGTCGATGGAGTAGGCATCCATTTCATTCACGAACGCGGCAAGGGACCCAATCCAACCCCCTTACTCCTGCTCCACGGGTTTCCCGATTCGTTCTATCGCTACCATAAAGTGATTGATCGGCTCACTGATCCGGCCAAATATGGAGGGGATCCTGACACGTCCTTTAACGTGATTGTGCCCTCTCTCCCCGGGACGGGTTTTTCCGACCGCGTGGCCAGGAGTGATGATGCGAACGCCGACCTCTTTGCCAGGCTGATGCGTGATGTGCTGGGCTACGAGCAGTTTGTTTCGGCTGGCGGGGATCATGGAGCCATCATTACCCAGGCCCTGGCACGCAAGCATCCAGAACGCCTTATCGGAATCCATCTGACGGATGTGGGCTATCCCGATCAGAATACCGACTTCTCACAGCTCACGCCTACCGAGATGGAGATGGCCCAATGGGTCCAGCGATGGTTTATGGAGGAAGGCATCGGCGTCAACATGATCATGGCGACCAAACCCCTGACCCTAGCCTACGGTTTGACCGACTCGCCGGTTGGACTGGCGGCCTGGCTCATCGGCTATGGTAGCAGCGGACAGCACGGGAAAGAGGAACTGGAAACCCGTTTTCGCCGCGATGAATTGCTCACCAATGTCATGATCTACTGGGTGACAGGGACCATCTACTCAGCCGCTCACGCCTATTACGAAAATATGCACCTTGCCAGTGGCGGCAATCTCGGCAAGAGTGAAACGGTTCCGGCGGCGGTGGCCCATTGTCCCTACGATCCGCCCCTGCCTCGTGAATGGGCTGCGCGCCAGGTCAACCTGGTCCACTTTACCGAATTTCCTCGTGGAGGTCACTTCATGGCCTGGGAAGAGCCGGAGCTGTATGCAACGGATATCCAGGAGTTTGTGAACGAACTGCGTCAAGAACATCCCGTGAGCGCTCTGATAGAACCTTGAAGTGGTTGGAGAGAGCCATGTCAGATGAGCAGCATGGGCAGAAGTTCTCGCTGCTCATCTACGGCAGGGTGAATCACCAGAGTACTCTGGCAAATCTCTGGGAGAGAGTGCAAATGTACACGAAAGAGGCACCACCGTCTCCATCACTCCCGCCACGTCCGGCAAAGTCTGCCTGCTAATATGGTCATCGCTGGACAGGCACGCCCTGTGAACGACCCCAAAGAAGATGCGCTGGTGCGCCGACTGGTTGGGGCAAAGTATCGCGCATCGGAAGGGGATCTGAACGAGTGGCTCAATAGCGCGCTTCCGGTGGCAGTTGATCTTGTCAAGGCCGGTGTACTCGCGAGCCGATTTGGAACTGGCCGCCCTGCCCTGGTTAAACGAACTCCAAAGAACAAAATCTACGAGTGCCGACAAACAAACGCTGACCAAACTGCGCCGGGATCAGGTGATCCCAACTCCGACGAGCAAACGCCGCTTACCGAACGCCGATGGGCGATCCGCCAGTGACACTCAGAGCCGCTTCAGGTGGCGCCGAGAGGCCCGTCTGGCGCTCTTTCATCTGGTAGCTGCGGCCATTGATGGCAATCACCTCCGCATGATGAAGCAGCCGGTCGAGAAGAGCTGTGGCGAGCACTTCGTCCCCTAGCAGCGCGCCCCACCCAGCAAAGCTGGTGTTGGAGGTCAGCATGATCGACCCATGCTCATAGCGCGCCGTGACCAACTCAAAGAAGTGACGAGCTTGCTCCGGTGACAGTTTGGTGGAGCCCACCTCGTCGATGACCAGCAAACTGGGCACAATGTAGCGGCGCAGGCGCTGCCGTTGTAACCCCGGATGAGCAGCACTCTCTAACGTCTGAGCAAGCTCGGCAAGCGTGGTAAAGAGCACAGAATGGCCGACGGCCAGCGCTCGATCCGCGAGCGCCAGGCTCAGGTGCGTTTTCCCGGTGCCAGGAGGTGCGAGAAAGATGACATTGGGGCAGGTTCGCACAAACGAGAGATCGGCCAGCTCGCGCAACCGGCGCTCGGAGAGCGAGGGTTGGAACGAGAAATCGAACCCGTCCAGGGTCTTTTTGGCAGGAATACGCGCACTCTTGAGTCGGCGGGCCATCGCCTTCTGTTGGCGGCCATCCAGCTCCGCAGCCAGAGCGCGCTCCAGGAAAGTCTCATAGGTCCACTGCTCGGCCCTCGCGCGTTCGAGAGCCTGCGGCAGCTCTGCTTCCAGATAGGTCAGATTCAGGTGGTGGTAGACTCCTTTCTTCATGCCAGCGCCTCCTGCAACAGCTCAAGGCCGCAATACAAGTCGTATTCCGAAAGCGCCCGGCTGGCGACGTCGGGTGCCGGTTTCTGGTGACCCAGAGGCGCAGGAGAGCGGCGCGTTTCCGAGACCGACGCCACTGCTGCCCACTGTTCAGGATGGGTCACGCTTTCTTGGGACTGAGGCCGCTTCTCAAGCGAGAGTACCTGAGCGCCTGCCGACCAGATGGTGAGCCCCCCCTTGCGCTCGCGAACCTGCACATATTTGCCCGCCAGTTCCAGTTTGCCAGGCAGGCCATAGAGCACCCCGTCGTAGGAGACATAGCCATCCCAGGTCACTTTGCGCTCTTCGGTGGCGAAGCGTTCCCAGGCATCGTCCTGGGGCAAGGGCTGCAACTTCTCCTCCGCCTGCCGCTCAAGCGACCGCACATGGGTCGTGCGATGCACGCGGCTGTTGATCCGCTCGCACCATCTATGCGCCTGGCAATTGAGATCGTCCAGATCCGTGAAGCTCACTCCTGCCCAGAAGCTCTTCTTCGCGTGGCTGACCGTGCGCTCCACCTTCCCTTTGGTCTGAGGCGTGTACGCCTTGCAAACGCGCGCCGCCACCCCAATGGAGACCATAAAATCGGCAAAGCGTGGATTCCAGCGTGGTTTGTTCTCCTCCCTTTCCAGCAGCACACTCTTCATCCGATCAGTGAGGGCCACCTTTGTCAGTTCACCGAAGTACTCGCAGGCCTCCATGAAACAGCGAATGAGCGTCGGGGTATCGCAGCGCTTCACAAAGGTGACGAACCGCATGCGGGAATAGCCAAGAATCGCGGTCAATCCATAGTATTTGTGCGTCACGCCGTCCTGCTCGTACACGAATTCTCCCCAGTCGAATTGCATTTGCTCGCCAGGCTTCGTTTCATAGCGCTGGATCGGCGCGTGGCCCGCTACCGCCGGTCGCAGGGGATGCACATGTTCTTTCAGAATACTGATCCCTCCGGTGTAGCCCAGCTTGTGCAAGCGCTCGAAGATGACCTCGCAATTGGTGCAATGGTCTTCCGTCATCCATTGCTTGATCTGCTCTTTGAACGGATCTAGCTTGGAGGGCCGAGGTGGACGCGGTTTCGGGATCACCGCCTCCGGGTGCTTCAAAGAGTTGCGCACCGTCGTCCGCGCGATGTCCAACTCCTGAGCTATTTCCTGCACAGACTTCCCCTGTGTATGAAGATCATGTATCGTATTCACTGTCTGACTCCTCAGCATGGCTGTTCTCCTGAGGTTCTGAATTTGATGTTCCTCAGCTTACAGCCTGTTTGGGGGTCGGTCAATTCTTCACCGGCTCAGTATACTCCCGGCGCTAATAGCTGTACATCATTGGTCAATGAATCGATGAGTGGAAGTTGCAACTCGCCGCTATGCGTCAACGGAAGAGCTTTGCTGATGGGGGTAGATTCATCGCGTACAGCACGGGCAATGGCTTCCAGGTTTTGCTGTAACTTGTCCAGATACATTTGCCAGCCAATCTCGGGGTCAAAGCCACCCAGTGGCCCAAACCAGTATTGCTTTGTTGCGAGGGCTGTATGATACCACCAGGTCGTAAAAGCGCGCGAGGTATCGCCTAACGGCATCAGTCCTAATCGCTTATACTGATCTATGGCCGAACGGGACATATCGGTGTCACCATAACCAGGCTGATAGGTGGCCCAGTAATGCTCTACTTTTGTAGCAATCCACTCATCGAGCAAAGGATAGGCATTTTCTCCACGATAGCGGAAATCGGTTAAGTAAATAACGTGATTGAAGCCTGGAGCTTGCCAGGTCACTTCAGCCGGATCAATGCCAAGCACCCGGCAAATCTTACGGTAGCCCGCAAAGCCGTGGCAGAGGCCAACCACTTTCACACCGGTTTCGCGGGTCATTAAGGTACAACCTTCAAAGACTGGATTGCTGGATTGGATGAGCCAGGCATGCGGGCAAAGGCGCTCCATGTCGTGTGCAACCGAGAGCATCATAGCCAGTTGGCGCTGCATAGGAATCTCGCGCACACCACGATAATAGCCATGCCCCTCAGCCAGATCTCGTTCAGCCTCCTCGGCACCATGTCCACCAACAAGCGCCATATTGATCACAAAATCGGCGTCAACCAGGGCGGCTTTGCGCTCTACGCTGCGCTCAAAGTGTAGGTCAACGCCCAATTCTTCGACGTAGCGTTGCGCTAGGCGATAGACAAGATCAAGACGTTCCTCATCGATATCCATAAAACAGACACTGCTGCCATGCAGGCTCTCAGTGAGGATCAAATCACGCACTAATCCTAGTGAGAACTGCGCACTCCCTGCGCCAATCACCCCAATCTTCACCGCTTTCGACATGTCTCTCTCCTTTCTAAAAAGTATTGGAGCTTTGTACCTGTCAACCTGTAGTAATGTCATCTACTCTAGCGCTTTTATGCTTTCCTTCTAAAACAGGAAGAGCAAGCTTTCTTTCTGCTATTGTAACTAATCTAAACATGATATGTCAATATTTGCAAATCACTTGCAAATATCAAAAGTCAAGAGTATAATAAAGAAAAATAAGCTGCGTGCTGAGAATGGAGACATGCTCTCTTGCCATCTCGCTTAAGCAAAGAAGCCAGGCTGTGATATAGTACACGGGGGAGAAATTTACCATGTGTAGGAGAACTATATGGTAACGACGAAATCTTCTAAAGGGCGAAAGACAAAAAATCAGACTATCGAACGTGCGATTCCGATTCTACAATGTTTTACGGCTGAGAAGCCGCATTGGACGCTTGCTGAATTGAGTGAACAGCTTGATATGACGCCCAGTACCATCTATCGCTATATTGCCGCCTTACAAGATGCCCGCCTGATCGAGCGAGATGAGAAGCGTGGAGGCTATCAACTGGGTCTGGCTGTAGTTGAACTGGCGTATATCGTTCTCAACCAGATGGAGGTACGCAAGCAAGCATTGGATGAGATGGAGGAGTTGCGCGATGAATTTGATCTGCTTGTCAATCTCGCTGTCCTGGTCGAAGGGGATGTACTGCACGTAGCACACTCTGTACCCAAGAAATGGCCACGTTGGTACACAACCGTGGGACGGCGCGCGGTCGCGCATTGTACCGCACTCGGCAAAACCTTACTGGCCTATCGGCCCTGGGAGGAAGTGCAACAGATTATCACCCAGTATGGATGGCGACCCTATACCCCATCCTCTATCCAGGACTTTCCACGTCTCCAGGCTGAACTGGCAGAGATACGACAGCAAGGGTACAGTATCGATAACGAGGAACGCAGTGTTGGCACCGTCTGCTTGGCTGCGCCGATCCGTGATTACTCAGGAACAGTCATCGCGGCTTTGAGCGTTACAGGCAAGGCGCAAGAATTAACAACAGAACAACGTCCACGGATATTAGCACAGGTCATAGAGGCAGCGAACCGCATCTCATTCCGACTGGGCTATCATAATAGCTCTGCTTATTTATAAAAGCCCAGGCTCCTCTTCCTTGGTGGAAGACTTCGTCGCATAGAAAGGGTATCTTCATCATGCAAAACACAGGAGAGTCGCCCATGCGCCGGGAGCGCACCACCAACGATGAAAAAGAGTAGAATGGGCCTGGACGGTCCCAACGCCACAAGATCGGTTTTCTTACTGGTGCCTTTGAGCCTGAAGGAGAGTCTGATCTGGGAACTGGAAGGCACCACCATTTGTCGCTCTCAAAGGGATTGCCTGGCGAGAAGCACGTAGAGGAGAATCTTGAACAGGAAGTTCCCCGTGGACCAGCAGAGAGAAACGCGCGAGCAGAGATGAAGGAGCACCTCGATGGAATTGGTCTATGAACGATGTTGTGGACTGGACGTGCATAAGAAGATGGTGGTAGCTTGTCTGATTCTCCCCGATGAGAAGGGAAAGCAGAGCAAAGAGGTTCGAACGTTTCGGACCACGACTCAGGAGTTACTGCTGCTGCGAGACTGGCTGGTCTTGACGGGCTGCACCCACCTGGCGATGGAAGCGACTGGGGTCTATTGGAAACCCATCTACAATGTGCTGGATGGTGCCGTAGAACTGCTGGTGGTGAATGCGCGCCACATCAAGGCCGTGCCTGGAAGAAAGACCGATGTACGCGACGCGGAATGGATCGCTGATCTGTTGCAGCATGGGTTATTGACCAGCAGTTTCATTCCTCCCGCAGAGCAACGCGAGCTGCGTGAGTTAACCCGCTACCGAACGAGTCTGGTGCAGGAACGAGCGCGAGCGGTCAATCGTCTCCAGAAGACGTTGGAAGATACGAACCTGAAGCTGGGAGATGTGGCCACCGATATCCTGGGCAAGTCGGCACGAGCGATGTTAGAGGCTCTGCTTGCCGGGCAAACCGATCCCGCCGTGCTCGCCGATCTGGCGCGAGGACGGCTGAAAACGAAACGTGCGCAGTTGGAAGAGGCCCTCGTTGGGGTTCTCAAACCACACCATCGCTTTATGCTGACCGAACACCTCGCGCTGATTGATACTTTGGATGAAGCTATTGCACGTGCCACGCACGAGATTGAAGTGCGCATGGGTCCACCTGACCCATCTCCTCAAGAGCCGCAGCCTTTGGCAGAAGAGGAATCACAGACCGGCGACCAGGAGCAAGAACCGCAAGAGAAGCTGCCTCTGGCTTGGGATGAGGCCGTGCGTTTGCTGGATAGCATTCCTGGGATCAATCCACGAGCGGCGCAAGGCATCCTCGCAGAGATTGGCACGGATATGCGTCGCTTTCCCAGTGCGCGACACCTGGCCTCGTGGGCGGGCATGTGCCCTGGCAATCATGAAAGTGGAGGCAAACGGCTCAGCGGCAAAACCCGCAAAGGCAGTCCCTGGTTACGCCAACTCCTGGTGGAAGCGGCCCATGCGGCAGCTCACACCAAGAACACCTATTTGTCGGCTCTTTACCGACGGATTGCTTCTCGGCGAGGGGCAAAGATTGCGATGATCGCCGTCGGCCACGCTCTTTTGGTGATCATCTATCACATGCTTTCTGAGCATACTTCGTATCTCGACCTGGGTAGCAATTATTTCGATGAACGCGATCGGCAGTCTACTGAAAAGCGGCTGGTACATCGCCTGGAAAAGCTCGGCTTCCAGGTTTCCTTGCAGCCTGCTACTCAGGTCGCTTAATCGCGTTAGGCATACTTATTTTTCAGAGGAGAA
>Ga0209012_1001861_pt1 | contig 20208 bp, 28 predicted proteins | sample RS3BMetagenome_FD_184735 | JGI IMG/M metagenome (GOLD analysis project Ga0209012, IMG submission 184735) | Ferric oxide microbial mat and aquatic microbial communities from Rainbow Spring, Yellowstone National Park, USA - RS3B (SPAdes) (version 3) ...
CGCCGATTGCCCGCCCGCTCGCCACTCCCTGACGCGCTCCGCCCACTTCGACTCGGTCTCGGTCATGCGTACGAGCTTGCGCCCTGCGGCGACCTCGCGGAAGGACGGGGCTCATGCAGTGCGTACGCATGTCTACGGTTCGGCAGACGAGGCAGTCCTCTCCGTGCGCGACAACGGACCGGGAGTCCCACCCGAGATCCGCGACCGGATCTTCGAGCCGTTCTTCACGACTCGACGTGGCAAGGGTGGCACGGGGCTCGGCCTCGCCCTCTGCCGGGAATACGCCGCCCAGATGCAAGCCCAGATCACCCTCTGGACCGCGCCCGGTCGTGGCGCCTGCTTCCGCATCCACATGCGCCGGCATACGCGGTGAGGTCATCTTGATGACGCATCGACGCGAACAACGTCGCGCTCACCGCGTCCCGATCGACGTGACGGTGGAGTTCACAGCGAAAGGCTCGCCGGACAAGACCCCCGGCGTCGCGAAGGACATCTCGCTCGGCGGAATGTTCATCGAGACAGCCTTGCCGGCCCCCTTCGGCGTCGTCGTGCTTGTCGGCTTCACGCTTCCTGGCCAGCGCACGCCGCTGCTCGTGTCGGGCACCGTGCGGTGGACGAGCACGAACGGGATGGGGATCCAGTTCGGACCGCTCGGCGCGCGAGAGACGCACGCCATCAACGAGGTCACGCGCGAGTTCGGTTCGTAGGTCATCACGCCAAGGCGCGCGGCGAGCCGTTCCATCGAGCGCCCGATCGGATACGATGCAAGCGTGGCCCTTCCGTCTCGAAGGCTCGCTCTCGCGAGGGACGCGATCGAGATCGTCTTGCGTCGCCTTGCGGTCCTGCCGGCGTCACCGGAGGTCGAGGAGCTGCGGGCGAGGGCCGAGAGCTATTCGCGCGAGGCGGACGGCTGGAGTACCTCGCCTCCGACCGTCGAGGAGCGCGAGCGGCTCATGAAGCGCGTGCTCGGGCTGCACACGGCCGTGGCGAAACTGGAGCGGCAGAGGCCGGGCACGTGAGATCATCTTTACGCCCCGGCGCGCTACTCCGGCAAGGTCGGGCTCAGAGCCTCTTGCTCACGGTCGAACCCGAGCAGGCCCGCCGTTCGCTCGGTGGCGTCATCGGGCCGCGCGAGGAGGCGGGGCACGATGTCGCGTGCCCCCGGGCGGGCGAAAGCTCCAAACCAAGGCGCCCTCACCGCGATGAGCAGGCACGGCTCGCGAAGAGCGCCGTAGACGCGGGCGCCGATCGCGCGCCGGATCGATGAGGCGCAGCCCGAGGTCCGGAGGCCCCGGGTCGATGCCTGTCCCAGATAGAGCGAGGCGAGGTTCGGGTTCGGGGCGAGCCCGATCATTTTCGCTTTGGGATGCGCACCGTGAAGGTGCCGGTGGAGCAAACCGCTTCGACCTTGTTGCCCGGCACCTTGAACGGCAGGGCGCAGATCCTTCGGGCGGAGATGCCCCTCGCAACCCCCAGAAGCCGAAGCTCGTGCTTATAGGCTTCGGCACGGAATTCGACGACCTTGCCGTCCGCCACGTCGAAGACGAGCGTCAGGTGCTCGTCGTCTTCGGTCGCGTCGATCAATGTCGCGAACCACGGCGGCTCCGCGACGCTCGATCTGGCGACGCGAAGCAGGGTCTCGTATCCGTGCTTGTTTGGCGCCAAGAACCGCATGGCGTAGCTCAATGAAGGTCGTGGGATGGGTGCTCCTGTCCGGCGAGCGGCAACGTGAAGCGAAAGATCGTCCCCTTGCCCTCCGCGCTCTCCAGCCAGACTCGTCCGCCGTGAGCCTCGACGATCCCCTTCACGATCGCCAAGCCGAGACCAGCTCCAGCGCGTCGCTGATGGCGCCCCTGCCAGAACCGATCGAAGACGTGAGGCAGCGCATCGTCTGGGATGCCCGGGCCGGCATCGGAGATCGAGAAGCACGCGTCACCATCCGTTGGTCGCACGGTCACCACGATGCGCGACCTCTCGGGACTGAACTTCACGGCGTTGTCGAGGAGGTTGAGCAGAACCTGAAAGGCCCGCGTGGGGTCGCAGAGAACCCGGAGATCAGAGGGTACGTCGTGATCGATGGTGATTTCTTTCGCCCTGGCACTCTGCCAGGCGGCGTCGATGGCGTCGGAGACAATGGCCTCGGCCTCTCGATCGTGGCGATCCAGCTCGATCGCGCCGCGTTCGATCCTGACCACGTCCAGCGTGTCGGAGATGAGCCGCATCATACGGTCGGCAGCGCGTCGCACCCGCTCTGCCCACCTCGGATCGGTCCCCTCTCCCTCACGCTGAGCCTGGGTTGCGCTCAACGTGATGTTGCCGACCAAGCCGCGCAGGTCGTGCGAGAGCATGGCGACGAGGTCGTCTCTCTCCCGGACAGCCTCCTCGGCTTTGCGGTGAAGCATGGCGTTCTCGATGGCCATCGCCGCCCATCGGGCAAGCTCGGTCGCCAGCTCCAGATCTCGGGGCTCGTAGCCCGGAGCGTTGCCGCCGCGCACGTAGGTGACGGCACCGATCGCCCTGTCGCGAGCGACCAGGGGCGCGCAGATATAGGAACGGGCTCCGAGTTCCCGAAGAGCCTCGGGGTAGGCCGTACCGAGGCGGTGGGAGAGGTTTGGCGTGCTCTCGCCCCCCGAGTACAGCTCGGGCTCAAGCGTGCGGAGTACCCGAGCCACGCCGTGAGGGGCGCTGGGGAGCTGAGGCAGCTTCCGGACGAGGGAGCGGGCGAGGCTCTCCTTGACGGGGTCCTGATGAGCCACGGCGATGTCTTTGACGTGGCCGTCCTCTACCACGTCTACCAAACACCATTCGGCGAACTCGGAGACCACGAGCCGCGCGACCTTCTGGAGTGTGGCCGAGTAGTCGAGGGACGCAGAAAGCTCGACCCCCACGCTCATGATGAGGCGCTGCTCACGGGCAGACCTTTCCGCCTCCTCCAGCAGCGACCGGGCGGACTCTAGCAGCCGTTCGAGCCGCCCCTCTTGGATGTGGCGCTTCGCTTCGACGCCCATCGCCGATCCTCGTTCGCGTTTTCGACTAGATCGAGCCGACCGGCCGCGTCAAGACGGCGAGGTACCGTCGCGAGATCCCAGGGAAAGGCGGAAGGCCAGGCCAGGCCCACGTCGCGCGCTGCTCGCCTTGCCCGCCGACTCGGTGGGGCTCGGCAGATCGAGCTTGCCGAGCGATTGAGAGTAGGCGGGAGCGCAGGCGCTCGAAGCGGGGCGGCTCGGCGGCGCGACGCGTGAGCCGCCGAAACGGGCACCTGCGTTGCTACGTACGAGGGCGCGTCCGCCTCGCCAGCCCGCACGCCTTCGCGATGCTCATCTGGGATGTCGCGGCGGACGCCGGGCCGGACGACGCGACGAGGACCAGCCCATACACGGAGGAAGACACCATGGCCAATCTGGTAAGACGACGCGGTTCGTCCCTGCTTCGGCGCAGGCGGCGCGCGACCGACATCGAGCCGCTCGACCGGCTCGACGAGTGGTTCTCGCCGCTGGCGCTGCGACGTGAGATCGATCGGCTCTTCGACGAGTTCTTCGCGCCGTTCGGCGAGTTCGAGGCTCCCGAGGTCGTGCCCCCCGTCGAGGTGCGCGAGATCGACGGCGAGTACGTGATCACCGCCGAGCTACCCGGCATGAGCGACAAGGACGTGGAGGTGGAGGTCAGCGACGACAACGTGCTGACCCTGCGCGGCGAGAAGTCCTCGCGCGTGTCTCGCACCGAGCGGGGCTACGAGTACAGCGAGCGGAGCTACGGGCGCTTCGAGCGTGCCATGCCGATGCCAGCGGGGGTCGACGCGTCCAAGCTCGATGCCTCCTTCCAGAACGGCGTGCTTGAGATTCACGTGCCCAAGACGGCGGAAGCGAAGCGCGGCCGGCGCGTTCCCATCAAGGGGGCCTCTGCGCCGCCACAGATGCCGGCGGGGGCGGCGGCCCCAGCGCAGCGCGCGGCCGAGCAGCCGCAAGCGGCGCAGCAGCAGGCGGCACACTGAGAGAGGGCCGTGACTGCGCCGACCATGCGGCTGCGTCGGACGCGGGCACATCCGATTCCGCTGGCGCGTCCGGGACCACCGACGGCCCTGCTCTCGACGGCGCGGGCGGTGGCGCCGGATGGACGCAGTGTGCCTCGCCAGACGGCGTTCGCGTCTGCGGTGCGGCGCAATGCCCGGGCGACCTGGCGTGCGGATGCCCGTATGCCTCTTCCGGCATCGTGGAGATGTGCACGTCGTCCAAGGGACAGGACGGCCGTCCGTGCGGTGCGGTTTGCGCAGGCGACGAAGGTATGTCTGGACTACTACCAGGCTGGCGTTTCGCCCGCGTTGGACTTGTGTCAGCCCTGGTCGGCTGGCGTGCTGTTTGCGCAGAACGGGGCGGCCGATCGAGTTCACTACAGCGACTTCGCCTCGTGGACCGGAGCCGATGTACCTCGCCTGCCCTGTCCTGCCACCACCGGCGGTGCGGTTCTTTGCGGTGGCTCGTGCGGAGAGTGCCCGTCAAGTGAAACCTGCACGGGACGATCGCCTCTGCATCCATTCGGCTGGTGCACGACCAGGCCGCTGAGCCAGTGCTCGCCCGGCAAGCTGAAGTGTTCCTACTCGAACTACGCGTGCTTCACCTACGCCGTGCAGAGCGGCGCGCAGGCGTACGCCGATTCGAACGGATATTGTCTTCCTCCGGCCCTGTGTGATGCTCTGGCCGCCCAGCTCCCGGGAGGGGCAACATGCACTCACTGAAAGCGGTCGCGCGGCGCGCGAGCAGGCTGGCCGCGGCGTCATCCATCACGACATGCATCCTGATGGCGTGCAGCTCGTCGTCGACGGGTGCCGGAGGGAACGGCGTAGGGTGCAGCGTGGACAAGGACTGCGCGACTGGCCTGAAGTGTCTTCCGAGGCCAGTTTCGTTCACTCCGGACGCTGGCTGCGCCTTTGCCAATACGGAATGCCTTTCGGAGTGCACGGAAGACTCGCAGTGCGCCTCACTGGGAGGCAATCTCCACTGCTTCTTGGCGTGTGGGGGCATCTGTGAATGATGCGGGAGGCAACCGGCCGAAGCTCGAAAGCACGCGCATGCTGGCTGACCGAATTGTACTGTTCGTCGCCTTGGGAGCCAGCACGGCCCTTGCCATTCAATGCGGCGGCGCATTGGTGCCCGACGAGAGCGCACCGGACGCGAGCGGACCGGAGCGCGACGGGGCGAGTGCTGTCACGGGCTCCGGGTCGGATGCAAACACGGGCCGTGCCGACGGCTCGACGTCAAGCGACGCCAGCACGGGGCGCGAGGGTGGGCCAGGATCAGCCGATGCCGGTGCGTCGGACGCCGCGCTCAGCGACGAGGCGTGCGCGGCCACCTCGAGCAAGGACTCCTGCAGCACGTGCTGTGCGGGCGTCCATCCGCAAGGCGTTGCAAGCGCCAGCACGATCCTTCGGACGTGTGCCTGTGCGCCCGGGCGATGCGGGGCCGCGTGCGCGCAAAGTCTGTGCGCTGGACAGGTCATCGCCGACTACTTCGCGCAGGATCCTTGCACGTCGTGCGTGACAGGGATGCTGAACGAATCGTTGGGCGACGCAGGTTGCTTCGACGAGTTCGAGATCGGGTGTAGTTCGGATCAACCGTGCTCGGCGTTCTTCTCCTGCCTCACGGGATCAAACTGCGGACAGAAGTAGCGGGGCGCGCGCAGCAGGCCCATCGCCTAAGAGGGGTTATGTGGCGTAAGTACACGTCTTCGCTTGGAAAAGATGTGTCATCGTGCCCCGACCCCAGCTCCTGCGTCAACTTGCCGCGCGCGCCGTGCCAAGGGGGCCATCCGCGTCAGTTCCGGTCACGCGGGATGCCACGAGCACGAGGCACGAGGTACGTGAGGGCGATCTTCATCCACGTCTTGGGCTTCGCCTCCCCCGCGAGAACGACGTCGAGTTGATTGATCGCGAAGAGCGCAGTGAGCTGCGAAATGATCTCCTGTGCGTAGCGCCAGCTCTGCGCCCGCGAGCTACTCCGTGTAGCCCGTGATGTCGACGATGAGGAGCGCGCCCTCGTGTTCGCGGTAGGCCACGGAGCGCTATCCGACCGCGTGAGCCTTCGCGAAACCGGCCTTGTGCAAAGCCTCGACGTACACGTCCGGGCGTCCGGAGCCAGGCTCGTACGTCACGATGACCCGATTCTTTGGGGTGCCTTCGTTGAGGCGCCGGACGCCGCCAGCGCCCTTGATCGCCTTGCGAACATCCAGGTTGCACGCGGCGCAGTCGACGTCAGGGATCTCGATCGTCGCGGTGAGCGTCTCGCAGTCCCCTCCGCAATCCCGCTGCGTGTCGTTGCTCGTCGCGACGGCCGCGAGCGCGGGCGCAGCGCAGCATACGACACCGATGCCGATCGCCGCGGCCACGCAGCCGGTGACGGAACGTGCGAGGTTGGCCGTTGCGGCGAGCAGTGTATGGCGAATGAATGAGCGCGATCGGTTCATGCTACCGGTTCCTTTCTGAGGCGCCTTTCGACGAGCGCTAGGAGACCTTGCGCAGCCGTCTGTGCCACGACGATGGCTCCCGATAGGGCGAGGCCCATGCCTGCCGCGGCGATGACGATGGCGATGCGAAGCGCAGCCGACGAAGCGCTCGACTTCATGGCTTACGATCCTCCGCATCGCGGACAGCTGCATCCTGCTTCCGCAAGAGGGAACGAACGAGGACGACCGCCCCCAGCCCGGCAACAAGGATCCATGTGAGCGCCGAGCCGGCGCCGTCGGTCGATGCGCCGTCCCCGCACAAGGGGCAGGCCATCATGGTGTGCTCAGCGATCACGGTCAGCAGCATGTCGTGCACCTCGCCCCGAAGACGCGAGAGCCGATGGCCCTTCACGAACGTGTAGGCGTCATCGACGGGCGCGACGATCCCGCCGGGCGCCCGAAGCCAAGCGCCAGCGACGCCATCGGGAGCCTCTCCGCGCCCGCGTCTCGCCATCCGGCTATCGAGAGGCCGCCGGATTGCGCCCGCGCCAATCGCCAGCAGCCCAAAGAGACAGCACGGTGTCTGCATGGCGCCCCTTCACGCCGCGCAGCACGAGAGCTTGCTCACGTCCTTGCCGAGGGCCTGGGCGGCGAGCTTGATGCCCTCGGCGTGCGTCAGGTACGGGTGCATGGCGCGCGTGATGTCGTCGACCGTGATGCGGTGACGGATCGCCATCACGCATTCCTGGACCATCTCGCCCGCCTCGGGGGCGAGAATGTGCGCGCCGAGCAGCAGCCTCGTCTTCGCGTCAACGACGAGCTTGACGAAGCCGCGCGTGTCGCGCGCGGCGATCGCGCGCGGCACGTGCTCGAGGCCGAGCTTCGACACGAGCACGTCGGCGCCGGTCTTTCGCGCCTCGGCCTCGGTCATCCCGACGCTCGCCACCGCCGGATCGGTGAACGTCACGCGAGGCATGCCGACGAGATCGCGCCGTACGCGATCGCCGAAAAGCGCGTTTTCGGCGGCCACCGAGCCGGTGTGTGCCGAGACGTAGACGAACATCGGATCGCCCGTCACGTCGCCGGCGGCGTAGACGTTGGGGTTACTCGTCTTCTGGTGCTCGTCGACCAGGACGGCGCCGCGCTCGCTCGTGCAGATCCCGGCCTCTGCGAGGCCGAGGGCAGCGGTGTTCGGCCGTCGTCCCGTCGCGACGAGCAGCGCGTCCGCGCGGATCGTTTCGGTGCGGCCGTGGGCCTCGGCGGCGATCTCGTAGGCGCCCGGGCGTCCGCTCACCCGCGCGATCCGAACGCCGACCTCAACGCGCATCCCTTCCTCGCGGAGCGCGGCAGCAAGTCCGGTCTGGACGTCGTTGTCCTCGCTGGGCACGACGCCGGGCAGCGCCTCGAGCAGCGTCACCTTGCTTCCCATGCGGAGCATCATCTGAGCGATCTCGATGCCGACGGCGCCGGCGCCGACGACGACGAGGTGCTGCGGAAGCGCGGTCGCCGCGAGGGCGTCCGTGCTGTTCCAGTGCGGCGTATCGGCCAGGCCGGCGATCGGCGGCTCCCAGGGCCGAGCGCCCGTCGCGATCAGGATCTTCGATGCGCGCACGGGCTGTCCGTCGATGGTCAATGCGCCCCCTGAAACGAAGCGCGCCGTCCCCGGGCGGTAAGAGGCTGAGGGATACGATTCGAGCACGTCGGCGTACTTCGCCTTGCGGAGCGCGGCGACGAGGCCGTCCTTCTGCCGGACCGTCGCGGCGTAGTCGAGCACGCGCCCCGCGAGCGATAGGCCGGCAAAGGGATTGCGATTCGCGGCGTGCATCTTCTCGGCCGCGCGGATCATGGTCTTCGAGGGGACGCAGCCGACGTTGACGCAGGTGCCACCCATCGTCCCCGCTTCGACGATCGTGGCGGACGCGCCAAGATCGGCCGCGCGAATGGCCGCGGCAAACGCCGCCGAGCCCCCGCCGATGATGACCAGATCGCCGACCTCGCCATGGCTCATGGAACGCGTTGCGCCTGAAGGAGCCGGCGCTTGCTGAACCCGTGCCGTGTAGCGGCCCGCGGCAGCGACTGCGCGCACCAGATCGTCGGCGCGGACCTTGGGGTCGACGTCGACGACGGCCGTCTTGCTTGCGTAGGACACGACGGCGTCTATGACGCCGGAGACCTTTTTGAGCGCCGTGGTGATACCGACCGCGCAGTGGTCGCAAGTCATTCCATCAATGGCGAGGCGAATCGATTCGGGCTTCATCGTGTTCCTTTCAGGGTGGCACGCGTTATGCGCTCTCGATTCCTGCGAGCGCGATCTTGCGCAAGAGCTTCACTTCGGGCTTGTCGCTGAGCCGGTAGAAGAGGGTCTGGCTGTCGCGCCGCGCGCTTACCAGCCCGTACGCCTTGAACTTGGCGAGGTGCTGCGACACGGCCGACTGCGAGACGCCGAGAATCTCTCCAAGATCGCAGACGCAGACCTCCTCGAGCTGGTCGAGCAGGTAGAAGAGCCGCAGGCGCGTCGGCTGTGCGACGACGTCGAGGATCGCTGCCCTCTCGTCGAGGTCCGGTGTGAACTCCATGGTCTTCTTCCAGCGCTTGATCCGTTCGCGGTCGGTGCTGGGCGGGGCGCACTTGACGGGTGGCATCTCGTTTCCTTCAGCTCAGTGAGCGTTGGCGGTCGTCTGTCCGGGGAGCGATGCCTCGTAACCGAGGTCGTCGATCGCCGCGACGTACGCTTGCAATCGGCCCGGCGCCGGTTCGTAGGCGACGGTGACGGTCTTCGCCTTCAGATCGAGCGTCAGGTCATGGAAGCCGCCGGCCTTCGCAAGCGCGCCGCGGATGTGCGTCGCGCATGCCTCGCAATCCATGCCCTCGACGTGGATGATTGCATGCTCGACGGCCGCACCGGCCGTGGTCGCGACCCCCGGCTGGTGGCTCCGGTTCGCGAGGCACGCGAGTAGGTTTGGAGCCGCCGCGAACACGAGGACCATCCCCGTCGCGATCCAGAGGCCGATCTTGCCTGCGCGCCCCGCTTTCGGGCTCGGCTGCTCGCAACCACATGCGTCATCCCCGCTCGCTGCCCTCGCGGCGCGAGGCTTGCGGTACGTCAGGTAGAAGCCGCCAGCGAGCAGGACGGCCGTGACGCTGAGAATGTAGGGCCGGTAGGCGCCGAGGACGGCAAACGCGCCGGCGCCGCCGATGCCAAGGGCCGCAAGGATGAGCGGGCCGATGCAGCAGGAAGAAGCAGCGAGCGCGGCGAGGACGGCCCCGCCGAGGGTGAGCTTTTTTGCGCGATCGGGTTGGGTGGCAGCCATGACGAAAGGCCCTTTCGGGGGCAGGGGTTCTTGACCAGTAATTTAGTATCTGCTGATACTACGTGCAACCCGGGATGAAAGTTTCGCGACGGCGCGCCTTGGCCCTCGCGGGGTGGGCGGCGCTCGGGCGCGCCCGCCGATTCCGAGGATCTGTCCCTGCAAAGCCGCCTACGTGTCGCGGGACAGAATGCAGCATGCCACGCTGAGATCGCCCGGCGTGCTCAACGTGGGAGGCGAGCATGATCCGATGCGTGCGCTTGTGGACCGGAGACGATCGGAACTCGCATGTCGAAGAAGGCCACATCGATCTGGAGCGTGGGCGCGGCGCCGGCGGTCTCCCGCTCGCGGCCGCGACGGTCTCCTTCCGGGAAACGGAGCCCGGCGGCGCCTTCGACTGGCATACCGCGCCCGTGCGGCAGCTGGTCATCACGCTGAGCGGCACGCTCCGCTTCGAGACGCGGGGTGGCGAAACGTTCGTCCCTCCGCCCAGGCGACGTGTTGCTCGCGGAAGACACGACGGGCAGCGGGCATCGGTGGAGCCTCGTTGACGACCAACCATGGCGCCGCGTTTACGTGGTGCTTCCACCCGAAACCGAAGTGCCGTTCGTCGTGAGCCAGTGTCCCTTCGGCAAGGACTGAGCGCCGCGGGCGCAAGCGGTGACCGGGGCCCAGGAGCTTTCGGATCAGACCTCGCGAGCCGGCAGCACGTCCCGGATTGCGATCTCGGCGAGGTGCGCCGGGCGCAAGACTGCGCCGCGATCGTGGCGCGTCATGCTCGTGTAGCGGTCCCCCAGCGGCTCGGGGTACACCTCGATGATGCTGTCGGCGAGGTTCACGATCCAGTACTCCGGGACCGCGGCCGCGGCGTAAAGCCGCGCCTTGCTGCGGTCGCGCGCGAGCGACGACTCCGCCACCTCGATGATCAGCCAGGCCGTCGCAGGATGCCCGCACAAGTAGTCGCCGGGCGCGACGACGGCGATGTCCGGCTCGGGCTCCGAGTCGTCGGGGGCAGCCAGCGGAGCTTGCACGCGCACGAGCGCGCGGTCGTCGCCGAGGGCACGGATGAGCATTCGGGCGAGCCGGGCGACGCTGTAGGCGCGCGGCTCGCCCTGGGGGCTCATCGAGCTGATGCGACCATACAGCAGTTCCACCCGCACCCGCGCGTCGTCGAGCGCGCCTGAGCGCACGAGCGCGTCGTACTCGACGCGCGAGATGGGAATCCGATCGGGAGCGTGCGCGCGATGGACGTCAGTGCGGCCTTCCGATCCTCATCGGCGAGAGCGCGCACCTTCTCGACTTCGTTCTTGTTGAACAAGGTCCTGTCGGCCAGCCAGCGCCGCACGGCGAACTTCATCATGGCGTCGGTGAAGCCCAGGTCTTCGCGGATGATCCGGTCGCTGAGCGTGCGCCACGCCTCGGACTGCGAGCTACTGCGAGCACCACGGGATGTAGAGGCGCAGGTCGGCGCCGTCATTGCGGGCGAAGAGGGCCTCGGCGTCCTTCGACGGGAAGGGTCGGAGCAGATCGACGAGGAAGTTGGTCTCGACGAAAACGTGCTTCATCGAGCGCGGCCCGGATCAGGCGACTTCACGGACCTGCGATCCCGACACGGCCGGGACGATGTCGGTGATGAAGGGCGCTGCGATGGCGCCGTCGACAGGGAGGGCGGTGTTCCAACTCGCGGCCATGGAGCGGAGCCAATCGAGCACGCGCTGCTCGAGCGAGCGATCGGGCCTGCGCACGCGGGCGAGCAGCAGATCGGTCGAGACGCGGCCGTCTTCCTGGAGCGAGTCGACCTCGAGCGAGCTGTACGTGTCGCGGAGGATCACGCACTCGTTGGCGTCGAAGAGCAGTCCGTTCGGGCAACCCAGGCCGAGCATCCGCTGCTTGAGTCGATCGATCGCGGCCGCGTCGATCGTGGCTGTGGTCTCGACGACGAGCGCCGGTCGCGGATCGGGCGGGTGGGAGACGAGGACGAGCACGATCTAAAAGGTAGTGCCGCGGGGCGGCGAACGCACGCGAACAGAGGCTGCTCTGGCTCAGGTTCGCCGATAAAAGCGATTGCGTGCCGCAAGTGCTGGTCTTCGCTTTTGAAAGCTCCATCCGCGTGGCCCGACCCCAGCTCCTGTGTCAACGTGCCGCGCGCGCGTGCTCAAGCCCAAGGATCCGCCGAGCCTCGTGATCTGCGTCGAGTGCACCCGCGCCTGGCAGTGCGGCGAGGACATGCAGCTGCTCGCCGTCGACGTCGACCAGCTCAAGCCCAAGGGCCGCCAGCAGGTCCGACAGACGCAGGCTGCGATCCGCGCGCTTCGCGCCTCGGGTCGCATCCCGCCTCGACAAACCCGCTCGTGAGCTGCAGCGGCGACCGGGCCGTGGCTCGACGCGTACGGCCGTGTCAACCTCCGCGCTGCCGCGCCATGGCCGTCATCCCCCGTCCCGCCGCTGCCCCCGTCGTTGACGTCGCCGCGCTCACCGACCCCGAGCTCGACGGCCGCCTCGCGCAAGCGCTGCGTGCCGTCCACGAGCTGACGGCACAGCTCACCCGAGCGCGCGCTTGGCTCGACGCCTTGCACGACGAATGGGACCGTCGCGCCATCCAGCGCAAAGCACCGTAAACGCGGTCGGTCGCATCGCCCCGCCCGTGCAAGGATCCCCCACACCATGAGCCTCAAGGACGCGGACAAAAACGAGATCGAGGTCGACCTCGAAGGCGGCGGCACGCTGCGCGGCCACCCCGACGCGGTCAAAGCCTACGTCGCGGCGCGCAACGCCGCGCGCGAGCGCAACCGCCGCTGGCCCCAGAGGCCCGACGGCACCGTCGACACGCGCGCCGCCATGACGACGCTGGCGCGCCTCTTCCCCACGCTGCGCGACGCCGACGGCGTCGATCCGTTCGACGTCGAGAAGTTCGTTCGCTGGCTTTGCTCGGGAACGGGAGGCGGCGCCGCGCGTGCCGGCCGGTTCCTGCTGCACGTCTGGAACGCGTCGGCCGACATGCGCGAACTCGGGCGCGAGCTGGGGCTCGACAACGCGGATGTGTGCTTGGAGCCCTTCAACCTGAGCGAGGCCCTCGGCGTGTGGGACGAGGAGCACCGGGAGGCGTTCATCACGTGGGTGGAAGCGCCGTTCTGGCCCTGATGGTGGACACGTGGCCAACCAACGCTTGACCCGCCGGCGGCCCTCGACCAGCCCGCCAAAGACCTCCTCCGCGTGGACATCCGTACCCGCGACCATGCTGTGGAATCTATGGCCACCTTCTGAGCCTGCCCCAGCAGGACCTTGTCGATTCCTGACGCTGACGGGATGACCGATGCCGAACTCAACGCAGGCCTCGCCGATGCGGCGAGCGCAGTCCGCGATCGGACCCGGGAACTCATCGTGGCGCGCGCGTGGCTCGACGTGCTGATCGGCGAAAAGAGCCGGCGAGACGCGCTGCGCAGGTCGCGCTCGCGCCGGCCAATCATTTCGGTCGCGACGAAAAAGGCTCTGCTGCGTGCCGGCTTCACCGAGTACGATCCGTTGCTCAACAGCGGCGACGCGTGCTGTGTTGGTTATTTCAGCAAGCCGTTCGGCGACGCGTCGCTCGAGGTCACGTTCTGGGATCTCCCCGGCGCGGATGGTGTGCAGGTGAACTTCGAGACGCTCGCGCGCGATGGGAGAGAGTTCCTGGACATCCGCATGCGCGGCGTGCCCAAGCGCTGGACGCCCTCGGAACTCGAAACGTACGTCGAGGGCTTGCTCAAGCGCGTTCGCCGCCCGCGCGCGACGCGCTCTCACCGGGGCTCTCAGGACAGCGCCAGGCGGTAGAGGCCCGGGGTTGTCGACCGGAAAGTGACCATCTCGGTCGCCGCTGACGGTGTGTCCGGATTCAGGACCGAACCGCGAGGACGCCGGCTGAGCTGAGCTTGAGGCGGCCGTCCGCGTGGGAAGGCGCTACGCTACTGTCGTCATGACCGGTCGCGTCCAGCACATCCTCGAACTTGCTTCCGAGCTATCGGATGCCGAGCGGGACGAGCTTCTCGACAAGCTCGCGCCGGTCCTCGACATCGATGACGAGGCACAGCGCGCCGAGCTTCGCTCCCGCGCCGATCGCGTGCTTCGGGGCGAATCGAACGGACGCGCGTTGAGCGAGGCCGAACTCGCAGAGGCCTTCGGCGTGCGCCCGCCGCGCGGATGATCGTCTACTCTACGAGAGCGAAGCCATCGACGAAGTACGCCTCCTCGGCACCTGGTACCGCGCCCGCCGGCCAGAAGCCTTGGAGCGCGTCTTCGCGCGGTTCCGAGAGACCATTCGGCGCATCGAGGAGGCTCCGCTTGGCTTCCCGCTCTATCCCGGCGAGCCCGACATCCGGCGGGCCCTCGTGCCGCGCTACCCGTTGGCGATCATCTACCTCATCGTGCAAGGCCACGTTTACGTCATCGCTGTGGCGCACGGCCGACGTCGCGAAGGCTACTGGCGCGCTCGGGCAAAACGCCTGCGTTGACCTCGACCAGCAGCGGCTCGACGAGCCCATCGATCAGCGTTCATCCGCCCATGGCGGATTTCACCATGGCCCTCTCGCGTTCCAGAATGTCGAGCGCTCTGCCGAGCCCAATCTCCGCGGCGGCCGCCTTGAGCAAGCCCTCGGCGGACGTCGTGAATGAGGACGTCGCAGCCGTTCGTCGTGCCGCGTGCCTGGCCCTCTTGCTCTTGGAGGATTTGTCGTACGTTCGCACGTTGTAGACGTACGCCTCTCCCATCTTGATGCCCTCGGCGTTGGCCTTCGCGACGATCTCCTTGGCCGTGAGCCTCGGGTTGGCGCGCACAAAGGCGGCCTTGCTGGCGAACTTCTTGGTGGGGGTCTTGGCGGCGGAGGCGGTCTTCTTGGCGGCCATCGTGCAGGCGAGTTCATCACGGACGCGGCGGCTTGGGCAACGACTGCGCTCGCCGTCGTCGCCGCCGACGCGCACCGGCCGCCGCCGCGAGCTCGTCGAGGCACCGGCGTAGCGCCTCGGAGAGACTGACGCCCTCGCGTCGGGCGCGCCGCTCGAGCAAGCGCACATGTCGCTCCGCTAGGCGCACGGCGATGAGCGTGCCCTTGGGATCGTCGGTCGGTCGGCCGGTGCGCATCGGACTTTTGTATAACAAATGTCCTTGACGGATCCCTCTCCAGGATGGATGCTGACATCGAAGGGATCTCGCCCATGCCGACCGCGCTCGCCTGCCCTGCCGACATCGAGCTGCGCCTCGTGGACTGTGCGCGCAATCGCTTGCGCCTCTACGGCGTCACCGAGTGCCGCACGCTCTTCGGCGAGCTGTGCTTGCGTGTCCAGTGGGGTCGCATCGGCCACCGCCGGCTTCGCGAGCGCTCCGAGACGTTCTCGGACGCGCGCGCGCTCGAGCAACGCCGCAGCGAGCTGCTCGGCCGACGTCGGCGACACGGCTACGTGCCGGTCCAGCCGGCGACTGCCGCCGTCGAGCGCAGCGTGCCCGAACCCCTGGCCGCACCTGCCGCGGCGGCGCGACCTCTGTCACCAGCCCTTGCCCGGGCGCGCGCCCTGCAGCAAGACATCGTGCAAGCGCACGGCTTGTCACTTCGGGAGCGAGCCGTCCGCGAGTTGGTCGAACGCTGGTACGAGGCGACGTCGGCCCTGGCGCGCTACCTCGAAGAGCGGCAGCCGGAGCGCCTCGATCTGGTCGACGTCTCGACGCTCGCCGCGATGTACGTCGACGCCGTGGCGAGTTAGCCGTCGATCCCTGCCACGGCTTGCTCGGGACCGCACGCGCCTCCCCCAAGAGGGTGACGGCCGTCCGCGGCCGTGCTGTACGCCGCTCGCCTTGCGGGAGTAGCCTCCTCTCCCCTCTCCGTGGCTCGCATCACCTCTCTCTCGCTCGGTCGCCGACGGCTGCTCAGCGCCGACACCGCCCTCGCGGCGCTCGTCGTGCTCGTCGTCGGGCTGATGATCGTGCCGCTGCCGACGTGGATCCTCGACATCCTCATCGCCACCAACCTGTCGGCGGCCGTCGCGATCTTGCTCGTCGTGCTGTACGTTCCCGAGGCGATCGGCGTCGCGACGTTCCCCACGCTGCTGCTTCTGACGACGCTCTATCGCCTATCGCTCAACGTCGCCTCGACGCGACTCATCCTGCTTCAGGCCAACGCGGGCGAAGTCATCAAGGCGTTCGGCACGTTCGTGGTGCGCGGCAACTACGTCGTCGGCGCCGTCGTGTTCCTGGTGCTGACGATCATCCAGTTCATCGTCATCGCCAAGGGCTCCGAGCGCGTCGCCGAAGTGGGGGCGCGTTTCGCGCTCGACTCCATGCCGGGCAAGCAGATGGCCATCGACGCGGAGCTGCGCGGCGGGTCCATCGACGGCAACGAAGCGCGACGCCGGCGCCGCCAGCTCGAGCGCGAGAGCCAGTTCTACGGCGCGATGGACGGCGCGATGAAGTTCGTCAAGGGCGACGTCATCGCTTCGCTCGTCATCGTCGTGGTCAACATCCTGGGCGGCCTGACCATCGGCGTCGTGATGAAGGGCATGGAGGTGGTCGATGCGCTCAAGCGCTACGGCCTTCTGACCATCGGCGACGGCCTGGTCACGCAGATCCCGGCGCTCATCCTGTCGACGTCGGCCGGCGTGCTCGTCACGCGCGTCGCGAGCGAGCAAGCGGACACCCCCCTCGGAGACGAGCTTTCGCGCCAGCTGCTGGGCGTCCCCAAGGCGCTCGGGGTCGCCAGCGTGTTCGTGACCCTGCTCGCCCTGGTGCCCGGGCTGCCGACGGTGCCGTTCCTCGTGCTGGGCGCCGGCCTTTTCGTCGCGGCGCGGGTGCGCACGCGCCAGAAGAGCATCGAGGACGCGCGCGCGGCGACCGACCCCGCCCCCCGGGCTCGGCCCGGCGCCAAGGAGCCGGCCTTCGTCCCCGTCGTCGTGCCGTGGACGGTGCAGGTCAGCCCCGATCTCGATGCGCTGCTCGACCGCGGGGCCACCGGAGCGGACGGACAGCCAACCGGGCTGCGGGGGCTGGTCGCCAACCTACGCGAGCAGCTCTTCGCCGAGCTTGGCGTGCCCCTGCCCGCCCCTCGAGTTGGCGTGCGCGTCGATTTGCCGGAGCGGCACGTCGTGCTGTCGCTGCACGAGGTGCCGGCCAACATCCTGACCATCCCGAGCGATCTGACCGAGGAAGCCGCCTGCTCGCTGGTCTGCTCGGAGGCGCTCGGGCTCTTGCGCCTGCGCGCCTCGGACTTCATCACGCTCGCGGTCGCGCAGCGCCTTCTCGACGAGCTCGAACAGATCGCGCCGGCGGCCGTTCGCAATGTCGTGCCCAAGCCCGTCTCGGTGCCGCTGCTGCGCGACGTGCTCCGGCGCCTGGTCGAGGAGCGCGTGAGCATTCGCGATCTGCAGGCCATCCTGGAAGCGCTGTCCTCCGCCGCACCCGCCGAGAAGGATGCCCAGAAGCTCACCGAGTTCGTGCGCTCGCAGCTGAGCCGCGCCATCTCCTTCCGCCTCACGGGCGGAGGAAACGCGCTGCCGATCATCCTGGTCGACGACATGATCCAGGACACGTTGCGCCGTTCCATCATGCGCAACGAGGCCGGAGCGTTTTTGACGTTGCCTCCCGCCGCCGCGCGCGACATCCACCAAGCGATCGGGCGCGCGCTCGCGCCCGTGCCCGCCGACGTGCCGCGCGTGTTTCTGGTGCAACCCGACATCCGGCGATTCCTCTGGCAGCTCATCAAGATCGACCTGCCCGAAGCCACCGTGATCAGCTACGCGGACCTGCTGCCGAGCATTCAACTGAGCCCGGTCGCTCGCGTCAGCGCCGCGGGATAGCCGCACGCGCCGCCGCGGTCGCGCCAAAGGTCGGCCGCTCGCCGGCGCGAGTCTGCCCTCGAGCGCGCTCGCACTCGTGCGCGAGCGGCGCCGCCAAGGCTCGCTCGGGGGCAGACGCCCGCCGGCGCCGCGCGGACTTCCGCCCGACGACGCGCCCGCGTTCGAGGGCGCCGGTCAGCATCCATACGACCGCCGTCGTGATGAGCCCCATGCCGAGGGCTATGAGCGCGCTTCCGAGCGTCTCCATCCGGCCACACACCTCGTCGTCCGTTTGCCCCCCTATCGGCAGACGGGCGCCGGCAGTTGCGTCGGATTGGACGTATGTTGGTGGACCAGCGTGGACCTTCTCGACCGGGTCGCGGCGTTCCTCGCCGCCGAAGCCATACCGCCGACCGATTCCCTTCCGGCGCTCGCGTCCGTGCGCGGGGTGCTCTCTCAGGTGTACAGCGCCCTCGCGCGCGATCCGGCTCGGGCGCCGCAGGCCTCGGCGCTGCTCGCCGAGCTGACGACCGAGTACGAGCGGCTTTTGCGCCAGGTCGGCGCCGAGGCGCTGGCGAGCGCCCTGTCGGGCGAAGCCCCGAGCGGCCGCGACGCCGCTCCCAAGGCTCCCGAGCCGAACCCCGAGCCGGTAGCAAGCAGCACGACGCTGGCTGAGGAGGCCAGAGCGTCGGCGTCGGCCGAGCCGGTGAGCGCGCAGGCCGTGCAGCAGTGGGCCGAGCGGTACCGGTCTCGCGAGCCGCAGCAGTCCCCGTCGCCCGCTCTCCTTCTGCATGCGATGGTCGAGCGCCTCGGGCCACCGCCCGAGCGCCTGGACGTCGGCGTCGAGCGCGGCCTGGAAATCGAACGGCTCGACGAGGCCCTGTCGGGGGAGGCGCTGGGCGAGCTGCGGCAGCTCCCGAGCGACGCGCAGAGGGCGTACCTGCGTCTGGTGACGGCACGCCTGAACGCCATCCGGGAGGTGGCGGGCACCGACGTGTTCACGCGCGAGCGCGCCAACCGACTGCTCGGCACCATCCGCGACTACACGCGCGAGCATCGGCCCGGAGCCATCTATGGACTGGCCAGCGCCCACGAGCCCAGGAGCGGCACCTGGCACGACGAAGCGGCGCACCTGTGGCGCCGGATTGCCGGCGAGGCGGTTCGCGAGCGCGCGCGGGGCTCGCCCCCCGTCTCCGCGCATCGCCGCAGTCAGGATGAGCCGGACGAGGGCGACGGCGAGGCCGCGCTCGCACACGCGCCCGAGCCGGACTGGCCTCTCTGGCCGGTCGTGCGCGGCAAGAGGGCGCTCATGATGGGCGGTAGCCCGCGCGAGAGCGCTCGGACGCGTATCGAGCAGGCGTTCGCGATGCGCGAGCTGGTGTGGTCGGCCGACGATCCGCGCAAGGCGCAGAGCGCCGAGGCGCGCATCGAGGCAGGCGGCCACGACCTGGTGCTCGTCTTGCTGCGGTTCGTGTCGCACGGTACGTGCGAACGGCTCATGCAGGCCTGCGCCGCGCGCCAAGTGCCGTGCGCCCTCATCGAGCACGGCTACGGGGTGGCCGCCATCCGCCGCGCGCTCGAACGGTTCTTGCTGACTCGATCCGCCTCCGCAGCATCGGCCAAGTAACGCACGCAACCCGGCGCCAGGGCGGCCGATGGGGTGGGTGGAAGGACCCCCACCATGCCTCCCCACCGCGTTGCGCCCGCCCCATTGCGGGAGATGCTGGCCATGGCCCACGAACTGCTCGGCTTCCTCTCCATCGAGCTGCACTGGCTGGGCACGTTGCGTGGCTCCGTGGATGAAGACCGGCTCCGAACGGTAGACGGACTCTTGCTCGAGCAGCGGCGCATCCTCGTCCACGCCACGGGCGATCTGGTCGACCAGTGGCAAGGCGGCGAACTGACGGACGAGGAGGCGACTCGCGCCATCCAGAGTGTGCTCACCCGGATCATCGAACGCATCCGACAGGCGGCGGAGCTATGGGATCCGATGCGCAAGGCGTAGCCGCCCCCGGGCGGCTCGTTCAGCGGCGGACCTCGTGACATGGCGTCGCCAGCGCGCGTGCTCGCGGAGCGGAGCGGCCGAATGCAGTTGCTTGTCGATTCTCGACGCGCGCGGAAGTTGACGCCCCGAGCGCGACGAGGAATGAAAGCCGCGCGATGAACAATCGCGCGGGGGCAAGAGGTCAGTTGGGACGCGCTCGTGTCGTTCGCTCGCCAGCTGCAGCCGGGATGCGGCCCGCAACGAGGTGACGCCCGAGGCCGAAAATCGGCCGGCAGTGACAGACAGTGATCAACTCGCATTCGCACCAGGCCCCGCTACCCCGCTACCCCGCTGCGCCGTGATCCCCCGTCATCATCGGCGGCAAGGGGCCTGGGCTTGACGCCGGCAAGACCCGCTGGGCCCCGCGCCTGGTGCTGCGCCTCGATCTCGACCCGAGCGGCGCCGTCCGCGAGGTCCACGTCGTGCTGGCCTCCGCGAAGCTGGCGGCGGTGGCGGCCATGCCCTGACGCGCTCCGGCGTGGCCACCAACCGGCTTATGTCGTACGCACTGCATGAGCCCCGTCCTTCCGCGAGGTCGCCGCAGGGCGCAAGCTCGTACGCATGACCGAGACCGAGTCGAAGTGGGCGGAGCGCGTCAGGGAGTGGCGAGCGGGCGGGCAATCGGCG
>Ga0209012_1001868_pt1 | contig 20164 bp, 17 predicted proteins | sample RS3BMetagenome_FD_184735 | JGI IMG/M metagenome (GOLD analysis project Ga0209012, IMG submission 184735) | Ferric oxide microbial mat and aquatic microbial communities from Rainbow Spring, Yellowstone National Park, USA - RS3B (SPAdes) (version 3) ...
AACTGATAGGTCTACTCTCATATCATTAGCCATATTGCTGATAAAGACTGGATAGACAGGAATGCAAGCTCCTCCTACTCCTGAGCCAGGTCTGTGAAGATGACAAAAAGGTTGTGAATTTGCAGCACTCATAATCTCCCAATAGTCAAGACCTGCTTTTTCACAGAATGATGCCAGCTGATTTGCTAAGGCAATATTTACATCTCTGTAAATCCCTTCAAACAGTTTCTCTGCCTCTGCCGCTTCAAGAGAACTCATTCTTATGATGCCTTTTTTAGCAATGTGGGAATACAGCGAGACAACTTTATCTAAGGACTTTCTTTCCAAGCCAGCAACTACCTTGGGATAATTTTCCTCTAAATCCTTCAAAGCCCTGCCTTCAGATATTCTTTCCGGGCTGTATGCAAGAAAGAAATCTTCGCCCGCTTTCATATTTGATTTCGCTTCAATTCTCTCCCTTAAGAAGTTGCGCGTCGTGCCTGGTGGGACGCTCGTCTCGAGAATAACCGCAGAACCTCTTCTTAAATAACCTGCGATGTCAGCAGCTGCTTTCGCCAGATATGAGAAATCAACCCTTCCTTTCATTAATCCTACTGGTACGGCAATGAAAATTGCATCTGCCATCTTGATTGCTTCTTCTGCATTGCTGGTAGCATGGAACCTTTTGTCAAGAGCACTCTTTAGAGTTTCATCAATAAACGGCTCATCTTCAAACAGAGGAATCCCTTCTCTCAATTTATTGATTTTATGGGTATTTATATCATAGAGGATGACTTCCGCCCCAGCACGTATCCAAGCTGCTGCTATCGTTGAGCCAACTCTGCCGGCGCCGATTACTGCAACCTTAGATTGCATCTTGCCAAACTCGTCTTGAAAATGCTTAAAAAGAATTGTCGTTGATTCTTTCAACCTGTTTCTTTGTAACCTATACTGTATTGTCAAAGACTGTGATTAAGAATCATCAGATGCAAAATTTAATCTGACCTTTTAAATACACTAGTATAAAAAATTAGTTTCGCATGAGTTGATTTAAGATTTGTATGATTCTGTAGGAAGCTCTTCCATCGCCGAACGGGTTAGACCAATTACCTTTGACTTCCAGCATTAATTTAACCTTCTCGAGTATTGAAGCAGGTTCTGTTCCAGCCAGAACGTTAGCTCCTACATCAACTGTTTCTGGCCTTTCCGTGTTATCCCTTAGCGTCACGCATGGGACTCGCAGTATACATGCTTCCTCCTGAACACCACCTGAATCAGTCAAAACCAATCTGGCTTGGCTCTCAAGTTTAAGGAAGGTAAAGTAGTCTAAAGGTTCTGTGACATTGATACCTTCTGGGATAGAAAGTTTATTTTCCCTGACCCTTTTCTGGGTTCTAGGGTGCATAGGGTATATTATCTTAATACCAAATTTTGAATGAACTAAAGACAAGGCTTTAAAGATGTTTCCAAGCCTTTCTGAATTATCTACATTCTCTTCCCTGTGCAAAGTTAGTAGAAGATATGGTTTTGACCCTGTTAGCCAATCAATATCTCTATTCATTATATATTCCATGTTGCCGTATATGCTGTCCACAATCGTATTTCCGGTTATGAAAATTGATGTTGGAACGATTCCTTCTCTAATAAGGTTCTTGCTTGCCTTTTCAGTTGGTGCAAATAAATAGTTTGACAGGTGGTCAGCCACTATTCTGTTGATTTCTTCAGGCATCGTTCTGTCGAAACTCCGCAATCCAGATTCTACGTGGCCTAATCTTATATGCAGTTTTGAAGCTGCCAAAGCTCCTGCTAAAGTGGTGTTCGTGTCGCCTTGCAAGAGAACGACATCAGGCGACTCTTCTTTTAGTATCTTTTCTATCCCTATAAGCATTCTTCCTGTTTCCTCTGCATGCGAACCAGAACCTATTCTCAGGTTATATCTCGGTTCAGGTAAATTCAGGTCTGTAAAAAATATTTTATCCATATTATTTGAATAGTGCTGACCTGTGTGTAGAATAAAATAATCGCTTCTATTTTTTTCAAGTATTTTTATTATAGGCGCCAACTTGATAATCTCTGGTCTCGTACCTAGTATCAGAGCTATCTTCAATTCTAGTCATCGCCAGCCATTTTCCAAACACATTTTTAATTATATGATTCCATGAGCACTTCTTCCACCTAGCCTTAATACCATTATATTATTATCATACTTACCATCTTTTACTGGTAATATCCCAGTAGCGTCAACTATGAATTTCCGTTCACTCATATTTTTCGCAAGTTGACCAAGCTCAATACCTGAGAATTCGTTATGGCCTACCATAAAAACGCAGCAGGAGGCTCCATTTATTGCTTCTACAAGGTCTTTGGCCTTTTTGGCACCAAAGGTTTCTTCGCAAAAAGGGTCATATGCCCATACTTCAAATCCTTCATCAATCAATGCTCTAATCACTTTCTCCGACGGGCTTGACCTTGCGTCGCTGACCTCCGGCTTGTATGCTGTGCCTAGTATTGCTATTTTTTTGCCTTTGAATTCTTTTGAGAATCCGCTATGGATAAGCTTCAATACATCCTGATACATGCTGTCGTTGATGAGTCTTGCATATTTTATGATGGAATTTTCCCTTGAATTATCATCTTTGTAGTTTTGAAGAAGCATATAGGGGTCCTTAGTAAGGCAAGGCCCTCCAACTCCGGGGCCTGGTTTAAGTATTTTTACTCTGGGATGTGTATTTGCTAACTTTATTACCTCCCAAGCATCTATCCCTATATTGCTACAAATTCTTGAGACCTCGTTGGCAAATGCAATATAGACATCTCTCGCCGTGTTCTCGACAAGTTTCACGGTTTCAGCTGTTATGATATCAGTAGTATGAATTTCTCCTTCCGTCACCTTTGTGAATAATTCTATAGCCTTCTTTCCACTTGCAGGCTCATCATAGCCGATAATTCTGTCATTTTTCAAAAACTCTGCTAGAGAGTTTCCTGGAGCTATCCTCTCTGGGCTGTATGCTAGGAAGAAAGATTTTCCATCTCTGAAGCCTCTTCGCTCAAATATTGGCCTTACCAATTTGCTGCATGTTCCTGGCGGGACTGTACTCTCGATTATCACTAAAGTTCCTTCTTTCACTGCCCCAGCTACATCTTCGCAAGCCTTATGCAAGTATTTGAGTTCAATCGTTGCATTTTCAACAGGTGTTTGAACAGCAATTATAATCGCTTTGGAATTTTGAACAGCATGATTTATATCAGTAGTAGCAACCAGTTTCTTTTCTTTGACTGTTTTTTTAATTGTCTGAATAATGTCTGGTTCCCTGATGAAGCTTGACCCCTTGTTAAGCATATTGACAACTTCTGGCTTGATATCAACACCCACAGTTTTGATTCCTTTTGATGCAAATGCGCATGCTGTAGGGATTCCCACGTAGCCTAGTCCTACCACGCAGATACCGTACACAATTATTGCACCTCGTTATGTAAGATATACCTGTTTCATCCATTCTATAGTTCTTGGAATACCCACTTGCAATGGCGTACTAGGATTATGCCCAAGCTCCTGTTTAGCAAGTTCTATCGATGGTCTCTTACTCTTTGTATTGTGCTTTTCTTGAGGCAAGTAATTAACAATACTATCATCCATACCGAGGTAGTTCAAAATCATATCGGAGACGTTCTTTACCTCGACAAACTCTGTACCGCCTATATTGTATATTCTTCCTGGTCTAAACCTTTCAGCTATATTTGCCAAAGTAGGTATTAGGTCATCTATGTACATGAAGACTCTCTTATATCCTAAGTACACGTCATAGCTCTCTTTCATTAGAGCTTTGTAGATGAATTGGCATACTGCGCTTCTGTAAGGGGTGTAATATTCACCTGGTCCGTACGCGTTGAATAGCCTTACTATTACAGTTTCTATCCCGTCCGTTATAATGGAATTCCTGATCTGAAGTTCATTTACCCATTTACTTATAGCATAATCATTGTTCTGCTTTATCGGCATCAAATCCGGAAGCTTTTCGTCCAAATAGGCGCCTTCAGGTATAGCCGGTTCACCATATATTTCCGAGCTGGAAAAGTGAATCAGTCTGAACATTTTCTTTGATTGAATCTTTAAGATGTGTTTCAGCCCTATAACATTAGTTTTCCACATCTGTTCGTAATAATCCTCTCCATTCTTTCTTCCGAATTCTGCTGCAAGGTTATATACATAATCAAACCCTCTATCTAACAAATTCTCTACCTGCCTGAACTCTGATATATCACATCTGGTAAAGTTCTTCTTTTCCGTATGACGAATGTCAGCACGCCACAAATCATGTCCTCTTCTACCAAGCTCTGCACAGAGGTATTTCCCGATTACGCCTTCGCTACCGAGCACTAGAATCCTAGACATTGATTTCAATAAGACCTCAAAATTGTGTATTTAACCTTGCTGCAATTTGGTTATCTTTCTTACAAACGAATTGAACTCATGGCTTGATAAGGAAGCATCTAACATTCTTTTAAATTCCAAATTTGCTTCACCAGATTCAGATACCATTTTTAAGTGTCTCTTGTAAGCAAACTTTAATATTCCTCCTATTATTCTGTTCTTTAAGTCTCTACTGTGTGCCATTTCTTGGAAAAGATAGCTAGCTGTACGGGGATATTTGTAAATGTATTTACCCTCCGTTGCAAGAATAGCGACCAGCCAGGACCAACGAGAAAGGATCCGTTCTAAATTTCCTGTCTGAGAAAGTGCCATGAGAACACGTAGCCTAGTAATTTCTTTTCTGACCTGCATCGCTTGCAAGTTCTTAGATGTCTGAGCTTTGTGAACTCGGTAAAAAACCGGAGCCCCTGGAATTCGGATGAACTTTAGTCCTAGCACATAATAACGCATCCAAAGGTCTCCGTCCGGGTCAAACTTTCCAAGCACAGGGTCAAAGGAACCATACTGCGCTATACAACGTCTGTGTATCATTACGCTACTACCGTTAACCGGATTCCAAAAGAGTGTTCTAATAAGGCTGGGTTCAGGCTTGTTTGCACATATGGATTCCAGAATCTTATGGAAGATAGTCTTACTGACTCTTACAAGCTGTGCACTTTTTCGGTTAGAACCAGAATAGAAGTTTTCATAGTAACTCCAGCATGCTCCTGTCCTTCTCATACATTCAGCTTGAATAGTAGTCTTATTCACGTCAATAAACTCATCGTCTGCACTTAACCATGAAATGAATCTTCCTCTTGCTTGGGAGAAACCAGCATTAAGAGCGTTGGCAGTCCCTGTGTTTCTACCTAGGCCTATTATTTTCATATCGACGTTGTCTTGGGTCTGGTCGATGATTTGTCTTGCTACCTGTATTGTTGCGTCTTTGGACCCATCATCTACCAACACAATCTCTATTGGTCTGTAGCTCTGGCTCAAAACAGATTTTATAGCATTCGCCACGTATTCTTCGGCATTGTAGGCTGGGATAACAACGCTTACTAGGTCTTTGCTCATGGATTTGCGACATCATGGTAGGGTCTCTTACTTGTATTTTAATACCACTCAACTGTCTCAAACAATTGCTGTTGTAAGAATGCAAGCCTATTTATTACATAGATAAACCTATGCCTCACGACTTCGAATGTTATGAATGGTTCACCCTTAAGCCAGCCATATCGCGTTGCAAAATATTTAAGGGGATTCGGAAAAGATATTTTGAGCAGATTATTACAAAGAAATATTCATATGATAAGCTGGGAGGAAGCTAAGTTCAATTTGAGATATTTCTCCCTACATATGCTAAATTCCCAAAATTTTCGAAAACGACGTAACGTATAAGAAAAGGTCAACCTGATAAGATTAGCTAGTTTGCGTAATATAAAACGGTACTGCATCAGGAGAATTTAAAATGAAAAAAATCGTGGTCGTAAACGATTGCGCTTATGTTATGAGTGACCTTATCCCCTATTTAACAGACTCTTACAAAATCCACTTTTTGTCAAGGTCAAGAAATACATATTCTAAAACTCTTGGAATTTTTCTCAAGGTTCTTGCTACTAGCGGAGATTTGTACCATGTGAATTATGCACTACAGGATGCTTACTTGGTTAGTAAACTTAAACGTAGGTTGGATGTGTTGCATGTACACGGGTCTGATGTTAGAACAACATTAAATACGAAATGGGGGTGGATTGTTAAACACAACCTCCTAAAAGCAAGAACTGTTCTCTTCTCGACAGAAGACCTCGCACCGATTGTTAACGATTTTAGACCAGATGCTGCGTATCTTCCTAATCCTGTTGACACCTTAAGGTTCAAATTCAAGAATACATTTAACGACCCGCCGAAAGCTTTGTATTTTAAGCTGAATTACGAAACAATCCCTCCTATTCTGCCCAAGTTGCTTGACAAACATGGTATTTCGCTCGATATTCTCGATAGGAACATACCTTATAATGAAATGCCAAACTTGCTGTCTGCATATGATGTGTTTGTTGACAGATTCACGATAAAATCGCTTTCAAAGACATGTCTTGAAAGCATGAGCGTAGGCTTAGCAACGGTCGATTATAGACACGTTGATGACTTTGAACGAAGAGTAGAGGAGTTAAGTGAGCCAGAAAACATAATTAAGATAGGAAAGGAAAACAGAAATTTCATACTTAAGAATCACGATGTCAGGCTTGTCGCGGAAAGACTAAAGAAAGTTTATGCTAGACTGCTTTGATCATAATCTACAAAAAGTTGCCTCTTTATTATCAGAGAAAAACCATGGTCTACAAGTATATCAGAACTGTTTACAGTTTTGCTATATCGAAATAAACGTAAAACTGTTCGTCTAGCCTCTGAGAATCGACTCTAATAATTCAATATGATTACGCCTGCCACAGGGTGAATAACAAAATACAATTTTAAAATCTAATGTGCTGAGATTTCATGACCTTATCTAACCATATCTTAATGTATAAAGAGTGATTGCTTGTTTAATCGAACACGCAGGTTTTGAGCTGAACAAAATACATAATTAGTTCGAAAAATTTAACATCTAAATACGGGTTACAGTGTTATTTGCATTGTAATTTGTTCAATAGAAAGCATCAAGGCTGTGACTTATTAAATTATATTTAATAGCTTATCAAAGATATATGTAGTGCCTGGTTTGGGAGTAGTGATGCTTTGTTACGAACCTGCCTTGTCACACTTAAGAAAAGGTCAGTAAGTCCTTCAACAATTCAGCTGGCAAAAAGTATTTCAGAATTTTCTTCTCAATTGGGATTTCGAATAGAATTATTAGAACTAGATGAAAGGTCTAAACTAATTAAATCAACCACAACAATTCTCAGAATGTTACTGATAGCTTTAGTGTTACGCAAAAACAATCTTGTTCTAGGACTTTATCCTCTTTCAATTCCGGTCAATATTAGAAGAGGTAAATTTCTTGCTTTACTTGAAACAACAATTATTGCATTAATATTTCGACTGTCGTTAGGAGTAGCCTATGTTTTTGACCTCCCAATAGAGCAGGCTATACTATCAGGGAAGAAGGTAGAAGATTTCTCTCAGCTGTTGGAAAGACAATTCCTCTCATCATGCAAGTTCATTTTGGTGTTCAATGAAGCTATGCGCAATGTCTTGATGGCAAGATACCGGCTAAATGTTTCAAAATTCTTAACTTTCAAGATGCTTGATTACTATCTTTCATACAGCCCTGTGCGGGAACTTGAAAATACTGCCAGAATAGAAATTGCTTATATGGCAGGAGCTTTAAACACGCCTGATACAAAAGCCGTTGTGATTGAACTTCCTGAATATCAATCCTTGACTTATCATTTTTATGGCAAAGAAGGAGAATGGCTTAGAGGGTTTAGAGAAGACATTGTTTACCATGGATATTTGGAAGGGAATGAGCTTTTTAAAAATCTGTCTGGAAGAAAGTTTGGTTTAATATACTATCCTGCATCAAACCCGGCATACTATTCTTTCGGTTCTACATCAAGATTTTCAGCATATGTAGTTGCTGGTCTTCCACTCTTGGTCCATATCAAGGCCAAGTACTCAGCGGAATTGACTAGAGAATTCAGCTTAGGAATAATTTTCAGCGAGCCTAAGCAAATTCCATGGTTAGTGATAACAAGCGAAAATTCTAAAGAGTATGAAGCTTTTAAAAATAATGTTAAAAATTTGTCTGATAAGATTAGAAATGGATATTTTTTTAAAAAAGCTATGTTAACTATACTAAGAAATGCTAGGACCGAAGACGATTAAAAACTTTGCTTCCTAAGAAATGTGGTAAGCCAAACAATGCTGAAACCGAAGCATTATACAGCCTTCCTTGGTTGTATAAAAAAAGATTGTAGAAACTAATTTTTATTCTTTATTATTTGTTACCGATGGTATCATTATTTTTCTTCTGCCTTCCTGAAAACAGCAACCCTAATGGAAAAATGATTGTTATAATTAGCCTTTCAATACGGCTAACAATAGCTGACTATTAGCCCTTAATCTCAGAAAATGATAAATAGGAAAGAAAGTAAATTGCTATTATGAGCCCTTGGATTGCAGTTGCATTGATAAAATCGCTAAAATATGCTTCTATACTTCTACTTGCTAGTATAGCGCTACCATCCCCATTTTATATTCTGGACGGTTGGAAAGCATACACGGATGGTGTAGGCTATGTTATCTTGATTGAGATAATGATTGTCTTTTTTATAGGAGGTTTTATGGACTTCAAAGAATCAGGTACAGGTCTGAGCTTAAGAAATCTCTTCAATTCAAAGAATAAACAGGAATATTCGAAAAGCAAGCATACAGATAGCCAGAAGAAGGGTGCAGTGCTTATCATGGCTGGCTGCTGGTTGTTTCTGATAGCTTTGATATTTACTCTATTTTAGTCTAGACATATAATTTAATTTCTAAATAAATAAATTTGGTTGTATACTTTTAAGATCTCTTGCGACTTATTGCAACGACTGCTACTAATATTGCAAGTATACCTATTATTATTGCTCCATAGCCTATGTACGTTATCGTTTGAAGCTGCGACTGAAGTGAGCTTACTTGTGCGGTTAACGCACTTACAGAGCTTTGAGTAGCTAGATTGCTCGTGGCCTGTTGAAGCTGAGATGTAGTAGAATAGGATGAAAGTACCTGGTTAAGTGCTTGTGAAAGTGGCGTGACTGTTATGTTGTATACCTGACTGTATGATGGAGGCGCGACTCTTGGTAGTATACCTTGAGCAATTAATTGGTCTCCAGTACTGAATACAGCTGTAGAAACATTACTCAGTGAAGGAGTAACTGTCTGTTTCAATTGGCCTGATGCTATCAGTGAATTATAGTAACTTGGTGAGGTTGGTACGCCGTCGATTGTTTCACCTGCAGCTATTAGAGAACTTGGAACATAATAGCCTGTAAAGTTGTACCTGTAATAGTACACTCCCGGCTGCCCTGGCACCCATGAAAATGCGTACTCTCCGTCGTTACCAGTACCTAGGGTTGCATTGCCACTCACGAAAGCCTGAACTTGAGTCCAGTGAACTTGGTCTGTGCTCACTTCCATTATTATCAGCTGGTTGACCTCTGCTGTTCCATTGCTGTAAGTCAAATTGCCTTTAAAGTTGACAGGCTGGGGTGCAAAGTTTGACACTGTGAGGCCAGAGTAAAAGTACCTGTAATAGTATGTGCCAGGAGTGGGTGGTGTCCACTCAAACGTGAACTTACCATTGTTGTCAGTGCTAGTTGATGCTACATTAGTAAATGTTACATTGTCTGTACTGGTCTGCAGGAAGACTAAAGTACCATTGTAAGGTTGTCCTGTTACTGGGTTGCTAAAGCTTCCCGATAGTGTCACTGGGAATCCCCATATATTGAAGCTCGATAGAGTTACTGCTGTTGAAGTTGAAGTGAATGGTGAGACACCAGTATTGTACCCTGCTGAAGCAAGATACTGTCTTGCTGTATATGGGTCATATGGGTATGCAGACATGCTCGAATCGTAGAACTGGCCTGATGCTGGTGATATCAAGGTGACTCCTGGGGCTCCTGCTCCGAGCAGAAGGTTAGCTATGATTTGTTCCCTGGGAATCAAATAATTGAAAGCTATTCTCACATCTCTAGCTGCTTGCGCTGCCATTGCTGGATTAGACTTGCCCAATGGGGTAGCAGTACCTGTTCCCCATACAGGATTCTTCAGGTTAAAGCCCATCTCCTGCACTAATGCTCCCGGTGCGTGTATAATCCTTGCACCTATGCTCTGAAGTTGAGATTGGAATGGAGCCAGACCGTACTCTGCATCGAGCTGGTTTACTGTACCTGTAGAGTATGCAGCTATTGCAGCCTGGGCGCCGTTTATCCACTGGACATTGTAATTCGTTACTGTGAACTCACCTATGCTCTTCAGGCCTGATGCATTCCAGTAGTTGGGGTTCTGGACCTCCTTGTATACATTATTCGTAGTGTCGCATGATGTCAGTATGTAAGGACCATTACCGAAAGGTCCCACTTGTGGCTGCCCGTTAACCATAACCTTTGTTCCGTTCGGGTATGTATCAGGTCCAGAACAGGTTGTGTATGGTAGGTTTGACCATTGAGTGGGGCTGAACTGACCGAGATAGTGGAGTGGCAGTGGTGACGCGGTAGCATAAGTAAGGTTGAAGAAGGCATATGGCTTGGATAAGTCCACTCTGAATGTCGTTGGATTAATCGCTGTTACATTAAATGGTTGCACATACCCGGCAGATGCTGAATTATCTATTGTAATGGTAGTCCCGTTCAAGTATGTAAAGTGGCCCACTGTTCCAAGCTGAGCTTCAATACTACCAAGACTGACCGATTGTGCTGCTGGGATAAATTGTGCCTCGTAAGAGAATACAAAATCATCAGCAGTAACCGGGACTCCGTCAGCCCAGTTATTTGGTTTAAAGTTGATTGTCCAGTGCAAACCATCTGGAGTAACATGAACATAATTTGCAAGAGCCAAGTAATATGAACCTGTAAGAGGATTCCATTCTTGTAATGATGAATATAATGGTGCAACAACATAGGTTACATATAGGCTGTTAGAAGCTGTAGTTACTTGAGGTGCAAAGTTGTTTCCTGGGAATATGTTTCCTGCTTCTGCAAAGTTTAGAGTTGTCACTCCACTAATGTGCTGAATATCAGGGAACGAAAATGGACTGTAGGCTGTGGGACTTCCATAGTCTGATATAGAAGGCGACCTAGCAACCACTTGTTGCTCGTAATAAATTACTGCATCGGGACTATCGTTGTAAACTATGTGCTCTAATTGATGCGTCAGAATTACCTGGTCTGTAGTGTTCACATCACTTTCTATTTTTGACATTAAAGAGTTGGCTAGCGAATTGTTATACAAGTAGTAGTTGTTGCCATTTGGTGCCCAATCTGCTAAATCACCCCTGTAATTTGAGAAAGAAGAGTCAACGACTGGTGAGAATGATATCCATCCGATGAATCCTGCATCATACCCTCCTTGTGTGAAGTTTTCTCCAACCTTTGTCCAGTCAACAGACCCATTTGGTAAAATAGCATCCGTGAAGAATAGCCTTTCCGTGAGTTGGTCAAAATTGACAAACAAAACAGAGGCAGCTATTCCAACCTGCTGGAACGACGTAGCTATTATCTGTGCGTATTGCCTTCTTGCTGCGTTACTCGTAGGCGCCAGAAGCACCATGCTGAACAATGGCGTAGTCTGTGCATATGCCGTTGATGTGACGGGTGCAAACGCTGAAAATATAGTGACATAAGCAAGGATCGCAAGAGATACCCCTACTAATATTTCCTTAGAGTATCCCTTCATTTCGTTCAACAAATTCCTGTTAGCATGGTATTTATACTTTGCGAGAAGCAGCACACTGTAGTTCAATTTCTTCTTAATTGATAGGTTGGATAGTTTAATTCTTCCGTGATGAATTGGTAACAGTGGTTAGCCTTGGATAGGAAGAATACCAAGGTGAAATACCAAACTATGAGCTATTTTAATATTATCAGTAATCTGCCAATTAGCCTTGTCTAACCATATGCGCCCTATTCGTACTCAAGGGGCTCTCATTCAACTACACTGGTTTATCCCCGTCATCCATTCTTCGTTCCTACAAGCAGCGCCCCCTAATCACGTCTTGGGTATTAACCGAGGGGTAGCACAAAGGAGCAAGCTCCTAGTAGTTTTTATACTCCTTGAGTATACAGTACGCATATCGAACTAGCTTTCTTGCAACATCTATATCAGCCTTATTGGCTCCTCTCTTTCCTATTCTTTCATAAAATTCTCTTATATGATTATTCTTTCTTACAGCAATCTTTGCTAATTCTACAGTTCTTTCTGAGCCATTTATCCTCTTTCCTGGTTATATGGCCTAAATGAGTAGTATCTGCGGATTAATCAAGCCGTGATGCAAGCGCTAGATAAGCACATGCGTGCTTTGAATCTGGAAACATATCTATACCATCAGGCATAAATGAAAGAAATAATGTTGTATATGGAGCTACGACTGGTATTGTATCTATCAGCTTGGCTCTTTCATCATTTGCAACTATAGCTATTACCTGTCTATCAAGCTCCTTTATTGTTGTTTCTATCACTCTCTTAGCTTGATATCTATCTTATCTCCCTTAAGTGAAGCTCTTTTATCTTATCTTCTCCTTCCTAAATGTAAGACGGGGCAGAGAGACCTTTAAGCACTAACAATCTGATATAAAGAAGAAACAGATGGATTCATAATTCAAAAGGTACTATTTTTGTTCATAACGCATTTAGAACTATTTTAGCCGTCACATAGCCAGTTAACTTAAGAATGTATATACATTATTCAACCACCACCTGTTTTAACCTGTTCACTCCATAATTTCTTCTGCGATTCGACAGCTCTGTCATAGAAGAAGAGAAAGATTGCAGCTAATATAAAGAGACCTCCCCAGTACAAGTCAATTGACAGGTAAGAATACCGAGCCCAGAGTCCACGAAATTGCAAAGTGTAGTTGGCGTGGGAAGAGACTATACTTATATCATAAGGGGTTGTTGTTACAGCTTTAAAGGATGTATCGACAAATGGAACGGTTGAATTAAGCTTATAAATCAAGGATTGAGCTGGCAGTGTCCCTGACTTTGCTTCGCTAGAAATGACTATGTCAACGCTACCATTACCTGTCATCTTCGCAATTACGAGAACCCTTGAACCGTTGTCCACTGGCGGCAAGTAAGCGTTATCAACCCAATAGGGTGGATTTGTGATATAGGCAATTTTGGGACCTGTAAGAGTTAAGGTTGATGGAACAAAATAGATTGGAGCCACAAAACTGGATAATATCAATCCAATCCCAATTACCATGCATATTATCCAACTTACTTTCACTCTGCTCATTTCGATGACACCATTTTAACTTCAAAAACCTTGCAATTCGGCTGGAACTTGTGAAGGAGAGTAAGGAATGTTGGCTACAACAAAATTATCGAGTAGGTAATAACTCAGACCTCCTTTGTAGACAAAGGTTACCTGACTGTAATGTTGACGTGCTGCATCTTCCGATGGAAATTGAAATGCATAAACCCCTACATACTGGTTTCCGACCTTTTCAACTGCCTTTGCTCCTCCGACTGTCCCTGATATCGTAGAGGGGTAATTTTCAAGATTCAACGATAAATAATTTGTTGAATTCTTTACAACGGCGTAAACGGATTTCACAACTCCGTTTTGAGTAAATAAACTATTTTGTTGGCTATAATAGATTCCTACGGCTTGTTCGGCAGCCCCGAGAGGGGAAGGTGAGCTGACCGTATATATTATGAATTTCTTATACATGAAAAGAATGGCTGAGGCTTGCTTTTCGAATTTGGCTGAGGAAACATGCAATGAATACAGAGTGAATCCGAGATACTGTATCCTGGGTATATCGCTGTTATTGGATAATGCAGCTTGCAGATTCATATATGCATCGTTTGAAGGCTTAATGAGAAAAATTTCTGTTTCGTTTTGTAAAGGTGAAGAAGATGGTAAATAGTAGGTAACCAAGAGTGTAACGTTTGATATAGAAAATGTCTGCCTCGTTTCTTGAATGAAGAAAAAGGTTGTGAAGGTATTGCTTAGAGGCAAACCAGACTCAACTACCTTTGTAACGTTTATCATAACTACGCTATCTGCCTGGCTTGGGATTAATGTCATCCAATCTGAAGAAGTTATGTTTATCTTTTCTGGAAAATGGTATATGGCAGGCCCGGAAAAATAGACACTCCAAACGCTAATACCAATCAAAGCTACAAAAACTACGGCAAAGCTTAGAGCTGTCACAATACCTTTTTTCTTAGCTACCAACACTCTTACATTTTACTTTGGTATTCAAAAATCTTCCTAAAATTATTAGGCATTACACAAGTGAATAAAAGCTCTGTATTATAAAGATACTTGCCTTGTCAGAAATGTCAAGACTTTTGAAAAAGATTCCAAGCAAAATCAAATAATGGAGGACTGAAGTTCATCTGCTATACTAAATAGACCTAGTCGGAATGTCATGCCTTGAGATAAAGAATGTGGGTTTTGTTAAATTATATAGGTAAATAAACATAATAAATTTGAAAATAAGAGAATGATATAAATGACTATCAAGAAAGGTTTTTATTCACCTTCAACCGCAATTTAATATAATGACGTATATCGGTCGTTACGCTAGAGGTAGCTTGATTAGGGAGCTGCTTTGGGACTTGATTCGTAACGACGTTGAGTTCTCACAAAATCCTTTTACCATGAAGGAGTTTTACTCAAAGTACAAGGGGTATCTGGAAGAAAAGGTCTCAACTTTGAAGAGAGGGTCATCTGTAGAGGCTATGGTAAAAGGTGGCTTGCAAGGACTATGCAAGAAAGGTCTTCTGACTTCGAGCAAAATTACAGGAGATACTTCTTATCATGTTAACATATATATGACTTATAAAGCGCTCACAATTTTCAGCTACGGAAGGGCCTTGATAGAGGCTCAGAGGCTTCGATTATTATAAAAACTCAAGCAAACTTTCTCCAGAAATGACAAGCCACAAGATGCCCATTGCCTGCATCCTCCATTGCTGGCTTGACTTCCTTGCATATCTGCTGTGCATATGGACATCGAGGATGAAATCTGCATGCAGAAGGTGGGTTTATCGGGCTCGGTACTTCACCCGGCAAAATTATCCTTTCGACTTTCTTTACAGGGTCAGGTATTGGTATTGCTGACAGAAGCGCCTGTGTGTAAGGATGAAGAGGCTTTTCGAACAACTCATCTGTTGGAGCAGTTTCCACAATCTCCCCCAGATACATAACCGCAACCTTATGGCTTATCTGCCTTACCGAGCTCAGGTCATGAGATATGTATAGATAGGATACCCCCTTCTCTTCTTGCAATTTCATCATAAGGTTGAGAACCTGTGCCCTTATGGAAACGTCAAGGGATGATACAGGCTCATCTGCCACGATAAGTTGTGGCTCCATCGCAAGTGCTCTAGCAATCGCAATTCTTTGCCTTTGCCCGCCAGAGAACTCATGAGGATATCTTTCTGCATGATAAGGCTCCAAACCAACAGTTTTCAATAACTCTACAACCTTGCTCTTCCATTCTGATTTCGGTAGATGACCATGAATAGCAAAAGGTTCAGTCAGTATATCATAAACCGTCATTCTTGGGTCGAGTGAAGAATAGGGGTTTTGAAAGACTAGTTGCATACCCCTTCTTATTCTTGTCTTTTCAGATGCCTTCCCATTCCTCATTACGTCGAATACACTTAAGCCATCAAAAATCACCTTTCCTGATGTTGGTTCTTCGAGATACAGCATGACTTTGGCTGTTGTTGTCTTCCCGCATCCGCTTTCCCCGACCAAAGATAAAGTTTCTCCTCTGTTTATTTCGAATGAAACATTATCAACTGCATGAACAACTCCTGTCTTCTTCTTCGTTAACACTCCTTTAGAATATACTTCAAAATACTTTACCAAACCGGAGACTTTAACAAGCGGCGTATTGCTCAATTTAGCTGACACCTACCAAGAGCAATTCTCTCCACCTGTGGCAAGCTACATACCTACCTTTTCCTGCATCTTCAATCGGAGGGACCTCTTGCTTGCATTTCTCTATAGCATAGGGGCATCTAGGATGGAAACGGCATCCGCTTGGAGGAGTAATCAGGTTCGGTACATTGCCAGGTACTGATTCTAGCCTTCTTCTTTTATCTACTCTGGGCACAGCTTTCAGAAGAGCTTCTGTATAAGGATGCAGAGGTGAATAGAAGATGTCTGTTGTGTTTCCCGTCTCTGATACCTGCCCAGCATACACTACAGTTACCCTATTTGTCATCTCGGCTATTATACCCATGTCATGCGTTATCAGTATTAGAGACATTCCAAATGATTTTTTCAGGTCTTTCATGAGGTCAAGAACTTGCGCTTGTATTGTCACGTCCAGATTAGTTGTTGGCTCGTCTGCAAAGAGAAGTTCGGGCCTCTGTGCTATAGCTCTTGCTATTGCTATTCTTTGTTTCATTCCCCCGCTCATCTCATGGGGGTAAGAATAGAACCTCTTATCCGGTTCTGGTATGCCAACTTCTTCCATAAGTCTTATTGCCTGAGCTTGAGCCTCCTCTTTACTTATCGTTTCGTCATTTGCTCTGATGGCTTCAACAATCTGCCTACCTGCTGTGTACAGCGGGTCAAGGCTGGATATAGGGTCCTGAAACACAATAGCCATCTTCTTTCCTCTGAACCTTCTCATCTCCTTTTCGCTTAAAGCCATGAGGTCTGTTCCGTTGAAGAAGATAGAACCGCCAACAATCTTTCCGGGCTTTGGCACTATCCTGAGGACAGATAGAGCTGTAACACTCTTGCCTGAGCCAGATTCACCTACAAGTCCATGACTTTCGCCTTTCTCTACCTTTAATGATATGCCGTCAACAGCCTTAACGACGCCTGCTTCAGTAAAGAAATAAGTTTTAAGGTTGTCAATAGATAATATGTAAGACAAAGATGTCACTCTCTCAATCTTGGGTTAAGCGCATCTGAGAGTCCATCGCCAAGAAGGTTGAAGCCAAAAACTAAGAGCACAGTCAGCATGCCAGGAAATCCTGCTACCCAAGGATAGATACTTATGTATTGAACCCCTTCTTCTATCAGTTGACCCCATGTAGCTGTATTGGGCGGGCCGAAACCAAGAAAGAAAATCACAACTTCGGTCAAAATATTTCCAGCAATACCAAGACTTGCAAGAACTACAACAGGCGTCAAAACATTTGGGATGATGTGCTTGAAAAGAATTCTTGAATTGCTTGCTCCGAGTGCTTTCTCTGCCTGCACAAATTCCAGCTCTCTTACCCTAAATATCTCTCCTCTGATGACATATGATACGCCTGGCCAGCCAAAGAGACCAAGTATTAAAATTATCAGAGTAATTCCAAAACCGTGCAACACAAGAACTTGGGCTATTCTGGATAGTAGCAGGATCAATAGCAAAGTAGGTATCACAAAGAAGAACTGTATTATGCCAAGCAAAATTGCTCCTATGCTCCCTCTTGCGTATCCAGCTAAAGCGCCAACACCTATTCCTATAGCTATCCCTATTGCAGTTGCAGCTACCCCTATCCACAGGTCGTTTCTGGCCCCCCATAAAGAATCGCTGAATACATCTATGCCATTTATCTCTGTTCCAAAGGGATGTTTCCAGCTTGGCGGCTGACCGGCTTCCCCCTGAAACAGAGATTCGCTGCTTCTTGGTGGGTATGGAGCAAAGAATGGTCCGAAAATAGCCAGAAGAACAAAGGCAGTAACTATTGCCAGACCTGCAACTCCTGCTTTATTTCGTCTGAATCTCCTCCATGCTACAGCCCACTGCGTTGCGCTTCTTTTCAGCCCTTCTTGTTCTGCAGTTTCCTTTTGCAATTGTAATGCACCCTATTAAGAAACTCTGACCCTTGGGTCCAAGAAACCGTAAACAATATCAGTTGCCAAGTTAGCTAAAAGAACCATTATAGCTATTATGACTGTGATTCCCATGACGGTTGGAAGGTCCAAAGCACTTGCAGCTTGCACAAATTCGAAACCGAGACCAGGCCAAGTAAACGCAGTCTCCAAAGCCGGGGCTCCAGCTAGAGCAGTCCCAATTGATAAGCCAATTATTGTCACTATTGGAGTAATAGCATTCTTAAGCGCATGACCGTATATTATGGCTCTCTCCTTGAGCCCACTCGCGTAAGCAGCAAGGATAAAATCCTGCCTGAGCACTTCCAGCATGTTTCCTCTTAGCAGCCTAACTATCACAGCTACCTGTACATATGCGAGGACAGTCATAGGTAATATCAGATGAGCAATTCTATCGAGTATCCAATTCCCCCACCAGGGCGTTACTGCACTTACCGCACCTGCAGAAGGAAGCCATCGTAGGTAGAATGAGAAGATATAAATCAAGATTATCCCCAGCCAGAAAGTAGGGGTTGAATAGCCAAAAACAGCTACACCAGTTATTGCAACATCAGCTTTTGAATACTGGTGCCTTGCTGAAAAAACTGCCACGGGTATGCCTATAACTATGGAAAGTGCAAGAGCTGAAAACTGAAGGTACAATGTGGTCCATGTCCATGCTCCTATTTCCCTTGCAACAGGAAGCTGTGATTGCAAAGATATGCCTAAATCAAAATGCAAAAGGTCCCAAAGATAGTATAAATAGCGCACAAACGGGTTTTGCCCAACATGGTAGTAAGCCTCAAGCTGTGCCAAGATACCCGGGTCCAAATGACCCTTGAACGATATCAGAATAAGGTTTATTGGATTGCCAGCTGCATTTCCCACAACAAAAGTAAACAGAGTCACACCAATGAATACGGGAATCATGAAGAGTACTCTTCTTATGATATAGGTGAGTAGGCCGGACATTTAAAGTAGCTCCGATGTTTGTACTTTTTGTATATACCATTTTTATACTTTCCTTTGCATTTTAGCCTGATTCCAAGTTATATACAGAATTCAGAATATTCAAAAACTCCTAATAAACTTGTTCGTCAGAAAGGTCGGATAGTCTGTATCTCATTGGGAATTTAACTTCAGTATTAGCTTATTCACATATAAGTTTCGAAGACCCTAATCTTTTTAGCTCCTGAATGTAAAACTGAATGGCTATGGAAAATAAAAAATTGTTGAAAGGTAAGACCTGTCTTATAACGGGAGCAAGCGGGGATATTGGAAGGAGCGTTGCATTGCTGTTTGCAACTGAGGGGGGGCGCGTAATCGGAACTTACCATAAGAATGCTGAGAAAGCCAGGTCGCTAGAAAACCTCGCAAGAAAGATGAGCCTAGATGTAAATATAAAAAGTTTGGATGTCGCGAACGAAGCGGAAGTAATCAATTTCTTCAATGAGTTGAATGAGAAAGAAAAAAGACTTGATGTCCTTGTCAACGTTGCAGGTCATTCTGATAGACGGGTCTGGTTCGCAAAACCAGAAGAATTAACAGCCAAGGAATGGATTGAAGTATTTAATACAGACCTTATCGGCATGTTTAACTGTTGCAAGGAAGCGGCAAAGATAATGTTCAGAAAGAAAATAAAGGGAAGTATAGTAAATTTTGCTTCGGCTGCAGGTGTAACAGGACATGTTGAGGGATTTCCTTATACTGCCGCAAAGGCAGGCGTTATTGCAGTAACAAAGAGTCTCGCCTATTACTTCGGACCTAAAGTGAGAATAAACGCTGTAGCGCCTGGTAATATCGACGCAGGTTCAATCAGATGGTATGATGAAAGAGCCAAGGAGTTACTTGCGAATGAGGCTTCCCTACGAAGACTTGGTAGTACAGATGAAGTAGCAAAGGTAGTCTTATTCCTAGCTTCAGATATGTCGTCTTTTGTAACTGGTCAGACCATATTGGTTGACGGAGGAATATAGATTAATGATTATTCTTAAAAGGGTTAAGCTGTAAGCTTGGAACAATGAAGTCTCTTTCTGTAAGCATATCTAGGAAAGGGAAACAAAGCCTGCCATCATCTTCAATTTTTGTAGAAGACGACTCCTTGCATTTCGAATACGGCCACTGTTTACCAAAGAGTAAATCATGTTCGGTGTTGCATGGGCACAGCTCCAGGCTCTCTGCTGAAATCTTTGGGGAGGTTGGAGACGATGGTATGATACTTGATTTTGGGTTAGTAAAAGAAGGAATTAAGCAAGTCCTGGCAAAATTCGACCATAAATTCATCATAT
>Ga0209012_1001869_pt1 | contig 20153 bp, 25 predicted proteins | sample RS3BMetagenome_FD_184735 | JGI IMG/M metagenome (GOLD analysis project Ga0209012, IMG submission 184735) | Ferric oxide microbial mat and aquatic microbial communities from Rainbow Spring, Yellowstone National Park, USA - RS3B (SPAdes) (version 3) ...
TATATTCCTCGGAAAAGTTAAATCAAGCTGAATTAAGGCATTTGAAGCAGGCAGAATTAGTATGCCAGATTTTCAGCTGATCCTTTCAGACCCTAAGAGCAGGAGGTCAGCGAAGATAGAGCTCAAGGACCCAAGGTCTCAATTCTTTATGGGCCTCAAGATAGGTGATACAGTGGATGCCTCAAGCGCAGGCATACCTGCCAAGATCAAGATCACAGGCGGGTCTGACAGGTCCGGAACCCCGATGAGATACGATGTTCAGGGCTCTGTTAAGAAGCGTGTTCTTCTGGGTTCTCCACCTGGAATAAGAGTTAAAGAGTCAGGCTATAGAAAAAGAAAGTTGGTCAGAGGTAACACAATTTCTCAGGATGTGTACCAGATCAACGCAGTCCTTGTAGAGGGTTCAATGCCGACGCAGGCGGAGCAACAACCGAAGGAAGCGGAGACCAAGCCCCAAAAGAAGGGGCAAAAGTAAATCCGTTCGATACAACCTTTATCAAGGGTACTCCCGAAAGTGCTGACATTATGCCTTCCTCTTCGAAGCCAATCCCAAGACAGCCAGAAGTAAATATTGGCACGACAGGCCACGTTGATCATGGCAAAACAACAATAACCGAAGCGTTGACCGGAAAGTGGACGTCTGCCCACAGTGAAGAGCTCCGAAGGGGGATCACGATAAGGGTTGGGTACGCCGATGCCGCGATCTACAGATGCACTGGCTGCTCGCCACCCGCATGCTATAACACAGATGGAGAGTGTGGGAATTGTGGAGGGGAAGCTGTCCTACAAAGGGTTGTGAGTATCGTTGACAGCCCCGGTCACGAGAGCCTGATGGCAAATATGTTGAGTGGTGCAGCTCTAATGGATGGGGCTCTTATTGTAATCGCGGCAAATGAAATGGTACCCCAACCTCAAACCAAGGAGCACGTGCAAGCACTTCAGATGATAGGAGTGAAGAATATCGTAGTGGTGCAGAATAAGATAGATCTGGTCACCTACCAGCAGGCCTTTGAAAATATGGAAAAGATACGGGCATTTCTTGAATCGTATGGCTTCAAAGGGCTCAAGATAATTCCGGTTTCGGCGCAAAAAAGACTCAACATCGACGCACTTATACAGGCTATAGAAGAGACGATACCGACCCCCAAAAGAAATCCAGACGCTACTTCTCTGATGTATATTCTCAGGTCGTTTGACGTCAATCTACCCGGAACGGATATTTCAAAGTTGAAGGGTGGAGTGGTTGGTGGAACCCTTGTACAGGGGACACTCAGGGTGGGAGATGAAGTTGAGATCAGGCCAGGGATATACGACCAAGCCAAATCCAAGTATACACCTGTTGTAACAAAGGTCGCTTCGCTTGGAACGAGCGCCGGGTTCGTGGACTCTGTTCACCCCGGCGGATTGATTGCTGTGGGAACCCTTCTTGACCCGGCGTACGTAAAGAGTGATTCTCTAGCCGGGAATGTTCTCGGAGTCCCTGGCACCCTTCCGCCCGAGCACGAGACTCTCACCTTCGAAACGTCCCTTTTTGAGTCAGTGGTTGGTGCATCAGAGTCACTCAAGGTTGAGTCGATCAAGATGGGCGAGATTCTAAGGTTAAACGTTGCAACGGCCACAACCGCTGGCCCTGTGGTATCGATCCATGGAAAGGAGGTTTCTGTTAAGCTGAGGAAACCCGTTTGTGCAAGTCCTGGACTGAGGGTGGCCATAAGTAGACGCATAGGCGACAGATGGCGACTGATCGGTTCCGGATCACTTTTAGGTTGAATCTTTTTGCTGGTCCTTCTTGACGCTAGCTTTCTTATGCATATAGCCAAAGCGGGAATGACTCTGGACGATCTGGAAGTCTCCACGGGTATTTTGGAACCCCGCGTCCCAGAGGCCGTTCTGAACGAGTTGCGCACCATATCAAATTCTGGTTCCAAAAGAAGCAAAGTCGCAAGACTCGCCCTCGATTACTGTGCACGATTATCCTCCTACCCAGGCTCTGGGTATGCTGATGATGTGTTGTTCAATGCATCAAACTCGAAGGATATTGCTGTGGCCACTCTCGACAAGGAGCTGATTAAAAGGATCCGTAAAAAAGGCGGACTTGTGATCACCCTTCGAGGTGATAGAGCTGTCCTGGTGGGCAGGGACCACATATAGAACCGTTTGTAACGATCATCTCATCTGGGCCTGTAAATACGTCAAAAGTATATCATACATGTATTTTAATAAGGGCAAATGGTTCACTCAGTGAATCAAGTCCCCGAAGACAATATGTTTCCCGTTGATTCACTCAAAAGTTTAAAATATTTGACGCCGAAGAGGCTGCCGTTGGGTTTAGACCCGTGCAATTTTGTGGAGAGATGATTTCCTAGATTGTTCCAGCTTGTTTCTCTTAGCGACGTGGTCAGGATACCTCCTGAAAAGCTGAACGGACCATTAAAGGAGGTGGCGCAGGAGATTCTGAAGGCGCGCTACGAAAGCACACTCACCCCTGAGTTCGGATACACGATACTTGTGAGCGACGTCGTCGTTGAGCCGGTTGGTAAGCTGATACAGGGGGACGGAGGAACATACCATCGCGCCAGCTTCAACGTTCTGGCCTTCGAACCCCGTCTGCAGGAGATAGTTGAAGGCGAAGTGGTAGAAATAACGGAGTTTGGAGCCTTCGTAAGGATAGGTCCTGCTGACGCTCTTCTTCACATCTCTCAAATAATGGATGATTACATTTCTGCAGATTTAAAGCAGGGGGTGATCGTAGGAACTAACTCGGGTAGAAAGATAGTTGTGGGCTCGAAGGTTAGGGTGAGAATTACGGCTGTAAGTCTCAGCAGAGGTGCAAGCATGGGTAAAATAGGCGTCACCTGTAGGCAACCATTCCTGGGTGCAATAGAGTGGATCGAGGAGGATATAGCAAAGGTTAGCGGACAACCTGTAAAGAAGATGGAGGGAGCGAAGCAGGGCGATGCCTAAAGAACTCGCCTGCAGGAAGTGTCTTGCTATAACCCAGGGAAAGGTTTGTCCTGTTTGTGGCTCAGAAGACCTCACGGAAAACTGGAAGGGATTGGTTATTCTATTTCAACCCGATGGCTCTGATGTGGCCGCAGTTTTGGGGCTAAGAAAACCTGGTCGATATGCCTTGCAAGTGAGTTAGTTGGCCGACCTTCATCTAACCGAAGCTCTCCGGGCGCGATTGAAAAGACCTATTGGCCAACTCATCCCTGATTCGAAGGTGGATGGTTACCTGTCTTCTTTGCGTGACAATGGCGTCGCGGTTGTGACTGTGGGAGACCACACAACAAGAAGGTGTGAGGACGCTGGGATAAAGCCTGTTCTCGAAATCATAGATTATAGAGAAAAGAGGAGCAGGACACAGACTCCAGAAAACAGAGATCTACCAGTTACGAACGTGAAGAATCCACCAGGCGTAATTACGGAGGAGGCCATCAGCACAATTAGAAAATTACTTTCGAAAAGCTCTAGATGCAGGCTGGTGGTGGATGGCGAGGAAGATCTGCTAGTAATCCCGTGCGTAAAATTTTCGAAGCAGGGCACACTTGTTCTGTATGGCCAACCCAACGCGGGTCTTGTATCCGTAACTGTGGACGAAGATGCAAAGAGGATAGCAGACGCGTACATGAAAGAAATGGGTTGGAATGACTGAACACCTTCCTTTTGTATGAGTCTTTCGTGCAGATAAGCGTGGCGCGGCGCTGCAAACTACTTATAAGTGGTTTCCTGGTAGGCAGGGGACGGCTGACACCACCTTGAAGAGACTAGAATTGAGGGAAAACCCGGTCCTCGAGCGGAGGGAAGCAACATATCTTTTCGAGGAATCTGCGGGCAGGCTCACTAGGCTTGACGCCATAAAGCAGGTAGCTGCAGATCTTAATGTATCACCAGAATCCGTAGTTCTCTTTTCCCTCAGAAACAAGCATGGTACAAGGGATCAGGTAGCATCTTTCCATATTTATCCTGATCCTTCTTCAAAGTCGCAGGTCCCTAGATTCATTCAGCTTAGAAACCTCCCGAAAGAAGAAAGAAAGAAAATAATAGAAGAGGAAAAGAAGAAGAAAGCACCGAAGGTGGCGGCGCAAAAGAAGTGAATTTGACGTTTGGGAGATCGATAAGGATTGGCGGAGCAACCACAAACTGAGGTGGCAACTGAAGAGGCGCCTAAACCTCGCGCTGAAAGGAAGCCAAAGAAGAAGAGGGTAAGCCCAAAGGTGTATAAGTTCTACAACATCTCAAACGGGAAGTTAGAGCGTCTAAGGAGGGAATGTCCTCGTTGCGGAAGGGGCGTATTTATGGCCATGCATAAGGATAGGCTTCATTGTGGTAAGTGTGGATACACCGAATGGCTTGGAAAGAAGAAAGCAAGGTAGCCACTAACTTACTTTAATGCGGGCTGAAGGTTTTTCGCACGTAAGCTGGAAGTAACGGGATTCTTGCCTGGCATAAGTTCAGGCAACTCCCTTCAACATTTCCTTAATCCTCCCAAGGATAGGGGGTTGCACAAGCATCTGGAAGGGGATTATATAGGACTCCTCGGAAGCAGTATAAAGCACATCCTTTTCGCCGTGCTGAAGATACCCGGATACGAATGACTTCATCAATCTCATTGTGACCTCCTCACCCGCAAGAGTAGCGCAGTAATACGCGAACTCCGCAACGTCCCACGCTTCATCTCCGCCACGCTGGAACTGTTCAAGGTCTACGATAGAAATGCTAGAATCCGTGCACAGAACGTTTGTCGGCTTTGTATCCCCCATAGTCATTCCTTTTGAGTGCAGTACACCGAGAGTGGAACCGAACTGAAAGCAGTACCCTTCAACCCTCTTAAGATCAATATTCTTACTTCTGATCATTTCCTCCAAAGGCACGCCAATGAGGTGCTCAAGAACCATCACTTTATCGTCAGGGGCTACCACAAGAACCCTTGGGGTTTTCACTCCAAGTCCTTTCAGCCTCAAGAGACCTTCATACTCGTTGCTCATTCTGTACAGAGGTCTTGCCTCAAAGGTTCTGGCGCTTAGTGCCACGACACTTGCAACCATCCATTTTAGGGACCATATGTCCTGATAATGCTTTGAAACAAATTTGTACTCGCCACTTTTTGATTTAACTGTGTGGAGTGTTGCCGTGGAAAAAAAATCCCCTAAAGGGCTGGACTGACTTGTGTAAGGCTGTTCTGCACCAAGCTGTTCGACCGCCTTCTCAACCCAATCCCCCCCAAAAACCAGCTTCCCTTCCGGAAGAGAGAGGAGAGTGCGTGGCTCCTCGAGGTTTTCAGGAACCGAAGTTTTAGACCTGGACCTTCCTATCTTGGAAATCAGCTCCTTTATCGCCACCTCCGCACCCACGTTTCCGGCCAACCCATGTGTTACGTACTGCTTGACACCAGTTGTCGCCAGCCTCACAGTTGGAGCAATTGGTGAAACCTTCAGTTTCTTTTCAGCCTCAGGTTCAACCCTGTATCCCCCAGCCTCCTTCCTGAGAATACCCTCATTACAAAGGGCGCCCATCTGCCTATCGAAGCATTCTAGTGAGGCTTGGGTGTTAACAGATGCCTCAAATCCTGAATACGTCTTTACGTAGCTATAGACGACTGGGGGGTAAATAAAAGCCCTCTTCTTTAGTTTGTTGAAAAGGAAGTAAGCTGATGTGAGTATAAAATGTTGAGTAAAAGGGCCGTATCTGGCGAACAGTTCCTGCAACCCTTCGACTACGACCCTCCTTTTGAGAACGGCTTCATTCTCATTCAGAAACGTTTCACCTGTGATTGGTTGGTATCGGTTCAGCAACCTGCCGCTCACGAATTCACCCAGGGCCGCACTGGAGCAGTCTTTTCTGAAGGCTTTCTCATCCACCAGGAGCACGGAGTAGTATATTTCTTCATAGTTTCCATATACATATTTGGCCCTTGGGCGCAACTTGTCAACCACCACCAGCAGATCGTAGTCACTGTCCGGCCTGGCGTATCCAGATACCCGAGAGCCGTAAACCATGGCTGCGATGACCCGTCTACCATTAGCCACTCGTTCGACTATGACTTTCAGCTTTTGAAGTTCCCCAACAACCATATCCACCAAGGATATTCACCAGACTCGCTTTCCTCCCGACTACCATTCACTGACCCAGTCGTGATATTTTTTCCACGACCCTTCTATCTATGTTCGCGTTTGCTATGGCTGACAGGGGTATCCTTACTGCGTTGTCGTCAGGGCTCACGACAACGTAAGGCAACTTCTTCTCCAGCCAATTCTTTATTGCCCTCTTATTCATGGGCTCGTCCGAAAACCCCTGAGAGAACTTCTTATCTATGGCCAAGGCTATTCCCTTTCTCCTTCCAAATATAAGTTCAGGCGGAAAGGCCTCCTGCATGTCTTTGTATGTCGCCTCAAACATCGTGGAAGGAGAAGGGGACGAAAATGGGGATGTGGAAAATCTCTTGACCAGTTCAAGGTAGTGAGTGAATTCATGCGCCACGACAGCCTGTAAAGTCTGTTTAGAAGCGTACAGCAAAAGAGGTGCAGTGAATTCTATTAACAGGTTTAGTTTGTTATTAAGCACAACTGGAACGTTTCTCGCATAGTAAACACCAGTCGTGCCAACCTCGACCTCGCTTTTCACAAGAATCATTACAGGCTGGACATAGTAGGGAGGATAGACCAGTCCGGAAGCCTCTTCAACGTTCTTGATCGCCTCATCAAGTTCTGGCATTCTTGCTACAATCTTACCCACAATTTCAGGTGGAAGCTTCCCGTTTTTTGCCGCCTCATTGACCTTACCAAGGGGGTCCACCCGAAGTGGTTCCATCGTGAGGCTGGCGTTCTTTCCCAGAAAAAAGTGTTTCCATCACGCTGTTGTTTCTCGGGGGTCTAAATGATTGTGATGGTCGGTAAATATTCAAAAGTGCAAATCATCATAAGTTATGAAATCGGACCTAGGACGGTCGTGCTATTTTTAATCTTTATAATAGAATCTCGTTGACTTGAAACGCTCTATGAACCATACAAAACCTGTTGTTATAGCACTTGGGGGGAACGCACTCCTCCAGAGGGGCCAGAATGGTACATTCGAAGAACAGTACGAAAACGTCAAGGTAGCTGCGCGCAAAATTGTTGACCTTATTGAAGACGGGTTCACCATAGCCATAACGCATGGCAACGGTCCACAAGTTGGCGCCACCATGCTTAGGCATGATGCCGCTTTCAGATACGCAAACGTCCCATCTTTTCCGATGCATGCATGTGGTGCAGAGACCCAAGGATTCATAGGATACCTGTTGCAGCAGGCACTCCAAAACGAGATCGAAAAACGGAGATTGAACAGAACAGCGGTTACGCTTCTCACACGCACCCTTGTCTCTCCCGATGATCCCGCCTTCAAGAATCCAACGAAACCTGTGGGTCCCTTTTACACTCGTGATGAAGCGGAGCGTATAGCAAAGGAAAACCCCGGCCTTATATTCAAAGAGGATGCAGGAAGAGGGTGGAGAAGGGTGGTACCTTCGCCTGAGCCGAGAGAAATAGTGGAGTGGAGGGCCATCAAGAAACTTGTGGAAGACGGTTATCTTGTCATATCAACCGGCGGAGGAGGGATCCCTGTAACGAAAAAGGGGGATGAACTCGAAGGTGTTGACGCGGTTATCGATAAAGACCTCGCCGCGGAAAAGCTTGCGACACTTGTGAGGGCAGGAACCCTTCTGATTCTGACGGATGTTGACGGCGTTTACTTGGACTACGGCTCCGAAAAACAGACCATGCTAACAGACATCTCATATGATCAACTAAAGCGATACCTTGAGCAAGGCAAATTTGCGTCAGGGAGTATGAAACCGAAGGTTCTTGCAGCCCTGAGGTTCATTGAAAACGGTGGCGAGATGTCTGTAATAGCTTCACTCAATCGTCTTTCGGAAGCAGCAGCAGGGTTCAGTGGAACTAGGGTCAGGCCCTGATCTAATTGGGAGTTCTGCAAGCAGTTACTCCAAAATATTATCTTTGCATGTAAGGTTATCTTATGATAGATTTTGAAGCTCTAAGGACGGGTTAGGCTGCCTGAGGAGGTAAGAAGTTCAGGTGGGTCACGGGGGTGGTGAAGGATGCAGTACACAGATAGAGCGTTCGGCGAAGGGCAGGACGCCTCCCTGGACGACATCTGCGAGATTTTCTCTTCTACTGGGAGGACAGCGTACAACATGCTCAGGGTTGGTATGGATGCAGGCGTCATCAACGCAATTTTAAGAGAAATATCCACCGTCAAGTACGCGAGGCAGATTCAGTAAGCCATCGACTGGGCGAGAGCTGTGATGACCCCTCGGGAGGAGGGGTTCAAGTACAGGATAGAGCAGTGTGAAGAGAAGATCAGGAACACCAGAGAGATGAAGAAACTCTCGAACACGGCGAAGATCGAAGGGAGCAAACTAAAGAGAGATAGATAAAGTATGAGTCGAGGGCAATTGAGCTCAGGAAGCAACTAAAAGAGAAATCTTACCCTAAAGCGGTTTTTGGCTCGAAGAAGCCATCCCAATAGATGCTAATCGCCAAAGGTCAAAAGGCATGACATCCAATGAAGAAGTGGATCGAAAGAAGATCTAACCACTTTCTCCCAGTTGGGCAGGCCAACCAGAGAGGGAAAGAGAACACGAGGATTCTGCACGAGGGCGATAGCGGTTTCTCTCTTGAAATGAGGAAGATAGTGTTATTTGCTAACTCTTACTGTGCTGGGGCCACAGTATATGTTGGCGTTCTGCTCCCTGTTCTCATAGAGATGAATGTCTCTGTGTGGACAACACCCTGAATGTTTCCTATCCGACCCGAAACTATGTTATGGAGTTCTTCAAGCGTCTTCGCCTTAACCGTCACAAGGAAGTCGAACCTTCCCGTAACTTCGGCCACAGTCCTTGCCTCCTCGAGCTCCAATAGAGATTTGAGAACGTTGTCCCTGAATTTAGCGTCAGCATTAACACCCACAAAGGCTTGCACCCTCAATCCAAGCAACTCTTCATTGACCTCCACAGTGAACCTCTTTATCAACCCCCTCCTGATCAGCCTCTTTATTCTGCTGTAAGTGACGGATGGATTGACCTGGATCTTCTTACTCAGTTTTGGTATGGATTGTCCTGCGTTTTCCACGAGCTCCCTCAATATCAGCATGTCGGTATCATCAAATTTATTCAACCTTACATCACTCCACGTTCTTGTCTGATTGTTCCACGCTTATAAATATAATTTAATTACTTAGTTCTGGCAACAATAGTAAACTTTTTACAGCATCTACTTGGAAAGGTATTTCAGCCACCCTTATTCTGGGAGCTACGTGCCATCAAAGAGATTCTATATAGCTGTCCTGGCCGTGACCCTCGCCGCGCTCTTGGTGCTGGGGGTGCCAGTGCTAACCCCGGACGCGGTTTACATCTCAAACGTGGTTGTGGGGCCAAACCCCATGCAGCCCATAACGGCAAATCCTGACTTCAACCTTGGGTACCAATCCTGGCAGTACTCTGTGGGTCACGGATCAGCGCTGAATGTGATAACCAGCGCCGCTTATACAGGAAGCCATTCTCTTTACATAGACGTCGCGCCTAACGACACGGCAACCCAGCTACTGTACTCTAACAATCAAACGCTTCCAATAGACCTGAACCAATCAATGGTGTTCTACACGGTGCTAAAGGATGGGGGCGGGGTTCCCGGAGGGGAACTGAGTCGCCTTGACCTTATACTCTTTATCTCCTACAAGGACGTTCGTCCGATAATAGTTTTGGTAACTCTCGGGAACGTGTCTGTTCCCCAAGGAATGACCCTTTCGAGGGCCACACCTCTTGGTATAGAAATGTACAGGTATTTGCAGCCAAGTTCAAGCTGGCAACAGTTTGTCCTTCAGCTTACAACACCTCGCATGATAAGCCTTTACCAACAGACCCTTTACCTAGCTTATGGCATAAATGCGACCGGTAGCACAGCTTCCGATTATTTTCTTACAGAATTTTTAGTTCATCCGTACAATATCAACTGTTACATAGGGGAGCTTGGGATCTTTTCGGTTGGTCCTGCACCTGTTCAGGTTACGGTGTCAAAGCTCACGCCCTTGCCAGCAAGCTGGCTTTTGAAAGGTTTGTACGTGAATTCAACACAGGTGAACTATGGTTTCCAGTACGGAGGGCTGTCTGATAGCTACACCTTCTTATTATATATCCCGATGGCGAATGGAATTAACTTGCAGTTTGGTGCAGTAACAGTGCTTGGGTACGAATCTGTTCGTTCGGTCAATATTACTAGTGCACCCGTAGCGATCTGACCTTCTTGAATTCTTTGGCCCAAAAAGGGGGAATTAAAGCATAATAGTATTTATTTAATCTATTCGCGTAAGTTTGCAACCTTATTCATATTACACGATAAACATTCAATCAATCAGCAAAGCCGCGTATCTGCTGGCGAACTATTTGCAAGATAATACCCTTCGGTTCAGCTTACCTGTAACCCGAATTGGAAAACTTTGTAAGCAAACGATATATAGATAACCTTCGGCGTGAGAACCATATGATATCCCTTGTTGGGGTACCTGTAAAATATTCAAACGGAGCACTTGACGTTGCTAAGGATGCTCAGCCAAAACGCGGTTCTGTTCTTGTCAAACGAGGATTTGCTCACATGCTAAAGCATGGGGTTGTCATGGATGTCACCAACGTAGAGCAGGCTCAAATCGCAGAAGATGCTGGAGCTGTCTCTGTAATGGTGCTGGATAAGCTCCCATATGATGTTAGGAAAGCGGGCGGTGTTGCTAGAACGGCAAGCCTAAGCGCCATTGAAGAAATAATGAAGGCCGTAACCATTCCTGTCATGGCAAAGTGCAGAATAGGACATACGTACGAGGCAAAGGTTCTTGAGGAGGCAGGGGTGGACATGATAGATGAATCCGAGGTACTTACCCCAGCTGACGAAGAAAGACATATCTGGAAGTGGGATTTTACCACACCATTCGTTAACGGCGCCAGGGATCTTGGCGAAGCTTTGAGGCGAATATCAGAGGGCGCTTCCATGATGAGAACAAAGGGGGAGCCCGGTACCGGTAACGTTGCAGAGGCTGTGAGACATGTAAAGTTTGTCAACAACGAGATAGCCAGGCTCAGGTCCTATTATCTCAACGGGGATGAGCAGGAGCTGGTCAGGGCAGCTGTAGAGTTCAAGGTATCATACGACCTTGTTTATGAGACGGCAAGGCTCGGAAGGCTTCCTGTAGTCAACTTCGCTGCAGGGGGTATAGCTACACCTGCTGACGCCGCACTCATGATGCAGCTCGGTTGCGACGGAATCTTCGTTGGCTCAGGGATATTCAAAAGTGACGATCCCGCGGAAAGGGCGAGATCGATCGTCCTTGCAACAACCTACTTCAACGACCCGAAGGTGGTTTCGGAGGCTCAGCGCATGGTCGACGAAAGGAAGTCTATGCTTGGTCTGGACATAAAGACTCTCGACCTGAGAATGCAGGAGAGGGGTGTGGAGTCATGACCTTGAGGGTCGGACTGCTCGGGATCCAGGGTGACCTGGAGGAACACATAGCAGCCACAAAGAGGGCAATGGAGGAGGAAAAGATAAGGGGCGAGGTCCTGATGGTTAAAACCCCCCAAGACGTAGAAGTTGTAGACGGAATAATCATTCCAGGTGGTGAAAGCACAACAATGGGTGTTCTTGCCAGCACAAACGGAACACTATCAAAACTATCAAAGAGGCTTTCCGAGGGACTGCCTGCTTTGGGTACGTGTGCGGGATTGATACTACTTTCAAGGCGGTCTCAGGATAGGGTTGTCGGTCCTACGGAACAACCTCTGACCGGTTCTCTTGATATAGAAATCAGTAGGAATGCTTTCGGCAGGCAGAGGGAGTCATTCGAGATGGAACTTCAGATACCAAAGCTGGGGGAAAAATTATTCCACGGTGTTTTCATAAGGGCCCCTCTTATAACTGCCGTTGGAAGGCAGGTGGACGTTCTCTCGAGTATACAGGAGGGGGTGGTTGCCGTGCAACAGGGTAACATAATCGGGACATGTTTCCATCCGGAGCTATCTGGAGATACAAGGGTGCACAGATTCTTTTTGGGACTTATTAACAACGGGACTTGAGACAGAACAGATATCTGTGTGAACGGACAAAATAAAACGCATAACGATTCGACCTCAGTGTCAACTATTGTTTTTACTCCAAACTAAATATCGCCGATTGACTGGTCAAAATGAGAGGCGGATTAGATTGGGAAGATTGAGTATCCTGTTTGGCTTCTGGATCATTGGTTACGCTCTAGGATTTATGGGGTTCCTTCTCCTTTACAAGACAAACTTCCTTCAGGGCCTCTACAGTGCGCTGCTTATACTGTTCGGTAACGCGCAGTTGGTCGACGCAGCGATGGTGGGACTTGCTACTTCATTTCTCACACTTGCTATGGTAATCGCCTGGAGCTATACCCAAAAAAGCTAAAGGTGAATGGGAAACATAGTAACAAAGAGAAACGCGAGATAACACAGGTATCCTATTCCCATGTATCCCACCAGCGGAACGCCGTAGGCCACCTTCACACTAGCTTGCATGTCTTTGTACTGATTAAGAGATTCCCACGCATCTTCATATTTTGAACCACCTCTTTGTACAAGATAGCCAAGTGAGATCCCTGCAACAACCCCAAGTAGCATTATTAAAGCAGCCTTTTCAGGGTAAGTGTAAATGAGTCCAAGACTCCTTACTAAAGTATAGGAGTTTGCCAAACCCACCCCGGCCCCAAACATCACCATGATCATCTTGTAAAGCTTTGAACGGTTGTGAATCGGACCGCGGGGCTCGACACTGCTTCCATTAACAATTATCTCCACAGGTATCCATATGTTCTGTTTGGCAGCCTCCTCAAGAGGTATCACCTTTTCGACCCTGAGCGTGCCAAACCTCAGTCCGAGTATCGTTATCGACAAAAGGGCCGCAACAGCCATAGCGACGAGTTGAGGAAGCGGAGAAAATGTGCTAACCCCAACCCCCATTAGTGTAAGGCCAATGGCGTCACCTTCCCCAAAGGCCTGCAGAAGAAGACCAACCATAGATACAAATGCGAGGAACCCTATCTTTGCCACCACGATCCACCATAGGGGACCCGCCTCCCACATGGCTACGGGTACAGCAATGACTGCCGGAAGCCATGCAAGGTCTGAGACCATTCTTTCTTTGAAATCCTGATAGCAAACGAGAGCGAATGATATCGATGCAATAGCTTCAGCCAGCAAGTACCTCGGTTTGGGGGCTAATATGGTGTATCATAAAGACTCTGCCATTCCGTACATTTATGGACGTAAGAATTGTGATGACTGTGATAATTCCTTCACCTTTATACATTTGGTTTGTTCTATTGCTTAAGGCCTTTTTTTCTTTATTTTCGTTTACGTATCAGGTTCCCTTCCCACCTACCCGTGGTTAAAAGATTGCGCCAATACTGATACTACCACTTTGGATACCATGGTCGCTACCTTCTAACTAACTGTGCTTCGTATATTGATCTTACCCTTTCAAGTGTATCAGCATCCTCCGGCTTTTTGTCCTCCCTAATTCTCTTGATGCGTGGAAATCTAAGCGCATATCCACTATCGTGCCTTGAACTCCTTTGCACCGAGTCGAACGCTACCTCAATGACGATGGAAGGACGGACGATAACACCGTTCCAGGTTTCAGCCACACTAATATTCTTCAGCGTTTCTGTCATGCTGGCAATTTCTTCATCCGTCAATCCGCTGTACGCCTTTCCTATAGTCTTTAGTTCACCATTATCCCACACGGCAAAAGTAAGGTCGGAAAGCACCCCTGCCCTTTTTCCGTTGCCGTACTCTGCCTTTATCACAACCACATCCAATGTATCCAACTCCTCCTTCAGCTTCACCCATGCTCCACCTCTTCTCCCCGGCGTGTAAGGAGAGTGCGGATCCTTCAGAACAAGTCCTTCGTATCCTTCTTGCCTGCTTCTTCTGAACAACCTATCCACATCGTCTGCAGAATCAACAATCCAACTGCTAGCCCTACGAACATTATCAAAGAATTCAAGTTCGTCAAGCATCTTCCTCCGGTCGAATAGTTTCACATCGAGCATGCTTTCCTCCCCTAGCTTCAACAGGTCAAAGACGAAATAATGAATCGGGACATCATCAATCAGTTTCTTGTCCGGTTCCTTTCTGTGAAGCCTCCTCTGCAGTTGCATAAAAGACATGGGCTTACCTTCCTTGAATCCAAGGGCCTCGCCGTCGAGGATCGCATCCTTACTTAACATCTTCAGTGAGGAGACCAATTCAGGCATAGAGCGGGTAACGTCCTCCATCCTTCTTGAAAACAGCCTCACCTCACTTTTGACCACATGTGCTTGAAGACGGACCCCGTCGTACTTATATTCGGCGTAAAACCTGTCATGAAAGTGCTCCTCAACATCTTTTGGTGTCTGGATTGGAAGTGCAAGCATAAAAGCCACAGGTCTGAAGTAAAGTGGGATAGGATTCGATCTGTCTCCGCTGGCTAGCTTTCTTGCAACTTCGCCAATATCCCCCACGATAAGATACCAGTCTCTGACGTTCTTATTTCCAAACGCCTTACCGAGGGCATCCAGCACAAGTCCTTCTGTTGCTCCTATCCTAACCTCTCCGCTGAGTATTCTTGTGAGGTACTTTGCCTGCCTGCCGTCCATCCTCGCATAGAGACCCATCAACAACTTCTTTTTGGCTTCGGAAGACCTTGCACCTGTAACCTCTGCCATTTTGTCGAAGGTGAACTGCACATCCTCAAGGCTCGGAGGGACCGATTCGAGGAGCGATGGACGGCCTCGCCCCGAATACATCCTTTCAATGACAGACCCCGAATCACCAAGTTCTAGATACAGACGTCTAAATTCCTCAGCGTCCACTCCCCTCAGCTCTCTCAGAGCCTTTATGATCGTGGACCAACCAACCCCCACGTCTCCTTTAGCACTTTCTTTGCCGAGTATGAACCTGCACGCAGAGGAAAGGGATGACGGCGAAAGTTTGGAGAAGTACTCTGAAAGGATCCTTATCTTTTCTAGTTTGCTTCCTGTTTCTGAAACCCTCTCGAGTGTATTAGAAAATTCTTGGAAGCTTTCGGGGTTCAATTCAACCCAGACTTTTTGCCATCAGGTAGGCGTCTTCCCCATCCCTGTAGTATCTGTGAAGAGTCTGAACGGTCTTGAAGCCCAAATCTGTGTATAGTTTAATCGCAACCGAATTTGTAACCCTTACTTCTAGGAATACCTCTCTGCATCCCTTCTGTTGCATCGCCTTTACCCCCTCCTCCACCAAGGCCCTTCCTAGCCCCTTTCCTCTGTACTCCTGAAGAACCGCTACAGAAACTACGTGTCCCTTCCTCGACAGGCTGAAACCTTTGACATTTGAAAAACCGAACTCTACCCTATTCATTATGTATCCAACCACCTTATCCCCATCACGCGCCACCAGAAAGCCTTCTGGGAAAGAGTTAAGAATCTCATAGTAGAATTCGTCCGAATAATGCTCCGGAAGAGTTCTATAGTTTATGTCAATGACGCTGGGTATATCCTCAGGGACGCATGAAGCTATCGAGAAACCGTTTACAATCCTCAAGGTTGTCGACTGCATTGATCAGGGCCTGCGGCTCGATGTCAATCGAAGCCAGCTTTAAATTTAGTCTTCATTGTTAAGGTTGTGAAGGCTCCGCGACGGGTCTTGACGCGAGAAGTGGAGCCCTGGCGATAATGTTTGTTTTGAGCCTCCATGAATGTCTTGCTTCTATTGACTCAAAAGCCTCTCTCAGTGAGCTATGTGCCTTTAGCTTCAATCTCTTCTCAACAATAGACTTTGGAAGCGTGCTAACAAGATGAACAGTCGCTTTGTTCTGAATCTCCTTTAACACCAATTCTTCAACGGATTCTCCAGACCGCCCACCCTGAGCACCATCAACGATATCCCTCAGCCTACTGGACCCAAGACCATCGGAGCACTCTGCAGCTATTATCACCTCAGAGTCTTCCTGTAGGGCCGCGGTATGATTACCAACCACTCTTAATGAATCTCCCAGGGTTGAATCATAATCGGAACCCCCGCAGCCAACGATAGTCAACCTGGACGGCCTTACCTCCCTCATTCTTGCTACCTTTATGTAGCTTCTAGCCCCTTCTGATGACGCCCTTACATCGCCGTAGGAAACCATAGCCAACCCGCCGGCTGTTGGTACAGAAGTAATTGATTTTAATCCTTGGAAGCACTCCGAAACCTTCCTTGCAAACCAGCCCGGATCAGTATCTTCACCCGGAGACATCCTCTTATCCCATCTTTTCATTGCCTCACCCTCGAGTGAAGTGAGCTGAGTAAGAAGAAGGTCAGGACCTTTGAAACCAAACACCGGATCGTATACACACGAGGCTATAAGTAGGGGTTCTGAGTTCAGCAAGGATGCCGGCGCCCTGACCAGCACCCCGTCTACCACGCCGACATCCGTGAGATTATCAGTTGGTGCGCTGTCGGCTTCTCCGTTTTGCCATCCCTTAAGCTCCACTACGTTGAGCAAACCTGTGGAATCTCCCCACAACCTGTTCAATCTTTCTAATATTCCTCGTGAGATGGTTGTACCGTCGCTCACAACTGCCTGAGGTCGTTCTACCTGTCTCAGAGTGTTCAGAACTTCTTCTTCCTGCAGGGGTTTGTCCCTTACGTCGAAGGTCTCCGCCAGATTCTCGGCCTTTATGTTGATCACAACTTCGTTAGAACCGTATGGGAGCCAGATCTCAGGCATCGCGTATTAGGCTTTGTTTCCCGCATTCAAATAGGTTAGCACATGAATGGGTTTGGGGAAACAAAGAAGCCCTACGCTGTTCATGCATAGCTCAATTTGTATTCCCAATGCCAAGATATACGTCTATCAGACATATATCAAAATGCCGAGGGCCTACCTTTATTCCCAGACGGCTTTCTACTTCATGAACCATCATTTCTTCTGGTGCCCCAAATACAAAAGGAAGGTAATCGAAGGTTGAATAGAGGGACACCTCAAGGAGCTATCAAACTGAAAGCTAGAGAAGAGAACGCGTCTGCGAAGTCATTGCTCTTGAAACTACGCCAGATCACGTCCATCTGTTTATACAGTCCCCTCCTACATCAACGCCAAACAGAATCATTGATCGCAAAAAGGAATATACGTCAAGGATACTACAACAGGATTTCACTGAGCCGAGATCAGGAGCAGGCTTACAACACTATGGACGAGAAGTTATTTTGTATCTACACACGGCTACATTTCTTCTGAAAGGATAAACAAGTATGTGGAAGAACAGAAATGCTGACGTACGAATTAAGACTATGTAGCCAACAAAAGCTCAGGAAGAGCGGCTTGAAGACACTCTTGTAAAATGTAGAAGATTACACAATCAGATGTTGGATGATATGATAAGGAACCATACAGGCTCTTTCTTTGAGCAGAATAATGAACATATTGAATTGAAGAAGGAAGATAAATATTTGAACGCGGTTAACCAAGCCCTTCAAGACGTTGTTCTAGGGCCTGCTTGATGAATCATTTCAATCCTATTACGCTGGCCTATCAGGATTTCCAAGACTTAAAAGGAAGGGCAGGTATAACTCATTCACCTATCCTCAGCACGGAACAGGATTCAAGCCATTGGGCAACAGGATAAAGCTTGGTATGATAGAAAAGATCAATGTTAAGATTCATAGAGAGATTCAAGGTGAGATAAAGACAGCGACCTTCGTAAGAGACGTTGATCAATGCTTCACGGCTATATGCGTGAAGGGGCCAAAGCAACAACATAATCAACAACAAATTCCTATAATTGATGAGAACGTAGGGGTGGACCCGGGTATAAAATGTAACAACACTGAGCGATGAAGCTTTGATAGAAGACCCCCGCTTTCTCAGGAAGGTTGAAGAAAGAAAGAATAAAGGGGCTTCAGGGGCCTTTGTAGAGAAAGAAGATTAGCTCTAAAGGAAGGGAAATAGAAAATATACTTAACGAAAAACCATGGAGAGAAGTAAGTAGACAAAAGGGATGACTAGCATAAAACATCACCCGAACGTCAGAGTCATGATCAAGAAGAGCCACTCTCTTGCATCAGCTGTATCGGACTCCTGTAAGTATAATCTGCACCATTTAACCGTTTATAAAGCAGAGAAGCGTGGTGTACGAGTAATATTATTCGTTAACCCAGTAAGGACGTCGCAGAAATGCTCTTGATGCGGAGATATTGTTCAAAAGCTTCCATTTCAGAGAGATCGTTTATGGTCAAGATGTGGGCTCATAATTGATAGAGATGTCAATGCGGCAAGAAAAATCCTTGCATCGGGTTTGGATCGGCCCCTCAAAGATGCTGAGCCCCTACTTATCCAAAGAAGGATAGACAAGTTTGGTCGAGGAAGCGAGAAGCTCACGTCGTTCAGACGTGGGTATTTCAATACCGCAAAGTCGGGTGCAGATAAATCCCAGATAGGAAGCGGATAGCTAAAATGTTGATTCTGATGTGGTTCCGATGGCAGGTCTATACAACTTTGCTTCTGTCGACATTATCTCCTCAACCCGAAAAGATTTTGTCATAGGGTATGGAGGAGCTCTTCATGGAAACGATTGATCTTGCTCTGAACAACATAGAAGCGAATTATATGGATTACATAAGTGATCTGCAGAGGCTCGTAAGACAGCCTAGCGTTTCGGCGAAGGGCGAAGGAATAGCTGAGTGTGCTTCACTTGTGCGTGAGACATTAGAAAGAAGGGGCATAAAGGCACGAATTTTGAAACTCGATAAGGCAAACCCTTTGGTTTATGGAGAGTTGGCTGTGAGAGGTGCCTCGAAGACTGTTCTGTTCTACAATCATTACGATGTTCAGCCCGCCGAACCATTTGATCTTTGGAAGGTTCCCCCCTTCTCTGGGGAGTTGATCGAAAACAAGGTGTACGGACGCGGGGCGGCAGACGATAAGGGTGAAATAATGTCCAGAATAGCAGTGGTAGACTCCTTCATGAAAACTGGGAAGGACCCGCCATGCAGCTTCAAGTTTGTCATAGAAGGCGAGGAGGAAATTGGAAGCGTGAATCTTCACAGGTATGCAGAAAGTTATAAAGATCTGTTCAAAGCCGACGCTGGGATCTGGGAGTTCGGGGGGGTGGACACCAAGCAAAGACCCCTTCTAAGGCTTGGTATGAAAGGCATGCTTTACGTAGAAATAACACTCAGGGGGGCTAACAGGGACCTCCATTCGTCACTCGCTGCGATAGTGCCCAGCCCTGTCTGGAGGATGATGAGGCTTCTCAATTCGCTAAAGGCGGAAGATGACAGAATCACGATCCCTGGTTGGGAGGACAAGGTGGTGCCGCTGAAGGACTGGGAGAGGAAGATTCTCGAAGATTATCCATACGACGAGCAAGGTGCTCTTGAGAGTTATGGCTTGAAGCAGTTCATCAATGGGCTGACAGGTCTCCCATTGAAGGAAAAGCTCTTCACCAAGCCCACATGCAATATCTGCGGAATATACTCAGGCTATCAGGGACCTGGCTCAAAGACTGTACTCCCGAACGAGATCAGGGCAAAGCTGGATTTCAGGCTGGTTCCAGAACAGGACCCTGACGAACTGGCTGCACTCTTACGCACACATCTTCAACGGCTGGGATACGGTGATGCAGAACTGATATGCATGGAGGGGGAGCCTGCAGCAAGAGTGAGTCCTGATGAACCGATTGCCAGGTCTGCCAGGTCGGCGGCCAAAAGGTTCTATGGTATGCCAGCTTTGATCGAATTAAGCTCCCCAGCCACCGGCCCGCTGTACGTATTTACGAAAAATTTGGGCATACCTTGTGCAGCTATAGGAACTGGTCATCCGGACGATATGCAGCATTCACCAAATGAAAGCAAGAGACTCGATACCTTCGTAAAAGGGAGCAAGTGGGTGGCCCAAACTGTGTATTACTTTGCATCGGGATCATATGATGGTTAACTGAATCCATGCTGAGCGTACAAGCTATACGAAAGTCTCCCGTTGTCTCGCAAAAGGTCAGGTTTTGTGTGAACAAAGAAAACAAACGTAACACTTCTAAACATCAGGCGCTCGAATTCATTCATTGATATCTTACTGAACGTGACGTACGTCTAA
>Ga0209012_1001870_pt1 | contig 20128 bp, 12 predicted proteins | sample RS3BMetagenome_FD_184735 | JGI IMG/M metagenome (GOLD analysis project Ga0209012, IMG submission 184735) | Ferric oxide microbial mat and aquatic microbial communities from Rainbow Spring, Yellowstone National Park, USA - RS3B (SPAdes) (version 3) ...
CCAATTTGGTAACCGTCAAAAAGAAACTATTGCGCCTATCCACGGCGTAGCTGTCTCTCGAGGTCGGAATAACCGACGATAATCCCTCGAATTAGCCGCCGTAGAGGGCCGATTTCGCTTGGAAAGCAGCGAAACCCGCGCGCGATTGCATTATAGGCTCGATTTCGCGGCGCAAATGAACGTAGATCAGAGTTGCCTTAGCCGGGAAATCCGGCGGCTTCGCCTCGAAACTGGGGTGAAGTACCTGTCGGCCACGCCGGAGCTCCCTCGGGCCCCGAGCCCGTTATCGAGATTGGCGACCGACAGCACCTGCGGTAGAAGCGATCGGACGGAATCGTGAGCGGCGCAGATGCGCACAGCTCGTATGTATCAGGGTGATTGGTGCTACCGCGCGACTGATAAGGAGAGCATTTCGGGATGTATATCGGTGTCGACATCGGCAAGGCCGATTTTCACTGCGCGCTACTGCTGGAAGAAAAGGTCGCCACCAAAAGTTTCCCCAACAACGGCAAAGGCTTCAACCAATTGGCATCGTGGCTGCGCAATTGTCGCGTCGATAACGGGCACGCATGCATGGAATCGACCGGCGGCTGGAGCGAAGAGCTCGCAACGTTTCTGCACGACCGCGGCTGCGTCGTGAGCATCGTCAATCCAGCGGCGGTAAAGGCATTCGGACGCAGCGAACTGTCGCGAACCAAGACCGACAAAGCCGATGCGGCGTTACTGGCACGGTTCTGTGCCGCGCATCGCCCCAAGCCCTGGATTCCCCCGTCCCCACAGGAACGGCGGCTCCGGCAGCTCGTGCGGCGCCGCAGCGATCTCGTCGCCACGCGCACCGCTGAAAGCAACCGCCTCGAAGCCCCGGGAACCGATGCGGTGCGATCGTCGATTGAAACAAGCCTTGCATTTCTCGACGAGCAAATTGCAGAGATCGAAGAACAGATCAACCGCGATATCGACAACGATCCGAAATTGCGGAAGAATCGCCAACTGCTTGAAAGCATTCCCGGCATCGGCGCCACCAGCGCATCGTCGATCATTGCCGAGGCTCAGGATATGCAACAGTTCCAGTCGGCACGCAAATTAGCTGCACACGCCGGACTCTGCCCGCAGGTTCGGCAGTCGGGGACGTCCATCCACTCGTCCTCCCTCTCACCGATCGGTAACCGCGCTCTCAAACAGATTTTCTACATGCCGGCGCTCTCGGCCATGCGACACAATCCCACCATTATCGCTTTTGCCCAGCGGTTGCGCGACCGTGGGAAGCGGCCGATGCAAATCGTCGTCGCGGTCATGCATAAGCTCCTGGTCATCGCGTACGGAGTCCTCAAGTCCCAACGCCCCTTCGACCCCAACATGGCTTGACGCTCATCACGGAATCTCGATACGCCGCTTCGCGGCTACTCGGGATGACAACGGTGCACTACTCGGGATGACAGCGGGCGCAGTGCTCGAAATGACCGCGGCGTGAGCCTCACGATCTGCATCCCCTCGCGCGCCGAGCCTTCGCCCGAAACGCAGATGGCGCTTGCGAACAATCTCGGCAGCATCGTGCACGAACTCGTTAGCGTCGTCGGCAAACCCGTCATCGACGCGCGCAACGAACTCGCGCGACGCGCGCTCGCACGCGGCGCCGAATTCACGCTCTGGCTCGACGACGACGCATTTTTCGAACCCGGCTCCGTCGAACGGCTCCTCGCAACGATGCGCGACGCTCCCGCAATCGATATGCTCGCGGCATTCGCGTGCGATCGGCGGCCATTCTGCTCGCCGAATGCCTTCCGCCTTCACGACGATCGCTACGTCGCACTCGTCGAACGGAGCACCCCGGCGCCCTTCGCCCTACCCGCGTGGGCGCCGCGCTACAGCATTGGCGAGATCGTTCCGATCGATGCCTGCGCATTTCACGCCGTCCTGATGCGCACCGCGCTGCTCGAACGCGTGGGCCCCGATCCTTTCGCGCTATCGCACGATAGCGGCTATGGCGAGGACTTCCAATTCTGCCGCCGCGCACGAGCATCGGGCGCACTCCTGGCAGTCGACACCGGCGCACCGGTCGCCCACATCGAGAGCGAGAGTGGGCTCGCCTTTCTGCCCTACAAGCCGCCCGGACGCATCCTCGCCAATCGCTTCACCGTCGTTCCCGATAGCCGCAGCGCCGTGGAGATCGCCGCACCATGGCGCGAGCGCGATATTCGCGCCGGGCGCTCCTATGGCCCCGCCCTCGACGCGATTTTTCGCTCCGCCCACGCACGCAAAAAAGACACCCCTTAGAATGCGTAGGGGTGCGCCTCGAAAAGACGAAGATTCCCGAGCCCGGGGAGGACCTCTATGCGCTCTACGTTCGTACTACTGTTTTTTGCCGCTGCAACACTGCTCGCCGCATGCGGCGGCGGAGGCGCGAGCAGCTCGTTGCCGGCGACAAACGCCCCGACGAGTAGCAGCGCTCGCCCGAGCGCCGCAATGACCTTCCACTTCCCCGCCCCCACAACGGCGAGCAGCGCTCGCTCACCGAAATACCTCTCCCCGAACACCACCTCGGTAACCATCACCATTACCGCGGTCAACGGCGTACCGCCGAGCCCCGCAATTCCGGCGACGACGATTGCGGTTGCTCCCGGGCAAGGCGGCTGCACCGCCGTCGTGAGCGGCGGGTTCAGTTGCACCGCCACAGTCGGCGCGGTCGCCGGCAACGACACCTTCCTCATCCAAGCATACGACAGCAGCGGTACCCTGCTCTCATCGGGCAGCATCACCGTCGCCGTGAACCCAACCGGCACCACCACGGTCACCACGCCGCTCGTGCTCGGCGGCGTCAGCGCGAGCACCTCGCTGGCGGAGCCCTCGCCGGGCGTGCAGAGCGATGGCTCGGCGCTGACCAGCGCGGGCACCTGGGTTCCGCCCGCCGACGGCACCGCGCGCACACTCACCATCTCGGTCGTCGCGAAGGACGCCTCCGGCAATATCATCGTCGGGCCGCTCGCGACGCCGATTCCCATCGCGCTCACCGATCCCAGCAGCGGCACGCTCTCGGAGAGCATCGCGCCGAGCGCGAATGCGAGCGGCGCGACGATCGTCGCCGTGCCGACGACGGTCACGCTGAGGTACAGCGGCGCCTCGTTTTATACCGCCGCTTCGCCCGCCCCGGGAACGCTGGTGATCGGAAGCGGCAGCGGCGCAACGACCATCGACATCGCACCGTTGCAGATGACGCCCTCGATCTCGCTCGCAAACGCGACCGGCGGCATTCCGTTTACCGTAACGGCGACGGAGGCGAATGCAACGACGCTCACCTTTACTGCGACGGCGGCTTCCTCGGGCGGCACCTTCGAAGCGGCCTGCCCGGGTGCAACCCCACCGCCAAGCGGTGCGACGACGCTTTCCTGTTCGACGAATTCGGGAAGCGTTGCGTTCAACGTCGCGCCGATCGGCCTGGGCACCGGCGGATCGCTCGCGATCTCCGACGCGAACGGCGTCAACATCAAGCAACCTTTCGACGTGACGCCGCAGAGCGGCGGCGGCATCAACGTTCCACCGCATACGATACGTGAATTTACGAACTTGAGCGTCGCCAACGCAGAAGGCCTGAGCGTCGGGCCAAATGGAAAGCATATTTGGTTCGGTGGCTCAAATGGATTTATGAACTCGTTTAGCCCGACAAACTGCGCCCTTTCGCCGACATCGTGCATATCGAACGATACGCTTTCACCGGGTTCTTCGCACTATCCGGTCAACTTCGCTTCGTACCAAGGGCTCCTATGGTACACGGACGCATCAGCGAATGGGATATTCAACCTTGCCCCATCCTCCGCGTGCTCGGGCACGATAACCGTCACCTGTACTGTCACGGCCTCGCTTTCAGCCGGGTCATCGATCACGGGTGACTTCGTCGTCTCAAACGCGGGCTTCATGCTCTTTTCGACGCAAATTGCGGCGTACTACTCATACAGCCCTATTTCGCAGTCGTGGACCACGATCTCAGAACCGAACCAACCAGTCCAAGCAGCATTGGGCCCGAACGGCAATGCGTTTCTCACCGAAAGGCCGACGGGTAGCGTTGCAGCGCTTGGCGAGATAACATCACCGGGTTCACCGTCCACCGATTTCAGTTACAATTCGCTGACATTCTGCGCGACGACCGGGCAACTCGCCGATCCATACAATGATCTCAGCGGACTCGCAACCGGCAGTGACGGGAATCTCTGGGTCGTCGAAGCGACATCTCGGAAAGTCGACGTTCTCTCGACCGTGGGCACGCCTCCATGCGTCGTTGCTCAGTATTCGCTTCCGGCTCCAAGCGGCACGGCGACGATTCCGAACGTCTATTCCGTCGTCGATGGACCCGACGGAAACATTTGGATTACGGACCCACCGAACAACTCGATCGATCGCATTACCCCAAGCGGTGCCGTCACGGCCATTCCGATTCCTACGGCAAGCGCGAATCCCTATGATATCATCGTCGGTCCCGATGGGAATCTCTGGTTTACCGAATATAACGCCCCTAACATCGGCGAGGTGGTACTGCAATGAGACGGATTCGACGTAACATCCTCAAGCATCTCAAAACTCTTCGCCGGGAACTCGCGGCATCAGGGCTGGCATTCGCGCTGCTCGCCGGTTGCGGCGGTGGTAGCGGAGCGGGATCCGGCATGCCTTCGCGTGCGTTACCGGCCGTCGGTGGCAACGGCACGCTCTCGTTTTCGTTGCAGGTTCCCAGCCCGTCGCTGCAAGCAAATCGCCGTTCGCCGAAATACGTCTCGCCCGACACGCAGTATATCGGCATCAGTTATCTCTCCGGCGTCAACCAAACGTTTACGCAGTCGCAGCTCGACGCGCCGCAGGTGAGTTTCGCCGTGGCGTCGCCGACCGTTTGCGCCCTGCAAAGCAATGGCTACCGCTTCTGCTCGGTCGCCGTTTCGCTGGCACCGGGGACCTACACCGTCGGCATCACCACCTGGGCCGCGCCTCCTACGTCGGGTACGTTCGCCGCAACGAGCGAACTTTCGCAGACGACGCTCCCGAGTGAAGTCGTCACCGCCGGGCTCGCCGCGAATCTTGGTAGCGCTGCGTCCATTAGCGCATCGCTCGACGGCATCGCCTCGAAAATAGAAATCACGGCGCTTCCCGGACAGTCTCACCTCGTCGCTGCCGGAACCGCCTACGAGATCGTCGGCACGACGCCCGCAGACTTTCTTGTCGAACCGACCGACGCCGCTGGCAACATCATTATCGGGGGAGCCGCGAACGGGGCGCCAACCGTCGCCCTTGCGCCCGACGCGCTCGGCGACACCACGGTCACACAAAATGCCGCAAACCCCAATGAGTTCGCCGTGCAGGTGCTGTCGTATAACTCCACACCGCTCTCGCTCATCGCTTCGGCAACACCGGCGACAGGAAGCGGCCTCCCGGCGCTTGCCTCACCGCTCGCCATTCAAACGGTGCAAGAGCTTTGGCTCGCCAATACGACCACGGGCAGCCCGCTCGGCGGAATCGCCGGCTTTGCCCTCTTTCCGCCTGCTGCGGGAGCCACCGGGTTTTCTCCGCCATCCATGAATGGGGATGCTATTCCGATCGATAGCGCAACCTGCGCTGCAGCGTCGTGTAACCCGGCTCAAAACCTCGGCCCGCTTGTTGCGGACACCATCCCAACAAGCTCGTCGCCGAGCGGTCTTTTGTGGGCAATAAACGCAGGCACGACACCTGCCGAGGTACTATCGTATGCTATCCCAACCGGTACGAACGGTGCAATTACCACGTCGGCAACGATTAACCCCATTACTGCGCTTCAAAATCTTGGCGGCACGGTCGTCGGATCGGTCGCATCTGACGCGAATGGTAATGTTTGGTTGCTCGATAGCTACAATGTCAACGGGTATCTCGAAGAATACTCGCCGCCATCATATGCTTTAGGCGTTTCGCGGTCGGCGTTATTCGCCTATTTCGGGGCGAACGGAACGACCGATGACATTGCGATTCCACAACACGGACCCCTTGCGGGGGATTTGGTTTTCATCGGCGAGCTTTCGGCAAACAGCCCGAACCTTGAAATTTTAGCAATACCACCGCCGTATTCATCAGCAACCGCTAGCTCGGTGGTTACCGTCGCTGCGATCTCCGGATTTTATCCTGCGGCCTTCGCGATCTCGCCCGACGGAACGACGCTCTGGGTTGAAGACGGAAGCACGATGAAATACTTTACGATCGGCGCCACCGGCGCAGCCTCGCTCGTCGCGGTACCCGCAAATCTTTCGTGCGTCGATCCTGCCGCCAGTTCATCCGGCGGAGCTCCTACTGGGCTCGGGTTACAAATCGCGACCTCGTACAATGGTTCGGTGTGGACCACGCCCGGCTCGCTCGCCGACGGTGCCTGCGAATATCGGTTCACCGGTACGGCTATAGCTTGGACCAACTCCGTGGTCTATTACCAGGCACCAGGCGGGGGCAATCAGCAGCAGAGTGGGGTCGCGATAACGCCGTAGTGCAGATGGCGCAGAAGCGCGCAGGAGCGCGCAGTCCCGCGCCGCAAATGAGTCGCATCGAAAATTCCCGTGAGGTTCAGCATGCTCCGAGCAGTAGGTTTTTCTATTTCCTTCCTGGCGCTCGCGCTCGCGATCGCCGGTTGCGGCGGCGGCGCATCGAGCGCGTTGCCGCCGAGTTCCGGGGGCGGAGCCTCCCTCGCGCGCAGTAACGCCGCGATGACCTTCCATTTCCCACCGCCTGCGTCGACGGCGAGTGCGAACCGCTCTCCGCGCTATCTTTCGGGGAATACGCAATCGGTCGTCATCACGATTACCGCAGTCAACGGCACGCCGCCGAGCCCGGCGATCCCACCGACGACGGTTGCCGTCGCTCCGGGGCAAGGGAACTGCACCGCGCTCACCGCGCAGGGATTTAGCTGCACCGCCACCGTCGGCGCAGTCGGCGGCAACGATACCTTCCTCATCCAAGCCTACAGTGGAGCGAACGGCACCGGCAGCCTCCTCTCTTCGGGAAGTATTACGGTTGCAGTCGCGTCGACCGGCACCACCACCGTCACCACGCCGCTCGTCCTCAGCGGCAATGCAACCGCGCTCGCGCTCGCGTCGCCTATCCCGAACCCCGCGATCGGCGTCACCGCGACGGGAACGGCCGTGACGCTCTATCCAATCGCCGACAACGCCCCGCATAGCATCACCATTACCCTCGCCCTGCTTGACGCGAGCAACAGCGAGATCGTCGGCCCGATCGCTTCGCCGCTTCCCGTCACCGTCGCTGGACGTGGCATCTCGCTTGCATCGAGTGCCTTTGCGAGCGGAACGACGGAGATCGTGCAATCGCCCGCGCAGATCACCGCAACGCTCACCGCGAGTTATACCGGGCAACCCGGCGGTACGATAACGGCGAACGGAGCCGGGAGCATCACCATCGGCGTCGGCAGTGCGACCGGCACCGTCAACGTCGTCCCGTTCGTCATTGCAACGGCGACGCCGGGGCCGGCGAATCTCGTGGTCGGCGGCTACCCGCAGGCGTTGCAAATTCAAGAAGCGGGAGCAACGCGCTTCACGATCGCCGGCATCGGCACCACGACGTCGGCGACCATCACGGGGCCGAGCCCCGCCTGCACCGCGAGCGGCTCGACGCTCACCTGCACCGCAACGAACGGTGTTGTCACCGGGCTCACGCTCGTGCCAAACGCCGCGCTCTCCGGCACGACGAACTTCACCGTCGGCGACGGGCATGGCGCGAACTTCGCCCTGGTGGCATCGGTCGCCGGGCAATCCGGCGCCACACCCACCTTCCCGACGAGTTACGCGGTAACGCAGATTGCGGTCACGCCGCCGCCCGGCGGCTACACCGCGACCAGCCTCGGAGGCATCGCGCTCGGCCCCGATGGGCAGACGCTCTATACGCTCGCCGTCTCCGTGCCTGGCCCGACCGACGCCGTGAACCTGCTCGCGATTACCTCGAATGGGTGTTCCAGCAGCAGTTGCGCGCCCACGATCGTTTCCTATCCTCAGCCGACTCCCCAGCCGACGGCGGTGCCCGCCACCAACGGCTTCCTCAATCCCAGCCCCGGTTTTATCGCGCTCGGCGGCGACGGCAACCTGTGGGTCGCCGATACCAAGACCGACGCACTCACGGCGATCGGCCTTCCCTGCAGCGCGACGGCGACGCCGCCATGCGTTCTCGCGCAAGGCTCGCCGGCGTCATTTACCATGCCGGGATCCGGGCCACCCTACAACGCCATCCTCGGAGCGGGCGGCAGCACCGTGATCGCAACGAATGACTCCAACGCAACCGACGGTGCCGGGCTCCTGACGGCATCGGCGTATGTGGCCTACCCTCCCTTCGGCCTGAGCATTTTTCCCCCCACCGGCGGGGGGCCCGCCGGCCCAGTGACGGGGCTAACAGCGGTGGCTTCCGCCGGCGCGACCGATATCTATGCGCCCGCCGAATCGCTACTCGACGAATTCTCTCTCACTGCATCGAGTGCGACGGTGCTCTCCCCCTACGAGCTCGGAAGCGGCACTGCAGGGGCGCCGATTCTTGCATGCTCGCCCAGCGGCGTTGCGGTGAGCGGCTCGATCGCCCAAACCGGCGCGATCGCCACCGATGCGCAAGGCAACCTCTGGCTCGCGGCACGCACGAGTGCGAGCGCAACGCCCGCAAACGCGCAGGTGCTCGTCGAGATTGCACCGTCGGCGACGGGGCTCTGCGGCAAAGCAATCGTGGCGTTGCCGACGACCGCCCTTGCATCGCAGATCCTGCTGGGCCCCGACGGCAACCTCTGGTCCATCGTCCCCGGCGTCCAACAGATCTATCGTTTGGCACCTTCGCTCGTTGCAGCGGGTAGCGACGGAACGGTTGCGAACGCGGTTGCGGCGTTCCCGCAGTCGCCGCTGAAGGGCGTTCCGATCGAACTCGCTGCGGGCGGCGACGGGAATATCTGGTTTACTGAAAACGGCGGCACCATCGGCGTGCTCGAACTGCATTAGGAGAACGCGACGATGCATCGATATTCACGCCCTACGCTCTTTCGTTCGCTCGCCGCCGGCGCGCTCGTCCTCGCAGCGCTCTCCGCCTGCGGTGGCGGCTCGTCCTCGCTTCCACCATCCAGCGGAAGCGGCGCGCCCTCAAATGGCGCCGTCGGGAGAATCGTTCAGAAACTCTCGCTGCTGATTCCCGCGAAAGGATTCGCGAACGATCGGCGCGCACCGCAATACACCTCGATTGCAACCAAAGGCATCGGCATCTCGCTCGTACTGCAGGGGCAGAACGCGCCGAGCAACCCGGCAACGTTGCTGAATCCCGACGTTGCGATCGATCTCACGACGACGCCGGTCTCGATTGTCGGCGATCTCGGGCCGAGCGGGCAAAGCATTTCCTGCGTCGCCGTTACGACTCCGCAACCCGGACAGCAATGCACGCTCTCGCTCTCGCTGCCGACGAACGTCTCCGCAATCGTCGTGAATGCGTGGGATGCCGCGCCCGCGCCCGGCACAACCACCTTTCCATCGATGGCGCAGTTGCTTTCGAGCGCGACCGCTGCGGTTGCAGTTAGCAGCGGCTCTCCCGGCCCAACGATCTCGCTCGTGCTCGACGGCATTCCCGCATCGCTGCAGATTCTTCCAACGACACCGCAAACGCATTTCGTTCTCGGCGGTAGCGGCAGCGCGAACTCCGCACCGACCTACACCGAGATCGGCGCGGGCCCGGTCGCACTCACCATCGACGCACTCGACGCCGATGGGAATATCATCATCGGGAACGGGGCACCGACGGTGCATTGGCAAGCGACCCAAAACGGATCGGCGATTCTCTCCGGCAGCGTCGTGAGCGGCACGCCGATGAACGTGACGCTCGCTCCGTTTCTCTCCAACGCAGCCGCGTTCAAATCATCGTTTGCAATCACGGCGTCGGCATCGACTGCGAGCGGATCGCCGCTCTCAACCTCGATCGGTATCGTGCCCGTGCAGGAGTTCTGGCTGGCAGCCGCAGGTGGAATGTTTGCAAGCGTCGGGCGCGGCCCGCAGGCGCTCAGCATGCAAAACTCGATCAACGGGTATGAAATACCGCCATCGACCGGTGCGCTGATGTCCCCGATTCAGGTGAATAGCGATAGCGTTCCGGTCTCCTCACTCGCTTCGTGCCCGAACATTCCCGCAGGCACGTCTCCGGCTCCGTTCAGCACTGCCATCGGAGTCTCGAGCGATCCTTCGGGGAACCTGTGGACGCTCGTCACCACATCCTATTCTTCGTCCTCGGGGGGCGGTACCGCGTCCTGCGTCGAGGAGTTTGCGCTTCAACCCAATGCGAACCCGCCGCAGGCGGTCGCCAATTCCATGCGCACGCTCTCATCCGTCGATACGTTCACTGGTTGTGCGATCGATCGTTTCGACACGCTCTGGTGCGTCGATGCGAGCGCCGATAAGCTCTACGGATACAACCTGCAGGCGACGGGGAGCGCCCCGTTCTCGACCCCCGACGTCACGCTCTCGCTCTCGCTGCCGCCCGCGGGCGCTGCGACAACACCGATTGCGATAGCGGTGCAACCGGGCGGAACGAATCTCTGGCTGGCGATGGCAGCGAGCGCCGTCGGCACCTCAACGACGACGACCTTCTACGCGCGCGAGATTCCCATTACCTCGACGAGTTCGTCGGCGCCGAGCCTCGGCACACCGAGCAATTGGGCACCCTTCGGCAACTCCTTCGTATCGACCGACGTGGTAGGAAGTGCGATCCCCGTTCCCGATCCACCGCTCGCCGTCGATGCGAACGATAACATCTACTCCGTCGATGTCGGCAACGAAACGGCGGGGCCCACGCAAGCACCGCTCATCGCCACCTGGCAGCCCTCGCTGGGCGGCGGGAACCTCTCGTTCGGGAGTTCGCCGAACGCGAGTGCGCCCTATCCATTTCCCGGGAGCGGGAGCAACATCTCGAACCCCGACGAACCGTTCGCCATCGCACCCGATGGTACGCTCTGGGTAGGGGATAAAGCCTCGTCCGGCATCACCCCCTATACGGTATCGAGTGGCATGCTCGCCACAAACGCGCTCCTCAATCCGGTTCCCGCGCCGTCGTTTCCGCCCTTCGGCTTTACGATCGCGCCGTAGCCGCGTACTTCGCCGCCAGGGCTGGGCGGCTCCGATTGCGAAGCGGGCCCCAGCGGAGGAGATCCACAATGCGACGGTTCGGTGCGTTCGGTATTTTTGTATTTCTCGCAACGGCGGCAGCGGTCGTCGCCGGCTGCGGTGGAGGCGGCTCGGGGAATACCTCGACATTGCCGGCACACGGTACTGCGGGCGGCGCGGCCCAGCAGACTGCATTTCAGATTTTCATCCCCCAGCCATCGAGCGCGAGCGTCGCACGCGCTCCGCAATATATTTCGGCGAATACGAAATCCGTCGTTATCACGCTCAGCTCGGTCAACGGCGCGCCGCCTTCCCCGGCCGTGGCGCCGACCGTTTTCAATATTAGCGTGCCGCCATGCTCCAGCGTCAGCGGCGGAATAAGTTGCAGCGTTACCGTCGGCGCAATCCTCGGCACCGACGTCTTTTCCATCGTTGCATACGATGCAGCGAATGGGAGCGGGAATATCCTCTCGAGCGGCGCGATTACCGTCGCCGTCGGCCCCGGCACGAATACGCCGCCGCCGGTCGCACTCGGTGGGAACGTCGCGAAGGTAGTCGTTACCGCGCCCCCGAGCGCCACCCCGGCGCCGAACGGCGACTTAACACCGACGATCGACGGCACCGTGAATAGCGTTCAAATGACCGTCGCCGCCTACGACGCGAGCGGCAATCTCATCGTCGGCAGCGCACCCTTCGCTTCGCCAATTCCCATCACGCTCGTCGGCGATCCCAACGGCGCGCTCACCGTCTCACCGTCCTCGATCGGCGCGCCGAATCAGAACATCGTAACGCTCGGCACGAGCGGCAGGATGTTCTATCCGACCCCATCGCCCGCACAGCCGGCGCCGACGCTCGCGACGGCACGTGTCACGTTTGGGGCTACGGGAGCGAACGGCACGACCTTCACCATCGATCCGGTGCAGTTCGATCTACCGAGCGGCGGATTGAACGACGTTTTGCCGGCGCCGGCGACAACCACGATCGGCCTCCAGGAGGCCGGAGCGACCTCGTTTATCGTCAGCGCATTCTTCCCGAGCAGCACGCAGACACCGTTCGTCGGCGAATGTGGAAGCGCGTTTACGAGCTCTCCCTCGCTCGTGCCGATTACCTGTCCCGCGTCGAACGGCAACGCGTTCGTTACCTTGCAATCGCTCGCGGGCGGGATCGGCACGTTGAGCGCTACCAGCAGCGACGGCTCGCATGGCGGGACGCAATTTACCGCGCTCGCTTCGCAAGGAGCCGGAAGCGCCACGCTCGGGTACACGGTGCTGCTGTGGAATATGCCCAGCGTTACTGCCCCGGCGATTCCCACGAGTATGACGACCGGGCCTGGCGGGCAGCATCTCTGGGTCGCTGCATATAACGCTTCCCCGACATCGAACGGCGGCTCGGTGACGGCGATCCCCGCGCAGAACCTCACGAGCTGCACCGCAGCAACGTCGCCGTGCAACCCGGCCGGCACTCACCAAGCGACCCTACCGCAGGCGACGCCGGGGCCGTCTTACACGCCGAATCCCGGGAGCATCATCGTTGGTGGTGACGGCAACCTCTGGTACACCGACCTCGGAACGAATGCACTCTCGTTCCCGACGCTCGGGTACTTTACCGCGGGAGCATGCATCGTTGCAACGAGTTGCGTTATTCCCGGCACGATTGGCTACGGCCCCGGAATAAACGGCCAAGTATTCTCGTCGTCGCCCGAGGCAATCGCCGATGGAGGCGACGGCAATCTCTATGTGCTTTTCGGCAACGCGACGGGTGGGGGAGCGATCAGCGCCGTTGCGTATGCGTACCCAAGCCTTCTGGACGCGCCGCAATCGCTCGTATCGCTCGCCGTCGGCGGGGCAAGCCCGATTGGCGGCGGCATCGTCCGCGGACCGGACGGGACGATGTGGCTGAGTGTTGAGGATCCGAACGGCACCGGCAGCGCAATCCTAGAGTTTTCAAACTGCACGGTGCCCTTTACGTTTAATTGTACAGCGTCACATATTCGAATTTGGAATGAGAATGAGAGCTCGACTCCACCAATCGGACCCTACCGCCCAGGCGAGATTGTGTCGGTGCCCTCCCAAAGCGCGTTATGGTTTATCAACTTTGGAACGACGGTTGGCGCCGCCGGCTCTCGGGCAGTCGCGCCATTCCTGGAATCGATCTCGTCGGCCTCGACAAATTACGGCGCGTTCGGCGCGCGCATTCCGATTCCGAATGCGGCCTCGGTGAGCGGCACGTTGCTCCTCGGCTCCGACGGCAATCTCTGGTTCCCAATGACGACTACATCGGGCACGAATGAGATCTGCCGCTATACGTTGGCACCCGCTGCAAGTGGAACACCGCAATTCTATTGCGCGACGATTCCGCCGGTCGGAGGAACATCGTACCCGGCGGGGCCGATGGCGGTCGGCCCCGATGGAAATATCTGGTTCGGTTTAGTCGGCGCACCGTACATCGGAGAGGTGGTTCTGTGAAACGCATCCTATCGCTCGCCCTGGTGGCATCGCTCGCGGCCTGCGGCGGCGGTGGCGGCGCAACGGGAGCGCTTCCGACCGGTTCGACACCACTCGCCGCTGGGAAGTCGTTGGTGAAAATCACGCTCGTCGTGCCGCAAACGCAGCTCCAAGTGCATCGTCGTTCTCCGAAGTATATCGCGCCGACGACGAAGGGCTTCGGATTCGATTTCGCAACCACCACTGGCGCACTCAACCCGGCCGCGCCGACGGTCGCAATCGATTTCACGAATCTCACCGCTCCGAAGATCGTCGTCGATACCTATGGCGGCAGCGGCGTGAGCTGCACGAACAACCCCGACGGAAGCGCAACGTGCACGTTCGGCCTTGCGGTGCCAACGAGCGCGACGCCGTACATCCTTCAGGTTTCGACGTTCGATACGGCACCGAGCACGACCGGGGCAATATTCAACAGCGCCGATCTCCTCTCGCAGCAGACATTCACGAACCTCAGCGTCGCCGCGGGAACGCCGACCGCTCCGCTCGCGCTCGTGCTCGACGGCGTTCCCTCCAGCACTGAGATCGTGCCGCTGCCGAACCAGGTGCACCTGCAACCGAACGGAGGCGGCTACACGCTCGTCGGAATGACGCCGGTACAAGCATATATCTACGGGCTCGATCGCGACGGCAACGTCATCGTCGGCGACGGCGCTCCGCAGATCTGCGTGCAGTCGCCGATCGATGCAACGACGAGCGCGCCGTACGTTGCGGTCGCGGTCTCGTCGCCCGGGACGGGACCGAGCGGCCAAACCTGCGACAACGCACCGACGACCGCACCGATATGGACGCTGCAAACGAAGAGTTGGAGCGCATCGCCGCTGAGCCTCACGCTCAATGCCGTCGCGAGCGGCCCATCGCCGAACGGCGGCACCGGAGCGGCCGCAACCAGTAGCGTCTCGCTGAGCGAGGAGCAAGAGCTCTGGGCAACGGCTGCGGGAACAACCTCACAAGAGATCCAAGGATACGCGTTCACGACCGGGGTGCAGCCGAGCATCATCCCTTCCGACTATGGCGTCGTTCCGTCGGCAAATGCAACGATCTACGGCTACGGAGGGATGGCCGTCGACGCAAACGGCAATCTTTGGCTAGCGCCCAACAATGGCACGAGCGATTACCTTTGCGTCAGCCGGCCGCAAATAGGCGCGCTTACCATCCCTCAGGCGTCGTGCTCTGCAGAAAGCTATGCCGGCGGCGGCAGTTTTGGTATCTCGATCGCGACCACCACGATCGGCGGCCAGCCCTTCGCTTTTATTCTCGACGCGAGCTCTCCTCAGCAGGTAACTGCATACCCGCTCCAGCTTCCATCTCCGTCGACGATCGCGAGTACATTTCAATCGTTTAGTGCAAGCACGATCTTTACAGGCTCATATTCAACCTTAGCAACAGCTTTCGCCACCATGCCCTCACTCGCGATTGCTCCCGCGACACTCGCCGCTCCTGCGGCGGGTTCGCTCTGGATTGATGGTTATCCGAGCAACGGAGCGCACTTATACCTCGCGGGGATTTCGCTCTCGGCAAGCGCCCCTCCGAGCCTCGCAACGAACGGCGCCATCTCTATCAGCCCGGAGATTACTGGAGACGCATTCCTGGGGCCGGCAGATTATATGTCGATCGACGACGCAGGCCACATTTTTGTCGCCGAAGACGAATATAATTCAAGCTCCAGCGTTGCCCAAGAGGACATCTACGGTTTTCAGATTCAATCCGGCACACCGCTATCGGTAACAACGATGGGAAGCGGATATATTCCCGCGAGTTCCCCCAGCGGCGGAACGCAACATAGCATGGCGGTCACCTACCAAGGTACGGTCCTCGACGCTCTTCAAGTAGGTTCAGCACGTACGCTCTACGAGTTAGCCGAGCCCACGACCGGCACCACTGGCCAACCGCTTACGATGATCCAGAGCGTCGCGAACGACCCAGTGCTTGGCTCGGCGAGCGGATTGGTCGTAACGCCATAGACGGCACCGAGAGAGAAGGAGCAAACACCTGGGCGTAATTCCCACCCCCTCTATTCCGAGGTGTCCGCTCATGCGAGGACGTTCTCTCAACGCCAGCCACCAGCATAGCGAACTCAACGGGATGACACCCTACGACTTTCTATCACGTTACGAAAATACGCCCGCACCGCAGAAATCGCTGGCCGCATGGCAGGGCCTAGCCCACGACCACGACCACGAACGTCGCAATCGTTGCGCGTGCGGCGATTCCGCGCTATCGTAAGGAAGCTAAATTTAGTAAGGAACCCTTTGAATGTCCGAGACCACGCTCACCAGTAAGGGCCAAATGACGCTTCCCAAAGCGGCGCGCGAGCATTTCGGCCTCAAAGCCGGGGATCGGCTCGGCGTGGTCGTCGAGGAGGGCCGGATCGTCCTTATTCCATTGACCCTCCACGTGGACGATCTCTGTACCATTCTTCCAGCATCGAAACGTCGTGCATCGCTCAAGCAGATGCGCGAGAGCATCCGCGCTCGTGCCGCCCATCGCCGGTGATCGGCCTCGATACCAATGTTCTTCTCCGCCTTCTCACTCGTGACGACGCGCGCCAACATGCTGCGGCGAAGAACTTCATAGCGCGGAACTGCGGCCCTACCGACCCGGCATTCATTAACCGTGTCGTCGTGCTCGAATGCGTTTGGGTGCTCGAATCCTTCTACGACTATTTGCGCGAACAGGTCGCCGACGCGATCGATGGGTTGCTCCTCGTCGCGGAGTTTGACGTCGAAGATGCGCCCGTCATCCGCGAAACGCTCGCGGCATATCGCGCCGGCGCCGACTTCGCCGATGCCTTCACCGCCTGCAGCAACGCGGAGCGCGGATGCACAAGTACGGCGGCCTTCGATACCGCTGCGGCCAAGCGCCTCGAGCACTTCTCGGCGATCCGCTAAACCCGCTCTAGACGCCGCGAACGAAAAGTGCAATCGCCATCGTGATTCCGAGCACAATCACCGCGGCGCGCATCGCCTCCGAACTCACCCGTAGCGCGATCCGCGCGCCGACGTACCCGCCGAGCATCGCTGCCGCCGCCATCAGGATCGCCTGCGGCCACCAAATTACCCGTGCGATCGCGAACGGTACGATCGCGATGCCGTTAATCGCGATCGCCAGCGCGTTCTTGATGCCGTTCGCGGCGTGGACGCTCGGCAAAGGAAAGAACGCAAGTAACGCGAGCATCGCATAGCCCATCCCGGCACCGAAATAGCCGCCGTAGATCGCGACCCCGAACTGTGCCGCGAGTTGCACCCAACTCGCCCGGTGCTCGGAACGCGCCCGTTCGGCCGCGACGATGCGCGGCCCGAATGCGAAGAGCGCGACCGCCGCGAGCAACAACCACGGCACCATACGTTCGAACAGCGTCGACGGCGTGCGCAAGAGCAGCAGCGCGCCGAGCGTCGCACCGATAAGACTCACGGCAAAGAGCGTGGCGATCAAGCGGCGCTGCTCGGCGATCTCGCGGCGATAGCCACGGGCGCTGCCGATCACGCCGACCCACATCGCGGTGTTGTTGGTGGCGTTCGCGACGATCGGCGGAACGCCGACGAAAAGTAGTGCTGGGAACGAGAGAAACGAGCCACCGCCTGCGACGCTATTGATCGCACCGCCGATAAAGGCGGCGACCGCGAGCAGCCACCACGCGTGGGGAAGCAGCGTTACGATGTTGCGGTACGCTCGCGTTTGGTGACGCGATAGACGCGCCGCACGCCGCGGAGGTTCTCGATCTTCGTCAGCAGTTTGTGGAGGTGTTCGAGGTCGCGAATCTGCACCGTGAGGCTCGTGACCGCGCTGCCGTCTTTGCGGGCGCGCGCCGTCACCGAACTCACCGACGTCTTGAGTTCGGCGAAGACCGCCATGATGTCGCCGAGTAATTGCGCGCGGTCGTCCGCCTCGACCTCCACGTCGACGGCGTGCGTCTGGTCGGCTTCACTACTCCACTCCGCTTGCAGAATGCGTTCCGGCGTGGCGTTCATGAACGCAACATTCGGGCAGTCGGCACGATGCACGCTCACCCCGCGCCCGATCGTCACATAGCCGATAATCGGATCGCCCGGGACCGGCGAGCAGCACTTCGAGAGGCGCACCACCACATCGTCGACCCCCGCAATGAGCACGCCGCTGCGCTTGCGCACTCCGCGTCGTGCCGTCGTTTTGCGAACGACTTTCGTGAGGTCGACGACGTTCTCGGCTTTGAGCTCTTCGCGAATACGATTGACGACCGAGCTCGCCGATGCGTCGCCAAAACCGATCGAAGCGTAGAGATCGGTCGCGCTGCTGAAATTCATCTTCGCTGCGATGCGCTCGATCAGCGCTCCCCGCTCGAGATCGACGCGTAGATGATTGCGTGCAAGTTCTTTATCCACCGCCTCTTGGCCGGCGAGTACGTTCTCCTCGCGGCGTTCTTTACGGAACCACTGTTTGATGCGGTGCTTCGCACCGCCCGTCTTGACGATCGAGAGCCAATCGAGCGACGGGCGACCGCTCGTTTTATTGACGAGAATCTCGCAGATATCGCCGTTTTGCAACTGTGAATCGAGCGGAACGATGCGGCCGTTGACCTTCGCGCCGACGCAATGGTTCCCGACATCGGTATGCACGCTGTAGGCGAAATCGATCGGCGTGCCGCCGGCGGGGACCGAAAAAACATCGCCGCGCGGTGAGAAAATGAAGACCTGAGAATCGAAAAGATCGAGCTTAAGGTTTTCCATGAAGGTGCGCGAATCGCGCATATCCTTCTGCCACTCGAGCAACGCTCGCAGCCAGGAGAGCTTGTTCTCGAAGTTGTCGGCCTTGCCGCCTTCTTTATAGCGCCAGTGCGCTGCGATACCGTATTCGCAGATGCGGTGCATCTCGCGCGTGCGAATTTGAATCTCGAGCGGCTCGCCCTGCGGCCCGATCACCGTTGTGTGCAGCGACTGGTACATATTCGGCTTGGGCATCGCGATATAGTCTTTGAAACGCCCCGGCAACGGTGTCCATTTCGAATGAACTGCCCCAAGTGCTCCATAGCAATCTTTGACGTTATCGACGAGGATGCGAATCGCCGTTAGATCGTAAATAGTAGAAAAATCACGGCCTTTTTTCATCTTCGAATAGATCGAGTAGAAATGTTTGGGGCGGCCGTGAATCTCCGCATCAAGGTGCATCTGCTCGAAGTCGGCTTTGAGCGAGGTAATCGCTTCGCGCACGTCCTCTTCGCGGTTCGCACGCGTCTTATTGACGCGGTCGACGATATCTTGATACGCGGCTGGTTCCAAATAGCGCAAGCAGAGATCTTCGATCTCCCATTTCACGCGCCAAATGCCCAGGCGATGGGCAATCGGCGAGTAGATGTCGAGGGTCTCGCGCGCTATCGCCCGTTGTTTTTCCTCGCGTAGGCTGCCGAGCGTGCGCATATTGTGCAAACGATCGGCGAGTTTGATGATGATGACGCGGATATCTTTCGCCATCGCCATAAACATCTTGCGGAGGTTCTCGACTTGCGCATCTTCTTTGGATTGATAGGGGATGCGGGTAAGTTTCGTGACGCCCTCGACGAGCGCGGCGATCTCTTCTCCGAACTCGGCAGCAACCTGCTCGCTGGTGATCGTGGTGTCTTCGACGACATCGTGCAGCAGCGCCGCGGCGACTGTCTGGCGATCCATCTGCAGGTCGGCAAGAATGGCGGCGACGGCGAGCGGATGCTCGATATAGGATTCCCCCGAGGCGCGATGCTGGCCGTCGTGGGCGCGGTCGGCAAGCTCGTAAACCCGCATAAGCCACGACCCGTCGAGCGACGGGTCGTAGGTCTGCACCTTGGATATGAGCTCCGCTATCGTCATTTCATTCGCCTATGGCTCTATTCTGCCATAAAGCCGCAAGGATTGCCACGCCGCGTAGGCGCTGCACACCCTGTCACGCCGCACACGCTTTCACGCCGAGTAGGCGCTGCACACCCTGTCACGCCGCACACTCTGTCACGCCGAGTAGGCGCTGCACACCCTGTCACGCCGCACACGCTTTCACGCCGAGTAGGCGCTGCACACCCTGTCATGCCGCACACTCTGTCACGCCGAGTAGGCGCTGCAAGCGCCGTATCGAGGCGCGCGCTACCCTCACGGGGCTTCCTCGATACGCCCCCGTTGGGGGCTACTCGGAATGACACCAGCTACTGGCGGTTCCTCGATACGCCCCCGTTGGGGGCTACTCGGAATGACACCAGCTGCTGGCGGTTCCTCGATACGCCCCCGTTGGGGGCTACTCGGAATGACACCAGCTGCCGGCGGTTCCTCGATACGCCCCCGTTGGGGGCTACTCGGAATGACACCAACTGCCGGCGGTTCCTCGATACGCCCCCGTTGGGGGCTACTCGGAATGACAGCAACTGCCGGCGGTTCCTCGATACGCGAGCTTGACGCGATTTGCGGGGGAATGCGGCTGATGCCCTGAGGGGCGAAAGCGAGACGGCGGCGGAACTCTTCGATATCTAGAAAACATTGAAGGAGCTACACCACCGTGAAGACACCATACCCT
>Ga0209012_1001878_pt1 | contig 20027 bp, 17 predicted proteins | sample RS3BMetagenome_FD_184735 | JGI IMG/M metagenome (GOLD analysis project Ga0209012, IMG submission 184735) | Ferric oxide microbial mat and aquatic microbial communities from Rainbow Spring, Yellowstone National Park, USA - RS3B (SPAdes) (version 3) ...
CACATGCCCGCGCTGCGGAGCACGCCTCAGCCCCTATGAGGTAAGGGCCAAGGTCGTTTCCGCGCGATGACTGCGACGAACCCCGCCATCCGGGGCCGGACATGCGGAGCTGGCTAACGGTCGCCGGGTTTCACTCTACGTAGGTACACATAGGTACGCGTCCGCGTATCTGTCGTACGCGTAGAGCTGGGGCTTCACGGCATCATATAGGCCCCTCACGAGTTCATCGGGTCCCCTCCGCTCCGCCCCCGTCAGGAGGTACCCACCCACCAGCGATGGCAGGACGTTCGCGTCCCACCACTCGCGCTGCCGGGGAACCCCCTCCATCCTCAGTTCAACACGCTTCTTTCCGCCCTCCATCCTCCGGCGCACCTACTCTATTACAAACACTTATTTAAACCTATCTATTCTGGTGCTTTGTTGCGCAATTTAGCTGATTTAACGTCTAATAATCGCCAGTGGATCGAAGAACGAGTGTTTGCAATAAGCTACCCGCGAATAGCCGTCCTAAAGCGATATTCCTGAGGTTGTGCAACACAGCATATTCTGGAACTGTTTTAAACGGCGCCGTCACCAGTCCACGTCGGCGTATCCGAGGAGCCTTAGCGAGTCCAGCAGGCCCTCGGCGTAGCCCGCCTCCGCCAGCGCCAGCTCCACGTTGCCCTCGCGCAGGAATCTCTCGGCATCCGACAGATAGCTGTCGACGTTCTCCAGCACCGGATTGGCGCTGGGGACGGCCCGGAGAAGTTCCCTGAATCTGGGCAGCGCCCTCCGGGTCTTCTCCATCGCCGTGTTCGCCAGCCTCGTGCCCAGGGATAGCGGCATCGCGCCGATGGAATTCAGGAGCTCCTCCGGCGCGCCCGAGATAAGCCCGATGGCCTCCGCCTCCGTGTAGTGCAGCCGCCCCGGGACTATTATCGTATGCGGATGTCCGCCGAAGTCCTCGTCGAGCGCGTCGCCCAGCCTGATCACCCTGATGGCCTCCGATTCCGAGTAGAGCCTTGAGGCCACCGCGATGACCCTGTCCCGGCCGAAAACGCCCATGCGCCAGGAGCCCTCGGCCGCGCTCAACTGCTCCAGCGCGCGGCGCACGTCGATGCCCTCGCCGCCCGCCGGGTCGTGCTGCAGGAGCAGTATCGAGTGCTGCGAACTCCTGAGCGCGGCCGCAACGCCGAAGTACACCCTGTAGGCGGTCTGAGGCGGGCCCTCCACCAGAGTGCCGATGAACCCCAGCTTGTATATATGCAATCCAAGCCTGCTCAACGCCGAGCTCACTATGCTGGACGAATGCCATACCCTGACATCCACGCCCGACTTCATCGCCTCCTGTCTTATCGCGTCATGGGTCGTCGCCACGAAGACGTCGCCCGGGATCAGTATCCCCAGGCAGCCGTCGGCCGCTTCCCTCAGAATCCCTGGGATGTCCTCCAGCGCGTCCCTGTCAGCCTCCACCGCGTTGATCCCCAGGACCGCGCGCAGCTCCTCGATCGCTCGGGAGGCGTCGATGGGGGTTGTGTACGTATCCAGCAGGACACGCCCGCATTCCCTCAGTTCCTCGACAGCGCCCACTGGGATCCCCTTGACCCCGTGGACGCCCATTCCCACAAATACAACTGCCATGCGCATCGGGAAATCCCGACGTTAATTTAACTTAACGGAGGGGGGCTCCGTTACCTTAGGCTGACCGGTCCGATGAGCCTAAATCCGGAGGGGGAGCCCTGCCCGATCCCCGATGAACGCGGATTAGATCCCGATCAGGAGGACACCCCCTTCCCGTCATTGTCTACGCAGTTTATCCCCATTTCTCGGAGCTCTCGCTGAGTCGCGCCCATTGTTAAGCTTAAATAAACGTCGGCAGTGTGCCCGTAGGGGCCCGTAGCTCAGCCAGGTAGAGCGACCGGCTCTTAACCGGTCGGCCGCGGGTTCGAATCCCGTCGGGCCCGCAATCATATACGCAGTATATAGATATAGTCAATGAGCGAACTAGTTGTGAGACGCTAAACGTAAAAATGAGGAATTGTGACCCTGTACGATGAGCGAGAAGACTGCGGAGTATTATGATATGGCGCTATCACTCAGCAAGTTCTACGGCGGGAAGATACAGGTGGTCCCAAAGGTGCCCGTGAGATCCCTGGACGACTTCTCCATCTGGTACACGCCGGGTGTCGCCGGGGTCTCAAATACCATAGCGAAGGATCCCGATAAGAGCTTTGAGCTCACGAGCAGGTGGAACACCATAGCCATAGTCACCAACGGCACCAGGGTGCTGGGGCTCGGCAACATCGGCCCCGAGGCCGCGCTGCCGGTGATGGAGGGCAAGGCCATGATATTCAAGTACTTGGGCGGTGTGGACGCATTTCCGCTGGTCGTTAGGGCTAAGACGAAGGAGGAGCTAGCGGAGGTGGCGGAGCGCGTCTCCCCCGCGTTCGGAGGGATCAACCTCGAGGATATAGCGCAGCCCGACTGCTTCTACCTGCTGGACAGGCTCAGGGAGACGCTGGATATACCGGTATGGCACGACGATCAGCTGGGTACGGCCGCCGCAACGCTCGCCGGGCTCCTGGGAGCGCTGAAGGTTGTGGGCAAGAAACTCGGCGACGTGAAGATAGTGATGTTCGGCGCCGGGGCCGCCAATATAGCGGGCGCCAGGCTCCTCATGGCCGCCGGTGCGGACCCTAAGAAGATCATCCTGATAGACAGCAAGGGCACGCTGCATCCGGAGAGGAGAGATATGGATGAACTGGAGTTCATCCACCCGTGGAAGTACGAGCTGGCGCTCAAGACCAACGGCGAAAGGATCGAGGGCGGCCTGGATGAGGCGATCGTCGGCGCGGACGTGCTGATAGCCGCTTCGACGCCGGGGCCGGGCGTGATCAAGAAGGAACAAATTAGGAAGATGAAGGATAACGCGATAGTGTTCGCGGAGGCGAATCCGGTGCCCGAGATCTGGCCGTGGGAGGCAAAGGAGGCGGGCGCCAGGATATTCGCCACAGGCAGGAGCGATTTCCCCAATCAGATAAACAACAGCCTCGTGTTCCCCGCGGTATTCAGGGGAACGCTGGACGTGAGGGCCAAGAAGATACTGGACGAGGTGGTCATCACCGCGGCGATTGAGCTGTCGAAGTTCGCGGAGGAGCGCGGGCTCTCGGAGGACTACATAATACCGACGATGGAGGAATGGGAGGTCTATCCGAGGGTCGCCACTGCGGTGGGGCTCAAGGCGATTGAGATGGGGCTGGCCAGGTTAAAGTTGTCGAGGGATGAGATCCACGATCGCGCGTACCGGATGATAAAGCTCTCGAGGGAGACGCTGGACGTGCTCGTGAGGAATAACTTAATTAGCACTGTGCCCGCGAAGTGATCCGCCATGCCTAGCAATATTTCCGTGAGAACGGCCAAGGATGAGGATCTGAGCAGGCTTACGGACCTCGTGTCGAGGCTCAAGCGCCTGAACGGCGAGTTCGACCCGCTCATGGCCCCGGTGGACAACCTGGAGGAGGAAGCCCGCAAATACCTGCAGAGCACGATGAAGGACAGCAACTCCATAGTTCTGGTGCTCGAGGACGGAGGGAACGTCGAGGGCGTGCTGATCGCTAAGATAATCGACAGATACTTCTACTCACCGCGCAAGGTGGGACAGATAACTGACGTGTACCTGATGCCGGAATACAGGAGACGCGGAATGGGGTATCGGATCGTCGACGAGGCAGAGAAGCTTCTGAGGTCCAAGGGCGCCGAGATGATATCGGCGGAGTTCCCCATGAAGAACGTGATCGCCGAGGGCTTCTACAGGAAGTTGGGCTTCAGGGAGATCACCGGCGTCTTCGCGAAAGAGGTATAGCTGAGGGCGCTACTCTATTTTATTTTATATCAGACTTATTTTGTAATATATTTATTGCCTGATGTACCCTGTGAGCTATCTACTTACTTCAGGGTGAAGTTTCGGCACGCAAATGCCAGATGATGAGATAACTAGGTGTAAAGCATATTGTTATGAAGGCGTGTGAATACCAATGGCAAATAATGCGCCGCATATCCCCCGCGGCGTTTACTTCTTTATCTTGACTTCCTGTACTTCGGTGATCTTCTCGACTATCCCAGCGGCTATAGTCCTGCCCGAGTCCCTGAGGGCGAACCTTCCGAGCTGCGGTATGGCCTTGTACTCCTCGATGCTCATGGGCTTCAGCGGCCTTATCTTAACCACGGCAGCGTCGCCCGTCTTTAGGCTCTTGGGATTCTCCTCCGTCACCTGGCCCGTGCGCGGATCCAGCTTCTGCACCAGCTCTACAACCTGCGCCGGTATCTGCGCCGTGTGCGCGTGGAGGACCGGCGTGTAGCCGGGCGCGATCGCGGTCGGGTGGAACACGACGATTATGCGCGCCACGAACTCCTTCACGACGGTCGGCGGATTGCTGGTCGGTCCGATGACGTATCCGCGCTTCACATCCTCCTTGGAGACGCCCCTCAGGTTGAAGCCTATGTTGTCGCCCGGCTGCGCCTCCTGTATGGGCGTATGGTGCGTCTCTATCGACTTGACCTCGCCCACGGCGCCGGATGGCATGACGACTATCGAATCGCCGACCCTGAGGACGCCCGTCTCGACCCTGCCTACAGGAACGGTGCCCACGCCGGTTATCGTGTACACGTCCTGGACGGGTATCCTCAGCGGCTTATCGGTGGGCTTCGGGGGTTCCTCGAATTCGTCGAGCGCCTCGATCAGCGTCGGGCCCTTGTACCAGGGCATGTTGGGGGAAAGCTCCCCCAGGTTGTCGCCCTTCCAGCCAGAGACCGGGACGAACCTGATCTTGTCCACCTTATAACCCACTATCTTCAGCAGCTTCGAGACCTCGTTCTTGACGTCCTCGTAGCGCTTCTGGTCGTAGGGCGGGGTGGTGGCGTCCATCTTGTTTATCGCGACCACGATCTGGTTGACGCCGAGCGTCTTCAGCAGAAATGCGTGCTCCCTGGCCTGCCCCTCATCTGAGAGCGCCGACTCCGTCTCGCCCAGCCTCGCTGATATCACGAGCACCGCGGCATCGGCCTGGCTGGCGCCGGTGATCATGTTCTTCACGAAGTCCCTGTGGCCCGGCGCATCTATGAGGGTCCAGTAATACTTCTTTGTCTCGAAGTCCTGGAAAGCCAGGTCTATGGTGATTCCCCTCTCCCTCTCCTCCTTGAGTTTGTCCAGCACCCAGGCAAATTTGAACGTATCACCGACCCCCAGCTTCTCCGACATCTTGGCGTATTCCTCTATCGTCCTCTGATCCACCCTTCCGAGATTGTAGAGAAGGTGGCCCGTCAGTGTGGACTTTCCATGGTCCACATGGCCGACTATAACTATATTGAGGTGCGGTTTGGATGGTTTCTGTCTCTCGGACATAGCTCTCCGCCGCTTTTCGCACGCGGCTCTATATTTAAGGATTTATGCCGGAGCCCTATCTGGAGGCCGCCGCGACGCGCTCCATCTCTATCCTCGCCCTTATCGCGTAGCTGCCGGTGTCGCCGTTGGCCGCCGCGATTATCTCGTCCGCCAGGCATTCCTCTATGCTCTTTGGATGTGAGAACGCGGCCTCCCTGGCGCCCAGCGCTATGTTGCGGAGCGCTATGTCTATGCGCCTGAACGGCGATACGTCGACGCTCACGTGGTACGTCACGCCGCCGTAGGTTATCCTGGTCACGTCCTCGTTCGGGGATGCGTTCTCTATGGCCCTCACGAGTACTTCCACGGGATTCTTGCCCGTCCTCAGGTGCACTATATCGAGGGTTGTCCTCACGATGTTAATCGCCCTGTGCTTCTTGCCGCCCATCCTGCCGGTGTTCTTCCAGTACTTCCTGCCGAAGCGCATGAGCTGGTTGATCAGCCTCTCGACTATGTTCACCTCGGCCTTTCCGAAGCGCCTGTGCTCCTGTCTCCCGAACGAATGGGGTATGTACACCGGCTTCAGGCTTATGGCCTTCTTCAGCCCGGGATCGTTTATCGTCACCTCGTCGAAATCCCACCGATTGAAGAGAAGTATTTTAGGCTCCTCCCTGGATTTCCTAGACATTCTCCTACCTCCTGGGCTTCTCCTTCCTGCCGAGTAGCAGCATTTTCAGGGAGACGTCATTCACCATGGATACCTGATACTTGACGCCCGGGATGTCGCCCATTGAGCGCCCCTCGGATCCGCCTATGCCCTCTATTATGACCTCGTCGTGCTCATCTATGAAGTTCAGCCCGCCGTCGCCTGGGACGAACGCCGTCACGGTCTTCCCGTTCTTGACGAGCTGCACGCGAACGCATTTGCGTATAGCCGAGTTGGGCTGCCTGGATTCTATCCCGACTTTCTCAAGCACTATGCCGCGCGCCTGTGGAGCCCCCTCGGTGGGATCGAATTTCTCGTCAAGCCTGAGCATGCGCCTCTTGTAGTTGGTATCGGACCATCTGAACCTCTTCCTCCTTATGTTGAGTTTCCTCGCGGCGAATTCGCCCAGGGGCGACTTATTACCCATGACCACCCCGACCCGCCGGCCTGGATAAAAGCATTTCAGTCCAGTTCACGACCGCACGACGCCGAGCGGGATGACCCCGGGCCAAGCGATCCCCGTTTCAGCTGAGTATTATGACGAAGGAGAATTAGGACACCTGTATCCTGTCTATCCCGTGATACCGCTTCGCCAGCAACCTCGCCCTCTCGGCATTCCTGCCCTGCCGACCCACGACAAGCCCCTTCTCCCTTGGATCCGCCATCACTATCGCTATCTTGGAATCACCCCGGGCCACGATCTTCACGTCCATCACGCCGCGACCGCCCAGGGCGTTTTTTATCAGCTTCACGGGGTCGTCCGAATACAGCACTATCTCGACGTCCCGGTTTATCTTCTTCCTCAGATAGCCGAGCGCTTCCCTGGCGATTTTATCCCTGGGCATGTCGGAGCCCTCATCGACCACGAATATCAGCCTCTCGAACTTCTCATCTATCACGCAGTCCCTCGCCTGAATTCCGGTCATCGTGGAGAACAGGGACATCAACCTGAGCTCGTTCTCCGTCAGCACTATGTCATCCTTGGCCAATCGGGTCATCTCCTCCTCGCGGCGCGCGTTACGCTCAGGATGCCCGATTCCTCCAGATCCTTCACGGATTCCAGGAATTTATCGAGATCCGCGTCGCCCAGTGAGGTCACGGCAAGGGCCCTCACGGGATGGGGCCTGCCCACGGCCCTGCCCAGCTCGGCGGGCGTCACATCCCTGAGGTGGATGAGCGCGCCCCGGGTATTCTTCACTATGTCCTCGAGGTCGGCTCCCTCCTCCGGGCTCAGGTCGTTCGACGCTATCAGCAGCTTTATCGCCCCCGTGTGCTTCTTCACCTCGCGCAGGCCGTACTCCGCGCTGCCGGTCCTCCTCACGGTCTGCATGAAATCGGACAGACTCCTTATGTAGTCCTTCATTGCACATCTCCCTCCTCCGCCACATTCATATATAGATCGACCATCCCCGTGCCAACCGGTACTATTCCGCCCACTATTACGTTCTCCGTTACGCCCCTCAGCTCGTCGGCCTCGCCCTTGGCAGCGGCCTCCGCCAGCGTGGGCACCGTTATCTCGAACGCGGCCCTGGCCAGCACGCTCGCCTTGGAGCCGGCGACCCCGTGCCTGCCGACCTGCTGCACGATGCCCTTATGGGTCATGAGGTCGGCGACCAGCATTATATGCCTCACGTCCACCTCGAGCCCCTGTTCCTCCAGCGTGTTGAGCATCTCCTCGATCAGCGCCTGCCTGGCCGCCTCTATGCCCAGCACCATCGCTATTTCATTTATGCTGTTCGTCCTGGTCCTCGTGGGGTCGACCCCGGGCACCTGGAACACCTTCCTCATATCGGATCCGGAGGTGACTATCACCCATTCGCCGTCCCTCTCCTCGAGGCTTACGCGATGTATTCCCGCTATCCCCTTCACCCGCCCCCGGAGCACCTTATCCCGCAGGCTGTAAAGCGAAGCTATGTCGAAGCTCTCAAGCGACACTGACACCACGGCTGAATCCGGATCGTATTGTACCTTGCGCTTGCCGATGCTGAGGGCCTTGGCGACCTCCTCGACCGTGCATCCCCTTTCGTTGAGCAGGTCCTTGCTCAGCGTCACCACCACCGAGCCCGTGGAGTAGTCGATATCCACGCTCGATGCGAGATCGCCGACCTTGGTGAAGAGTATGTTGCGCGCCACCTCCAGCGCGCTCTCCCTGTCCTTCCTGTGCTCCTCGTCCAGGTATATCTCCATGACGGGCGTGCTGGGCTGCTTCCTGGCGTCAACCAGCTCTATGAGCCGGGGCAGCCCCAGCGTCACGTCCTTCTCCTTGACCCCTGCGAAGTGGAATGTCCTGAGCGTCATCTGCGTGCCCGGCTCGCCGATGGATTGCGCGGAGACTATCCCGGCGGCCTCACCGGGCTCTATCATCGCGGCCCTGAACATCTGTATGGTGCGGGCGCAGAGCGCTTCCGCGGACTTCGCGCTCATCTCCCTGGATGAGAGCACGGACGCGAGCCTCTCGCGCAGATGGCCGTTGAGCTCGCCCTCATATTTGCTCAATATCCCGAGCTTCTCCTCCTCGCTGGCCCTCGGATCGCCCGGATCGTCGCTCAGCAATATGACGTCCGCCAGGCGATCGATGTTGACGGCCTCGCCGTGATCGCTCTTCGCCGGGTCCGTGCCGTCCTCACCGTACAGGAACTCGATTATGTTCCCCTCGGGATCCCTGACAGTGTAGTCGTATTCGACCCTCAGGTGTTCCATGGCGTTCACGAGCCTGCGCTGCATGTAGCCGCTCTGCTGGGTCCTGACGGCCGTGTCGACCAGGCCTTCCCTGCCGGCCATTGAGTGGTAGAAGAACTCTATCGGCGTAAGGCCGTCCCTGAAGTTGGATTTGACGAACCCGTAGGCATCGGGGCTGGGATCCCCCTCCTTGAAGTGCGGAAGCGGCCTGTGCCTGTAACCCCGCTTTATCCTCTTACCCCTGACCGCCTGCTGGCCCAGGAGCGCCATCATCTGGCCGAGGTTGAGGGAGCTACCGCGCGCACCGGTCCTGCTCATGATCACCCCCGGATTGTTGTTCGGGAGCACGCGCTCCAGCAGTTCACCGGCCCTGTCCCTGGCCTCCCCCAGCACGTCCATCACCTTCTGCTCGAGGACATCCTCGAGCCTGAGTCCCCTGACCGGGGCCATGCGCCCGTTGACGTAGTCATCCACGTACTGCTCGATCTTCCTGTACGCGTCGTCCACGGCCTCCTTTATCTGCGCCTTCACGTCGGCCGGTATCTCGAGGTCATCATATCCGTAGCTGAAGCCCCAGTCGGTTATGAACTCCTTCAGGACCTTCAGCGTCGAATTGAGGAATTTTCTGGCGGTCTCGTTGCCGTAATCCTTGACCACCCTGTGAAGAAGGCTATCGGGTTCCTCGGCGCCTATCGATGCCTTGTCGATTATACCGGATATCAGCTGTCCGTCCCTCACGACCACGTCGCGCCTCTTCCTCATGCTCTTCGACCATCTGGACGTCAGCACGTAGCTGAAGCCGCGCGGCAGGAAGAGGGAGAAGAGCTGCTTGCCCCTGTACATGGGCACGGGCTCCTTGACGGCGGGCTCCGGGAGCGGCCCGGAATATCCGCCCTCGTACGCCAGATAGGCGAACGTCTGCGCACTCAGGAGCGTATCGTCCTTCGTGAGCAGATAGCCGGCGGCCAGATAGTCCCTTATGGCGCCGATTATCGGACCGCCGTACCTGGGCGATATTATCTGTCCCTGCACGCTCATGAGCTCGTACGCCTCCGAGCGGGCCTCCTCGCCCTGGGGAACGTGCATGTTCATCTCGTCGCCGTCGAAGTCCGCGTTGTACGGTGGACAGACCGCTGGGTGCAGGCGGAACGTGCGGTACGGCAGCACCCTGACGTAGTGCGCCATTATGGACATGCGGTGCAGCGACGGCTGCCTGTTGAAAAGCACCACATCGCCGTTCATGAGATGCCGCTCCACGAGGTAGCCGGGCTCCAGGGAATTCGCATACGCCTCCCTGTCGGGGACGAACTCCAGCCTTATCTTCACGCCGTCCGGCCTTATTATATAATTGGCGCCCGGATATTTGCCGGGCCCGTTCTTGACGAGCTCCTTGAGGAACTCCAGGTTCCACGGCGTCACGCGTTCGGGGACCGTCAGCTTCTTGGCCACCTCGATCGGCACGCCCACCTCCGATATGTCCATGCTTGGATCCGGCGAGATAACGGTCCTGGCGGAGAAGTCGACGCGCTTGCCGGACAGGCTGCCCCTGAACCGGCCCTCCTTCCCCTTGAGCCTCTGCGCCAGCGTCTTCAGGGGACGGCCGGATCTGTGATGGGCCGGGGGTATGCTCGACGACTCGTTGTCGAAGTAAGTCGTCACGTGGTACTGGAGCAGATCCATCAGGTCCTGCATTATGAGCGGAGGGGACCCCGACTCCTTTGCCTCCTTGACGCGCGCATTTGTCCTTACGATATCCACCAACTTATGCGTCAGATCGTCCTCGGACCGGACGCCGCTCTCCAGCGTTATGGAAGGCCTGACCGCGACCGGTGGCACCGGAAGCACCTGCAGGACCAGCCATTCGGGCTTGGCGGAGTTCGGATCGTATCCCAGGATGCGGTAATCATCCTCGGTGATCTTCTCCAAGCGCTCCCTTATCACGGCGGGCGTCAGCCTGACCGCGCTGCCGTCCTCCATTATCTCGTGGAATATGTGCGGCCGCGTGAACTCTATCTCCAGCTTCTTCGCCCCGCAATGCGGGCATATCTTGGCCTTCCTGGCCTTGGCGTAGATCTCCTTGGATATCTTCTCGGCCAGATCCGGCTTATATGGCGCGTTCTCCTCCAGCTCCTTCCTGTAGGCCTCTATCTCTGCCTCGGGTATCAGTATGCGGCCGCAGGATCTGCACGTGGCCGTGAGCAGCAACTTTATGGCGTCCGCGAACGACGCGTGTATCACGGGCTCCGCGAGCTCTATGTGGCCGAAATGGCCCGGGCACTCGGGGGCCGGATTTCCGCACGTGCCGCAGACCTGGCCCGGCTCCAGGACCCCCAGCCTGTTGTCCATCAGGCCTCCCGGTATCGGAAGCCCGTCTTCGTCGTACGTCTCGGGAATTGTTATCTCGACAACGGAGTACTTCCTGACCTCCGTGGGCGGGAATACCCCGAACTTTATCGCCCTGACCACCTTGGGGGCCTCGAAGACGTTTGAGGACATCACGCCTTACCTCCCAGCTGAATCCTGGGCGATATCCCGAGGCTCATGATCTCCTGCAGTAGCAGCTTGAACGCGTACGCGACCGTGACCTTGGATATCCTGGCGTTATCGCCGCACACCCTGCACACCATCTTCTGCTGCCTCCTGTCGTAGTAGGCTATGTAGCCGCAGCGCTCGCACACGTATATCTCGGTCTTATCGGATTCCTCCAGCAGGCGATCCCTGAGGAGCATGGACGCCCCGTAGGCTATGAGGCAGTCCCTCTCCATCTCGCCGAACCTCAGCCCGCCGCCGCGGGCGCGGCCCTCGGTCGGCTGCTTCGTGAGCATCTGCACCTGGCCCCGCGCACGCGCGTGTATCTTATCGGCCACCATGTGGTGCAGCTTCTGATAGTAGACCACGCCGATGAATATCTCAGCATCGAACCTCCTGCCGGTCCTGCCGTCGTACATGACCTCCTTGCCCGTGGGCTTGAACCCGTGCTCCACCAGGACCCTCCTCAGGTCGTCCACGGGCTCGTTCGAGAAGGCACTGGCGTCCGCCGGCCGCCCCCGAAGCGCCGCGGCCTTGCCGGCTATCGATTCCAGGAAATGCCCGACGGTCATCCTGGATGGGAACGCATGGGGATTCACTATTATATCGGGGACGACGCCGTCCTCCGTGTACGGCATGTCCTCGGGGTCCACTATTATGCCGACCACGCCCTTCTGGCCGTGCCTGGACGCGAATTTATCGCCCAGCTCGGGTATCCTCTGATCCCTGACCCTGGACCTGAACATGCGATAACCCTCAACGCTCTGCGTCAAAATCACGGAGTCCACGACCCCCTTCTCGCTCGGCCTCAGGGCTATTGAGGAATCCCTCCTGTAGAGGCCCCTGGCCTCCGCCTCGCGATATTCCTCTATGAACCTGGGAGGGCTCGTCTTCCCCACCAGCACGTCGCCGCCCGACACCTCGGCCTCCGCCATTACGGCTCCATCGGGCTCGAGCAACCTGTAGTATTTCTCGCCCCTGTACCCCCTCACGTTATCCTCCGGCTTCGGCGCCTCGAACTTGTCCCGGCTTCCGCCGGGGTACTGTTGCGCGACCGCCTCATACGTCCTGTAGAAGAACGAACGGCCGAGTCCCCTCTCGATCGATGCCCTGTTCATGACTATTGCGTCCTCAATGTTATATCCCTCGAATGACAGGACAGCGACCACCGCGTTCTGCCCTATCGGATGCCTGTCGAGCCCTATTATGTCCATTATCTTAGTCCTCACGAGCGGCTTCTGCGGGTACACCAGGACGTGTTGTCTGGAGTAAAGCGTGAGGAAGTAATTCATATGCGGGAACCCGAGGGCCTGTTTGCCCATCGCGGTCTCGTACGTGTTCCTCGGGGACTGGTTGTGCTCCGGATACGGCACAAGCGATGCGACCACGCCGAGCATTGCCGGCGGATATGGCTCCAAATGCGTGTGCTCGGCCGTCAGATCCTCCGGCTTGAGCGCGATGTATGCGTTCTCCTCCTCGTTTGCGTCGAGCAGCTCCAGCACGCCCATCCTGAGCAGCTCGCGCCAGCTCAAATCGCCGCGCTTCAGTTTCTCCACGTGCTCGCGCGTCAGCTTCGGTTTCCCGTTCTCCACAACCACCAGGGGCCTCAGGACCCTGCCCGCATGGGTGTGGATGAATATGCGCAGCGTGGCCCTGGGATCCAGCGGCCTGTAATAGTACACGCTCACGTCGGAGTTGAGCTCCCCCCTCCGCCTGGCCCTCCTGACCATGTTAACCAGCTTCTCGGGCTCCCTCACGTGCCCGACGACGCGGCCGTTCACGATCACCTTGGCCATCGGGTTCTCCCCCTCGATCTCGGCCGAGCCGACCGGCACCACGCCCGAGCTGTAAAGGAAGTCCAGCACCTCCTGCTCGGGGACATTGATCGATATAACCGAGTACAGCGCCAGGTTCTTGACGAGCCCGCAGTTCGATCCCTCGGGCGTCTCCACCGGGCACATCCTTCCGAACTGCGTCGGGTGAAGTTCCCTGGCGTCGAAGTTGGGCTGGCTCCTGCTGAGCGGAGACTGCACGCGCCTCAGGTGGCTGAGCGTCGAGACGTAGTTGGTCCTGTCGAGGAGCTGTGTGACCCCCACGCTCCCCTTCCCCCAGTTGCCGGTCGCGAGCGCGCTCGTGAGCTTGTCCGTCACTATCCCCAGCTTTATCACCGCGCCGACGGCGCCGATCCCCCTGCGCTGGCCTATCCTGGAGAGCTGATATCTCATGTCCTTTATCAGGTTCCTGAACGCGGTCCTGAACAGATCAGCTAGGAGCTCGCCGGCCAGCTTCACTATCTTGTTTCCGTAGTGATCGCGATCATCCTCCTCTATCCATCCCATCCTCAGCTCGAGGAGCTTATTGGCGGCCTCCGTCAGGTAGAGCGCCTTATCATACCTGCCCTCCTTCCTGCCCAGGTGCGGCAGCAGATGGACGTCGAGCAGCGTCTCGGCCCTCTTAACCCTCATGCTCTCGCTCATTCCATGGGCTACCCTGTTGCCGATGTAAACCAACGCGTCCTTCTGCGTCCTCACATCGAGCGCCTTCTCGAACGATATCTCGAGCATGTCCTGGAGCTCCGGCCTCCCGGAGACCATGCCCGCTATCTCGTGGTCATTCTCGACCCCCAGCGCCTTGACCAGTATCACGAAGGGTATCTCAACCGGCGAAAGCGGTATCTTGGCGTATATGGCGCCGTCGTTCTTCAGGGCGAGCTCTACCCTTGAGCGAAATCCGACTATCGAGGAGTGTATTATGGCCCTGTAGGACTCGGTTGTCCCGCTCTTCTCCTTGGCCACGAATATCATGTTGGGCGACAGATCCTCGAGCCCGACTATCACCCTCTCGGTGCCGTTTACTATGAAATATCCGCCGGGATCCTCCGCGTCCTCGCCGAGCGCGACCAGCTCCTCCCGCGAGAGGCCGTTGAGCGCGCAGACCTTGGAGCGCACCATCACCGGGAGGTAACCGATGACGAACGACTGCTTCGTGTAACCCCCCGGCGCCTTCGGATCATCCACCATGAATTCCAGATAAACTGGCGCGGCATATGTTAAATTTCTGAGCCTGGCCTCCATGGGTGTTATGTAACTTATTGACCCATCTATCTCGGTCACCTGCGGCCTGCCCACCTCCACTTTGCCGAACTTCACGTGGTAGGTGCCGGTCGGCGTCTCCACGTCGAACCCGCTTATCTCGTCTATTATCGCCTGCAGGCCGCGCTCTATGAAGTCATCGTACGAATTCAGGTGCTGTCTGGCGATCCCCTCCTCCCTCAGGATATTCTCCACTATGGGCCAACCATCAAAACCCTCGGCTACGGCTGAGGAGCCCCGCAAGCTCATCCCTCCACCACATATCTGTAATAAATGGACACGCCAGCTGTCTGGCTCTTCCTGGTTATCCTGATCACGTCGCCGGGCTGCGCCCCTATCTCCTTCGCCGCCGGATCCGACGATAGTATGTAAGGAAGCTGCTCGGGCCTGATGCCGTAACTCTCGAGTATACGGTTCCTCTCATCCTCCCCCACCAGCTCGTGTTTCGGTACAAGTACGTGCTCGGATGGCTTTATCTGTATCTTGGACTTCTGCTCGGTCACCCTAAATCACCTCAAAGCATGAATATGTATAACACATAACTAGCAAGTGGGGCTCTCCGGCATGGGCCTTTATATCCTTTATGATGAATCACCCGCCGAGGTTACGCATGAACGGCGCGGAAAGCCGACAGACCGGGAGCGGGAAGATGCCGGGATTACCGCGCGCGTCCGCGATCACGAATTGCCCGCGACCGCTCGGCCGGGATGCGCCCATGTGTATCGTTCCTCAGATTCCTCATCGTCCTCTACAATGTCTCCGAGCTCCGAAGCCAGATGTGAGAGCTGATCCGCCAGGAGCGCCTGAAGGCGCTCATCCGTATCGTGCTCGCTCCTGAGCACGTTCATTATCATTGAGCACCTGTTTATCGCGCGTTCAAGTTCATCGTGTCTGTTCAGGCCGCCGTTCAGATACACGTTGAGGAGGCTCATCCGCCAGTTGAGCATGAGGTACTCTAGTAGCCTTCTATCACCCGCGGCGATGTCCTCGGGAATCATTTTACCCCCGATTTACATCCCCCCACGCCGAACTCGCACAGCTCCCATGGAAACACTACCCATTCTCTGACCACCCCCAAGTGATAGTCCGGTATAAACCTACTCCAAGGTTTGACGAACAGCGCCGAGGTGCCGATGGACCTGGGCGAGTAATGCGACCTCAGGAAATCGACGGCGAACGACATCGTCGTGCCCTCGTCGATCAGATCGTCGACGATCAGCACGTCCCTGCCGTTGGCATCCTCGGTCATCGTCGACAGGACCCTCGGCTCGACCCTCTCGCCCATGCCGACGTACGATTTTATGTTGAGGAAATCTACACCAGCCCGCAACCTGTCGGCGACTACCAGCGCCAGCGGACCTCCTCCCCTTAGTATGCCCACCACCAGCTCGTACTTTCTGTTATTTCCAGCCATGATGGAATCCGCCAGGGATTCCGCAAGCCCGCCGAACTCCTCCCATGTCACTATGCGTCGATCGACCAAACGGATCCGGATTGCCGGGGGCATATTTAACCTATGGGGGTAAGCGGATGGAAGTCAGCCGCTGTAAGATGATAAAGTGAACGGCAAACCTCGCCCCTTCTAGGGGCTGGGTAAAGTTAAAAATCAGGAAGACTATTTCTCTTTAAGATGCTCTCCTCCGGTCAACTCTTAGGACATGAGGAGCGGGAGCCGATTTCTCCCGCAATACCGGAGGGGGGCATCTACGAAGTTAAGTACACGAACAGGAGGACAAATGTAGTCCGTCTCTTACTGAACGGTTTCCAGGAAAGAAAAGTCAGAAGGTTAGCTAACACCTCAACAAAACTCTTCAACGAAGTTAACTATGAGAGGAGGCAACGGTTCTTTCACGGAGAGAAAGTGGACTTCAAGGGGACGTGGGACAAATACTACGAGAAGTACAGGGAAGAACTGGGAGTTAACGCTCAGGCAGTTATACAGAAGAACAACGAAGCCTGGAACTCATTCTTCCCCCTCCTCAAGCTGAAGAAAGAAGGAAAATTGCCACCCCACATGAAACACGTTAGCCCACCGAAGTACTGGAAGGACAGAGGGACTAAGAAGAGGAAGCTCCTTCTGGTTGTCAGGCAGGACAGATATGTTGTAGACGAGCAGAACCACAAACTCATCCTCAGGGACTTCGACCTCGAAATCGATTTTGCGGGCAGGTTGAGGTGGTACGGTAAACAGGGTAGGCTGGAGATATACTATGATGAGACGAGGAACGCATGGCACGCCTCCATCCCCGTGGAGGTAGGTGTTGAGGAAACTAAAACGGGAAAGGAGAGCAAGTATATTGTTCACGGTGAAAGGAAAACCATCCAAGTTGAATCGCCCAGGGGAAACAAAGTGGCTTCAATTGACTTAGGCATCAACGTTTTGGCTAGTGTAGTATTGAACGACGGCACCTGGTTGCTCTACAAGGGTGTCAGGACCAAGGAGGACTACTTCTACTTCGAGAAGAGGATAGCACAGGTGCAATCCCTGGCGGATAAGACGAGGAACCCGGGTGAATATGAAGCACACGAGGAGTTGTTGGAAGAGAAGAGGAGGCTTTTTAAGAAATTAACCAGGAGGCTTCTTCACTTGTACAGGAACTTCGCGTCCCACCTGGTGAAGGAGTTACACGAACAAGGTGCTTCAACGATCTATCTGGGCTACCCCTTCAACATCGCTCAGGACAAGGGCAACAAGTTCACATCGAATATGTGGTCTTACCGTAAGTTGATGGGCATCATAGAACTGAAGGCTCAAGAGTACGGCATGAAGGTGTTTGAGGTCGTCGAATACAACACTTCAAAGTACTGTGCCTATCACGGTGTAGAAGTCGAGAGGAGACCGAGGGGAGTGGTCAGTTGTCCTGCGGGACACAGACTGCATTCGGATCTAAACGGTGCGTTGAACATCCTCAAGAAAGCAGCGAACGTAATGGTTTCAACAGTAAAGAGACCGCTCTCTTTCGTCGTAGACCATAACAGAGTAGCACCCGTAAAGGGGTGTAACCCTTGAGACCTCAGGGAACCCTCGCCCTAGGGCGGGAAGGAGGTCAGTGTGGATAACTTGCTTGCAGTAGTTTTCTTACAGTGCGCTTTTACAGTTGAATTTGATAATAATTGATATCCCGGCCACGGCGATGAAGATGGCGGGGCTTCCCCCGTGGAACGCGGGGAGACGCCAGGGGATGGCCAGCCTCTGCCGTCAGCATGACGGGGTACTTCTCACGTATTTCTCACTATGAAATTAAGCGCGCGCATGAACCGGGAAACCCGCCCACGAGGACTGTATAGTTCACGCGCGGCAACGTACGTTCCAGCAACCTTTATAATTGCCTCTGGCAATTCGAGGCGGGCCCGTAGCTCAGCCAGGATAGAGCGGCGGCCTCCTAAGCCGTAGGCCAGGGGTTCGAATCCCCCCGGGCCCGCCACCCCGAAATTCACGCGTGGCGCTTTACATACTCATGTAAAAAACAGATGAAATTCTGGTCGCAAACCGCGCCCTGAAGGGTGTCTCCGACACCGATCGGCGGACACACCCGCGCTCACACGTGGATCGGAGACACCTCTATATACCCCGCCCGGTGTAACCCATAGTGTGGCGGGGGATCGGGACTGGAGGGCCGCGGTGGATATCGGCTCGCTCTCCGCGGAGGCCCGGCGCGCGCTGCTGGACGCGGTGAGGGCGAAGCTTGGAGGGGTCGGCGCCGCCCGGGCCGTGGGGCTCTCACGCGCCGCGCTGTACCGCTACCTGTCCGGGGAGCGCGCCGTGCCGGACGACGCGGTCCGGAGGGCCCTGGGGCAGCTGGAGGAGGCCGAGTTCCTCTCGGCCGTCGGGTCAGCCGCGGCCCTGGGATCCCTCGGGCTGCTCAGGAGGGACGGCTCCGTGGACTACGGGCTGCTCTCGCGCGTCCTGGCCGTCGCCTCGCGCGACGAGTTCGCCAAGCGCCTGATCCTGGAGTTCTCGGTCCACAACTTCAGGGAGGAGCTCCGCAAGATGCTGGGTATCTCCGCCGCGGGCGTGAAGCTCCACTGGGACGAGGGGTTCGAGGCGTTCCTGAGGGAGGGGAAGAGGAGGAAGAAGGTGAGAACGGACAGGATGCTCAGCTACTACAGGAACCTGTTTGCACGCCACCTGGAGGGCAGGGAGCTCACGACGGAGCTGGTGGAGGAGGTCGCGGCCAGCCGGAACGGGTGGCTGCGGAACGTGCTCCGCCACCACGCCCAGTACCTGTACAGGAGGAGGTTGATCAGCCCGGAGCTGTTCGGGTGGATAACGGAGGCCGTGCCCGCACGCACCTACCACCTGGACGTGCGGACCTATAATATAGATGAGGGGGACGCACGCAGAACGCTCGATTTCCTCCGCACTAACCACCAGAAGTACTACCTCCTCTACCGCCTGATGCTGGAGGGCGGGCTCAGGCTGGAGCACGCACTGAGGCTCGCCCGCGAATTCGCGCCGGACGAGAAGGTCGAGGTCCCCGGGCTGGATCTCCCGGTGAAGAGGCTGGTCGAGCGGGAGGGCTTCGCGAGGTACTACTGTGGGTTCAGGGGGTCCACGAAGCCCTGCGAGTGGGCGTACATGAGCGCGGAGACGCTGGCGGCGCTCAGGGCGCTGGCGCCGTTCCGGATGGACGCGAGGGTCATCTCACGCTACACAGGGAGGCACGGCCTGCTGCTCCCGAAGATGATGCGGAAGCTGTCTTGGAGGATGATGGTCGAGTCCACCTCGCGCGAGGTCGCGCGCTTCCTGCAGTCGCGCTTGGGGGAGCTCTCAGTCTCGGAGTCGCGCTACGAGGACCTCCTGTCGGAGGCGGACAAGGCCTACCCGAGGTACCTGGAGGCGCTGAGGGAGCGGTTCGGACCGGCGCTGGAATAGCGCTCGGGGGAGGTCGCCTAAAGTTCCGGGATAGTGCTGAGGATAAGCTCCGCCCTGCGGCGGCCCGAGCTTTGAGGGCGCTATCGTGCAGGCGCCCTCGGGGAATAACTCGGGTCTTCGAGGGCGGCCAAAGCGTACGTCTTCTTGTTGTGATACATGAAATAAATAAAATTTAGTATGTGAACGCGCGTCGGTCGGCTCTCAATACGTGTAGGTTATGGTCACGGTCTCGGTGGCGCCGTTAACAAGGTTGTTGTTGCCCACATCCACCTGAACAGTGCCCGGCAGCACCGGGTAGGAGACGGTCCCGCCGTATCCCACTGATATTTGGCCGGAATCATAGGTGATGCCGTTCGATGATATACCATAAATCTCGACCCATGTATTCGAGGTGGTCGATGAGGGCACCGTAACCGTCACGTAGCCCGCATATGATGTGGAGAACGACCAGTAAGTGTAGCCGCCGGCTCCTTGGCTCACCGTCTGCGCGTTCACCCATGTGATGGTCTGTTGCAGATTCGCGATTGACTGGAGGGAGCTGTAGCTGGACTGAAGGGAGGAGTACTGCGCTCCAAGGGAGTTACAGCTGGACTGAAGGGAGGAGTACTGGGACTGGAGACTAGCGTAGCTGGACTGAAGGTCCTGGTACTGGGAATGCAGGGAGTTGTAGCTGGACTGAAGGGAGGAGTACTGGGACTGGAGACTAGCGTAGCTGGACTGGAGATTCGTGTAGCTGGCGTTGAGGGCCTGGTACTGCCCCTAGAGGGAGTTGTAGCTGAGCATCAG
>Ga0209012_1001890_pt1 | contig 19944 bp, 27 predicted proteins | sample RS3BMetagenome_FD_184735 | JGI IMG/M metagenome (GOLD analysis project Ga0209012, IMG submission 184735) | Ferric oxide microbial mat and aquatic microbial communities from Rainbow Spring, Yellowstone National Park, USA - RS3B (SPAdes) (version 3) ...
CCGACCCGCCCGAGCCCCACGGCCCCTACTGGCAGTGGACCCGCAAGGTGGCCGCACGGACCGTGTGCCGCTGGCTGGCCGACGACCAAGCCGCCGACTACAAGACCTGGATCGCCAACGACCGGCGTCTACACGAACTCGTCGCCCGCCTAGAAGCCATCGGTGTCGCCGCCGCCGATCCCCGCTCACGACATCGGCCCGACAACCCCAAACCGAACACGCCACCCTAAAAACGGTGTGGACACCGGACCCTTACCCTGAGGGTGGGCCCCCAATCACGCCGCGAAAGACCAGGTCAACCCCAAACGTGAAGACCTCACCAAGTACAGGCGTTTTCCGCGCCTCTTTGCATACGCACAGGCCGCTGACCAGCATGTTTGGTCGGCGGCTTCTGTGTTTCTGGGGACAGTTTGTGGGGACCTACTCAGCCCTTGCGTAGGGCAATAAGGCGACGCGCCAGGGCACGGGCGGGGCGACACGCTGCGGGTTCGCGCACCGAGGTGGTCGCCGTGCGAGCGCTGCATAGGGCATGCCCTATGCAGCGCCATGCAGCTGCCCTACTCAACGGCGCTCGGAGCCGCCCGCACCTCGGGGACGCTGATCGTGCACCCTGACCGACGCCCGGGCGTCCGTCGCCGCTGATGCATGGTCGCTGTTGGCGCCGCCAGCCGTGGTTGCCGCATGCAGGCCGACCTCGGCGTGGCTGACTCGGCACCGCCCGCCGATCTTCTGAGTCGCCTGCATCCACCACTGGTGACCCGTACAAGGGAGGGGAGATCATCGGGAAACGTCTCCGGGCGGGCGTGGGCTACGGGACGACGACTTCCCCCGGTGAAGATTCTCGCCATGGTCGGCGGCCGCCGACGGGACAGGCGGCGACGATGGCGATGCCCGGCCGAGAACTCCGTCCGCCCAGTTCAGGCGACCTGAAGGGTCCAAGTACTCGATGCGGTGGACTGTTGGCGCTTTGGCGCGATCCAGATCCTTCGAGACGGCCAATGGCACGAGCGCTTTGCAGATCGCTTCCGCGTAGGACGCGATGGAGGCTGGCGAACCCGTCGTTGGACCCGCGGATCGTCATCGACCTCCAACGGGTTGAACGCGCTGCTGGGGACTGGTTGGTGACCCTCGGGCAGCCCGGTCGTACTCGTGGATGATGCCGCCGAGTATGTCGCGGCGGCAGATCTCACCGGTGCGTGGTTGGTCGTGGAGAGGCAGTGGGGTCGCGAGCTGACGGCCCTGGTGCGGGCGGGTCTCGTTGTAGTGGCGCACGTAGTCGCCGAGCACCGCTTTGAGGTGACGTCTCGAGTAGATGAGCAGGTGGTCGAGGCAGTCTTCGCGGACGGTGCGGACGAAGCGTTCGGCGAACGCGTTCGCTTGCGGTGATCGGACCGGCGTGCGAATTGCCTCGATCCCGCTGGCCCTGAACACCTCGTCGAACGACGCGGTGAACTTCGTGTCCCGGTCGCGAACGAGGAAGCGGAACCTTCGTCCGGTGTCTTCGAGATCTGAAGTGAAGTTGCGCGCCACCTGGACGGCCCAGGCCATGGCCGGGTTGGCCGTCACCCCGAGCAGGTGAACGACGCGGCTGTCGACTTCGATGACGAAGCCGACGTAGTAGCGCCGCATCGTCACCGAGTCGACACCGAAGAAGTCGGTCGCCAAGATCCCCTTGGCCTGAGCGGAGAGAAACTGTGCCCAGGTAGGCCCTTCGCGGCGTGGTGGTGGGGGTAGTCCGTGTCGGCCGAGCACGGTGGCGACGCTTCCCTTGGAGACGGTGATGCCGAGCTTTGGTAGCTCCCCGACGATGCGCAGGTAGCCCCACCGGGGGTTCTCCCGAGCGAAGCGCACGATGAGCTCGACGGTCTCTCGTCCGAGTGGTGGTCGCCCGGGTCGCCGGTGCGGGTAGGTCCAGCGTCGGCGGACGAGGCGGCGATGCCAGTCGAGGATCGTCTTCGGCGTGACCACGAATGCCGTCCACCGCTCCCGTGGGATGAGGCCGGCAAGCAGGGCGATCAGCGCCCGGTCCGACCAGGTGAAGCGGGCTTGGCCGACTTGGCGACGAAGGACCGCCACCTGGTGGCGTAAGACCAGGATCTCGGCGTCCTTCGCGAACGTGTCTCTCCTCGCCAACTTAAGCGCTCCAAAGGCTCGATGAACGAGTCGATACAGGAACGACAGCACCACGGAGCAGCAGCCTCGCCGACTCCATCCTGGCAGGTCAAGACAGTGGCTGGGCGTTTCTGGACCCTTCACGCCCGCCACGAGGGACTCAACCGCCGGGTCCGCCTGATCGTCAACCGGGCCTACGGCTTCCACTCCGCCAACGCCGCGCTCGGCCTCATCATGCTCACCCTCGGCCCCGTCGAACACGTCCTGCCACACGAACGGCGTCGGGGCTCAGATCCCTGAATCGACCCACATCTATGCCGGGAGGCCCAACTCTTGGACCCTTCACGCCCGGGGCGGGACTGCAGAGGAGACTGACAGCGGATGTACCCTGAGAGCCCCGCTCGCCCGAGACTGGGAAGTTGTTGTTACGCCCGCCCTCATGCACTGCGCTTGGTGGCCGGGGCGTCGGTGGCGGTGAGAGGAATGCGCTTGCCGCCGACGACAGCATTGATCTCGAGGTGGCCGCCGAGGGCTTCGACGTAAGCTGCGAGCGTCGAGAGCAGCATGTCGCCTTCGCGCTCGATCCGAGAGATCGTCGACTGGGGCCGCTGCATCGTGCGGGAGAGCTCCACCTGGGTGAGCTGACGGACGCGGCGCAACTCGGCCAGGGCGTCGCGTACCTGCTCGGCGACAACCTTGGCCCGCTCGCGCTCGACCCGCTCCCGGCGGGAAGCGTCCGCCATCACTTCGGCTTCTAGCTCTTCGAAGCGCTTCATCGCTTGCTCCTCTTCATGGTCTCGACGTGCTGGGCGTACAGGCGCTCCGCTTCGGGAATGGCCCGACGGTACCAGGACTGCCACTGCCCGGCCTTGTTGCCGCCGACGAGCAGGACCGCCCGGCGTGCCGGGTCGAAAACGAATAGCACTCGCAAATGTGCCCGACCGATTGAAGCCCGGAGCTCTTTCAAGTTGGCGAGCCTGCTGGCCTGGATGGTGTCGACCGTGGGCCTCCCGAGCGCTGGCCCGTGGTCCCGTAGCATGGCGATCCGGGCCGTGAGCGCTTCCTGGTGCTCGTCTGTGAGAGTCCGCCACCACAGCTCGAACTCATCGGTGACCAGGACCTCCCACGGCACAGCCCGAGTATACCGCTGAAAGGTTATACCGTCAACAGGTTAGGCCGAGAGCAGCCGGGCGCGGTATCGCGACGGCGTGCCGGCTACGTTTCTCGGGGCCCACCCATCGCGAGCGCGACGGGCGGGTCGGCGAGCCCGGCGAGGTGGCGGCGGGAGTAGGGAAAGGCGACGCCGTAGCAGGCGACGGCACCCAGGCAGGCGCCGATCCCGAGCAGCTCTCCGCCGCCGAGCCCGTGCCACACGCCGACAACGACGAGCACACCGGCAAAGCCGATAGCGAGCCCGCCGATGACCCTTGGGTTGGGTCGTTGCTGGCGAAAGATGGTGAGTGCCGCGAGCAGCGTGGCGAGAGGGGTGAGGGCGTTGATGAACCCGGCGAGCACTGCAGAGATGTGGGTCTCCCCGTAGGAGAACAGGGTGAACGGGGCGCTGTGGGCACGCCGGCTGTCGCTACGGTGGAGGCGTCGATGCGGTCGGCGTGGCCTCCACGGTCTGGCGAACACCGCGAGCTTCGGCTTCATGATGACCCGGTTCGGCCAGTGGATGGTGCACAGGCCTGTGGGTGCCGGAAATGCCATCCACGCCCGTGAGCTGCCGTTCTGCCTAGGCGTTGGATCTCCGCAGCGAGCGCGATAACCTAGACAAGGTATGTTGTCGAGATGCGGATCGGCCAGCCGGCCTGGAAGCACGGGGTCAGCGAAGAGGACATCCGTCATGCCGTCCGCAACGCCATGCGGCGGATCGACCTCGATGAAGATCTCACCATGCTGGTTGGACCCGGAGCTGACGGGAGGTTGCTGGAGATCGGGGTCTTGGACCTCGAGAGCGACGACCCGGTCGTCATCCACGCCATGGAGCTGAGGCACAAATTCTACCTGTTCCTCCGATGACAAGGCGATGGCCATGAAGCGCACCGACGAAGAGATCGAACAAGCTGCCGAGCGATACCGCCTGCTGACCGAGACTCTGGACCCCGAAGTCACCCAGGCGGACGACCTGAGCGACCTCCGGGCAGTGGCGACGGCGGCCGAGGCAACTCGCGAAGACGAGGCCCGTCTGCGGGAGGCTGTCGAGACGGCGCGGGCGCACGGGAGGTCCTGGAACCACATCGCCACCGCTCTCGGGGTCTCCCGCCAGGCGGCTCGCCAGCGCTTTAGCCGGGCGGAGACCACCGAGGCGCGGTAGTGCGACCGCGAAGCGACCGGAGGCGACTCGGACAGGTCGAGTTTCTCGGGGCATGGCTCGCCGGCGCCGCGTAGTTGAGTAGGGCAACCGCCCGGGCGGCTGCATAGGGCAGACGTCCTGACCGGCAGTTTTGTCGGATCTGTAGCCCGATGGTCGTGCGATGGTCGTGAACCCCCGCCACCACGACCGCTGGTCAGGCGCGCGCCTCGTGCTCCGGGCACAGGCGCCTGACCAGCGGTTTCGCGTTCGGGCCGAGGTCGGAGATCGTGGTTTGCCGGGGCTTTTTCTCGGGGCCTTATCAACCGCGCTTAGGGCAGACGTGTGCAGGGTGTGCGCGACGAGATGTGCCTCGTGAGCTGCGGCTTCGAGCCGGCCAGCACGTCGATGTCGTCGCCCGAAGCACTCCTGCGTGTGCACGCATAGGGCATGCGTACGCACTGCACTGATCAACGAGATCTCGACGGGACCGGGCCGCGAAGTGTCTTCGGGGTGCTGTGGTGGCCTCGCGTTGCGCGATCTGGGCGCAGGTTCAGCTGTGTACTCCTGGTGCCGCTCGCGGCTCGGGACGTTGGATTGCAGAACCGTCGAGTGGCATGCTGCTGGTGCCTCGTGGATAGGAGTGACGGCCTGTAGGTGCCGAGAACCCCGTCCGCCCAGCTCAGACGACCATCCGGTACTCGTGGATGAGGCCACCCAGACGATCGGCTCTTCGTAGCCTGGCGGGGTCGACATCGCCAACTGCAGGATGAGCCCGGTGGTGCCTTTCGCGATAGCCGGTCGACCTGGCCTGCCGTGCGGGTAGGTCCAGCGCTTGGCGACGAGATCCCGGTGCCAGCGCAGCAGGGTCGACGGTTGGACGAAGAGGTGCCCGAGACGCTGGCGGGTGAGCAGGCGTGCCAGTCCGGCCAGCACCGCTCGATCTGCGGGCTCGAGCGCTGGTCGGTGCACCTGGCGTCGGAGGACCGCCACCTCATGACGCAGGATCACGACCTCGATCGCGAGGTCCGTATCTCTGCGACCGATGAGGCGGATCAGCTGCAGCACGCGGCAGTACGCCCGGTAGAGGAACGAGAGGGTCACGGCCGGATGCTCGCCGCGCCCAAGTCCAGGCGTCAAAAGTGCTGGTCGTGGGCCACGGATGGCGTTCTCGGCACCGACACCCTTTGTCGTTAGGCGCTCGGTCGACGGCAGGGAGTAAAGCGCACCTGAAGGAGGAAGGCGTCTCGCGGTCGTCGCCTACAAGGGCGTGATGGCCTCGAGCTTGGACAGGCTGGCCTTCATGGATTCGATCACTGAGTTGGTGCCATTGATCCAGGCCCCACCGTCGTTGAGGAGGTCGTCCGATAGGGGTCCGAGGTCGAGTACCTCGGTGACCACGGTGGCGTCGTCACCGTCGGACGTGAGGATGTAGCCCCAGCGATACCCGGCGGGGATGCCGACCTTGGCAGGATCGTCATCCTCGGCTCGGGATGGGTCGCCGGGAGCGGGGGTCCAGAAGATGCGGCGGTCTGGCTCGAACTCGACCACGTAGTTGAGCATGAGGTAGTCGTCTCCGAGCCGGTGCATCTTCATGATGAAGGTGTCGCCCACGCCTGATATCGAGCGATCCTCAATGGCCCCCCGGAGCATGCCTGAGCCGTCGAAGTCCACATGACGTCGCGGGTCGGCCAAAATGTTGAAGATGGAGGCCGCTGGCGCCTCAATGCGGTGTGACACCTCGACGCGCTTGTGTTCGCCTGGCATGGTCATCGCCGCACAATGTAGCGGAGGTGCAGCGCCCGCTTGCCTTGGACGACGGTCGGATCGTTGAGCAGGACGTGCCCGTCGACCAGGTCGCCGAAGTAGCGGATGCCGGCCCCGAAGAGCACGGGCACCAGGCTTACGCAGATCTCGTCGACGAGGCCGAGGTTGAGGGCCTGCTGGATGATGTTGGCGCTGGCGATGGTCACGAAGTTGCCCCCGGCGATCTTGTGGGTGCCGAGAACCGTGTCCGGCCAGCTCAGGCGACCATGCGGTACTTGTGGATGAGACCGCCCAGGCGGTCGGTTCTTCGTAGCTTGGCGGCGTCAACGTCGCTGATGGTGGAAGGGGTTGCGTCGGAACGAGCGGGCGGTCGTTGGCCGAGGGATCGGTGTGGACGATGTGCGTTGTAATGCTCGACGTACTCGGCGAGCACGGCCTCAAGGTGGCGGCGGCCGAGGATGAGCATCCGGTCGAGGCATTCGCGCCGGAAGGTGCCGATCACGCGCTCACAGATCGCGTTCGCCCGGGGTGCCCGGACCGGGCTCTTGATGATCCTGGTGGCCTCCGCGGCGAAGACTGCATCGAAGGAAGCGGTGAACTTGGCGTCGTGATCGCGGATGAGGAACCTGACAGCGCTCGCTTGGTCGGCGAGGTCCATGGAGAGATTGCGAGCTTGCTGGGTCACCCAATCGGCGACTGGCTTGGCGGTCACGCCGGCGATCCGCACGAGACGCGTGTCGTGGTGGATGAAGACGAGCACGTAGAGCCTGCGGAGAAGGATGGTGTCGACATGGAAGAAGTCACACGCCATCAGGCCCTTTGCCTGCGCAGCCAGGAACTCCGCCCAAGTCGGTCCCAACCTCCGCGGCGACGGCCCGATGTCGTGACGCTTGAGGATCGCCCAGACGCTCGTGGCGGCGATGACGATGCCTATGGTGGCCAGCTCGCCTTGGATGCGGCGGTAGCCCCACAGGGGGTTCTCTTTCGCCAACCGGAGGACCAGCGCGGTGGTGCCTGTCGGGATAGCCGGTCGACCGGGCCGGCCGTGCGGGTAGGTCCAGCGATTGGCGATGAGGTCTCGGTGCCAACCCAGCAGGGTTGCCGGTTGGACGAAGAGGTGCCCGAGACGCTGGCGGGGGAGCAGTCGTGCCAGTCCGGCCAGCACCGCTCGATCTGCTGGCTCGAGCGCTGGTCGGTGTACCTGGCGTCGGAGGACTGCCACCTCGTGGCGCAGCACGACGACCTCGATGGCGAGATCGGTGTGACTGCGACCGGTGAGGCGGATCAGCTGAAGTACGCGGCAGAACGCGCGGTAGAGGAACGAGAGGGTCACTACCGGATGCTCGCTGCGCCCAGCGCCAGCCGTCAAAGTGCAGCTCACAGCCGGTGGATGACGTTCTCGGCACGCACAAGGACAGCCGCTCCCGCTCAGGGTCGCCGCGCGCGCCGAGCATGACCTCGACAGGGCGCGGCACCCAGTCGATCCCGGCAAGACGCACGTAGTCGAGGTAGCGGTGCACCGTCGGCGTCCACGGCCCAGCGTCGTGCACCACCGTGTCGCCCTCGCGGTACACCACGTTTATGTTGCCGCCACCCAAGGGGCCGTCTGTCTCTTCTACCGGTCCTTCCCGCACCCCACCAGACTGGCACTCCCTGGGCACCGCCCAGGCACCCTTCCACGCACAGAGCCAGACGGCCCCCTTCGTCGACTGCGACGCCCTCCTGACGATCCCAGAAGCCGATCCCCTTGCGACGAGGAGCTACCGGTCCGGTCCGGTCCGGGCCCGCCCAGGGGTGCCCCGTAGCGGGTTCCTCTTGCGGGGCCAACTCCGAAGGGTTGCTGCCGGTACATCAAGCCAACTATAGGCAGAGGCCGTTTCGGAGCGGTTGGTCGTCTCGTTGTCCGCGGTGACCGTAGGCCGTCTTGTCCTCGGCTGCGATGATCTTGTCGTGGGTCGGAGGTCGTGACGGTGTCGCGTGCCCACTGCGGTTTTAGCTCGGCTCGTTGCTTACCGAGTATCGGTTTACCAGCCGCTGGCCCAACGCTGCGAGCTGTTCGCGCACCTCGGGTGGCGAGCGGACTTCGGTGCTGTCCGCGAAACCGACGAGTTCGCCAGCGGCGTGGGCGGCGCTTGCCACGCTGAGCTGGGCCCGGCGCCGGCCGTCGACGTCGACGCCGAGGTCGACGAGATCCCACCAAGCGGCGAGCCGGCCGGACAGGCGCGGCCAGGCCCATGGCTCGACGAGAAGCTCGACGGTGATCTCGGGGGACGGTCGCAGGGTCGCGAAGTCCCGCTGGAGCGCTTCCCAGGTGGCTTGGAGGTCGAACCCGTCGGGCGCCACGGCGGCCTCGGAGCTGGGTTCGATGGCCTCGACTCGTGACACCCGGTAGGTCCGCAGCCCGGCCGGAGCGGTGGCGACTAGGTACCAGACGCCGCCTTTGACCACCAGGCCGTGGGGATGCACCCGTCGCCACGAGGCCCGCTCCCCGGGCTTGGCGTAGCAGAGGTCCACCTGCACGGCCTGGTCGAGGGCGCGGCGTAGCGCCTCCAGGGTGACAGAGGCATGCCTGTCGTCCCTCCCGCTTCGCTCGGGGTTAGGGTGGCGACCCCAGCCGCTACGGTCGACGTGGACCGACGCCCGGGCCGCCGCCACCTGGTCGCGAAGCGCTGCGGGCAGGGCAGCCAGCACTTTGCGCAGCGCGGCGTCCACGCCGTGTTGGTCGGGGGCGCCGGTAGCAGCGAGCACAAGCGAGCGCGCCTCGCCGGCGGTGAGCCCGGACAGATCGATCCGGTGACCGCCGAGCAACGCCCACCCACCACCACGTCCCCGCTGGGCGTAGACCGGCACACCCGCGCCCGACAGGGCGTCGAGGTCCCAGCGGACAGTCCGCTCCGAGGTCTCAAGGGCCTCCGCCAACTGGCGGGCGGTGCGTTGGCCGTGCACCTGCAACAACAACACGATGGCAACCAGCCTGTCAGCGCGCACCTTCTCGACCATATCCAACAAATAGGACAGGAGATGGCTACTTTCGGGGTGCACGATAGGGCCATGACCGACACCCCCGACACCCCCGACACCCCCGACACCCCCGACACTGCCGTTGACCGCCGCCCGGCGCTCGTCGCCGCCTACGAACACGCCGCCACGGTCGCCGCTGGGGTACGGCCCGACCAGCTGACCGGGCTTACCCCCTGTCCCGACTATGACGTGGCCACCCTGGTCGACCACCTGGTCGGCGCCGGGTGGCGCGCCGTCGAGCTCGGCCGAGGCGAGACCCCGACCGGCGAGGAGTTCCCACACGTCGAGCTGACCGACGCCCCTGGGCAGCTACGCACCGCAGGCGCCGAGGCCGGCGCGGCGTGGAGCGACGACCGCCTGGCGGCGACCACCACCATGCCGTGGGGGGAGACATACACCGGCTCCACGCTCGTCGACATGTACCTCGCAGAGCTCGTCGCCCACACCTGGGATCTCGCCGCGGCAACCAACCAAACACCCGGCTGCGACCAGTACCTGGCCACCGCCGCCCTCGCCGGCGCCCAAGCAATGCTCCGCCCTGAGTACCGGGACATGATGGGCGTGGGCAACCCCTTCGGCGCCGAGCAGCCCACCACGGACGACGCCACCCCCCTCGAGCGTTTCGCTGCCTTCATGGGACGGCGCCTCGACTGGCAGCCCTGAGACACCCGACACCGGCATAAGGAGCGGCCTCTTCGCGAGAGGGCATACCCGGTCATGGATCCCCGACTGGTACGCTGGTCCGGCGTCGTCCGGTGATTGACGCGACCGTGGTCGCGGGGGAAGCGCTTGAGGATGGGGTCGCCGCCAGAGTGGGAAGCCGGGGTCAGGGATGCCGCCGCCTTGTTCGGTCTGGAGCGGGGACGGCTCCTTCAACTGCTCGGCGACCTCACCCCGGACGACTGGGACCGCCCGACACCGTGCCCGGGTTGGAGCGTGCTCGACCTGTGCGGCCATCTCCTCGGCGACGACCTCGGCGGGCTCGCCCGGCAACGCGACCACCATCACGGCACCGTGCCGCCACCAGGTGTCGACCAGGTCGGCAACGACTTCGCCCGGTGGTTGGACAACCTCCAGGACGAGTGGGTGGGTGCCGCTCGACGGCTCAGCCCCCGCCTCGTCACGGAGCTGCTTGCGTGGAGCGGACCGCAAGTCTCCGACACGATGGGCGGCCAGGACCCGGTCCGGCTCGACGGATCGGTCTCGTGGGCGAGCCCCGACCCGGTACCTGTCTGGCTCGACCAGCTCCGCGAAGTCTCGGAGCAGTGGATTCATCGACAGCAGCTCCTCCAGGCGCTGGGCCGGCCGATCGACCTGCGGGTGGACCTCGCCGGACCGGTCCTCGACGCCTTGCGATGGGCCTTCCCGCACCGGCTCGGTGTGATCGCCCGACCCGACGGTGACGGTGTGACCATCCGAGTCCGCGGGCCGCTCGAGCGGGTCTGGCACCTCGCCGTCCGCTCCGAACGGTGGCGGTTTGGCCCGGACCTCGCCGGTCGTGTGGTTGCGGTCATGGACCTGACCACCGAGCAGGCGTGGCAGCTGCTCACCAACAACCTCGGCGGCGCGACGCGCGTTGACCTGCGGACCTCCGGGGATGAGACCATCCTCGAGGCGCTTCTCGAGACCCGGGCGATCATCAGCGTGCCCAAGTGACCGTCCCGTTCCCCGCATCCCTACGGGATGACAGAGGCGGCTACCGCCTCTTGGAGGTTGCCATCGCCAGATGGGGAACCCGCCACGGGGCACGGAGAGGGCCGTACGCCGGGGGCCGCCGCCATCGTCAGTAGGGGATCGGCTACTGGGCGCGGCGGACGTCGGCGATGATGTTGCGGTGACGTCTCACCCGTCGAGTCACTTGCGGATCGCACGCCCCAGCCGTGACCTGCAGCGAGCCGAGCGGTTCTGGGCTGACGGGCTCGCCCTGGAGGTGCTCTACCGGACAGGGACCGAAGCCGAGGGCGGCCACGCGTTGGTGATGCTTGGGTGGCCTGAAGCAGTTTGGCATCTGGAGCTGATCGACGATCCCCACGGGGAGACTCCGCCGAGCCCGACCGAGGAAGACCTTCTCGTTCTCTATCTCGGCGGGCCACTCGACAGCGACCTGGTCAGCCGGCTCGTCGACGCTGGAGGCCAGCTCGTCGCCGCCCGTAACCCTTATTGGGACCGATGGGGAGTCACCATCGAGGACCCGGACGGCTACCGCTTGGTCCTGAGCCACCGCACCTGGCCTTGACCCACAGACGCGCCTGCGCACCGGATTGTCATGTGGTGAAGCGACCGTCGGCTTTCGCCAGCCATGCCCGGACGGCGTCGTGGTGGGGCGCCCAGGCTTCCCACGTCGCTGACGCCCAGTCGTGGGCAGCGGCCGGTCGGTCCGTGTGACCCGCTTCGGCGACTTCGCGCACGGTCACCTCGAAGCGTTCTGGACGATCGGGCAGCTCCGGGTACTCCCGGTGAGTCCAGCCGCCCATCAGGGTCCGCACCTGCTCCCCAGGCAGGCCATGTTCGAAGTAGGCGCACAGGCTCATCAGGTGCACGGCAACCGACTGACGGTTGCGGCGGTCAGGGTTCGTGGGATGCTGGGCCGCGTAGGAGTCGACCAGGAGCTGGGCCGTGGTAGCCGCACGGGTGGCGAGCAACGTCGCCTTCCAGTCGCCGAGCGAGCCGTACAGAGCCCAGCATCCTGGCACCGAGAGGATGTAGGCGTGCACCGGGCCAGGTGCGTCCGTCACGACAGCTCCACAACCGAAACACCGGACCTCGCCCACGTCTAGACGGTACCCGAGGGCCACTAGAACTGGACCGTCCCGAGCGGCCGGGCCTCGGGTCAGCCGGCTCGGACGGCCATGGTCGACAGCTTCAGGCTGAGCAGCATCCGAAGTGCCATCATCTACGCCATGGGTGCAGATCTTGAGCAGCTTGCTGCGGTGGCGGAGGTCACCGGGCGACTGATTGATGCCGTCACCGACGACCAGTGGGGCCTGCCGACCCCCTGTGAAGAGTGGACCGTACGCGATCTCGTTGAGCACGTCGTGGACGGCAATGACGGCTTCGCCGCGGCCCTGCTCGAGCCGCCCGGGGAGATCGGCGCGACCGCTGCGCTCTCGGGGGATCCCGCCGGCCGGTACCGACGCTCTGTCGAGGAGCTCCTTCGAGCGTTCCGCCAGTCGGAGGCGCTGGAGCGGCCAGTCACGGTGCCGTTCGGCACGGTGCCCGGTGCGGTCGCGTTGCATCTGCGGATCACCGAGCTACTGGTGCACGGCTGGGACCTCGCCCGGGCCACCGGGCAGACCGTGGCGTTTCCCGACGACGTCGTTGAGCAAGAACTTGCTTTCAGTCTCAGAGCGCTCGGGGACGTCGGTCCCGGTCGGCGCCCTTTCGCGCCGCCGGAGGCTGTCGCCGATGACGCCGCGGTCATCGACCGGCTGGCCGCCTGCCTTGGGCGCAAGGTGGCCGGCCCGCCGGTCGGGGCGGGATGATCGTCGGATCGTGGCCTACGACCAGGACCTTGCCAATCGGGTCCGTGACCTGATCTCCGCCGAGGCGGATGTGGATGAGCGACCCATGTTCGGCGGCTTGGCCTTCCTCGTCGACGGCCGCACAGCGGTAGCGGTGAGCGGCCGCGGTGGGCTGATGGTGCGAGTCGACCTGAAGAGTCCAATTACTCGATGCCGGAGGTGCGTGGGTCCGTTGCCGGGACCGAGATCCGTTGGAGCAGCCGAGCCCATGGCACGGGCGCTTGGCAGGTTGCGTCGAGTAGGACGTGATGGAGGCCGGTGGCTCATCGTCCAAGCTGTGGATCGTGGCGGACGGCCAACGCGTTCAACGCGCTGCTCGGGCCCGGGGTGCTGGCCTCAGGCAGCCCGGTCGTATTCGTGGATGATGCCGCCGAGGATGTCGCGCCGGCAGATCTCGCCGGTGCGTGGTGGGTCGTGGCGAGGCAGTGGGGTCGCAAGTTGGCGTCCGCGGTGCGGGCGAGCCTCGTTGTAGTGGCGGACGTAGTCAGCGAGCACCGCTTGTAGGTGACACATCGAGTAGATGAGCAGGTGGTCGAGGCAGTCTTCACGGACGGTGCGGACGAAGTGCTCGGCGAACGCGTTCGCCTTCGGTGATCGGATCGGCGTGCGGATGGCGGAAATGCCGATGGCCTTGAACACCTCGTCGAAGGACGCCGTGAACTTCTGTCCCGGTCGCGAACGACGAAGCGGAACCGACGACCGGTGTCTTCGAGGTCCGAGGTGAAGTTGCGTGCCACCTGGACGATCCAGGCCATGGCCGGGCTGGCCGTCACCCCGAGCAGGTGAACGACGCGGCTGTCCACCTCGATGACGAAGCCGACGTAGTAGCGCCGTATCGTCACCGAGTCGACACCGAAGAAGTCGGTCGCCAAGATCCCCTTGGCCTGAGCGGAGAGAAACTGTGCCCAGGTAGGCCCTTCGCGGCGTGGTGGTGGGGGAAGCCCGTGTCGGCCGGGCACGGTGGCGACGCTTCCCTTGGAGACGGTGATGCCGAGCTTTGGTAGCTCTCCGACGATGCGCAGGTAGCCCCACCGAGGGTTCTCCCGGGCGAAGCGCACGATGAGCTCGACGGTCTCTCGTCCGAGTGATGGTCGCCCGGGTCGCCGGTGCGGGTAGGTCCAGCGTCGAGCCACGAGACGGCGGTGCCAGTCGAGGATCGTCTTCGGCGTGACGAGGAATGCCGTCCACCGCTCCCGTGGGATGAGGCCGGCAAGCAGGGCGATCAGCGCCCGGTCCGACCAGGTGAAGCGGGCGCGGCCGACTTGGCGTCGAAGGACTGCCACCTGGTGGCGCAGCACGAGGATCTCGGCGTCCTTGGCGATGGTGTCCCTCTTCGCCAACCCGAGGAGTCCGAAGTGCGATGGACCAGGCGGTAGAGGAAGGAGCGCACCACGGCGAGCAGCCTCGCCGACTCCATCCTGGCTGGTCAAGACGGTGGCTGGGAGTTTCTGGACCCTTCAGGTTCTGTCCTCGGCACCGTCGCCAGTGCGCCGGGTATTCGCTTCGTAGAGTGAGGCGCGTGGGCGACTTGAGCTAAGGCGCTGATCAGGTCAGGGGTCGTACGCCGCGCCGCTGACGTTCTCTCACCGGCAGTACTACCGCAGTTGGAACCGGCTCGCTCGCCGAGTACGTGGTGCGCCCCGTAGCACACCGTCCCTGGTTGGAGCACCAGATGAGCCGGGTTTCGGCACCACCGGTCAGCTCCGACGGGGTGACCAGCGGAACCGTCGCAGTGCAATCAGCATCGCGCCGGCTCCCCATATGGCCACGATGAGCAGGTCGTGCCAGGCCCACGGTGAGACACCGTCTTGGAACTCGAAGGGCGCGGAGACGGCCAGGATGAAGTGGCGTACGGGGAAGTAGTTGGAGAAGGTGGCCAGGCCTGAGTGGGCTTTGAGCGGGAACCACAGCCCGGACAAGAACAGGAGCACGAAGAACACGATGCTGGTCACCGGCCCTGCCGCCTCCTGGTTGGGGATCACGGTGCTCATGGCCACTCCCATGGCGGCGAAGCTGGCGATCCCGATGAGGAGCACGACCACGAACGCCGCAGGCGAGGTCGGAAGATGGACCCCGTAGCCGAATCGGCCGATGATCAGCAGGAGTAGCACTTGGACTACGGCGACGATCGTGGTGTTGATGAAGATGGCGATGATCAGCGCCCAGGTGGGGAGAGGGCTCAGGCAGAGGCGTTTGAGCAGCCCGGTTTCGCGTCGGACGACGAGACTGACGGCGAGGGTGGTGAAGGATGCTGCCATGACCCCGTAGGCGACGAAGCCCGGGACGTAGTAGTCGACCAGCTTGATGTTGCCCAGGTAGCTGATCCGTGAGTTGCCGGCGCTGGCGCCGAGAAGGACCAAGAAGACCACGGAGAAGCCGACCGTGAAGGCCGCGCCGATCCGGTTCACCCAGAATGACAGCTGTTCGTAGCGGACCATGTGGGCGACAAGGCTGACGGCGTTGAGCCGCCTGGACTTCGCTACCTCCGCCGTCGTGCGATCGCTCACTGGACGTTACTCCCCGGCTCGTCGGCGGCCGTTCGGGTCAGGTCGAGGTAGATGTCTTCGAGCGTGGTCCGGGTGACGCTGAGGCCGTGGAGCTCGACGCCATCCTCGAGTGCCCAGTTGAGGACCCGGGCCAGGACGGCGACCTCGTCGTCGGTGGCGATCCCGACTGTCGCGCCGTCGAGCGTGGACGGGATGACCGGAAGCTCGGCCGGGGTGACGTCGTCGGGGAGGGTGAAGCGGATGGTGACGCGCCCGTGGTCGCGTCCCCCGAGCGACGATGGTGGCCCTGTGGCCACGATCCGGCCCCGGGCCAGTACGGCCACATTTTGGGCCAGCGCCTCGACCTCGTCCATGTAGTGGCTGGAGAGCAGCACGGTCGTGCCTTCGACGGACAGCGTGCGGATCAGGTCCCAGGTCGTGCGCCGGGCGGCGGGATCGAGCCCGGTGGTGGGCTCGTCGAGGAAGAGGAGCTCGGGATTGCCGACGATGCCCAGACCCACGTCGAGGCGTCGCTGCTGGCCGCCGGAGAGGGTCTTGATCTTGGCGTCGGCCTTCTCGTCGAGCCCGACGAGCTCGATGACTTCGTCTACCGGGCGGGGAGACGGGTAGAAGCCGGCGTTGCGATCGAGGACCTGGCGGACGGTGAAGAACGGCTCGACGGCCAGTTCCTGGAGGACGATCCCGAGCCTGGTGCGCAGCCAACGCTGCTGGTCCCGCTCGCCCGGGTCGATGCCGAGGACCTGCACGGTGCCGGCGTCTCGACTCGTGAACCCTTCGAGGATCTCGATGGCCGTGGTCTTGCCGGCGCCGTTGGGGCCGAGGAGCGCGAAGACCTGGCCGGGTTCCACCTCGAAGCTCACGTCGTCGAGCGCATGAACGGGGCCGAACGCCTTGCGCAGCCCTTTCACACTGACTGCGGTCACCGTTGTTCCCTTCTTGGTCTGTGGGTCGCGACCGTCTCGACCCCAGTTCGCTGTAGTGAACAGTAACTGTAGCGGATAGGCTGATGGCGTGGCCCCCGACGAGTCTCCCGAAGCTCCGGTCGACCGGGCAGGGTTCTTGCTGTCGAGAGTCGGTACCGCAGTGCAGGTGGGGTTCAAGGAGGTGCTGGCCGGGTGGGACCTCCGACCGCTCCACTTCTTGGTCCTCAGTGCCCTCGGGGCCCGCTCCGGTTCGTCCCAACAAGACCTGTGTCGGACGCTGCGCATCGACAGCGGCAACATGGTCGCGTTGTTGGACACGCTCGAGGCCAGGGGGTATGCGCGCCGGGCGCCCGATGCCCGCGACCGCCGCCGCCATGTCGTGTCGATCACCCCGGTCGGGCGAACGACGCTCGCTCAGATCGCTAGGGCCGTTGAGGAATACGATGCTCACTTCTTCACGCCGCTCGACGCAGGCGAACGCCGTCAGTTGGTCGGGCTCCTCGCAAAGCTCTACGCCTCGACCACAGAAGCGCGAGGTGGAGGTTGGGCCGTCTCCACCGTCATGGATCTAACGGATCCATGACCAGCACGGATGCGCGGGGCATCTCAATCGTCAAGGGGGCACGCCGGCTCCTCGCCAAGGGCTCGTTGTCGCTCGCCGAGGCCGCGACCCGGGCCGGCTATTACACGACCAGGCGCACCTGTGCCGTGACGTCTCCGCCCTGGCCGGCTGCACTCCCGCAGAGCTGGCGGCGAGCTCGGCTCCGGTGTGCCCACCGACCCGTGACCCTCCCGACCCGTGACATTCGTCCAAGACAGCCCCGGCGCTGTCAATAGCCTGGCGGGGGGTGAACGAGCGAACCGCTGCTCCTGTGCCTGAGCACGACAGCGTCGCGGCCGTGTCCTTCGACAGCGTCGTGGTCGAGGTCGCCGGGGACGGTGGCGTGCGCTTCGCTCTCCGGCTGCCCGGGCCTCCGCCACGGATCGACGGGTACCTGTTGGCCGTGACCAGCCTCGAGCACTCGCCGCCGCATCAAGGTGAGCGTCACCCCGAACGGCGACGAGCATGGCATCGGGTCGGGATCGACCGACCGGCACGGATGTCCCATCTCACCCCGGGCCCCTCCGGCGAGCACCGTCCGGCGACCCCAACGACAGGAGGACATCGATGAGCGAGGACGAGGAGGGGATCCGGTTGGATCAGGTGAACCTTGTGGTCGAGGACATGGACGCAGCCGTGGCGTTCTACCAGGCACTTGGCATGACGGTCCGCTTCGACGGCGGCGAGTGGCCCCCAGGTAGCGGGGCGCGCCACGTCGCGCTCGACAACGGGGAGGGCGCGATCTTCGAGCTCGACAACCCGGCAATGGCGAGGATCTACCACGCCGGGTGGCGCTCGCCCGATCCCGAGGCCCGCCCAATAGTCCTCGGCTTCTCGCTGCCGTCCCGCGAAGCGGTCGACGAGCGCTACCGACAGCTCACTGCAGCGGGATATGACGGCCGCCAGGAGCCCTACGACGCGTTCTTCGGCGCCCGCTACGCGGTCGTACGCGACCCGGCGGGCAACGACGTCGGTCTCATGAGCCCCATCGACCAGCACCGGCGCTTCGCTCCCACGTCCTGACCCGCCCCGCGCCAGGCAGCGGGCTACTGCGATCCGACGAGCGGCGGCAATCGCCGAGTGGACGCGTCAGCCAGCATGGTGATGGCAGACTTTCCTCTTCCCCTCCATCCAGCTACTCCGCTCGTCGGAGCGTTCCGCGGGTCGAGGTGCACGGCGGATCACGGATCGGGGTCCATCCGTCGACCTCGCCGGTGGGTTGTCGTTCAGCCTGCGGCCTTTAGTCGAGGGGGCGAGCCGAGCCAGCCTCGCTCTTGGGCGGTGCGCACGGCGTCGACGCGGTTGCGGGCGCCGAGCTTGGCGATGATGACCGACAGGTGGTTCTTCACCGTGCCGACCGAGAGGTGGAGCGCTCCGGAGATGTCGGCGATCGTCGCGAGGTCGCGTGCTTGGGCGAGGACCTCGACCTCCCTGGCGGTGAGGGGGTTGGCGCCCATGGAGAGCGCGCCGAGCGCGAGCTCGGGGTCGACGACGGTCTCGCCGGCCAGCACGCGGCGTATGGCCGAGGCCAGGTCTGTCGCCGGACGGTCTTTGAGCAGGTGGTCGGCTGCCCCGCCTTCGAGCGTCCGGTGTAGGAAGCCGGGCCTTCCCAGCGCGGTGAGGATCATCACCTTCACCTCGGCCAGCTCCTGGCGGAGGCGGGCGGCCACGCTGAGCCCGTCGCCGCCGGGCATCTCGATGTCGAGCAGCGCCTATGGGTGCCGACAACTCTGTCCGCCCAGCTCAGGCGACCACCCAGTACTCGTGGATGAGGCCGCCCAGAAGATCGGCTCTTCGTGGCCTGGCGGGTTCAGTCGTACGGATCAGCGCAGGAGTCGCCCCGAGCGCGGAGGATGCACGTTGGTCCAGAGAGCGGTGCGGGCGGTGGACGTTGTAGTGCTCGACGTACTCGGCAAGTACTGCGTCGAGGTGTCGCCGAGGATGAGCATCCGGTCGAGACACTCGCGCCGGATGGTGCCGATCACGCGCTCGCAGACGGCGTTGGCCCGAGGGGGGCCTCGGTACCGTCTTGGTCCCCACCATCCGCGACGGCCCAGTGGGGGAGCGCCAACCCCCTCGCAGCACGAGCCGACCACACGGCACCCTCGCGGCCGCCGGATGGCTCGTCGAACCGGGCAGCGACGACGACCCGCTCTGCGACGCCCGACGCGTCGCCCAATAGCTCGACATCTACCGACCACCGCCCGACGGTGATGGCCGACGGCACCATCCCCACCGTCGCCCTCCCCGACGCCACCGGCGTCACTCGCCGCTACGCCCGGCTTTCCGACGTCTGGGTGCACCCCTCGCCGGACGCATCCTGCTGCCCGACCTCGCCGAAGAGCTCGGTATCGCCTACCACGGCTACCACGCCCTCCGCCGGCTCGGACTCGCCGTCGAGCAGCACCTCACCAGCTGCGTCAGCACCGACGCCGCGGAAGCCCTACGAGTCGAGCGCGAGCGCATCCAGGCACTTCACAGCCGCTCGATGAAGCTCGCCGCCGTCGGCCGTCAGCTGGACGTCGCCCTCAGCACCGCCGCCCTGCTCTCCCGCACTGGCCAGCTGGCTGGAGGTCGACCCCGAGAGCGACAGCTCCGGCGCCCGTTTCGTCACCCGCAGGTCGCTCGAGGCCTGCTGGCTTAACCGTCCGAGCGGTCGCCGACCGGCGGCACCGGCCGGCGTCGTGGCGCTCGCCGAGGTCCTCCGGTTCACCGGCCGCAACGAGCGGGAGGTAGTGGACCTGGTGCGTGCCGGCGTCCTGACCCAGATACCTGGCCGGCGGCGCTGCGAGATCCCAAGCGCCAGTCTCCGCACCTGGCTCGCCGGCGAGGCACACGGCGAGTTGCTCGATCTTGTGGGTGCCGAGAACCCATCCGTCCAGGTCAGCGGCCATCCGGTGATCTTGGATGAGGCCACCGAGGCAGTCGGTGTTTCGTGGCTTTGTGCGGTCGACGTCATCGAGAGGCACAGGAGGCTGTGGGCGCCGAGTGCCCGTGCGCCCGGCTCAGGCCGGGTCCGGTACTCGTGGATGCGGTCGCCTCCGCGATGGGTTTCTCGTCCGCCGGCGCCACCGGTGGTACCATATGTCAATGGAGAAGACGACGCTGTACCTGCCGGAGGACCTGAAGTCGGCGGTCAAGCGGGCTGCTGCGGAGCGCGGGGTGTCGGAGGCAGAGATCATCCGCGAGTCGATCCGCG
>Ga0209012_1001897_pt1 | contig 19908 bp, 18 predicted proteins | sample RS3BMetagenome_FD_184735 | JGI IMG/M metagenome (GOLD analysis project Ga0209012, IMG submission 184735) | Ferric oxide microbial mat and aquatic microbial communities from Rainbow Spring, Yellowstone National Park, USA - RS3B (SPAdes) (version 3) ...
TGTACACGTTTCGGCGGTTTCGAAAATCGCATGCGTGCATCCGGACAGCACATCGATGATGGCGACGGCGGGACACGCATCATCCGGCGCTGTCTCCGTGTACCGTTGCCGCTGAGATGCACGCACGGACGCAACGCCCGGACGGGTACGGTATCCTGCACTGCCGTGTTCCTACTAGGTTGCAGTGCGCTTGGTGGTGTTCCTGACTCTTATTACAAGTCTGGGGGGTTTTCGTGAACTGGACTTTAGGGGTCTGGTGTGGGTGCGTTGCGGCGCGTTTCACGGTGAGCGGTTACACCCGCGCACTGCTACGGGGCGTCTCGACTCAGAGACACGCACAGCGCCAAGCGGCGTGCTCGCTGAGCACACGTACCTCTGGTCGTTGACACTCCATCGAAATCAAGGTTGGACGGACTCACTCCAACAACCTTATCGAGAACAATCATCTGCAAGGCTTGAAACTCGAAACCTACGTATCGTATCTCGTATTCGACGCCATGGAAGCGCTGAAGAAAATCTTCGGTATCGGTGAGACACCGGCGCAAAAGCTCCGCCGCTACAAGCGCACCATCGACCGAGCAGTGCGCGAGGTCGATCGGGAACGGATGAAAATGCAGCGTCTGGAGCTGCAGCGCAAGAACGAGATCAGGCGGCTCGCGCGAGAGGGCCAGATGAAGTCCGTGCGGATAGCCGCACGCGATCTAGTCCGCGTTCGTAACTGCGTTGCGAAAATGTATGAGCTGCGGTCACAGATGCAAAGTGTGCAGATGCAGCTCAGTACGATGCGCTCCAGCGAAGCCATGACGCATGCGATGCAGGGCATTGTGCGGTCGATGCACCTCATGAATCGGCAAGTGAATCTGCCGCGCATTGGACAGATACTGCAAGAATTTGAACGCGAAAGTGAAGTCCTGTCACTGAAACAGGAGGTGATCGATGATGCAATGGAGAACGCGATCGCCGATGAGGACGAGAACGAAGAAACGGAGCAGGTCGTGAACCAGGTCCTCGACGAGCTGGGCTTGGAGCGTGCAAGTCGCCTGGAGGAGGCGCCCCAGTCGCCGGCGGAGCGCGCCATGCGAGCACCGCTTGCGTCGCGCCAGCTGGGTGCTGCGACAATGTCGGCACCGGATGCCGAAGAGCTGGCCATCGGGGGCACTGCTCCCTTTGCGAATGAGAAGAATACGCGACGGCCGCCGCCGCAGTCTGGAAGTGGCTGGGGTCCTGACAACTTTTCCGCGCCATCCGATGACAACAATGGTGCGCTGAACGGCGGAAACTCGGGCATTCGGCACGGAAACGGCTTTCGAGATGATCGTGGCGGCATTGGAGGAAGTGGTGGTGGTGGTGGTGGCGGCGGCGGCGGCGGCGGCGGCGGCGGTATGCTTGTCCACCCAAGGGCGAGCGCGGCCGCAGCCACTGAGCCGGACGAGCTTGAGCTCCGCCTTGAGAATTTAAAAAAATAGAGAGAGCGATGGACGGCACGGTATTGAGCGTTGACACAAGCAGTCGCTTTACCTAGCTCCATGCACACGAATCCAAATGGCGCTCGCTGGACATCTAATGGAAGCGTTCCTCGTGGGGAGGCATGCGCATCGCCCTCGGCCTCCGCTTTTGGTCCAGAGCCTGCAGATGTGGCAGCCTCCGCTAGACATCGATCCAATGCGTATCGCTGGAGCGGCACGCCCGTCATGGCGTTCCCCATCATGCTGCTGCATGATCAAGGTCGGATACCGCACCTGACGAAGGACGCTTGCAGTGCACAGCGTCGCGAATCTGCGACAGCAAACTGTACCAACGATGCCGGTGAATGGGTCAACCAGCGCCTCGATGCGGTACGGAGCTTCGTATTGCAGCACTGTATGGCAACATTATATTTTGCAACCGTTTCCAAGGCCGTACGCGCTGACCCAGAGCGACCCCTGGAGAGCGTGTTCCCCGCCAAAGAGGCTGGAACGATTTGCTGGGCATGGTGTCGCACCCACTGACAGAGCGACTCTATGGGCGTCTGTTTGGGTTCAGAGCCACGCCCGTTGTTTTCACGTCGCGCCGCAAGACCGCGCCGTCTCGCACGACTCTCCCCTAAACAACTAGTCTGAAGCATTGCGCTGTATGCGCGCTCGCAAGAAATCGTCCCCGAGCTCAAGCGGCAGCTTCTCTGACCATCCCCAGGGTACCGCAGCGAAACCCTGGGCAACGCTGCGAAACGAAACCGTTGCACCGGTGGCATCCTCTCCGGGTGCTTCGCTTTGGCAGTGGCCATCCGGGTCGGAGTGCTGACCAGGAAACGCCGCAGCAGCCTGCGCACGCAAGGCCTCCATTTCCGATACCTCAAAGAGCAGCAGCGCATCATCGCTCCAGGCATCGATACCGAGCGTGCGCACACTCTGAGAATCGTCCAAGTAACAGTCCAAGATGCACTCGGCATACGCCGGGTGCAATGGTCGAACGTGTGTCTCGTAGAAAGATACCATCGCATTCACCAGTCGATCGCGCTCCCTCGCCAGAAAGGGATACGGTGTGTCGGGATGGCGCTGGCAAATGGCAATGACACGACAGCTCGAGATAAAGCAGCGAAACTCATTCGCCGGGTGGATCTGCTCCCAGCGTTGCACCACTAGACAGAATGACCCCTGCCAGCTCGTCCTCGTTGGCTCATGAATGCGGCTGGAGGCGCGCAGCACCATCATGGCCTCGTTCCAGGTATAGCAGCAGGGCGCATGCCGCCCCAGTATCCAGGCAGCGTCGTAGGGCAGTTTACCGTTTAGTTTGGGACAAAATCCCTCAGATGTGCTGTGATCTGTTCTGAGGTAGTCCATGGCGTGCGAGAGTCCCTGAATGAGCTCAGAAAAGTCGCTTTGTAACCGCTCCGCATCAGCCACGTTCAGAGAGTCTCTTTGAAGGGCAGAAATAAACGACTCGGATACCGGCAGGTACACAGTGCGAGGCATGTGGGCGCTGAGCAGTGGCCCCCAGTAGCCTGGATGAAACGCATCAGGTACAAGCTTCATGAGCAGGTTCGATTACCCCGGAGCCTGGTGACGTCCGATGATCACGTTTTCGTTGTACGTTGTCGGTTCTGCGGTGTTTCCAGGGCCAACGAGCTCGCCAGACGGTTCGTTCGACACCGTTCACCCGGGGTGCTGGAGTGACTAGCGCTCGCCCTTGATGCACACACACACACACACAGGTTCTGCTGAGCGCTTCTACCGTTACGCACTATGCCAACCGCAGTTTACCACGTTACGCTAGGCAGGTCTATTGCAGCACAAAGAACCAGCTCGAGAAGAGCCGCTTACCCCAGTACCGTGAGTCAAGTCCGAGCGGACACGACGTCCCAGCTCTCAGCTGGTACAACCCACGAGCGCTGTGTACTTTGGTCGCGCTCCTGTTCGACGAGCCCGCGTAAAAAAGCACCACTGTCGGGTGTAGGTACACCAGGAGGCCATACGCACACAACACGGGCTATGCTGCACGTTCAACAGAACGTCCCGAAACAAGGCCGGCGGTATGCGCTGGTGCCGTTGTTGCAAACACCCGCAACTGGCTATCGCTCCGAAGCGGATAGCAGCTGCTGCACGAGCTGTGCTGTTGACTCGAAACAGCGGCCTTGTTGGGCGGTGCACCTAGGCAGGAGCGCTCGACACGTTCAAGAGTCGCATCGGCCTGGGGATGCTGTTCTAAAGCAGCTCACTGATCGTATGTGTGTGTGTGTGTGATGCACAAGTTTTTGGACGTGCTGGTGCGGCAGTGGAAAACGCGCTGGCAACTACGCGCTCTGGAGCCGCCGGCGTCCTCGACGGTGGTGCTTCAGTTCCCGCTTAGCGCCGACCCGAGACAGCGAGCTGGAGTCGTGATCTCCACGGATGCAAGTGCAGGTGGTGAAAGCGAGGCCTACTGGACTGACGGTAGGGCGTTTCAAGGGTGTCTGAGTGTTCCCGCCGGCCGTTATGCGAGCATAGCGGCAGAGACGCAAGCGCAGAGAACAACACAGCACAAAGAGCGTTTATCCGGCTTTGTGTCCGCATACTACCCGCTTCGAGTAGACCTCTCGGACTATGACTGTTTCCGTTTATATTGTCGGGATGAGTCAGAGCGAGGGCGCCTGTGGTTGTTTGGTGTTGCAACCGATAGCCCGATCCGCGAGCGCTCTATCTTTTACCGGCCGTTTCGCTTGGAACGAGGTCCGTCGTCGACGTCGTGCACAGCAGTGGATATGCCTTTTTCTGAGTTTGCAATGACCTATCGCGGCCTCGTGGTAGACTCGGCGGAAGGCATGAACACTCGACGAATTCAGGGCTTTTTGGTCACCCTGATGGATACGAATCCGGGTCGCTTTTCGCTTGTGATGGATCGTCTCGAGGCATTTCGGCGTTCCGCATTCGAGACCAGCTGCGGAACGGAGTAGCTTGCCACAGGTATCTGGATACTATCGTCCACCACGATGCAACTTAGCGGACCCCGGCTACATAGACCACTGAGCATATTCGATGTGTGTTGCGGTTGTGGACGGTGCAGCTGGTGTACACTCGTTGCACTGGATCGACAGTCGAGCTTGGCCGGGCGTGTAAGCAACTTGCTGCGCTCGACAGGGCGCTGGATACATCCTGCTCGCCAGTATAGCGATAGGTGTCCGGCGACAGCACCCGTGGACTGGGGAATCAACGCATGCGGCGAAGGACGGATGGGTATGCTGCCTCTGTGTCCGTTGGAGATAGGAAGCGATCCTGCTGGGGTTCATGTCGCGACAAAGACAGGACAGAGGGTCTGCTCCAGCAGCAAGGTATCGTGTGCATGCTCCTGGGTTTATGGGTCATGCAAGCGTTTCAGGAGGATTCGGGATCACTTCCCTGGTTTCCGGCAGCAATCGCGTATGCAGAGCGAGCAGGCTCGCATCATCACTGGAACGCCGTCCAAGAGCCTCTGCGTCACCGCGCCTAAACTCCGCGAAAGAGCCAAAGAGCCTTGCGCCATGCCTCAACAGAAGAGTACTGGACAGCGCGATTGGCTACCAGCGAGCCCCAGACATGAACAAGACCGCTTTGCAACCTTCACAAACGGGCGTCTTCGGGTCGACGATGACGGTTGGTGTTCCATCCCTAATGCGCTTTTCGTCTGTGCGCGCCTACGTTTGCCTGCATCTGGCGGGTTCGATCCGCTGATGCCTATAGCGCATGCCGTAGAATCATGACGGTGTGTTTTCAGTTGGTTGCAAACGTGCGGAGCAAGGCGACTAGCCTGTCAGCCGGTAGAAGAGAAGCGTTCCGAAGAAGCAAGATGTCTGCTGTTATCATCGGAACAGTAGCTCGCATTCGAGTCACTACACTGGGTACGGGTCTCGGCGAATGCACATCCGCTTTCGTCACGTGCACGGGATGCCTATCGGCCCGGGCGAGTGCGATGCGGCTCGACATGCTCGAGGCCGTTGGGGAATCACTGGTGCGGCCAACTCGTGTGCTGTGGCGGAGGTATCGTTCGCATGATGCCGCACCGCATCCCGTGGCAATGCCATCGGGGTGCACAGTCCTTGTGCTATGCGCATCGCCAAGTAGCCATGAATCTATATTACGTATTTGCGACGGTGACACGTCTCCTTGGCTCTAGAGGGTACATGTCGCTTGGGTAAGCCCTGAAACGTAGAACGGCTCCTTCGTCCATCGAATGCGCTGTACACGGAAGAGCATTTCACAGCATCATCATCATCATCATCATCATCATCAGCAGCAGCAGCAGCAGCAGCAGCTCAACCATCAAAAACATCAACAATACGTTCCAAACGGGCACGGACACCATAGACGCAAAACGCAGACGCGTTCGATGGTGTTTTCGGGGCAGGTGCCGCACTGCACTCTTCGGTGCTCCCAGCCTGGACAGGTTCGCGACAGCCAAGGCAGTACGATGGTATCATGTGCGCTTACTCCAGAGACGCTTAGCACGTGGAGAACTCTCCCGACTGAACAGTGCCGAACGCGAGACAAATCTGGTGTAGATGTCTTGCAGGGGCCTGCGTCTTCCTGCCTACAGCTACGCGCTCCGTTTTGAGAGCGCGTTTTCACGAGACCAGGTCAGGTACACATGGATCGCGACCATGCTTCCATGTACGGGCATAGACGCGCATTGACCTGGGGATTTTGTTGCGAGCACTTATCTCGCACTGGGCACTTGGAACACGGCACTTGACTGAGCACATTGCCAAAGCCGAGCCTCTCCGGCGGCACGTAGGCATCGGGCACAGATGCGAGCCCGTCACGTCCATGCAGGCACGCGTAAAAGAAGGTGCGCTTAGCCGAAGTACTACATCGTTCTCTGGATGGCTTTTGCACGCTTCTGGACTGCAACTGCTGCTGATGCTGCGTCACATCGCCGCGAGCGCTGCGGACTTGACGGACCATCGCACTCGCCTCGGTTGCTCGACAGAGCATCAGATCCCAGCACATGGTTTGGAGGACTTGTTCCAGATCAGCAACTTCGAGACTGAAGCGCAACACATTGCTCTGGTTCAGAAATTGCGTCAGCTCAAGCGCGCTTGTCCAGGGTGTATGCAGAAGCCGTCGCCATACGAGCTCCCGCAGCCGGTGAATGAACTCGTGGTCAAAGGTGCCTTCCTCATCATAGAAGGGCCCGCCGGTGACCTCGCGAGAGGGTTCAAGCTCAGCCAACATGTACAGCTTACGCGTCTTATTACGAATACTCTGTACCTGCTTCACCAGCTCACGTCGCTGGAGCTCTTTGAGGGTTCGATTCATATCCGCTAGTGGCAAGCCGAGACGTCCCCGGATGTGTCGAACCCAGATGCCGTGTTCGCCAGCCGCTCGGATCTGTTCATAGACGGCACGTTCGGTGTTTGTGAGGCCCGCCAGCCGCTTCCGTTGCGCTCGGGCGAGTTGCACCATGAGCTCCCCAGAGCCGCGTTGCCTGCGTACCAGCTGCACTTCGCCCGCCCTGAGCAGCGCGTTTAGAGCGGTTGCGATTTGCTCTTCAAGCGCAGACGCTGACTGACGTCCAACGACAGTTGCGTCTGACCCTCCAGGTCCTCGAAAATGGCTGCTCCACTGGAGACGAGCAGCGTTCAGCAGGACTGACTGTGGCACAGCGGCTGCCGTTGGTGCACCGGCAGTCTGCTCTTGCAGATACCGAAGAATAAAGTTAGCGAGCTCGGAAACCGTGTTTTCATCACTCATAGATCGGTTGCTTTCTCCAGTTGGACGCTAAACGCGACAATCCGGTTGTTTTGTTGCTGACTTGGAGCCTTAGTATCGCAGAAACCTGGCACGAGGCGTGCGACCGGTACTGCGACTAGCGACACGCGAGTCCGACGGGCATGCGACGCTGAACTGGCCAGTCTGATACGGCCTTGCGTTTTGTTTCAAGTATGGGTCAAGGTGTGTAGCCTCGACACTTCAAGCGCTTTTGTGACGGGCCTACGCTTTCATAATTCGTAATGGGATTCTCGATAGGCTTCTTAGAAGGATGGTTTCGACATTTTGCCGCTGGTGCTCGTCACGTCACACGATTCAAAACGAATCTCGACGGATTCGAACACGAGTTCGTAAAGTAACCGAAACCATCATGCAACTCATGAGTACAATCCTTATTTGTTCTCCTTTCCCTACGTGTAGCATGCTCAAGTCGCGCATTCATTGAGTTTTTTGATTCTTCTCTTTTAGGGCACCTGGACGGCATAGCAGTGCGCGCCCGCGGGATCAATGAAGAGTGATTCTCGAGGATCGTCCCCAGAGGAAATATTCGCAAATTCATGGCGAACGTTCACCGAATACGGTGCCTCAAATACTCGATTTCATTTGGATCATAAATCCGCCTATCTTTGTGGTACCCGATGATTCTGCTTTTCACGACAGCAGCGTGACGCTTCTCTCTGGATATGGTACCAGAAGCTCCCGTTTCTTCTGCTTCCACGGAAAACAGACCCGGACTCGGAGTTCAGGTAGCACAGCGATCGTATCAAGAGGGGAATGCGTCACCGCCGGACACGAAGGGAGCGTCGACGGGTCGACGTTCTCGACGTGAGCTCCAGCCTCGATTCTCTCATCAGAACTTGTTTCACCATGAGCAACGTCGCGTTCTACAAATCCTCTATCAAATGGAACTTTATGTATTTTCGCATGTATTGGAATGCGTACTCGCCAAAGCGATTGCTCAGAAGAGAGCCGCAATCGTAGGCTGCGGCATCGAGGCGAGAGTTTTTTTTGCCTGGCAAGGGCGTGTGCCGAGCGATAAAACAAACATTCGAATGGTATAGAGCGGCGCTCAGAGAAGTCGGAGGAGGTGCGGTCGACGTATGCGAATAGCTGACCACAATCATGTGTCAATGCTATGAGGGTCGTACTGGATCTGTTTACAAAGAGATTGAACATTGCAAAGGAGGCGTGGATCGCAAATTTGCCTCAGCGTACCATGCGTTGACGTCAGCCGGTAGCGGTGAATTCGCGGCTTTGGTCCTACCAGCGACATCCTTAGACTACTGACAACGGAGATGGTGGTAAAGTAGGGAGCAGCGCATTTAAAGCCATAGGTAAGAGAAGGGGACGGGAAGCAGATGCTGGAAGCGCCCGCAAAGGCAGTTCTTGATGACAGTGAGCAGGGACTCAAAGATTAGCATGCAAGGCCGAGTTCGATGAGTGGAATCGCCCCATTTCATTCTGGTACGGGTGTATCGGGGGTCCAAGGCCGGTGAGCAAACGTAGGGAAAATGGACTCGAAGCGTCTTTTGCAGTTGTCTCAGTGGTAAAACTATATAAACCTTTTTACACTTATACGCATTCCCACTGAATGCCGGAATACTGTTATCGTCTATCAGACACCCGAGGAGACCGTTCCCAGTGCAGAGATAGAGAGCTCCAGCCTTGCGAAATTGCCGCGTGTATCTGCACCTCTACCTTGCTTGGAATGAGAATCCAGTCGCCTCTGGCTCCTAGCGACATAGGGATTGTCCAGTGAAGTGTTCAGCGTCCCAGCGCAATGCGCATACCGTGTACTCAACACTGCCGCCGATAGCTCACTCGATACCACCCCGCTGGACGCTCCGTCAACATGAGGCATTCCTGCATGTTGATCGGAAACTTCGAGTCTCGGTTCAGAGAGTGCTTGTGCGCATGGTTGTTGGTCGACGCACACCACCGCAGGCCTTCAGTATTCGATCTTCCCGCCATCGGACATACCAGCCAGTTTATCGGACACCAGCTCGTGCATCCATCCCTGTTTCAAGCACCTCGTTGCTATACGTTCCAGTGAGCACGCGTGCTCGTGATGCATGGATGGCTTCTTGAACGCTCCTACGGGAATCGCTCGGAACCGCCTCCTGCACTCGATACACGTTCTCGTCGAAGTAGCCGGCGTGCAGCCTCTGCGCGCCACAGCGTGACCAGTGCCACTGGATACCACCATGAAACGATGCGACGTATGAGTCATTTTGTTGCTTGATTCATGAAACAAGATGGCGAATACGAGCTTCTTGGCTCCGCGCAAGCGAAATCGCCGGCGAACGCTGCACGGTCGCATATGCTCCTGCTCAAGATCGCCCACATAAGCCATTCGGACGCTCATGTACGTTCTGAATGAAGCGTACAACGAATCCCTCCTGTGCTCGAATCGGTGCTCAGCGTGTCGAACTGGGTCCATGCGCCGTCTTTCCTCTGGTTTTGTATGTTTCGTGGCATTCGTCGTGCCCGACTCCTGACGATACCGAGCGCTGGAAAAGTTGAGCAGGTTCATCGGCTCGCCGTTCAAGACTTTGGTTCCGTGTTCTGGCTTTACATGGACGAAGACGGCCTCGGAGCCCGGCAGCCGAGGAACCATGTCAACCACCGGGTCCTTCTCGTTAATGCTGTTAGATGACGGAAAATGTGTCCACTCTTGTCATACGATGTGGAGGTTTCACCTAGTGTATCCAGATGGATATTCCGTCGGTCTATATCGGTGCAGTGAACTGCTGTCCGTTCCCTGCGTGTGAGAGAGAGGCCTTGGACAATCTCCTAAAATGCACTTGGAGAACGTGTTCGAATGCTTCATACTTGCTTGCGGGTGCCAGCGATGGCGTTCTGAAAGTCAAACCAGAACAAATGAGTACCATACAGTAGAGTCTACAGCAATGTCATGTGTTTTGTTCTGATGTTCGGATTAGCATTGAATAAGAGGTTGGCGAGCCAGGGGCGCTCTCACTCTGAGAGCGATTCTGATTCGCCCGGATCGCACTGTTCAGGAAAACGTAGGACCGCAAAATGGGAGCAAGTCAGACGTTGCGTTTCAATCATGCTGCTGATTCGACGTCCAATGGCCCGGGGTCGAGAACAACACGTCGATCCTGGAAGATCTGACGAGGCCCATGCACACACTCTCTCTTGTAGAGTCACCTGATCCGTACTCGCTACCAGCTCGGGCGCTTCCGCCATTACCAGCTTGTCATTTGCCTCCATCGATACTCCAGGAAACCATTCCATCAGCTCCTTTTTCCTCCGCTACAAAGCCGATAGTTTGTGCCACATGAATCGCTCGATATATTGAGCTGCTTATGTTTTTGTTTTCTCGCTTGCTGTTGTACTTTGTGGCACCGGTGCTGGAGATTTCTCTCGGTCGCCTACGCGGCGCTGCGATGCATCGAAGTATTCGGGGAAGCTTGCGTATATGTCTATGATCCTCGGATTTCGAGATGCTCTATGATAGGTCTCGAGCATCAGATTTCGTTACGCTCAAAGGTTTGGTGGATAGATTCATGAAGTTTGTGGACCGTTGGCAGAGCTGTGTCCGTGAGTCCTAATTACAGTTGCCCAACGAGTTGTGGCAAGGCGAACAATCCTCGTCTGGGAATTTGTGCAATCTTCAATGCAGTCCCGAATCTCATTTCGTGGAAGATTCTCCCCGTTGACGTGAATCAGTTGTGAGGCCTTGACAACAGTTTCAGACGGAGCTTTCTGCATGGACAGTGCTTCCATCCGGTCATTCCTCGTAAGGTTCTTCGAATTCCCTTGCTCTTCTTAGGCGTGTGATTTCCTCGAATTCTCTTTTCTTAAACGCGGTTGCATTGTTGTGCTCGAAATCGTCCATACTCGATTTTGGCTCATGATTCCGAAGCACTAGGGGGACGTCTGCTTTAGAACTCGCCTTTCTTCGGCATGTATGAACGATTCCTCAAGTGCGCTTTGATCAATTGTTCCGTTGCGAGCACGCCCACGGATCCAAGCGAGCTTATCCGCTGCATCCCGCGTATGAGTGGACTGCCAGGATAGCAGTCCAGGGCTGATAAAGGTAGAGAATTTATTGTCGAAGGACGTTGGCATCACGGATGCGAACTATCTTTGTATGCATCCGTAAGGGACATGATGGTTGTATGACAACGGAGAAGACGCTTTCGACCACACTGGAGCAGAGAGAAAACGCAACCACGCCGGGCATCCCATCGCTAGTCTCCGATGCCTACTCATGAGACGCATTTGAGAGATGCACATTGACGTTACCTAGCACCAGCACGGAAGTGCACGCGAGCGCAAAGGGTGACGTTTCGAAGGAAGCTGCCTTGCAGGCGACTTGTTGGCGGGCATATAATAGCATCGGCGCTCGGGCTGATACCTTTGGAATGCTCTCTTGTCTCTTCTTTCCGAACAGCGGATCGCCTGTCCTTGAGTACCAGTTTACAGGTCTACCAATTCCCCGAAATGTAGTATCATCGAGTGGGACGAGAACCCGTCCCTACGTTAAGGTGCATTCGCGTTTCAGTACGAAATCGATTGTGTTTTGCTCAACGTATGATGGTCTTTCGTGGAAGCGTGCATGTTCCTTTGTCCATCAGAGCCTCTTTATCGCCGTTCGTATCAGTGGTGCGGAAACCCAAGCCCCGGTGGCATGTTTGGTAGACTTTCTCGTTTAACCTATGAAGTACGATGGATTGGCGAGGAGACAGTCGTGAAAAACCAGCTTGGATAACTTGTACTTTACTTGCAAGATTTCCAGCATTACGACTTCGGGGAGCGTGCTCCATACACCTGCTCATCGCAGAATCACTGGCTTGCAGACGCGTGCGCATCTCTCGCAAGCTGGAAGCGACAGCATCAGCAGTTTCTGGGACCTCTGGCCAATCTGCAGGATACATTCCGTTCGTAGGATACCTGCGAGAAAACAAACAAGTACAGAAAGTGCTTGCGGATAGACATGCTGCAGAACTTTGCGTTCTGATTCTAGCGCGACGACTGGCAAGAGCAACAGATGAAAACTTTAGATTCGGGTACCACGGAACGCTGAGACAATCGAAACGCACTCGAGACTAGGATACATATCAAGTACCCGTTAGACCAAGTGGCGCAGCCACGAACTCCATCTGCTGCAGAGTGCCTTCGTCCGCCTGTCATCGATGCGCCTTTTACAGTGCAATACGCCCAGAGCTCGGTCCGATCTTGTTGGACGCGTCGCGTAAGCGAGGGTCTTTGGCAGCCTCGGGTATCTGCGTCGTAGACTTTTGAGATGCAGACAACCGAGCTGCGAGGAACGCGAAAAATTTCCAGGCACAAAGTTCTCAAATCTGAACGGTTCTCGCTCCGATTACCATGTGTGGGTATGCGTCTCCAACTTGAGTATGGTGGAAGGCAGCTGCGCCACTGTTCTGCAAAAACATCTATCATCAACGCAATGAAAGTGCTCACCCATCAAACTGCAGGAAAAAGTAAGGCTCGTCGAGGACCCTTTGGGCGGGGGACCCTTGCAGAGCTCGACGAACATTACACTGAACCAGTAAGCCCTTCGGTGTGAAGTGTCGGCCGAGGTCGAATGCTCACGAGGCATGCAGGCGACCATGACGGACAGAGACACGGGCGATAACCAGCTTCTCGCGGCTTTCTATCATGCAAGTGTTCATGTAACCATACTTGGCGCACGAGCCAGGTCAACGCTGACGATGAGTAGTGCGAACGCGGATCTCGCCATACCAGCAAAGTGTCGTTCGCTGATTAGCTGCCTGGCTCGCAAGCTAATGGCGCGCGGTTAAGCTTCTACGCTCGAGTCTTGGATACACCTACGGTCTTGCCATGTCTGCCGGTTGTCTTGGTCTTCTGACCGCGCACACGAATTCCCCAAAAGTGCCTCAAGCCTCGATGAAGCCGGACCTTTCGCATACGATCGAGATCCTCGCGCAGCTTGAAGTCCAAGTTGTTCGACACAAGCTGTTGGTACTTGCCGTCCCGGATGTCCTTCCTCCGGTTCAAAAACCAGTCCGGAATCTTAAACTGCCGCGGATTCTGAATAATCGTCACGATGCGATCCACTTCCTCGTCAGTGAGCTGCCCGGCGCGTTTACCAAGGTCCACTTCCGCTTTCTTGCAGACCAAGTTCGCAAACCGTCTGCCAATGCCTTTGATCGCCGTTAGAGCGTACGCCACTTTTTGTTTTCCATCAATATTCGTGTTGAGTATGCGGAGAATATACCTAAACTCTCCCTCGTTCAAGACGATCGCCATGGGTGTCGCTGAGAAACGCACAAACAGCTATCCACGCTTCGTCGCACGAGGCGACTGCCGAAGAGAACGTCGCCGCGCGACGCGGCACGACGCGTAACCCGCATCGGTCTTGCGCCAGATATGGGCGCTAAATTGATATAATTGTATTTTTTTCCAGAAGAGACAAAATAGCACACCACACTTTACGTAGCAGAGCGCGCATCCGGGGTAGTCCACATGCGTTGGCGATCGCTGCATCCGCAAGTCCATTTTGTTCGTAAAATGCTTACTATTGGCATTCAACTGAAGTACGTTCCATCTTCAGGTGCGTGTAGCCCAATGCTTTACGCGACTTTAAGCTGATGCATTCAAAGCGCGTTCACTCGGAGAATTTAATAGTCTAAGCGAAAGGTATTGACAAGAAAGTCGGGGATTTTTGAAGGCCGTCATCCCCGGTTGCCGGGAAGAAAAGCAAAAAATTCTGTTCTCGCCGACGGGCGAGCACAGAACAGGGCAGATAGGCGGGAAAAGGTGCTTGCGATTCGGGATGGTGGCGGGAGTGTATTGGCACACAGGGCGCGAGTTCGAATGATCCTTGCATTGATCACCTCTACCAGAGGCGGTAAACGAGAGGAGTTCGGAAACCGAAACTTTGACACGGTCACCAATGTCGGACAATGTACGATGTAGAAAACGAGATTCGAGGAACTGACACGAACCAGGTTTCTGGGGATACGCTTCCGGCTCGAAGTATGGAACGAGAAACCCAGAGCGGTAGCAGGCGGCCAGTCGATAAAGGCTGGGAGGCAGCTGTAAGATTGGGCTATCCATTTACCCCACATGCCAGTGAAAAGCTTATCTTTTTGGTAACAATGTACAGGAATAGAGCGCGCTAGCCCTCGACTCGTGTGCTCCATTCACACTAGGGGGTGTGTAGGATGCTCCTGTGTGGGCAGAGTCGTTGTATCGAAGGGAACGACAACGCATGAAGACCTGCTGTCGCGGAATGACCATGCAAGCAACCCAAGAATACTGCATACCTCGTAGATGCGTTATCTTCAATATGCACACACGGATTTCGAGCTATCGGTTGCGCATTCATTTATGCGGCAGTTCCGCAGAGCGCAAAGCTTTTGCTGCACTACCGGATGCGAATGGCCGATGACTTGTTGCAATGTTGGAGATGGCGATGCGTATGTTTCGATGGTATCGCGTTAAGCGATGCAAGATGAGCAGCCTGCAGCCGTCGTCGGCTTGTCCACGATCATGCTGTTCTCAGCTCGTTAAGTTCTCTACTGATTCGAGAGCAGCCCGCGAGTCATCGCAGAAGGATTCGATGCGGCGGTTTGCGCAAAACGCAACGGGAATATTGCCCAATACGCCATGGTGCTCGTATGCGGAGCTTGCGTCGATCGACAAGATTGTCACCCATGACGTCGGGTCGTGGGATTGCAAGCGGATCCGACCCCGGGGCAGAGATCTCGCCTGCATTCCGAAGGATCCAGTAAAGCGTAGGCGAGCTTGGAATCTAGCATGCTTATCAAGAAGCTGGAGAAACGATCGGAAACCCCAGAATCTCGAATGGTGTATTTGAACAACAATCGAGCAATGTTGTCGAAATATCTTCCTTTCTTGTGGCCTTCATGGCAGCCATCGATATCAATACGAACAAGCAGCTAGAAACTCGTATGTCTCTGCTTAGAGAGGGCAAGTGGCGACGCATGCGCTTTTGCTGTGAAAGTCGTCGCCTCTTTGGATGAGCCTCCTAGATTCTGTTCTGATCTTAACTCAATATTTCATATGATTCACGGTCTCTGATCTACGTCGAAAGCGCTTTACAAATATCGAACCAGAGTGTGCGACATGTATTCCGCCATACTACAATGCCAGCGAGCGATTCGAGCGCAACGAGCTCATAGAAGCCAAGGTCGCAAATGCGCATTCGTTCACTGGGGTCGATCACAACAGCTATGCGCTTGGCGTATGTTCCCGTTCTACGCAAAGTGCTTAGTGACTTCGAAAGCAAAGTTTGACGGGGACTTTCTGCAGCCCGAAATCGAGCTTGAGCGCATTCAAAAGCGTTCTTCGATAGACCGGCGACAGGTAATGCTCCGCTACCCCAAATATAGTGAAGACCGGAGGCCGCCTGCCAGTTTGTATCATATAGGCAAATTTGGCATGCACTGGTGGCGAATAGCGCCTCGTCGCCTGAAATAACCACTGAGAGAGCTCGCCTCTAGACCAGGAGCCACTCCACAAATGCACAAGCTCACGCACGGTGCAAAAGAGGCTCCCAGCATCATCTTCAGAAAGACACGCCGCACTCAGGCCGATGATCGGTGCATGGCGCGCCTCCGGAGCGCTACTCTGTAGTCTCGTACGAATAGCTCGCTCAACGTTTCTCTGCTGCTCCTTGTTTTCGAGAAGGTCTGTCTTGTTGAGCACGAGTAGAAGCGGCTTTCCTTGTAACTCCGTGGCCTCCTGGATCAAACTGTGCTCCATACTAGTCAGCAAACGGCGAGGGTCCTTCGACTGCTGCAAGGCTAGAGCAATCTCCGCTGCATCGAGTACTAGGCCACAAGCAGTGGCCGTGGCGATACTCGTAAGCATCTGCGCATAGGCACCCGTTTCGAGCGGGTCAGGTGCTGCGTCTGCTGCACGACTCCCGGCCACCGCGGTTCGACGCCGCGCTCCAGCGGTATCCGTAACCAGAAAGCCTCCGTAGCGTGAGCTGGCCACTGTGACGGCATCGCGGGTTACGCCCGGAAACGGCGCGGTCAAGAAACGCTCGTACCCAAGAAGCGCATTCGCCAGCGTCGACTTGCCGACATTCGGTCGACCAACAATGGTTAGGCGAATCTGATGACTGTTTGCGGCTACCGCTGGACTGTCTATTTCGTCCATCATGGGATCACCGGATACCGGTGCCGTATCAGTGCTGGTCAGATACCGCGCAGGTAACGTCCCTTGGGGGTCGTGCGGCGATGTCTGGTGCACGCTACGCGCGTCAGCAGCGCACGTCGTAGTCTCATCGATGCTGGACGGTGACGACTCGAGTGCCAGACGCTGTGCGGACGGGGCCAGCCTGGTGTCTTGGGATGCAATCAGCGCCGCTCCATTGGTATTCCACACTAGCCCCGCATGCGATGTTGTGCCGTCGTGTGACAACGTCGAGGCTGCATGACCGCATGCAAGTTCGCGCTCAGGTTGAAGAGGGTATGTGTTGGCAGCGCACTCTGTATCACGTTTGCGCGGAATATCGCATATGTGAGCGTTTGCGCGGCAAGCCTCTACGGTCTCGTCACTGTTCATGTGATCAACCAAAGGCTGCATTGCGTGATATAGATCGGAGAAGCCTTCGCCTTGCAAGGCACTGATTGGTACACTAGAGGGAAAGCCCAACTCCGCGAACGAAGCCACTGTGCCAGAGTCTGCGGCGCGCATGTCGCACTTATTCAGCACTAGAACGGTGGGTAGTGCTAGTCTGCGAAGTAGGCTCGCGATCTGGTGATCTGCAGCGACGACTCCCTGGGAAGCGTCGACTAGGAAGAGCGCGAGCGTCCTGTCCTTAGCTCGAGAGCTCAGGGTCCGAAGAAACCGTTCAGTCAGCTGAAGCACTCGGGCGTAAAGGCTCTCATACGCGACAGAATACTCCAAGCTGTGGGCGAACTGTTGCATAAGGTTTGGTCCAGAGTCGCCAAAGGCTGCTTGTCTGTTAGGCAAGCTGTTTGCCGCCGGCAAGCGACCACGTTGCACACGCTCTGGCAGCCATTCAAGACCGGGTGTATCGAATAAACGGAAACGCAGGTCCACAAGCCGACCATAGGCACTGCGAACATCGCGGGTACAGCCCGCTCGAGGGTCTACTAGGCTCGAGGCCTTGCCAACGAGTCGGTTGAACAGCACCGACTTGCCCACGTTAGGTCGGCCGGCAAGCACCACCGCAGCTCGCACGTGTGAAAGACCCATGGAGATCCATGAAAACGTCAAGATTCAGGTCGGCTCGCAATGGACGACGTGACTCCGATAGGTTCGTTCACAACGAACTGCCAACAACTGGTTATCTAACGGCTAGTTGAGGTCACCAAGGGGTTCCTGAATACCCAGCGATTCGCTAAAGTAGCGTTCCGCGTTGCCCGCCCATTCGAGGTAGCGCGAGCTGGACGTACGTGACGCCAGGTTTCCGCCGGTTGACCCTACAAACCGTTTTGTGTCAGGCTTGCGCTTCTTTTGACCCTTGTGTTATGGTCGGGTTCCGCGTAACCGGGTATGGAAGCGTTGGAAAGCTCGCTTGAACGACTCCATGGACCAGTCGTGATGCAGAGCGCTCCACAGAAGGCACGGAAACGGACCCGCTGGACTGTGGTTGTTGACGGTGTCGTGCCAGGGACTAGTAGTGAGAGTGTGCAATCAGGAACGGTTTCCGAGTCATCAAAGTCTACTGATGGACCTGAGCCTGAACAGACTCGAGCCCAAGGTTTGCTGTCGGTGGCAACGCTACGTTCGTGTCGCACTGCCGTGGACGAGGCGGTAGCTGGCGCTCTGGTTGGGGAAAACCACGCCTCTGAGGTTATCGTGCAGCACGTGTTGGAGCTGAAAAACGCCAGTGTTCTGGCTGAGCGGAAAGCTGCACAACGCGCTCTAACCTATGCTATCACGAACAGAGGCGATGCCGGCGGTGTCTTCCGAACACTTTTCGCGTTCTGGCGCGCTGGCGAATGGGACGCCACGGCGACGCTGGCTTTGATGCGTGCGCTACCCCGCTTCGCCGACGCCGCTGGAGAACATGTCAGGTTGTACGTTAGCGAGCTCCTTCATCTGACGATGCTGGGCAGGCTGCCCGAACTCGATCCAAACCGAACCTCAAACTTCGAAGACAAGTCCGTCGAACGTCAGGCGAGACGAGAGCACGAAGCGCCAACGTCATATATCGACCTGGATCGCGCAATGAACCCAGACGCGCCGGAGAATACCTCCCTACTGAGGTCACTTCTCCGCCTGGTCGGCGTTGCACCGATCATCCAAGCTATACGGCCCTGGTTCGAATCACCAGAGTACCTGATTCGGCTCTGCGCCGCTCATGTCATTGCGTTTCTGGCGTCCAGTGCAGGATTCGCTACGATACAACCGCTTCTCGAAGCGATGCTGAGCTCGCGGCGGTACGGATCGCTACCGCGGGAAACCGCTGCGCTTTCACTACGCCTCCTGGCCACGCGATGGAGTGGGGATCTGCACCCACATCTACCAAGTTTTGTGCAGTTCGTGCTGCGCCTTGTTTCAGATCCGGATCCGCTCGTGAAACTTGCTGGTGCACGTGCTGTGGCGGCGCTAGCTACGGTGGTGTCTGCGCAAGATTCCGCCTCCCTGGAGGCGCTGCGTGCACCCATTTGGGACGGCGTGCGTGCCTATTATGATCGAACGTTGGTGGCGTTTCTCTCAGCGGCGGCTGCGCTGATTCGCTGCATGCCATTGGAGGAACGCGCCTTTCATGCAGCGGCGCTTTTGGCGCCAACGATGCGTGCGATGCGCACACACTGCGCTGTTGGTGTCCTTGAACAGCTGCTTGTTCACGGCAGTATACCCGAAGACACCTTAGCATCGAACGTTTTAGGAGAGTTTTTGGAGATGTGTTTCCTGCGACCGGAGCGAAGCGTCTGTCGGGCGGCAGCACGCAGCGCTGTTCGAAGGCGGCTTGCTCGAGTGGCGGCACTCATGTCTGAGCGGGTTGGTGTATCTGCTGTGTTGACGGATGATGTTGTTTGTTGCTTGGACGCGGCGGATGCTGATCCCGTGATTGTCCTATTGTTACTGGAAACGGTGCGGCAGGTGCTGCGGAGCGGGCGTGGCCAGCTTGATCTGAAGCCGGCTTCTGAGCGCCGTCTGATCCAGGGTCTACTTCAGTGCTTGCGGCGTTCTGCGCCGACTCCCTACCGCCACGTGAGCTCGATTCTGTGGATGTTGGGTGCCCACGTCGTACCGTGGTCCGAGACGCTGGTGCATTTGCTAGTGGCTCGTTTACAGAGTGCAGCGGCTGCGACTCGTGCAGAGGCTGCACGACTCGTCTGCAGACTGGTGCCCATGTGGGTGCAACTCGGAGATGCGGATGCACTCGCTCGTCTGGGTATCGTCCTCGCAGAGTGCTACAATGAAGTGTATCCGGAGGCGTTGGCGGCCATGTTAGAAGCACTGGGTGCCATTTTGGACCATTTGACTGCCTACCTGCCGCCGTCGGAGGTTCCATTCGCTGAGATTCTCTCCCGATTGGTTCCTGTCTTACGAAATCCGGCCGAAGAGGTACAAGCTGCGGCGGCTCTGGTTGTGATGGTGCTTGCTCGTCATGCTGGCTCCAGTATTCCAGACTCGGAATGGCTGCGTGTTGCCCAGGAGCTTCGAAGAGCGCTCGGTGCCCAGCGGCGCCAAGTGCGCTACCGGGCGGTTGATGCATACGGTGCCGTCGCTCGCGTGCTTG
>Ga0209012_1001900_pt1 | contig 19892 bp, 22 predicted proteins | sample RS3BMetagenome_FD_184735 | JGI IMG/M metagenome (GOLD analysis project Ga0209012, IMG submission 184735) | Ferric oxide microbial mat and aquatic microbial communities from Rainbow Spring, Yellowstone National Park, USA - RS3B (SPAdes) (version 3) ...
GTGTTTTGCCTCAAACGGTATCATGTGGTTGCTCCCCTTAACTGTAAGGTTCTTTAATACAGAATATATTATCCTCAACATCTTAGCAGAAGCCGCAACAATAGCTTTTGATGATCCCTTCTTTGCCTTTAACTTATTGTAGAACTGAGCTATCCTTCCATAAGGATCCTTCCTTATATTTGCCCAAGTTATCTAGACAAGTATCCACCTCAGGTATGGGCTTCCCTGCTTTGTTATGGAGCCATGATATTCTATGCTTCCTGATTGATGCAATGATGGTGCCAAACCTGCCCATGATACAAGTTTCTTATAGTTAGGAAACCTCCTGATGTCTCTGACTTGATGAGCAAAGCTGTATGGACATCTATACCTGTTAGGCTGAGGAGAAGCCTCACATCTTCGTCCTGAGAAGCACTCTAAGTTATCTCCTCATCCACCCTTTTGAATTGATTGTCAAGGCTCTCAATGTGGGCAAGATAGTTATCAATCAAGCATCAGCCTGTCCAACGAAGGGAGCTTGAGCTTCTTGAGCCAGCTAATACCAGCCTTGCCGAATAGGTCAGAGAATTCATACTTCAAACCATTTCTATCTATTATTGCATGTATCTTGTTCTTCAGCATAGTCCTCACCTTTACTATGGAGAGCCTGTGCCTTACTAGGCACTTCATCTCTTTAGATGGAACATAGCTTTCAGGTATGAGGTCTGCCCTGTGAGAGGAGGTGTGCCAATATCCTTGCATCTACACTATCGCTCTTTATCCTTGCAGAAGCTATTGCCTTTGTCTTAAATGGATGTGCCAACACCACTGGTATATGCATGTGCATCCTCCAATTTATCATATATATTCATCCAGTATGACCCTGTAGATTCCATAATAACCCTATTGTCTATGGAAAGCGTAGAAGAGAGATAGAGTATCCCATCACTATCATTGCTGAAGCTGAATTCATTTACCAAATGACCTTCCTTATCCATCACAGCATCTATGCTTCCCTACGTCTATGCCAATATACATCATCCTTCACCTATTCACCTCCTTTTCCTGCAGCTGGCATCAGGCTGCATCCACTCATCAAGAGCTAAGTCCATTTCTTTAGCAGCTCAGGATTCGCCCAGTCACTATCACGGTCGCTTAGACCATGCTCAGACGTAGGCATGCCAGCCTATGCATTACAGAGGGCGTCTATCATAAAGTCACTATCTTGCCATGATACAAATCCAGAGAAAAGATGGTAAGGTTCCCTGTTATACTCAGGATATCAATAAAAAAGGTTCAATATCAATTTATCTTTGCATACGCAGCGCATCACTTTCAAAGTATATCCTTGCATATCTGATTCTGCCATTAGACACATCGTAGGATACGCAGAGCGGCACGTGCACTTCCTTTCCTGAAGGTTGGATACCAGCGAATTCCAAGTTCTGTTTGCCGAAGAAGTCAGCCTCAAGGACGGCCTTGCCTTCCGATACAACAAGAGATTTTACGGAGTATTTAGCTGTGAACGCCTTGTTGTAGAAGTAATCGAGTAACTGCCTCACCCCGTCTCTTCCGGCCGTCTTTTGTCCAGTTGCCATCACTTCAAACACTACATCATCTGAAAGCATTGATTCGTCATGAGCCTTCAGATACATATCCAACACTTGGCGAGTCTCGTTTAAAGAAGTCAAGCTGATATACTTCGTGATTATACTATTTAAAGTTTTGTTAGGGGTTTGTGGGAAGCAGTAAATCTCAACTGCCTTAGCGATGAGATACACGGACTTCTCTCAATAGAATAGTTTATCAGCCTGTATGGGGTCACTAACAAGAAGTAGGGTCGGTGCGACCCGAATATACGCCTGTGGAGATTGATACCTTCGTAACCCGCCTTCCAAACATGGCTCGAATAAAAGTTTCCATCGCTGAGAAACTGCGCTTTGGTGGTATGCGGATCGAGTATGGTCGTTGAAGCAGGAAGCTCCGAGGCTTCAGCTGAGGAGTAGCTCATCCATTCCTAAACGTATTCATCAAAATGAGGATGACCAAAGGTTGGAGCACTACCACAACAGAGAGGTAGAAAGCACAACAGAAGCCTCTCTTCCTCTCCTAAGAATGACATCTTTAGACAGGGCGCTGTAATAGTCGATGCTGAGTGGACTAATAGACACTGAAGCCTCTGAGCTGTGTAAGCCCATGAAGAATGTTATTGGTTTCAACCCTTCATGGATGAAGGAGGGACCCAAGATAACCTCTATTTTCTATGCAAAACCTCAGGATATTGCGGAATCACTATGACAAACAGTGGAAAAAGTACGAAGCTTCTGGATTTACCCGTTAGAAGATATCATATAGCATTCTTGCTATAAAGACTAAATACCTTTTATTTTCAAGTAGCTGGTATATGCCTGAAAATTTGGTAGACGAATTGTTAGCTGAAGTGAAAAGTTTCGAGCCAAAAATAATACAGCTTCGAAGAGAGGTCCACTCAAAACCGGAGCTCTCGTACAAAGAACTGAACACTTCCAGACTTGTGGAAGAAGAGCTGAAAAAGATAGGGATTGAGGTGAGATCGGGAGTGGGTGGAACGGGAGTCGTTGGTATGCTGAGAGGTGTCCAAAGAGGTAAGGTGGTGGCTCTCAGGGCAGATATGGACGCCCTTCCTGTAGAGGAGCAGGTGGAGCTACCTTTCAAATCGAAGAATAATGGAGTTATGCATGCCTGCGGACATGATACTCATGTCGCCATGCTTTTGGGAGCTGCAATGCTACTATCCAAGTTCAGGGATAAGTTGAGTGGGGTTGTAAAGTTCATCTTTCAACCAGCGGAGGAGCACGGCGGTAGAGGAGGCGCACTCCCAATGATTGAAGAGGGTGTGATGGATAATCCGAAGGTGGATTATGTCTTTGGACTTCACATAACTGCTGACTATCCGTCTGGAGTCTTCGCTATCAGGTCAGGAGCAGTAATGGCTGCTCCTGATTCTTTCAAAATAAAAGTAATAGGGAAAGGAGGGCATGGTTCACAGCCACACAAGACTGTTGACCCGATTTACATAGCAGCTCAGATTATAAACGCTCTTCAGGGGGTCTCAGGGAGGATGGTTGACCAGACAAGACCTCTTGTGATATCTGTTTGCCATATTGAATCTGGGACGAAGGAGAATATAATACCTGATGAAGCCTTTCTCGAAGGGACGATAAGGACACTTGATGAACAGACTAGAAAGGTTACAAAGAGGAAGGTAAAGAGTGTAGCTGAAGGTATCTGCAGGGCGTATGGCGCAAGATGTGAGCTTAGATATGAGGAAGATGCCTATCCTGTTACTATCAACGATAAAGAAGCTACAGAGAGGCTAGGTCAAGTACTGAAAAAGATCAGAGGTGCGAAGGTAGTGGAGGCAGAAGCGTTGCTGGGTGGTGAAGACTTCTCTAGATTCCTTCAAAAGGCAAAAGGAAGCTTCTACTTTCTTGGTACTTATAATCCAAAGAAAGGATGCATATACCCTAACCACAGTTCCAGATTCAAGGTTGATGAAGATGTGTTGAAGCTGGGTTCCGTCTCACTTGCGGCAACTGCGCTAGAATTCACAAGGGCTTAGATGCTATCTTTCAAATGCTTTTCTGCAAGGAAATGCTTAATTTTAGCTAAAGAAGAGGCGTTGCCGTATCTTCTTGCCCAAAGTAATAGAAACGGTCTCAGGGCTAAGAGGAGTCTATCCCAGTACGATGAACGTAGAGTATGCCTTTTTTGCAGCCTGCAAGTTCTCAAGGTTCATCGGAAGGGGAAGGATTGCTGTCGGCATGGATACTAGAATCTCGTCCAGAGCTCTCCTTCTAGCAGCTTCGTCTGGAGCTATGTATTCCGGATGCAACGTTCTGAATCTTGGCTACACTACAACCCCCGAGCTATTTTACTTTACGAAAAAGATGAATCTTGAAGGGGGTGTGATGGTCACAGCTTCACATAACCCTCAGGAGTGGAACGGGCTAAAATTTGTCATAAAGGCGAGAGGCATCTTTGAAGAAGAGCTGAAATCCATCCTTTCAAAAGAATGTGTTCCAGCTAACGAAGATATGGGTAAGGTTTCGGAAGGAGATTCGACTTTTTATTATCATGACCTTTCCCAGTTGATGGGTCATGTTCCAAAAGGGCTAGCAATAGCCCTCGACCTTGGTGGAGGGAGCGGCTGCTTTCACATACCATCCTTCTTCAAGAGAAGTGGTGCAGATGTCTACGCAATCAATGCATCACCGGGCATCTTCGGCAGAAATATAGACCCTACCGCTGACGACCTGAAGGAGCTCATCAGGATGATGAAAGTGACAAAATGCAATGTCGGTTTTGCATTCGACTGTGATGGAGATAGGCTCCAGGTAGTTGACCCTGCGGCAGGAAAGCTTCCTCCTGACTTCACTCTATACCTTGCAGTAAAGAATGCGAAGAATGTCAGTAAGGTTGCTCTAAGTGTAGATACTTCTGACATGGTCATTAAGGAAGCCAAAAAGAGAGGAATGAGTGTTATATTAGCTCCAGTAGGGGAAGCGAACGTAGTAAAGACAATGCTGGATAAAGGTTGTCAGCTGGGTGGAGAAGGAAGCAGTGCGGGTGTGATAGACTCTAATTTCAGCTATTGTAGAGATGGGCTTGTAGCTTCAAGTTATGTCATCAACGAGCTTATAAGAAACGGAAGCCTGCAAATGGATGAGTTAGCTGGGCATCACATTAAAAGAGTGAAGTTTCATTTGGACAAGAGAGCATCTGAAATAGTGATGAAAGCACTTGAGAAGGAATATCCGGATGCGTTGAAGATAGACGGCATAAAGGTTAGATTCGAAGATGGTTGGTTCTTGGTCAGGAGGTCTAGGACTGAAGATGTGCTGAGGGTCTCCGTCGAAGGTGAATCGAAGCAAGCCGTTGAAAGACTGTTAAAAGAGATTTCAGCAAAGGTTGAAGGTTTGGCGAAAGGGGCTCTGTAGAATGGACGAAAAGCAGGTCATAAATGCGATACGAAAAGCTTTCAACGCCTCTCCTGCAAGAGATAGGGGTTTTTTCGATGACGCGTCGTTTGTTGATGTCGATGGCAAAGAGGTAGTTTTGAAGGCTGATATGTTTGTAGCAGGGACTGACATGCCTCCTGGGATGAATTTGAGACAGGCAGCTAGGAAGTCCGTCATATCCTGCCTGTCAGACCTGGCATCTAAGGGGGCAGAGGCAAAATATTTCATGATATCGATAGGCCTTCCGAGGAGACTCAATAATGAGAGGTCTGTCATCTCGATAATCGACGGTCTGAAGCAGGCAAGCAAGGAATATAGAGTTCGCCTTGTGGGTGGGGACGTCAACGAAGGTAGAGAACTCGTAATAGATTGCCTTATGCTAGGTGTAGTTCAGAAGAGCGCAGAAAGAAGAGGGGCTAAGGTCGGAGATGTTGTGGTATCTACGGACCCGTTTGGCTATACGGGGCTTGGACTGAAGAGTCTTATTCATCATCTAACTCTTCCGAACCATATAAGAAAGGAGTGCCTGAGGAGAGTTTATGAACCGAACCCAAGGTTCGACGTTGCAAGCAGGCTTGTATCGTCAGGATATGTTAATGCATCAATGGATAGCAGCGATGGTCTTGCTGCAACCCTGTATGAAATTTCAGAACAGAGCGGTGTCTCCATAGAGGTTGATTCAATACCAACTGATGAAGTATTGAAGAATGTATTCGCAGATTCAGAAGAGATGAAAAAGATTTTGCATGATGCCGTGTTCTATGGAGGGGAAGAGTTTTCGACTATTATTACGTTTCCAGGGACTGCATTAGAAAAGGTAGAGCAGCTTGCCCACGAAAGAGGAGGTAGTTTGTACAAAATTGGCAGAGTTGTAAAGGGGGAGGGTGTCTTTGAAACCACTGACGGAGGTAAATCTTTTAGAAGGCTGAGGAAGATTGGGTGGGTTCACTTAAAGCAAAAGTGAATAGGTCCAATAAAATTCACCGGAGTTTTAATCTCTGAAACGCGAAACATTTTTATCGTTGCTTTCACATGAGTTGGATACGAGGGATTAGTATGCCTTACACAAAAGGACAGACTTGGGGAGCCTTAAAGAAGGCTTGGAAGGCCTACAAGATCGCCAAGGTACAGGGCGACAAGGCTAAGATGGTTGAGTACGCTAACAGAATAAGAACTTTGCAGGAGGAGCTTGGAGTTACAAAGGCCAAGTTCCCAGAGCTGGGTATAAACTGACTACTTCTCGGTAGACCTTTCAATAAGAGATTGCACGAGGTTTGTGTATTTTTTGTATAATTCAACCGCCCTAGACTCATTTCTTGATTCGGAGAAGATTCTTATGAGAGGTTCTGTGCCGCTGGCTCTTATAAGAACCCAGGTATTGTCTGGAAAGATTATCTTTAGACCATCAGTCCTGTCTTGAATCCCCTCTGAAGTAGATTTTGCTACCATATCTATAATCCTGTATTTTATGTGATTGGCACATTCAAGCTTGCCCTTCTGCTGATATAATGATGGCATTGAAGCTATTAATGATGAAAGAGGTTTACCGTAATGCTCAATTGCTGAAATCATTAGAGCTAGAGTCATCGCACCATCCCTGACTGGCTGATGTGGTTTGTAAAAGAAGCCTCCATTCTCTTCAAAACCTGCTATTGCATCTTCTTTGACCATTCTGTCCGTAACATCTACACTACCAACTCTGGTTCTGATAAGAATGCTGGATGTTGACTCTACTGCCCAGTCAGCTATGCTAGATGTGGCTATAGTTGTGACTATCTTATTTCTGCCTTTTGTCTCAAGCAAAAATCTGGCAATAAGTGCTCCTGAAATATCGCCTGTCAATACCCTTCCTTTTTCATCGCAGAAGACAGACCTGTCTCCATCACCATCAAAAGCAACACCCAAATCGTAACCATTCCGTACTTCATCAGAAAGTTCGTTTAATTTTGAAGGTATAGGTTCTGGCCCCCTGCCCGGAAAGTTACCATCAACATTGCAGTTTATGCACTTAACTTCGCACCCTATCTTTTGAAGCAGCTTCGGTGCAGCAAGCGATTGCATTCCGTTACCTGCATCCACCACAACCCTCAAACCTCTTTTTTTCTTCCCCACATGGCTTATTATGCCTTCAATATACCTATCAACAGCATTATCAACTGTAAAATATTGACCTACCTCTGATGCGTAATCAAAATTTGTTATGCTGAATATGCATGCCTCTATCTCTTCCTCTTTCTGCCTGGGTATTTCCACACCATTCCTTCCCATGACTTTTAACCCGTTGAATTCGGGAGGATTATGAGATGCAGTAATCATTATACCTGCGTCAAATCCGTCTCTTGATATATAGTATTGAAAGGCAGGTGTAGGCAGCATTCCTAGGTTATACACATCAGCCCCGAACCCAAGCAGATATGAAGAAAGAAGGCTTGATATCATGACGCTGCTGTTTCTACCATCCTTTCCTATTGCCACCTTTTTTCCTAGCTTTTTGACGACAGAAAAAGCTACCTTGCCTATTGTTTCTGGAAGCAGGTCCTTGCCAGGTATTCCTCTTATACCGTTTGTCCCGAATAGCTTTCCCAATTCTGCATCGACGTGGTCTGAATAAGCGTATAAGTGTTTTTTATGCTCTTTAATTGTTTATGAGAGCTTCAGTTTAGCTTGCTCGTAAAACCTAGCTTCTCAAAAGTCGGCTGAACAGCTTTGATTATTCCTATTGCAATAGGTACAAACAGCAGGTCTATTAGTGTACCTAGATCGCTTATTGCAGCAAGGAAGCCCTGAGTCAACCCCATCGGACTGCCGTAGCCGAACAGACCATATGAGTAAAACAGGCCATCTGGTATGAGAAATGCGAGTGTTTCATATACTGTAGCCAGAACCATCATTAACCCAGCAAACTTGAGGCTTCTACCTCTAGCCACAGAGACTATCAACACTTCAGGCCCTCTTGCCCAGACCATACCAAACGGATAAATCGGAAGGTAGCCGGGCCTTGTAAACAGATTGATAGTCTCTCCTAAAAATGAGCCTATTGCAGTTGCTGTAAAGGCGCTCTTTCTGTCTACAAGGTAACCTAGAGCAAGGTATACTGCTGGTGCCAAAGTTATTTCAGCCAAGGGCTGTGGCATTGGTACAGATACTATTGTGAGCAGAGTAATCAATGCAGAAAAGACAGAGACAAACGCTATTTTTGCACCTGTTGATGCGACTTTCTTTTCTTCCTTTTGTGCACCGGAAGGCAAGGTTGTCATATGCATTCAGTTATTTATTCCTGTTTATAAACCATTTTATAGGTCATTTATAGATATGCCAAATTCTTTTTGATAGTATTTACAACGATTCTATCCATTTCCAGTTCAGATTCCATTTGACAGATACTTTTTTTACCACTTTAAGTCATGCGGGCGTGGGAAAGGATAGGAAAGAATAACATGTTCATGTGGGCCCGTAGCTCAGTATGGACAGAGCACCGCCCCTCTAAGGCGGGGGTCATGGGTTCAAATCCCACCGGGCCCGCTATCATCTGATATCAGGCCCTGTTTTCCGGAATCAACGTTGTTGGACGACGTTGTCATGCCGTTTGATGTGGTACCAGGGCAGTATGAATGCCCCCACCCTATTATTGCAGTTTCCAAGACTGGAAATTCCCCGTATCCCACCAAGCATATGAGAGCTAGCGAGCGAATATTCTGGGATAAAAGGCTTCGAGCATGAAGGGACCTTCCCTTTACCGCGGAATAGACTTACAGCAGTATTGAAAGAAGGTACGACCAATCCTGCGGCTATCTCCATCGCACGGGTGACGATAAAGTACAATGGCCAGGAGATTTTGCTTTGTTCAGATTGTCTCGGCTTTAGTTTAACAAGGTTTAAGTAGGTTCAACTTCCTACCAGGGCCATGACGACAGTTCTCAAAGTCAGGGAAAAGGGCGTTGTGATCCTTCCAAAGGACCTCAGAGAAAAGGCAGGCATCAAGGAAGGTTCGGTGGTACTGGCAACGGCTGTGGATGACGGGATTTTGCTCAGTCCTAAAGACAAGGACGCTGTAGAGAAGCTGCTGGGCCTGGCCAAGGTGTCCGAAGGCGTACCGCACAATAGTGTTGATAGGGTGCGAGCTATACGCGCAGAGATTAACGAGCAGGAGAAGACGGCCCAAAGGGACGACTAGGTCAGGGGAGCCTCTCAGGTCTTGAAAACCAAGTGCTACCTCGACGCGAATATATTTCTAAATGTGATTTATGACGAACGCCCCTTCGTAAAGAGTTCTCGTGGTCTATTGGAGAAGATCCAGGCCGGAAAACTCTCAGGGATTACTTCGTCCGTAACAGAGATGGAGATCGCCTTGGATCTAGAGAAGACAGGCAATCGAGGATCGATTGATAGAGCACTGCGTCTCATTGAAGGGATGGACAATCTTTCGATAAGCCCGTTGGGTTCGCTGACAGTAAAGATGGCAGTCAAACTAGTTCTCGACTACCAGTTGACAATACATGATGCCTACCACGGCGCCACTGCATTGGAGAACGGCGCGGGAGTCTTCGTCACGAGGGATAAGACGCTGGCAAGCAAGCTAAGAAAGCTAGTCAAAGTATTAGAGCCCGAGGCTGTCAAGGCCGACTGAGCTGAAACCATACCGCAACCAATTGCTTGGCGGTATCTGAATCCGCCTTTCGGACTTATTCAGGTGCTGACCCCACCGGGCCCGTTGTAAATAAGCTCATTATGAACTCTGATTGGCCAACGAAACGGTGTTTCTAGTATTCGGATTCCTATGCATTGGGCCCAAACCGTGGCCCCCAATCAATGGTATTCGGTGAATCTTTCGAACGTAGTCCATAACAGATTTATAGATAACACAAGTAAGGAGAGGACCAGTTGTCCCAAGAGCAGCAAAGGCTGGCCGCCATCATGTTCACAGATATGGTGGGGTACACAGCCCTGGGGCAGAAGAACGAAGCCCTGTCGCTGGCCCTAGTTGAAGAAGAGAAAAAGCTCATCAGACCCACGCTTGTCAAGTACAACGGCAGAGAGGTGAAGACCATAGGCGATGCGTTCTTAGGCGAATTCCCGAATGCCGTAGACGCCACCGATGTGCCTACGACATTCAGCGAGGGATAAGGGACTTCAACCTCTCTCTCGTCCCTGACAAGAGAATCCATCTCAGAATCGGCGTAGATGTAGGTGAGGTAGTGGAGTCCCAAGGAGATCTCTTCGGAGACGCAGTCAATGTCGCTTCAAGCATAGAGGCGCTAGCAGAGGATGGTGGGGTTTGCCTTACACGCCAAGTATACGACCACGTCAGGAACATGCTGGACTTCCAGCTTTCAAGCCTTGGCATGAAGACCTTGAAGAACGTGACTCTCCCGTCGAAGTGTTCAAAGTCGAAATGCCTTGGGAAAAGGTTAAGCCGGAAGCGGTAACGAGTCTGGACATCAAACGTATTGCCATGCTACCTTTCGCAAGCATGAGTCCTGACCCGAACGATGTCTTTTTTGCAGACGGGATCACCGAGGAGATAATTTCGACTCTCTCAAACATTAGCGGCCTGAACTTGATTTCTAGGACTTCTTTAATGGGGTTTAAGGGGACGACAAAGAAGCCGAAAGACATTGGTAACAAGCTTGAAGTGGGCTCCGTCTTGGAGGGGAGCCTGAGGAAGGCGGGAAACAGGATCCGCGTCACGGCTCAGCTCATCAACGTGGGCAGTGATCTGCACGTCTGGGCACAGGGTTACGACAGGGAGTTGGACGACATCTTCGCCGTGCAGACAGACATTGCCAGGTATGTAGCTGAGGTGCTTCGGGTGAGGATTCTATCCTCCGAGATGGACAGAATTGGAAGGAAGCCCACTTCCAGTACAAAAGCATATACGCTATACCTGATGGGGAGGTTTCATTGGAATAGGAGAGATGTGGATAGCATGAGGAAGGCCCAAGAGTATTTCCGGCAAGCAATCAAAGATGATCCTGATTTCGCCCTGGGATACGTCGGTCTGTCAGATTGCCACCTACTCTTGGCATCGAACTTTCGCCTCGATTTTGAAGAGAATCTCAGGCAAGGCAGGGTCTTGGTCGCGAAGGCCCTTGAACTGGAGCCGGACCTAGCTTAAGCTCACGCCTCTAGGAGAGTATTCCTGCAGACTATTTTCGAATTCGATGAAGCAGAAAAGGAGTTCAAGAAAGCGATTGAGTTGAAACCAAGCTACGCCTCAGCCCACCATTGGTACTCGATGCTTCTGTCCTTCCAATCGAGGTGGGACGAGGCTCTTGAAGATATACAACTGGCGGCCGAGCTTGACCCTCTCTCCGATAATCAACGCCGTCCTGGATGACTACCCTCTTCCTTCATCTGAAGGAGCGTGACAAGGCCCTTGAGTTGGCGAAGAGAGGCCTGGACCTGAATCCAGGCCAGCCGTTTCTACATTACCGTGCGTCCCTCAGGTATGGCGCAATGAAGATGTTCGAAGAGGCCAGACGCGAAATGGATATTGCCCTAGAACTGAGTCGTGAATCGTATCCTCACTTCAAAAGCGTGGCAGATGTAACGATCGCCTACTTCGAAGGGGACAAGCCTACCGTGCGTATGCTTTTGCCACAGCTGGAAGCCCATTTGGGAGGAATGATGGGGGTGCAGGCTGTGGAGATTGCGGGCTTCTATTTCTGGCTGGAAGAGCATGAAAAAGGGGTACGAATGGCTAGAGCGTTCATTTGCCCAAAGAGAACTTCGCCTCGCAATGCTCAGAGAGGATGAGCGCTTCGACACCGTCCGTAACGACTCGAGGTTCCTAGACGTATTCAGAAGGATGGGACTGCCTGCAAACCGGATTTAGGCCCCATATCAGGCTCGAAGTAGTAGGATTTCCTGGCCGGTTCCAGAGCATGCACTATGTATTATATGCACTTCAGAGGGAGCTGGGCGAAAATAGTTTGTGGTCGCCGGGACTTCAGCACAATTTATTATGCGGAAAGATCCCTAGGTTTAAATCTAGGTACGCCGGACTTCAGCCATTACCTGCGATAACAACTCGGCCTGGATTTCAACCCCAACCGCTCGTTGACCACGATGGACAGCTACCACTTTCCGAAATGCATTACTTCAGACCTAGGCCATCGACAGGCTCGCAATCTTAGACGGGTAGACGGAGAGGGAGCGGTATCCCGAGGTTAGCTGATGGCGATAGCACCGATCGGGAAGTATTCTTCCGCGATTCTGAACGCTTGCCCGAAGCGGGAAATGTGAGCACTCATCGGACCGATTGAAAAGTAAAAGGCTCCCAAGCTCGAGTCGACGGCAGTCAGCAGGATGAGCATCGAAGCGAACGCCGCGTCGATGAACAGTACGGAGTGGGCCAATCTTCCTCTATCTTTCCTCCAACCTCCACCTTGTAGGGCTCCACGTATCGCTTCACATAGGTCTTGAATGCGCCAAAGGGACGATAATGAGCGAGGCACTCTTGGCTCGCTTGGCCGTGGGGTTCGTTACGTGTTTCCAGAGCTTCGAGGTTTTCTCGGGTCCGTCGAAGACTTAGAATTCGAACCCCTGAGTATATCCTCGAGATGGTCCTTTTCGCGCGTTGGCAAGTATCCTCTCTCCTGCTGACGATATCGTACCCACTATTCTCTTCGTGGACGTCTTCAGGAGTCCAGTCCTTTTGTCTTGCATATTCCATCATAAAGTCCAATGCCACGACTTCAACTTCTTGCTTTGCCCTCTGAGCTTCTGGATTGTAAATTACGTCTCTGGTTTCTGAATATAGACCGCCTTCTGAGCGAAGCGGCACATATTCTGTTACCCCAATGCCTTTTACTGATACTTTCTCGCTCTCTTTTTTTCAAATCTTCCTTCTTCGGGTCAATACCGCTCGGCCTTTGGTGCAATTGATAAATAGGCACGACTCTTATACATTTAAGATGCGTGGGTCACACACCCTAGTCAAAGGCACGAGTGTTTCTCTATCGTGATGCTTGGGACCTCATCCCCGTAAGGGTTGGTTGGTTCGAATCCCACCCGCCGCACATTCGTTTCGCAAAACCGCTCTGCTCGTCATTCCTACATTAAACTACTTTGGAGTGTAATTAGTATTCTATGCTTGATTTGGTGCGGGCTGGGTGGTATCTGCCAATTTGCCCAGACCTATCTTATTTAAGATATCCAGGAAGCGATGGTCATTCCTTATTTCACGTAGCTCAAAATCGACAGCAATCATGTTTAGGTTACCGTCGTAGGCAGAGTAAGCAGTTTCGAACCATTGGAAGCCATCGTCTACGTCACCCAAAATGAATCTGACCAGCCCTATAAAGTATGGGCTAATGTATTCGGTCTCGTATCCGCCCTCCACCTCCTTGAGGAGTGCATTTGCTTCAGGATTCTTTCCCATCGAAGCAAGGACATAAGCTCTCCAGAGTTTCACCTCTCTAGGAGACCTTGAGTAGAGCGCGAAATCCTCCACCCGGGATAAGGCTTTGTCATACATTCCTGCCCGAACGTACGCTTGAATCAAGCCAGGAGGACCTACGTAGGTCGCGAGATAGGATGGGTTTATATCTCGCAACCTCTCGAATCTTTCGATAGCTTCGTCGAATTTCTCGTTGAAGTAGTAACTACCGGCCAGGTTGTGATTGATAGCCAAAGAAAACGGGTCCAGTTCATGAGCAATGAATAGTTCTTTATCGGCTTCCTCGAATCTCTTCTGTTGAAAGAGAACGTGTGAGAACCACTGATGAGCTGTGGCGTAGCTCGGCTTAAGTTCCAATGCTCTTCTAAACTCTCTCTCGGAGGCCTTCCAATCACGCAGGTAATAGTGGAGGATAGCTCCAAGGGTTGTGTGAGCTTCAGCAAGGTCTGGGTCAATTTCTAGAGCCATGGTCACATATTCTCTGGCTTTCTCGTAATTCGGTCCGAATTCCGCCAGCCGGTTCCTCGCCATAACCTGATAGCAATCGGCCAAACCAGAGTATCCCAAGGCGAACCGAGGATCTTTCTCTATTGACTTCTCGAAGTAAACGATTGCCTGTCGCACTCCCTCCACGCTTCTTTCATTCCAGTAGTGTCTTCCTTTTAAATACAGTATATACGCGTCGGTGTCCACTGTTGGCCTTTTCTCGAGTAGCTTCTTCTGTGGCCCCCCAATTGGACCTGAAGTTCATTGGCAATCCCTTCCGCGATTTCAGTTTGAATATCGAAAATATCATCTAGTTGCTTATCGAAGTTCTCTGCCCAGATGTGTCCTTCGGTGGCCGAATCCAAAAGCTGGACGGTTATTCTCAGTTTGTTGCCAGCCTTCCTGACACTTCCTTCGACCAGAGTGCCTACGTTGAGTTCTCGGGAGATGTCAGACACTCTCTTTGCCGCGCCTTTATACACCATGACGGAAGTCCTGGCTATGACTGTGAGTTGGGACAGCTTCGATAGCGTGGTAATCAGCTCCTCCGTCAAACCGTCAGCGAAATATTCATCGTTCGGGTCAGGGCTAAGGCTTGCAAACGGAAGGACGGCTATTCGTCTCTTATCAAGCTGAGCTGGCATGGGCTTTTCCGTTTCGCTCCAGGGGAGGGTTAGCTTGAAGACCTCGATTGGTTCGATAACATTCTTCAGAGTTTTCAGCCCAAGGCTAGACAGCTGGAAATCCAACTTGTTTTTGACGTGGTCGTAGACCTGACGTGTAAGACAGATGCCCCCATCTTCGGCCAGTGGCTCGATTCTAGATGCAACATTAACTGCATCGCCTGAAATATCCCCTTCATGTTCAATCACCTCACCCAGATGAAGGCCTATCCTGAGATGTATCCGCTTTGCGGAATCTAGGGAAAGGTTAAACTCTTTTGTCGTCCTCTGTATGTCGTAGGCACATCTTACCGCATCTGTTGCGTTGGGAAATTCCACTAAGAAAGCGTCTCCAATTGTCTTTACCTCTCTTCCGCCATGCTTGGCCAAGACAGGTCGTACCAGTTTCCTCTGTGCTTCAACGAGGGCGAGAGAGAGTGACTCGTCTCTTTGTCCCAAAGCTGTATAGCCGACCATGTCGGTAAACATGATTGCTACAAGCCTACGCTTTCCTTCAGACATTCATCGGAAATGTTAATCATCGTATAGTTGATAAAAACTTTTTGGTTGACCTCACTTAATAACTCCTTCGTTCTTCAAATATATTATCTTTTTTTCACTATAGCCAATGGAGGAAAGAACTGCATCCGTATTCTCCCCAATTAGCGGCGCCTTCTTAATTTTTTGTTTCTTTATGCCCTCCACTCTAACTGGCACAGTCAAAACCTTACTTTCGTTATCATAGACAACTTTAATCCAAGGATTGCGTAAAACTTCGGATATATCAGGAACGGGAGTAACGCAAGTCTCTTTTTTCACAAGAATTCTGGACCATTCATCTCTTGTCCTCTGTTTGAATATTGATGAAAACCTTCTCTCAGCCTCTGTTCTGGCTTCCTCATCACCGTTCGTGAGAGAAGCTATCTCTTCAGTTTTGAGATATTTTAGAAGATTCATGCTAAATTTTTCTTCAATCGGTGCAACAGCTGTTTACCTTTGGTCCTTCGTCTTGTAGAATTTATAATAGGGCTCCTCTCCATAAAAAAAGTCTGTCGAACTCAGTCGCAACGTTGCTTAAGCTAAACGAAGTATCTGCAGAGAGGTTAAAGACTGAACTATTGGTACATCAATATGCATGGCCCTTCTACCTGACTATGAAAGTGCTGCAAGAACTGAAATTGCTGCATACAGCCCCCTTATCATGTCAACTTATTGAATAGTAGGGAATTTTGGCTCTTGGTCTTTGAAGACTCCCTCATAGCTTGGAAATTTAGATCATGACCCGGAAGTTTACTAATCCTTTCGTGTTGAACAAAGGCCGAAGAGAAGAAGTGATCTGATGTTTGTTTTATATCACCCATCATGTGGATAAAGTGTTTCTGCTCTTAACCCTGCTCGAATGAGCTTTTACATCTTTATGTTTTCTTTTTATCAGCAAGTCCTTGCTTTTTTATTTATTCTTGCCAATAGTCTTTAAGTAAAACCAAAACGAATAATACTCGTAACTAAAGCAGGTTGTGCGACCTCTGTTACTCCGTGGGGAGACATGCTATGCTAGTCTGGACAGGACAGATGCGGACAGTGATAATAGGTCAACCCTCAGGCCCTCATATGCTCTGGCAGCGGACCTTCAGAAGTCTCTTCTCCAGTATTCCATCCTCAAATATGCAGCATGATGAGAAATAGCTTGAAACAGGTCGTTAACAATGTATCAAACAATGTTTTGTTTTTGTAGAGGAGAGCCTTTGGGCAATATTATTGAACCAAAAGCAACCACTATTCAATAATAGATGACTAAATGAAATAAGGTTTTCAGTAAACTGTGACCGAAGAGGTCGCTGTAACCATAAAAACTGTCGTATATTAAGTCAGAAGCCATGAAAAGAAATGCGAGCGCAGGTCCTAAAATAGCCAAGAGTCGGGGGACTTTCTGGCTTGCTACAATGAATGGAAAAGATAGTAAAGAACCATAGATTCCAAAATGCAATAGCGACTCCAGCATATTTGCACCAAGGAGTGCGATCGGCTGACCGGTTATCACATGGTATATAATATCCAAGGTCAAAAATGTTATTTCAAAATATGCGCCGAATAAAATTAGGTTTCTGAATCGATTGATGCCATAAATTAGATGGATAATAGTAGCTTCTTTGTATCTCTTTGACATGATTATTAGCGTGACACCTGCTAAAGATACAAATTGCCCCCATTCCTAGCGATATGTATCCGACTGTTGCCCCCTTGGTGTAGGCTGCCAAATTGACTGGCTGATGCTATCAAGAAGAACAATGTTCATGCCAAAGTGAAGGTTGCACCCGTTAACCGTCTAAAGATACTCAATATGCCTCCTCCTGATATAACCATCAATATAACGAGAGAAACAAGATGTATTGAGTAGGGCAACGAGATTCCTGCCTGCATTCTTGCTATACTGAACTTCATCTAAATAAAGAATAGTTCTTTTATTCGCCTACCTGGCTGCGAACTGCCTCGGTGCTTCTTCAAAGGTCTTAAGTACACTATAATCCTCTAGGGTAACATATTCTCCACGATACTTCTCCTTCAGACGAAGAAGGCAGGTTGTCTTGCCACTTTGCCTTGGCCCCTTATCAAAATTACTTCTTTCTTCAGGATCCATTTATCCGGCAAATCATCAATTTTCTTGGACTATAGTCCATAAAAAATGCTATATTTTATGGCGTTATTGGATGTTAACAACCTTTCTCACAATTCAACACTGCTTTACTACATGGGTGTTTTCAAACATTCGTGTACTGGCAGAAAAATATTAAGCTGTCATATGATAGCGAATGTATGTTCCTAGGTTTAGACCTGAATGAAATACATATTCAGCATTGCATAAAAGATGATAATACGTGTTGACTGGTCAGGGAAAGATAGCGAATTAGGTTGACAGAATGAAGCGGCTCAACGAAAGAATAAAGAAAAGAAAGAAGGGGAGATTATAAGACAGTAACAGCTACAACTCATACGTATGGTATCTATGGATAAACGAAGTCTCTGGGGTATTTCCTTATGCCGGGGGCTGTGGAAGTAACTGGTATGGTGTTGACATGGTAGACAGCGTGAACTTTGGGGCAAACAACTGGATTTATAGCTGGTGATATGGCGCTGGCACAACGGCAGGAGTTCAAACCGACGAAGTTAGTGTTGGCTCTTCGGCTGTCGATAACGGTGCAATGGCTTCTATCAGGTCATCTTATTCCTATTCTACCAGCGATGCACCTGTGTACGACCAAAGCAATATTGCCCAATCTATCAATGTATTGGACTGGTGGACTAACCTGAACGAAAAGGAGAGACAACACTTTTAACAGATATCCTGCAGGAACTTTTGCAGTACCAAGTGGCTCAAGCTCTACGATAAGCAACATAATTCAACAAGTTAGCTGGGTTCAGCCTGGTTGGTGCGGTTGGTCGTGTGAGACACTTTCTTCCTATTATGCTATCGTTTTCCTGAATCCAAGTTGGTGATTAGTCTTCCTGAAGTTGGACTACAGAGCATCGAGCTGCAAGCACTTGGATAACTAAACCGAATGTTCTTGGCTTGCTAATCATCTTTTTTGTGGTTAAGAGCAATAAGCTCATATCCTTAGTAACCTTTCAGCATTGCAATGTGCGATCCTCTCCTTGTCCTGCGGGCTTACGGGTAAATTAACAAGAAAATCAATAGCCTCTTTCATGGAGGAATAAGGGTAATCAGCAGAAAACATTATTCTTTCAACGCCAACCTGAAGAAAGAGGTCAATAAATGGCTGGGTGAAGTTAAAACCGCTGACGGTATAATGTATGTTTTCACGGAAGTAGGCACCTATAGGTTTATTGAGTTTGGTTAACCGAGTCGGAAACATTCGTTCAATCCTTGGTAGCATGAAAGGTATACCTTCGCCAAGGTGTCCTATAATCAGCTGAAGGCGAGAATATACGTCAAGTGCTCCACTGAATATTATTCTGAGAATGTGTATTGCAGTTTCAATATGCCATCCCCAGCCTGCAGTTGCCATCAATTCTGTTATCTCTTGAGAGAAGTTTCCGGAGTAGCTAGCCTTGATCACAGGCTCAGGAGGAGCAGTAGGATGGATATAGAGGGGAACACGAAGCTCCTGTGCACGTTCGAGAATAGGCCAGAAGTAGCTATCATCCAGATACCTACCATGGCTGTGCCCGTGTACCATAGCCCCCTTAAATCCATACTCTTTTACAGTTCGTTCCAGCTCGTCAGCTGCAGATTCGGGTGCTGATAGTGGGAGAACAGCGAAACCCGCAAACCTGTTCGGATATTGCCTTATCACATCCGCCAAAAAGTCGTTTGATGAACGTGCGAATTTTATAGCCTCGTTTTTATTGTCTATACCCTCTATTCCTCTCGATAGTGATAGCACCTGCATATCGATTTTCGCAGAATCCATTTCTGCCACTCGTGAAGCACCAATGTCCAAAAGCTTCTGCGTTAATGTTTTTGGTTCGACTCCATGGATAAATCTGGCCACTATTTCAAGTGGTCCACGAACCTTCCGCCCAGGACCTTCAATCAGCTCCATGGTTGCAAAATGCTCCTCCAGTGTGATAACTCTCGAAATTCTACCAGACTCGGCCAATTCTGAGGTAATACTGGACTATGTCTTGCTTATTAACTGCTAACCCGTCTGGGCAGTTAGCCAAAAGAACTATATCTTCTCGATAATAGCCATATCTTAAGGCTATTTTATTTCTCCATTTACTTCAGGAAAAAAATTGACCGAGATGCATATGAAACAACATATTTGCCACTCCAATCAAGTATTTTCAGCCACAAATGCTCTGTCTTATTCTAATCGATAGGTGTATATTTTTACTGCCTTCATGCAAATTCCGGTTGACGATGTGAATTCAATAGATTAATAAAAAGACTGCAGCCTATTTAACAAGACCCTTGTGCATAAGAAAAGTAACTTGTTCTTTACATCAACACATTTTACCACCTCAAATCTTTCAGAAAGAATCTTGTCAAGTTCTTCAAGACCGACATTTCTATCTTGGGCACAGAAATCATAGAACATCTTGAGGATGAATTCAGGGAAGTCGGTGTATTTACTTTCTTCAGTCATTATTTTTGAAAACTCTAAAGAGAATTAACCATCTTTTTTTCAATACCCTTATTCATTTCTATGTTGTTCCGACAGGCGATGCTGGTCTGGGAGGACCTTGAAGAAGCAAATAATCAGAAAAATTATCTTTTAAAGGGATATCATCTCTTGACCCATCTGAAAATACGAGATTCTTTTTAAAGCAAGTTGCTGGTATACGCTTGCCTTTTATTGTACATCATTTTTACTCCAGCCATGAAACTATTGAACGGAATAA
>Ga0209012_1001906_pt1 | contig 19844 bp, 26 predicted proteins | sample RS3BMetagenome_FD_184735 | JGI IMG/M metagenome (GOLD analysis project Ga0209012, IMG submission 184735) | Ferric oxide microbial mat and aquatic microbial communities from Rainbow Spring, Yellowstone National Park, USA - RS3B (SPAdes) (version 3) ...
GCGATCGGGCCTTTGAAGTTGGAGTAGCGCCGTTCGGCTGCCTCCTGTCCCTTGTAGTTGGAGAGCACGTCGGCCGCGCTCACCTCAGCGGAGAGATTGGTGAGCAGCGCATACCACCCGTCGGTAGCGGCCTCGCCAGCAAGCGCTGTCTCGTCGAAGTGCCACTCCAAGGTGGGCTTGGCCGTCACCGGGTCGGTGCCGACGGTCGTTCTAAGACTGGCCTTCACCCGGCGTTCTCTCGTGATCACCGCGATGCGCTCGGTGACCTCTTTCTCGGTCGGGTAGTACCGCCCCCCGAGCCCCCGCCCCAGGCGCTCGAGATCGCCACGGGCCCGTGTCAGCTTCTTTGCCCGTGCCTTGGCGGCTGCTCCGGCACGGGCGCTCGACCACACGAACACCCGACGCAAACAAAGATCGGGCTCGGAGGTCTTCTTGGCTTTGATGACCATGGTGTCCTCTGACACCCGATACGATCCCCGGTCCTCGGGTGGCTTGCCAGCGTCGCGCTCCGCCACGTAGTCGACGGGGACAGCGGCGTCGAAGTCGCAGGCGGCGAGCACGTCGGCTCCCACATAGGACTTCGAGGCCGGGGCGATGAAGCTCACTTTGGCGTCGATGATCGCCGCAAGGTTCGGGTAGGACACCAGTTTGGAGTCCCCGACCATCAGAAAGCGTCGCTCGCCGGCGAGCTTGGACAGCGCGTCCATCGCCGGGACCACCTGGGCGACCTCGCCGGCTCCTTCGTCATAGGCCCGATGCCAGACCGGGATCCCGCCGTCCGCAGCGACCGCGAGGCCTGCCTAGACCTGCAACAGGTCAGGCCGGCGATCCTTCGGGTGCCCGAAGCGGGGCTCGATGAAGTCGGGCTCAGGCGAACGGTAGGCGCCATAGAGACTGACCGACGTCATGTCCCAGTGGATGCGGGCCACGTCGACACCGAACTCAGCGATAGCTTTGGCCCCGATGGAACCGACGATGCCAGCGAGCTCGGGAGCGACCGCATCGAGCGCCCGGCCGATACGGTCGTCGTTTAAGACCTCCGGAGCGAGACCGAACACCTCTTCGACCGCCCACGCCCGGGCCCAGTCCTCCAAATGGACCAGCGGAGTGGGAGACGTCAGCCGGTTGGCCACCAAGGCCTCGATCACCTGGCCGTGAGTCGCGTAGGCGATGTCGCGCACCGGGCAGGCCCGGTCGACGATGCCGGCGACGTCGAGATGCCGGCAGAACTCGGCGACGACCGGTAGCGCGCCCAACGCTTTTTCCACACTGGGAGGCCCGTAGCGGATCTGCTGTCTTGGCACGGTGACCTCCTCGGCGATGACTGCATCTGTCTACTTGAAGCGTGTATGCTTCAAGTATCCAAGGCGCGGATACCCAAAAGAAGAGACGATGGCCGAACCCGGCGGCAGACAACGACGAGCCCAAGAGCGCATCGCTTCCTCGCTGGGCGAGATCGGCTTCGCCCTTCCGGGCAGCCTGGTATGGCGCACCACCGCGTGCGGCAAAGCCGGCTGCCACTGCCAGGATGACCCGCCGGTGCTACACGGGCCTTATCTCACCTGGACCCGGGCGGTCGCCGGCAAGACCGTGACCCGCAAGATCAGCGAGGACCAACAGGCCCACTACCAGCCATGGTTCGACAATGCCCGGAGACTCCACCGCCTCGTCAGCGAACTCGAGGCCCTGTCCCTCCGGGCGTTCGAGCAGGCCGAAGGGACCACCAAGCGCTAATCACGCGCCTCCCGGACCGGCGGAAGTACCCATGACCCGTCCATGTGCTGAAAGCCCGGCTAGCTCCTTTCTGCTCGAGTCGATTAGCAATCCCTACCTTGATGATCGACTGACGAGCAACATGAAGCGCTTGGCCTCTCGGTCGACTGCCCAGCTCATCTAGCTGGCGACGGCCACCCGATGCGGCACGCCGAGGCGCCCAAGCACCAGCCAGCGGGTTCGTCGAACCGATCAACGACCGGTCGAGCCGCCGAAGCGGGGCAACGCCAAGCACATGTCATGTTGGCGCTAACACCGCGACACCGTAGAGGGAGGCAGCCTTCGCCATACGGTCGTCATAGGTCACAATGCCGTCGAGCTCGTCCCCCAGCTCGAGAGCTGCAGCGAGATGAAGCGCGTCGAGACTTCGCAACTCGTCGGGGTCGAGCGTGGCTGCCCGTTCGAACGTGGCGGAGGTGAGGCTAAACAACGTGAGTGCGTCTAGCACAGCCCGAGCCCGCGTCATCCTGTCGGGAGCTGCCCGTCGGGTCGCCCGAAGGAGCTCGGTACGCAGCAGGTCACTGGCGATCAACCATTTTTCATGGGTGGCCGCCCACGAAGCCAAGGCCTCGGATCCCGCCTCGGCGACGACGAGCTTGGCGGCCGCCGACGTGTCGAGATAAAAGGCCATTAGAAGCGCGCTTCGCTGCGCATGGCGGCTACAACCTCCGAGAGGACCGGTTGCTCCGAACCCGTATCGAAGGGAGCACCAAGGGCGGCAAGGGAGCCTTTCGCAGGCCGAGCCCGACCTGAAGCAATCAGCCCGGCGACCCGCCCCCCACGAAGCGGCACGAGCTGGGCCACCGGCCTGCCCCGATCGGTGATGGTCACCACTTCACCAGCGGCGGCTCTGCCCACTACTTGCGAGGCGTTCTGCTTGAGGGCTCGGATACCCACGGACGTCATGTTCTACATTGTAGCACTCGCGAGACCGACGATGGACTTCACCTCCTTTGTTGCGGCCCTTTTCCCTATGACAGCGCGCCCGACACCAACGCGGCTGCGCAGCATGGGCTTTCAGTCGCTACGAAGTCGTTCCGCTGGCAGACGCGTTCGGTCGCCAAAATTTGTCGCCTTCTTACCTGACTAGTCACATCTTCAAGCGGACGAGGTGGAGGCAGCTGACCGTCTGACTTCTTATAATCCGGCGCCGGGCAAGACAGTAGAACCCTTCCACTGCTGCTGAGCTTGAGTGATGCAGGGTGCATGTAGCTTGTGCGACGCTCCCTGTAGCGCCTGGCGCAGGACACGTCGATGATCTTCAGGCGCTCGGCCAGGTAGGCCACCACCGGGCCACCAGCTCCTCCGGCACGTCGAGCGGATCGGACAGGAACGCACGGAGCCAACGAACCGTGGTCAGCTGGGACGCGACCCCGAGGCGGTTGTGGTCCCCATGTCGTTTCGCGATCAGCGCCTTGTCCACGTCGTCGAAGAGGAAGGGCATCTCTTGTTCCGCTCTAGTTCCGCCGAGGCGGTACGCACGCGAACCGGCCGTAAACAGCGGCCTCTTCATCGGGCTTTCAGTACATGCAGGACCGTTGTTCCGATGCTCATGGTCTGCGGCTTTTCAGTGTGGTCTGCGGGGATCGACGCCGAGTAGCTCGTGAACTTCCCCTGGTTGAGTTGTCACTGTTCACGATAGGGAGTAGAGGGGTCTTGTGGCTGGTACAAAGAGAGTGTTCTCGGCGGAGTTCCGGGAGAAGGCGGTGGCTTATGTTGTGGAGCAGAACAAGTCGATCGCGGCCGCGGCCCGCGAGTTGGGTGTGGGCGAATCGACGTTGGGTTCGTGGGTATCGGCTGGCCGGCGGGCTGGTTGTGATGCCAGTGGTGCTATGACGCGTGAGGAACGCGAGGAGATACGCCAGCTTAAAGCGACTAACCGGGAGCTACAGATGCGCGTCGAGTTGCTAAAAAAAGCGGCGGCCTTCTTCGCGACCGAATCGGTGAACTGATCTTCAGGTTTTGTCGACGCCGGGAAGGGTAGGTTTCCGATCGCGTTCGGGTGCCGGGAGTTCAAGATGACACGCCAAGGGTATTGGTCGTGGCGGGCCCGGCGGTCCCCGCCGCGAAGAGCGCGCGAAGTTGAACGTCAAGGCCTAGTCGGCGTGACCGCCGAGATATTCGCCGAGCATCGAGGTCGCTACCCTGCGCCGAGAGTATGGGTCTGGGTTACGCCGGCGTGGCCGGCTGGTAGGCATGAACACTCCTAGCTGCGATCATGGCCGACCTGGGCTTGGCCGGCAAGAGCGGACGTCGTAGTGTGCCAGCCACGACGGTCACCGACCCGGCGGCTGTTCGGCCACCGCAGCTGGCTTGGCAGGGATTTCAGCCGTGGGGCCCCCAACAAGGTGTGGGTGACCGATATCACCTATTTGCCCACTTCTCGTGGTTGGTGCTATCTCGCGGCGATCGTGGACTGGCCCAGCCGCCTGGTGGTCGGCTGGGCCGTATCAGACCACATGCGAACCGACTTGCGCATCGAAGCTTTAAACGATGCTAGAAGCCGACGCAAACCCGGTCCTGGACTGATTCATCACTCAGACAGAGGGTCTCAATATACTAGCTACGACTACCGCAAAGCGCTCGCTGATAGCCATCTCGTCGCGTCGATGAGCCGTAAAGGCAACTGTTGGGACAACGCCGTCGCCGAGAGTTTCCGGGCTACCGTTAAACGGGAACTGATTAACGACATGAAATGGGAATCGAAAGAAGAACTCGAGGCTGCCCTATTCGAATACATCGAGATCTATTCTAACCGGAAACGGGTTCACTCGTCACTTGACTACATGACCCCGCAAGAGTATGATGACTCATATCAAGAGACCGCGGAAGCGGCATAACCCGAGCGTCAACAATACCGGGGGAACCCCAGTGTCCCCGCGGGCGATCAGGACGAGCGCCTCCTGCGGCGAGGACCACTGCGGTGGCGGACGGCCCATCGGGTCCTCGGGTGCGGTGGCGTGATCGATGGTGGTCTCTGCCGTGCCGGCGTCGAGCCCCGTCGGCTGGCCGCTCGGCGCGGCCACCGCCTTCGGAGCCTAGACGGTGGCCCCGTGTGGCTGGCGGGCGTCGCCGGGGCTGTCGCCCAGGGGCTGGGAGGGATCGGTCACCGTCTCTCCGGAAGGTTCGAGACGTACCGTGCCAACCTGGCGACGGCAAGGTCCGCGGGGCGGTGCTCGCCGGCTCGTCGGAGTGCCGCTTTGATCAACACGAGCCACTCGGCGTCCTCGCTGCACGCCCAGCACAAGGCAAGATGTTGCCGCACCGAAGCAGCGAGACCCGGGTCGGCTTCACCGTCGAGGTACGCTTCGACGCCCTGACGCATGCCCCGGTGCTCCCTCTTGTTGGTCACGGACGGGGAACCCGCTCCCCTCGGCGTACATTCCGTGGAATGCCATGCGGGCGGAGGGGGTTCCACCCACGTGGACACGGCCGATGAGCACCGCCAGGCCGAGGACGCGTTCGCCGTCTATGTGCTGCCCGAGCTCGAGGTCCTCGCCCGGGTGGCCTTCTCGATCACCCGTAACACCCCCGATGCCGAAGATCTGGTCCAAGAGACGCTGCTGTGCGCTTACCGGGCGATCAGTCGGTTTGACGGCGCCCATCCCCGGGCTTGGCTGTTCACCATCATGCGCAATACCGAGGCCAAACGGCACCGGCGACGGCGCCCGCAGCTTCTACGCGACCCCGAGCAAGCGACCCGCCTCGACGCGACCGACGCGGTCGGCGGTGTCGCTTCTCCCGAGGACGTGGTCGTCGGCACCGAGTTCGAGGCCGTGGTGGTCCAGTGTCTGGCATCGCTCCCTGAACGGCACCGCCAGGTGGTCGAACTCGTCGACATCAACGGACTTTCCTACGCCGAGGCAGCAGAAGCTATCGGCGTTCCCGTCGGCACGGTGATGAGCCGCCTGCACCGCGCCCGGGTCCGGATCCGCCAGCGCCTAAGCGCCGCTGGCCTCGCACCGAACAGGAGCATGAAATGAAGGCGTGGAACCCCGCTGCAGGCCGGATGCGTTGCATGGCGACGATGCGGGTGCTGCAGACCTACCTCGACGGCGGGCTCGACGATGTCGCCGCCCGTCGGGTCGTCGAGCATCTCGAGGACTGCCGCCGCTGCGGTCTCGAAGCCGAGGTCTACACCGAGATCAAGGCGGCCCTCGGAGGCCAGGAAAGGTCGTTCGACCGTCGGGCGTTGGAGCGGCTGCGCCGCTTCGGCGAGCAGCTCGCTCACAACGGCGCGTCTGCCGGCGGCGACCATGGCGCCTGACACGAAGCCCCCCGCCGTCGCCGCCCACGACGGTCAGTCGGGGACGGGCTATGACCTTGCGGTTGTCGGCGGCGGAGCCGGCGGCCTGGCCGCGGCCCGTGCCGGGGCGCGCCGCAACCTTCGCACCGTGCTCGTCTCCGACAGCGCCTTGGGGGGGGACTGCACTTTCACCGGTTGCGTGCCCTCCAAGACCCTGATCGAGGCTGCCGGGGAAGGGCTGTCGTTCGCCGAGGCAGCCTCCAGGATGCGCTCGGTGATCGCCCGAATCGCCGCCACCGAGGACGCTCAGGTGTTGAGAAGCGAGGGCGTGGAGGTCCTCGAAGGGTGGGCGCGCTTCAGCGGTGACCGTTACCTGTCCGTCGACGGCAGGTCGATCCGGGCCGAAACGGTGGTGATCGCCACCGGTTCCCGCCCCGCCGTGCCTCCCATCCCGGGGCTCGACACCGTCGAGTTCCTCACCAACGAGACGATCTTCGACCTCTCAGTACTGCCCGGATCAATCGCCATCCTTGGGGGCGGGGCTATCGGCTGCGAGTTGGCCCAGGCCTTCCGACGGTTCGGGGCGCAGGTGGAGATCATCGAGGGCGAAGGTCGGCTCCTACCCCGCGAGGAGCCCGAGGCCAGCGCAGTGCTGGCCGGCATCTTCGCCGCCGAAGGGATCGGCGTTCATCTCGGCGACACGGTCGAACGAGTCGAGCATTCCGCTGACGGAAGGATTCGCCTGCACCGCTCGGACGGATCGAGCATCGGGGCCGACACGCTGCTCGTGGCGGTCGGCCGCCGACCGGCCACCGCCGACCTCGACACCGAAGCCGGCGGCGTCGATCTCGACGAGCGCCGCTTCGTTCGCACCGACCAGTACCTCGCCACCAGCGCCCCGGGCGTGTACGCCGTCGGGGACGTGACCGGCCGTCTGCTGTTCACCCACGCCGCAGACGAGATGGGCCGCCTGGCGGTCAGCAACGCCAGCGCTCGCCTCGGGCGGATCGGGCGTCGAGCGTTCGACACGTCGCCGATCCCGTGGGTGACCTTCTGCGATCCCGAGATCGCCCGGGTCGGCCTCAGCGAGGCACAGGCTGTCAAAGCCGGCGGCAGGGTCGCCTACCTGCCGATGTCGCAGGTGGACCGAGCCATCGCGGCGGGGAGGACCGAGGGCTTCGTCAAGCTGATCGCCGGGCCCAGACCCCTGCTGAAGGGGACAGGCGGCGGCCGGCTCCTCGGCGCGACGATCGTCGCGCCCCGAGCCGGCGAGATGATCCACGAGGTCGCCCTCGCCATGCGCACCTCAATGTTCACCGGCCGCCTCGCCCAGACAGTCCACGCCTACCCGACCTGGTCGACGAGCCTCCGCCAAGCGGCCGCCCAGTTCTTCGCGGAGACCGACGGACGCCGCGCATACCCGGCAGGCTCGCCGCCAGCTCGGTGAGGGCGCCCTAGCGATGTCGTCTCGTTCCGGCGGCGGTTGTCAGAGCACCTACTCTCAGGCGACCAACTCTCAGGCCGCCCGTTGAACGAGTGTGGTCGGCCGCCCCAGCCGGTCACCCTCGCGCTCCTCGAGCCCGTTCCGCTGGCTGGCTCGGCATCCGATGTGACCCATCTGGTAGCCAGCTACGGCTACATGGCCGTGTTCGTGCTGGTGGCGGCGGAGAGCCTGGGTCTGCCTCTGCCGGGTGAGACAGCGCTCATCGTCGCCGCCTCGTATGCGGGCCAGACCCACCGTCTGTCGGTGTGGGGGATCTTTGGTGCCGCTGCGTCCACCACGACGATCGGTGACAACATCGGCTTCTGGATCGGAGTCCAAGGGGGGTTCCGGCTGCTCCACCGGTGGGGACCACGACTGCGACTGTAACCGGTCCGGATCAAGGTGGGGTGGGACGTGTTCTCCCGCCACGGCGGCAACGTCGTGTTTCTCGAGCGATTCGTGTCGCTGTTTCGGACCTACGCTGCATTCCTGGCGGGCGGCAACCGCATGCGGTGGAGGCGGTTCACCGCGTTCAACGTCGCCGGAGGCGTCTTGTGGTCAGCCACTTACACGGCTGGGGCCTACAAGACCGGACGCCTCATCGCCCGTGCGCCCACGGCCTTCAGCGTCGCCGCCGCCGTCACGGGGATGATCGTGACCGTGGTGCTGGTCCGGAATGGCACCGCCACGCTGACCGACCGAGCCGAGGCGGCGTTCCCTGACCTCCTCGAGACATCCGATCCCACAGACAGCCGTTCGGCCGGACCTGACCTTCCATGACAGCCGAGTCGGGCACGAACGCTGGGCGCAGGCGGCCTCCCGTAGGTTTGAGGGAATACGCTTGGGCTACGACGGGTTCCCTCGCCGCTCCATTACCCGCATCGTCCACAAGGAGAGCCAGTGACCGTTCGTCCCCCCGCCACCCCCCGAGTCGACCGCGACGAGGTGTTCCTCGAGTACACCAAGAGCATCTGCCCGGTGTGCAAGGTGGTGATCGACGCCGAGGTCAACGCCCGCGACGGGCGGATCGTGTTGTCGAAGCGGTGCCGGGAGCACGGGAAGTTCGATGCGCTGATCTCCTCGGACGCCGAGGGCTACATGGCGGCGCTGCGCTACAACAAGCCGGGCACACTGCCCCTGGCCACTCAGACCGAGGTCGTGGAGGGCTGCCCGCTCGACTGCGGGATGTGCCCCGACCACAAGCAGCATGCCTGCCTGGGGATCATCGAGGTCAACTCCAACTGCAACCTGGACTGTCCGATCTGCTTCGCGGACTCCGGCCACCAGCCGGACCACTTCGTGCTCTCCCTGGACCAGATCGAGACGGCCCTCGACGCATTCGTGACCGCGGAGGGCGAGCCCGAGGTGGTCATGTTCTCCGGCGGCGAGCCGACCATCCACCCCCACATCCTCGAGGCCATGGAGATGGCCTACGCCAAGGGCGTCAAGAACGTCACGCTCAACACCAACGGGATCCGCCTCGCCCACGACCGCAAGTTCGTGAGAGCGCTGGCAGCCATGCAGCCGAAGCCGCCCGGCATCTACCTGCAGTTCGACGGTTTGAAGGAGGAGACGCACCTGGCCATCCGGGCCCGGGACCTGCGCGCCGCGAAGCAGACGGCGCTGGACAACTGCGCCGAGGCCGGGTTGATCGTGACCCTGGCGGCGGCGATCGAGAAGGGCGTCAATCACACTGAGGTCGGTGACATCGTCCGCTTCGGCATCAACCACCCGGCGGTACGGGCGGTGGCGTTCCAGCCCGTGACCCACTCGGGCCGGCACCTGGAGTTCGATCCGATGGAGCGGCTCTGCAACGCAGACGTCGTCGCCGGGCTCGTCGAGCAGTGCCCCGACTGGTTCAAGAAGTCGGACTTCTTCCCGGTGCCGTGTTGCTTCCCGACCTGCCGGTCGATCACCTACCTCCTCGTGGAAGGCGACAACGTCGTGCCGATCCCCCGCCTGATCGACCTCGACGAGCACCTCGACTACATCACCAACCGGGCGCTCCCGGACTTCACCGTCCGTCACGCCCTCGAGAAGCTTTGGAGCGCGTCGGCCCTGCCGGGTACAGAGGCGAGCGCCACCGAGTTGGAGTGCGCCACGTGTGGGATCGATCTTCCCGACGCCGTCAAGACCCTCACCGACAAGGCGTTCATGATCGTCATCCAGGACTTTCAGGATCCTTACACCCTCAACGTCAAGCAGCTGATGAAGTGCTGCGTCGAGGAGCTCACCCACGACGGGCGCATCATCCCCTTCTGCGCCTACAACTCGGTGGGCTACCGCGAGCAGATCAAGGCCGATCTCACCGGTATGGCCGTCGCTCCGCTCGTGCCGAATTCGAGCGCCCTGGCCCAGCTGCTCCTCACCACCACCTCCGGCGCCCGGACCGCGGAAGTCACCGTCGGATCGAAGGACCAGACCAACGTCGGCCGGGGCCTGTCATGACCGTCGATCAGAGCCGACCCCTGCCGGGTGCGCCCTCAGAGATCAAGGCGTGCTGCGCGGCCGGGTACCAGTCGGATGTGGTGGCGCTGATCCTCGGGGAGAGCTTCCACCCCGGAGGAGCCGCGCTGACCCGTCGGCTCGCCGGTGCCGTGGGCGTCTCCGCCGGGCGTGAGGTCCTCGACGTGGCGTCGGGACCAGGGGCCACGGCCATGCTGCTGGCTCGTGAGCTCGGAGCGTCGGTGGTAGGCGTCGACCTGGCGGAAGGGTCGGTCGCCCAGGCCAACCGACGGGCTGCCGACGCCGGTATGGCCGGTCACGGACCGGGGCGGGTGCGTTTCGAGGTCGGTGACGCAGAGCGCCTCCCCCTGCCCGACGCGTCGGTCGACATCGTGGTGAGCGAGTGCGCACTGTGCACCTTCCCCGACAAGGAGGCCGCCGCCGCCGAGATGGCCAGGGTCGTCCGGCCCGGAGGCCGCATCGGGATCACCGATGTCGTCGTGGACCCGGCGCGCCTCGATCCCGAGCTGGCCGACCTTGCCGGGTGGATCGCGTGCCTGGCCGACGCCCGCCCCGTCGAGGGGTACCGGGCGGTCTTTGCCTCGGCGGGTCTCGAGACCGTCCTGGTAGAACACCACGACCAGGCGCTCGGAGACATGATCGACATGATCGACGCCCGGATCACCGCCCTGGCGATGGCCCGCAGCGCGGCGCTGGCCGATGTCGACCTGCCGTCGGTGCGCCGGCGGATCGCGACGGCCCGGCGCGCCGTCGCCGACGGCGTTGCCGGCTACGTGCTCATGGTCGCCGGACGGCCGTGATCCTCGTTGGCCCCCGCCATGAGCGCTCGGGGTTGCGGAAGGCCCGCACAGCGAGCACCGCCTGCATCGCTGCGGCGGGTCGGAGCAGTACGGGTCGGGGCATCTCCACCATCTCGCCTTTGGCGAAGCTGGCCACCGTGACCGCAGCGACCGGGGCAACCCAGGCCAACGCTGCGGCAGCCAGAATCTTGCGGTCCGTCTCGTAGCGACGGGCGAACCAGGCCCAGAAGGCGGCGTCGGCCAGCGAGTCGGCGTAGTGGCCGAACTGGGTGGGCCCCGCCCGGCGAGCCAGCATCCCGTCAGCCTTGTCCGAGCAGACAGCTGCCACCCCCAACCACCGCCACCGGCGGCTCGCGGCCACTGCCGGTAGGTTGGCCCGGAGCAGGGTCAGGGCGCTGGCCGCACCGATCGACCGGCGCGGACCGAGCATCCCCAGGTGGGTGACCGCCATCATCCAACTGGTCCCAACCCAGACCCGGAGGGGCCGCACGAACCACGCGATCGCAACGTGCAGGGCAGTGACCTCCGCCACTGCCCATGGATGCGCAGCCGCCTGCTCCAGCGACCGGCGCCCGGTCGCGACCGCGAAGCGTCCCCAGCTGGCGGGACCCCAACCGCCGGTGCGCAACAAGGCGAGCAGCGTGTCAGTCGCCACCCGACTTCCTACCGCACCGAGCCGCTCTGGTCGGCTGGTCACGTCGGAGTCCACCCGAGCTGACCGCCCTACCTGGACCATGCAGCCGGACGGGACGGCAGCAGCGGCTGGACTGCCAGCCAGGCCGCCCACACGAGCAGCGAAGTCGCCCACGCCGGCCAGCGGCCGAGCGACGGCTCGCTGAACTCAAGAAAGTAGAACAAGGCCGTGGTCGTCGTTGCGACCGCAGCAGAGTGCACCCACGGGCCCCGCTCCGCTCGGGGCGCCAGGTAACTCGCGATGAGGACGCCCGCCGTCAGCCCAACCATGTACGCCGGCGTGGTCCGCGCGCCTGGCACCACGTGATAATGGACCAGGGCGACCGCTGCGCCCCAGCCCGCGATACCGAGTCCGGCAGGCACCAGGTGTCGGTCCCGGCCGACGAGCCCAGCGACCACTGCGATGGTCCCTACCGACAGCGGTGTCACATAGAAGGTGGCCTTTCCGGGGCCCTCGGCCAGCGCATACACGGCCGCGCCAGCGATCAGGAAGGCTGGAGATATCGGCCGCGACATTCCAGTTGGTCGACGCAATGCGACCCGGCTGCGTGGGGTGTGGCCGGCAACAGAGGACATCACCAGCATCCTTCCATGGATCCTTCACTCCTCGGTGTCGTCCCCGAGGAGGGCCAGTCCATGGGGATCTCCGCCTCGGGCGACCGACGCCCCAGGCGAATCCGGCCCGCAGCGGAGGTCAAATGCGCCGCCTGGCAACTCGAAATCCCACGAAAATGATCAGGTTGACTCCGTCGAGCGCCCAGCTGGCGCCGGGATGCCCGGCGGCTTCGACGGCGAAGCTGGCCGCCACGAGCGCAACAACTATGATCCACTGGAGTGCGGCGAGCCGGTTGCTTCGCCGATCGCCTTCGGCTGAGTTCATGCCCGCCACTCGCTCTGGGGCGACGTTACGCACCGCGTCGAGCACGGCTCGCACCTTGGGGTTGACGAGAGCGGCGCCGGCCACTACGACCGTCGGCACGGTCTCGTTCCCTCCCGCAGCAGATCGCACCGTGTCGGCCGCCAGTGGATCGGTCCAGATGTTCGCCTCCGCGGTCACGAGTCCGGCGCGACGGAGCCCGCGTCGCAGCGCCGAACAGTACGGACAGCCTGGGCGCCAGTAGACGGTCACGAGGTCTGCCACATCACGTGTCTCCACGCTGGTCTGGAACCCGCTCCACGGCGCCCTCATTCCATCTCGTCAGTCCATGAGGACATCTTTGCTCGGCCGCGGGTGGGCGCACGCTGGCTGACCGCACCGCTCGCCTTCATCGGCGCGAGCGAAGGTGACACCTCGCCAGAATGCGACGTGGTGACGGATACGCCTGGCGCCAGGGATGACTCGACGATAGGTCCAGGCCCCTTTCTGGATGCGTTCACCGTCCTCGGTGATGACGGTGAAATAGTCGGCTCGTCCGGTCCATGGGCAGATGGTGTGCCTGTTGGACGGTTCGAGACGGGTGAGATCTTCGGAGGCGAGAGGAAAGTACGGTCGGCATTCGTAGATGACGGGCCGATCGGTCTCCGCCACGATTGCCATACCGTAGGATGCTCGCACCCGGATCGGCTCTTTCGACGAGAGAAGGAAGAAGGCCCGTCGGGATGGTCCGCCACCGAGGCGCCTCCGTTGAGACGGTCATGCCTCACCACGAGCTGGATAGTCGTGGTCCACGAAATGTGACTTCTTTGACGGCTGAGGCCGTCAGCTTCTTTTCACGCAGCTTGGTTGGCTGCGAGAAGGGCCAGTCCAGCCCGGAGGGTGTTGCGGGCGTGCTCGTCAGCGTGGGCGTCGTGCCCGCAGCGGACGCATCTGAACACCGCCTGGGTGACGCGGTTCTCCCTGGCTGCGTGCCCGCAGGCTTCGCAGCGGTCGGCGCTGTGCCGGGAGTCCACGCCGATGATCTGCCGCCCGGCTTGTAGCGCTTTGGCTGCAAGGATCGAGCGGAACTGTGCCCAGCTGGCGTCGGAGATGCTTGTGTTCAGCCCGGCCTTGGCCGCCGCACCATTGGCCAGGAAGCCTCCGGGGATATCAGGGTCCAGGAGGGGCCTGGCACGGCGGACCATGTTAGCGACCTTCAGGTCCTCCATCACGATCACCTCGTAGCTCTCCACGAGTGCCTCGGCGGTCTTGTGGTGGAAGTCCCGCCGGCAGTTGGCCACCTTGCGATGCCTGGCGGTGCGCGCTCACCTTCACATCGCCGACACCTTGGAGATACACACGGCCCGCCTCGGGCTTGAAGCGCCACCCGTCGCCGCCGGCGGGCCATACCACGCAGTCAAAGCGGCGCGCGACCCTAAAACGGGGGTAGCCGGGCGTTCCACCCGCCTTCACCCGGCGGAAGAACGCCTCGAAAGCCCTGTCGAGACGGCGAAAAGTGGCCTGCTGGGAACAGAAGAACCACCGGGCCATCTCGGGACGGGCTGCTCTGATCTCTGTCAACTGCGCAGACCGGGTGGAGTAGCGAACCGGCATCTTCGCCCGGCCAGCCCCAAAAAACCCTGGAAAGCGTCGCAGCACACGCTCGTAGGCGTCCCGGCGCTCCTGCAACGCAGCGTTGCACAGCTCCCGGTGACCGTCCAAACATGCCTGCAAGCGAAGATGCTGCCCTTCGCTGCGCCGCAGACGGAACTCGTAGACCCGTCTCACGCCGCAGCGTCCCACTGATGCTCGATGTAGCGCCGGACGGCGGACTCTGAGACGTACCCGACCGAGACGGCGAAGTACGACTTCGACCACAACACCCGACGCCGCCCGAGCCATGCGAACTCTGCCCGCCACACCCGCGACGCGCGGCCCTTGAACTTGCGGGACAGCTCGGCCGGCGAGTCAGTTAGGCGGACCCTGACCAAGATATGCACGTCGTCGAACATCACCTCACGAGCGACGAAAGCGGGCACCCGACATGACCAGACCAGCATACGAACAGCCTGTGACACCCACCGGAGAGGTCGGGGCTTCGCCCCGACCCCCGATTCACCTGACCGCTCAAGCCGCCAGTCCCCTCCCGGCGATCCGATGGATTTCTTCTCCCACGAGAGCCACCTCGCCGTGGTCATCGACCCCCAGATGTTCACCTCGTCACCCGGCACGCCTGCGGGGGTCGGACGTCAAGGGGTGTCCCACGTCGCAGGGTTCGCGCCGGTCCGGGAGGATGCGTCGCCATCGACGCCGTTGTTCAACGCCGACGGGGTGGCGTTGGGGGTGACGCTCGGCGCATGGGAGCAGGGTCGCCCACGGGGCGTCCCCTGGGATGATCGGCGTCACCCAACACAACAACCTGATCGTCGCCGTGCCCGCCAAGACCTGACGACGCAGGCATCCAGCCGGGTTAAATGACCGGAGGAGTTCGAGGGCCATTCGCCGACGTCGATGAGGACCCTAGCGGCGGCCGAGGAGATGCCGGTCGGGGTGTCTCATCGGGTGGAATGCCTCAGGGTGGTTCCGGCACTGGTGCCTACACGAGCTTCAGACATCCGGTACCCATGGAAGGGCCGGGCCCGCTACCTCGACCTCCTGATCACCGGGGCGGTCCACCACTGCGTCCCTGTGTTCGTATTCCCGAAGCCTTGGCCGTTGGCCCACGAGATGAACGCTGGCGAGCTGCGCGCAGCCGACCGCGTCCGGGGCGGCTTGCTGCGCTGGTCGGCCCGACCTCGCCCTCACCAGCATTGGCTCCTGCTGCTGAGAGCTTCAGGTGGCCTGTCACCCCGGATGACCGCAGATGAGTGAGGCACGGGTCTGGCGTCGGCTGGTAGCCGAGTTCGTCGGCAGTGCGTTCTTGGCTGCGATCGTCATCGGCTCAGGCATCGCCGCCCAAACAGCTGTCGCCTGGGGACACCGAGCTACAGCTCTTCGAGAACGCCGCCGCCACGGCTGCCGGACTCTTGGCCATCATCTTGATGTTCGGACCTGCTTTGGGCACCCACTTCAACCCGTTGGTCTCCTTTGTTGACGCCACTTTCGGTGGCCTCTCCTGACGAGACGCCGTCAGCTACGTGCCAGCCCAGGTCTCCGGCTGCATCAGCGGGGCTGTGCTGGCGAACATCATATTCGCCGAACCGGCAGCATCGGTCAGATTCTCCACTAAGGACCGGTACGACGGACCGCACTTCCTCTCCGAGATCGTGGCTACCCTCGGCTTGCTGTTGGTGATTTTCGCGCTTGCCCGTTCGGTCCGGAGTGGGAGTGCACCAGCGGCCGTCGGGGCGTGCATCGGAGCCGCCTACTTCTTCACCAGCTCGACCAGCTTCGCCAACCCCGCCATCACCGTCGGGCGCATGTTTTCCAACACGTTCGCCGGTATCGCGCCCTTGTCCGCACCGGCGTTCGTCGGAGCACAGGTCATCGCAGCCGGCATAGCCGTGCTGGCCGTCAAGGCCCTGTACCCCGACGTCGCCCCGGCTGACGCCGGCTGATCCGGGTAGGCCATCCTGGAGACCCTGTGCCTTGGAAAGACCTCCGAGCGTACGGCCCGTCTGTCGTCGGGTGGAATGGCGGACGGTTGGATCGGGTTCCGACAGGTGTGAGCATACGAGCTTCATGGAATGGCAAGGTCCTGGCCGAGAGCGACCGGACGGTGAGTCTCGAGGGAAACCGGTACTTCCCGATCGAGTCGCTGGACCGTGAGCTGGTGGTCGACAGCGATCGGCACACACGCTGCCCGTGGAAGGGCCGGGCCAGCTACTTCGACATCGTGGTCGACGGGGCGGTGAACCCGGGCGCGGCCTGGTACTACCCGAAGCCCTGGCCGCTGGCCCGAAAGATCAAAGATCACCTGGCGTTTTGGAACGGGGTGGCGGTGGAGGAGATCGCAGGCGGCACAGGTGACTCGGGCGGGCCGGCCGCATCGCTGTGATCGGCCATGCCAGTGAAGGGCCGCCCCCCCGGCAGGGAGCTGCCGGGATGCCCATGCTAGGGGGGCGTCGTGGTGGGCGCTGAGGAGGTGGCGGTCATCGGCGGCGGTCACAACGGTCTCGTCGCTGCGTGTTACCTGGCCCGGGCTGGACTGTCGGTGACGGTCCTCGAAGCTGCCGATGTGGCTGGTGGAGGGTCGCGCACCGAGGAGACGATCCCAGGGTTCCGTTTCGACACCCACTCCGCCGCGCACAACATCATCAACATGACGAGCATCCCCGACGACCTGGATCTCACGGGTGCCGGGCTGCGCTACGTCGAGATGGACCCGTTCGCGCTCGGTGTGGCGCCCGGCGAGGCGCCGCTACGGTTCTTCCGCTCGATCGACGCCACCCTCGCCGCCCTCGCCGTCGATGATCCGGCCGAGGCGGCCCGCTACGGGGCGTGGATGGACTGGGCGGTGCCGTTGGTCGACGCCGCGGTCGGGTTCCTTGAAGCTGGAGGCGCCCGCACCGTGCTGCCGGCGGGCCTGGCCGGCCTGCGGGCACTGCGCCGGGTCGGGGGCCCGACGGCGATGGTCGCAGCGACGCTGGCACCCTACGGGTCGCTGCTGTCCCGGTTGTTCGCCACCGAGCGTGTCCGGGCGCCGGTCGCCGCGTTCGCAGCGCACGCTTCGGTCGGACCTGACGCGGCCGGCGGGGCGTATTTCGCTATCTGGCAGGCCGCCTACCACCGTTTCGGGCAGTGGCACGCGCTCGGCGGGTCCCAGGCGCTCGCCGACGCGCTGGCGCTCCGGCTCGCCTCCTACGGCGGCCGGCTGGTCACAGGCTGCCCCGTCGCTGCCATCGAGACCCGATCCGGGGCGGTGAGCGGGGTGCGCTGCCTCAACGGCGCCCGCTACCTTGCCCACGCCGTCCTGGCGGCCATCCATCCCCAAGTCGCCCTCGACCTGGTCGAGCCGGCGCTGACCGGGACAGCGGTCGAGGGGCTGCGCGCCGCTCACACGGGTAACGCCGTGCAGCTGGTGGTCCACGTGGCCACCACCGCACTGCCCGCCTACCCGGGGGCTCTGCCCGGCGACTGGAACGGCCTGCAAAGCCACGTCGGCAGCATCGGCGACCTCGCCCAGGGCTTCGCCGAAGCGCAAGCCCGTCGCCTGCCCCGGCGTCCCCCGACCTACGCGTTCACGCCGACCGCGCTCGATCCCGGCCTCGCCCCTCCCGACCGCCACACCATGTACCTCGCCTGCCCGTGCGCGCCCGCCACCGTCGAAGGCGGATGGGGACGGCACGCCGGGCCTTTCGCCGAGGCCATGTTCGACCACATGGAAACCCACGCCCCCGGCTTCCGGGACTCCATCGTCGACTGGCACGTCCGGACGCCGGAAATGATGGCCGACGAATTGCGCCTACCGGGCGCGCACCCGATGCATCTCGACATCACCATGGACCAGCTCGGCCCGCTGCGACCCACCCGGGCCCTCGGCGACCATCACACCCCTGTGTCCGGGCTGCTCCTCGCCGGCGCGGGCAGCTCCCCCACCGGGGGGATCTCCGGGCTGCCGGGACGAAACGCCGCCCGAAGGCTGCTCGCCGACCTGAGACACAAACACCGGTGACCGCCCCGGGCCCTCGCCGCCTGGCGACGACGGTGCCGGCGGTCGCCGCCCCCCCGCTGACCCAGGTGGCCCGACTGTGGGCAGATCCGATCGGATCGCTCACGACCTGGGCTCGCCGCCATGGCGGCCTCTTCGTACTGCGGCTCCCGGCCGACCCACCGCAGCCCGCGACGTGATCCGCAGCAACCCGGCATCCTCGGCCGCGGGGGCAGCCACCGGCCAGGTGCTGCCCCTGCTCGGAGCGAGCTGCGTTCTCCACCAGGACGGCGACAGCCACCGCGACCGCCGCCGCACGCTCAACCCGCTCTTCCACGGCGACAGCCTCACCCTGAAGGGTCCAGAAACTCCCAGCCGCCGTCTTGACCAGCCAGGATGGAGTCGGAGAGGCTGCTCGCAGTGCTGCTCTGCTTCTTTTACGCCTGGTCCATCGCGCCTTCGGGCCCCTCGGGTTGGCGAGGACGGACACGTTCGCGAAGGACGCCGAGATCTTTGTGTTGCGCCACCAGGTGGCGGTCCTTGGTCGCCAGGTCGGCCAAGCCCGCTTCACCTGGTCGGACCGGGCGCTGATCGCCCTGCCCGCCGGCCTCATCCCACAACAGCCGTGGACGGCATTCGTGGTCACGGCGAAGACGATCCTCGACTGGCACCGGCGTCTCGTGGCTCGACGCTGGACCTACCCGCAGCGGCGACCCGGGCGACCACCACTTGAACGAGACCCCGTCGACCTCACCGTGCGAATGGCCCGGGAGAACCCCCGGTGGGGCTAGCTACGCATCGTCGGAGAGCTACCAAAGCTCGACGTCACCGTGTCCAAGGGAAGCGTCGCCACCCTGGGTGGCAGACACGGGCTTCCCCCAGCACCACGGCGTGACCGGCCGACCTGGTCGTAGCTCCTCTCCGCCCAGGCGGAGGGGATCTAGGCGACCGACTTCTTCGGTGTCGACTCGGTGACGCTGCGGCGCTACTACGTCCTTTTCGTTATCGAGGTGGACAGCCGCGTCGTTCACCTGCTCAGGGTGACGGCCAACCCGGCCATGGCCTGGATCGTCCAAGTGGCGCGCAACTTCACCTCGGACCTCGAAGACACCGCCGGACGTCGGTTCCGCTTCCTCATCCGCGACCGCGACACGAAGTTCACGGCATCCTTCGAAGAGGTGTACAAGGCCAGCGGGATCGAGGCAATCCGCACGCCGATCCGATCACCCCCTTAACCGGCTAATGGCGATGCGGCTCGAAAGCAATGAAATGGCATTGATTGGCTGCGGTTAAGGGGGGTTATCCGGGCCGGCAGGCGAACCAATCTTCGATTGGCCGGATAACCCCAGGCCAACGCCATCTGCGAGCGCGCAATCGGCACCATCCGACGCGAATGCCTCGACCGGATGCTCATCCTCGGCCGCCGCCACCTCGAAGCCGTGCTCGCCGAGGACGTCGAGCAATACAACGCACATCGACCACACCGGCCCCTCAGCCAACGACCGCCCGCTCGTTCCGAGGCGACACCTCCCACCATCAGCGACGTTGACGCCGCCAGGCTACGAAGAACCGACCGTCTGGGCGGCCTCATCCACGAATACCGCATGGTCGCCTGAGCTGGGCGGACGGAGTTCTCGGCACCCACAGGCTGGCCCGTTCCCGTTGGGGATCGTCAACTGCGAAGGGCGTCTACGTGTGGCACCCAGAGGGGCGAAGCCGGTCGCGGATTGATCGTGCCGTGCACGAGCACGATGTCGGACACTCGCCGGGGCTACGCCGGCGAGGCGAGCCCCGGCAACGGGTTGTGTTAGACATAACCGGTTTGGTCTGACAGAATAGTAGAGGTGGAGATACCGTTCACTCGGTCGGCACGACGACACCGGATCGGCCGAAGCTCCGTCCGCTTCGCAATGTCCAACGCGAGCCCGACCGGCACG
>Ga0209012_1001908_pt1 | contig 19829 bp, 18 predicted proteins | sample RS3BMetagenome_FD_184735 | JGI IMG/M metagenome (GOLD analysis project Ga0209012, IMG submission 184735) | Ferric oxide microbial mat and aquatic microbial communities from Rainbow Spring, Yellowstone National Park, USA - RS3B (SPAdes) (version 3) ...
CTAGAGCTGATCCGGCGGTCATGGGAAGTGGACTACTATCTTCTAAAGGATGGAAGAGAGGTGGACTTCGTCGCTAGGAAGGGGGGTAGAAAGGCGCTTATAGAGGTAAGCTTAAACACGGAGCAAGAACACGTGGACAAGCTTAGAAGAGCAACCCAAGAAACCGGGATAAGAGAGGCTTACATCATCACGCTGGAAGGAGAGAACAGGGACCTGGGGGAGAAGGTAAAGGAGGTTCCGCTCTTCGACTGGTTTCTATCCGCAGCAGAGCCCCAATAGCTCCCTCTAAGCAACCTCTCCTCAAAATTCATGCGGTACTCAGCCTTCATGCACAGTGCACCCCCACATTCTCCCACACTCATACTTTTCAGCTTCTAATGGTACTGTATGGATAAACAGGCGTCTAATGATCGCCCCCGGAAAGTAGTAAGTGCAGGTCAGCTGAGCCTAAGTCTGGCCCGGATGATTTAACAAGTGGTCCCAAATTGGACGCATAGTACAGTAACTGTGGTGAACTAATGTTCAGTCGTTGAATTGAGAATTCTGTACTGGAGGCTTAAGTGCGCTATCAAGTCGTACCTATGAGCAGTGGATGGACCTTGTCATACGACAGCTGCAATCGCGTGAGCTTGATGGGCTAAGGGTTATTTTTAGCCGTGTGTTATATGCGCTATGCTTGTCTGTGAACTTACAACGTATAGGAGTCTTCCAAGCGCCGAGAAGAGGGAAGAGCACATTTCATATCTTAGATCCGTGGGTGCTAAGGGTAAGCTTGCGCTTTCCGGCAGATTCGCGGATGCGAAGGGCGCGTTGATTGTGTGGCGGATAAGCTCACTCAGTGAGGCGGAGGAACTCGCAAAGGGAGACCCGTATTATCACGCGGGCTTAATTGACTATCAGCTACGAGAATGGAATCTGAGTCTGAAATTCGTCGAAAACCTAGAGTAGTTACACCAACTGTGGGTCTGAACCAAACTCTACGCAGGAAAATTTGACGCATAATCTTCCGACTCTTTTGGATGTGAGCGTTTCTCCTAAGTTACTAGACAGACTTCAATGTTACATGCCTTGCGCCTCAAGCCTTTTGCCTGTGCCTTACGAAGTTAGTTCAGGTGACCATCGGGGGTTAGGTCAAGCTCTGCCTTTTTAGTGGTGCTCTAACCCCGACTGCGCGATCACAGATGTGAACACCTCGACGAAATCGTCTGAGTCGCTGAATGATTCTATCTTCTCAGGTGCTATGCCAAGTTCAGAGGCATTGTGTTTGAATCTATGTAGACGTCGTAGAGTATTCCTAGGTGGTCGCTCACAAAGTCTGTGGATGCCTCCGGCACGTTCCCCCAGCCTTGAGCTATGAGGTGCTCGAGCTTTTTCCTCAACGCTTGGGCCAGGCCAGGGTTCACCTTGGCCGTTTGCGCTTTGATATGCGAACCCATATTCACCCGCCTTAAGGTTTAGCTCGGAAGCCATGCCTCAACGGTCTGGTGGAGCTGTGCTGGGCATGGGTCACCTCACTCAGTGATCTTTACAGAGAGGCTGTGGGCTGTGAACATGTAGAAAACTTTTCCTGATGAGTTAAACCTGGTTCCCGTGTCTGTACGATCCTGTGAAAATAACGTTTATTACGAGGCCGACACAACCGAGGATATGGAAGATCTCCCCTTCGAGAGGTTCACCGCAGCAAGGAGGTATCTCGGGCTTAGTTTTCTTCGGGACCCGAACTGGACCGCGTACATTTCGGACACGAGCGGCCAGTTAAACCTCTGGCTTACCGCTTCACACCTAACTGAAGCAGGACTGCCTGCCGAGCCCGAGCAGCTCACCATTTTTACGGATTACTCGGTGCGCTCGGTTTATGCTTCGCCCGCGAACGACGACCTCGTCTTTTTCGCCGACCCGAACGGTACAGAAAATTTCCAGATTTTTGTCATGAATGCCTTCAGCGGCTGGCCGCGGCCCGTGTCCTTCGATGAACGCGTGCGCCATGATTTCGGAGCTGAGTGTTTCAGCCCTGACGGCCGGTTCATCGCCTACAGTTCGAACGAACGGTCGCACGAAGACATGCTGCTTTATGCGATGAATCTGCACGACAATGCGAAGATTACCCTTACGAACACACACGGATGGTTTCAAATGGGCTACTGGGCACCGGACAGCAGGAGACTCAGTGCAGTCGAACTTGTGACGGTGACTCAGGCCTCCGTGTGGGTGTGCGATGTCGCCGACGGGAGCGCTCGCAGGGTGACGCCGGTCTACGAGAAAACAAGGTTCATTCCCGGCCCGTGGTCTTCAGACGGAAGAGGATTCTATGTGCTTACTGACAAAGACCGTGAATACATCGGGCTTGCGTTTTATGATCTCGACAAGGGTGCACTGAACTGGGTGGAGACGCCCGAGTGGGATGTGGAATCGGTTGCGCTAAGCAGGGATGGGAGGCTGCTCGTATGGTCGGTGAACGAGAACGGAATGAGCAGGGTGTACCTGAGGGAGCTATCAACCGACAGGCGCTCCAGGCTTGCTCTGCCGGACGGGGTGGTGTCGTCGATAGCCGTTTCCGGGAGAGGTGAGCTTGTCGGACTTGTGCTTTCGACGTACTACTCACTGGGTGATATCTGGGTTTACGGTAGCGCCGAAGGCAAACTCGAGAAAGTCGGCCATTCCATGATCGGTAGAATTCCGCAAGATCAATTCGTAAAACCCTCGCCGATCAGGGTGAAAAGCTTTGACGGTCTTGAAATTCCGACCTGGGTGTACCGCCCGAGTGTCACCGGCTCGAGGCGCCCGGTGATCCTTTCGATTCACGGTGGTCCCGGCTCTCAGGAAAGGCCGGGCTATGCTTACGTCGGGCTCTACCAGTACTGGCTGAGCCGGGGAATAGCCGTTGTCGCACCCAATTTCCGCGGTAGCACCGGCTACGGTAAATCATACGAAAGGAAGATCATGCACGACTGGGGAGGAGGAGAGTTACGTGATTTTGAGTCCATCGCAAAATGGCTGGTATCCCAGGACTGGGTGGACCCCTCTAGGATGGGCGTTTTCGGTGGAAGCTTCGGAGGCTTCGCCACGCTTAGCTGTGTTACAAGGCTTGCGCACTACTGGAAGGCGGCGGTCGACATCGTCGGCCCGAGTAACCTCGTTACATTTGCAAACTCTGTTCCCGCACACTGGAAGAGGATGCTTGCGGAGTGGGTTGGAGAGCCGGAAAAAGAGGCCGATTTTCTCAGGGAGCGTTCGCCCATAAGCTACGTCGAAAACGTCCGTGCAGACCTTCTCGTGATCCAAGGCGCAAACGACCCGAGAGTCTCAAAGGCCGAGTCTGAGCAGATGGTCGAGAAACTCAGAGCCATGGGAAGAAAGGTCGAGTACATGCTGTTTGAGGACGACGGCCACGGGTTCACGAAGCGCTCAAACATGCTCAAGGCGTTCAAGGCGACCGCAGAGTTTCTTGAAAGAAGCCTAAACGAATGAATAGACCAGGCCACAGGGGTGAAAAGGCTACCGCAGTCACAAGCCGTGAGTGCAACCCTTTGACCGCGAGGCCGAAGGGTGCTTCAGGTTCACGACTGCTGCGAACCCCTTATCTCCTGTCGGGCGAGGCGCCAAGGAGGTAGGTCTTCCTTCACTTCACTCAAGGCTTGGGAGACGCGGTGGTGTCACACTGCCTTGGCCTCAACTTCGAGTTCTTCGCCGCGAGTGCTAAGCGGGTGCGGTATTCTTCCGGCTGACACTTTCTCTCGCAGAAAGGGCAGCGGCACACCGTTTCCCTGAATCTTCAGAACCCCTAACCTGCCTCTTTCGGAAGCCTGTGCACTAAAGAACGCTTCGTAGCACACCGTAGAGCTCGTCCTCTTCCTTCGAAGAAAGGTCTTCGACTGGAAAGGGAAGGTATCCCGAAGGCTTCCCCCTTCCTGCGACCACCTTCTGGAAGAGATAGTAGTAGCCCTTCGGAAATTCGCTTGCGGCAAGCGCCTTCATCACCCTGATCACCTTCGCATTTGCTTCCCGCGCACCCTGAGAGCCCACACCTGAGCGCCAGAGGCCCACCGCATGGGAAGAAAAGTTAGTTGTGCCGCACACCCCTCCTGCAACGCCGAGCGCCATCGAGGGTAGTAGCAGATCGTCCTGTCCCTGGTACACCCGCACACCCTGCGGAAGTGTGTACACATACGCCGCGGTCGTTCTGAGATCCCCCGAGCTGTCCTTGACACCCGCAATGTTGGGGTGGCGTTCGGCGAGGGACGCGAGTGTGTCGGGTAGCACCGGATTTCCGGTGAACTGGGGTATGTTGTACACGATCACAGGAAGGTCGAGCGAATCTGCCACCTTTGCATAATAGTCCGAGATCGCGCGCTGGCTCATCCTTATGTAGTACGGCGTGACCACTACAGCCGCGTCCGCACCGCTGTCTGCAGCGCGCTTTGCAACGTACAGGGTGTCATCCACGGCGTTTCTTCCCACGCCTGCAAGAAGCCTCATTCCGGCAGGAAGTAACCCGGACACGAGCTCTATAAAGCGGGCGTGTTCTTCCCTTCCGAAACACGTAAAGAGACCGGTCGAGCCCATGGGAAAGGCCGCGGCAACGCCCGACTCCTTCATGAACTCCAAGAGGCGCGCGACGCTTTCCCTGTCCTCCTCCCCCCGAAGAAAGGGTGTGACCATCGGTGTTATTATTCCCTGCACTTCCTTCAAGGTGACCCACCGTAGGGCGGTATCACTTCTCCGTCAAGTGGCCTTTCGCCGTAGTCGAGGTACACGTTCTTTATCTTCACATACTCCTCTATCCCGTGCTTCGACCCCTCTCCCGCCTGGCCCGACAGCCTGAAGCCCGTGTGGTAGCCCTGGCTCGCCTCAGGGCCTGTCATGTTCACGTATAGCTCGCCGAACCTGAGCTCGGACGATGCCCTGAGTGCGAGCGAGAGGTCGCGTGTATAAAGATAGGATGCAAGGCCATACGACGAGGTGTTGAGCGAGTCTAGGAGCGAACCAAAGTCTCCGGCCACCTTCGTCGCCGGTAGAACTGGCCCGAAGATCTCCTCGCTAAACAGTGTTCCTTCGCCACCTTCGCCTTCAAGCACGGTTGGCATGTAGTGGAAGCCGCCGGAAAGAGGAGGCGCAAGCTCCGGCCGGCGCGCTCCGTACACCGGCTTCATTCCCTCCTTTTCACCCTGTGCCACCATCCCTTCCACCTTTTGCCTCTGCCTTTCGTTGATCAGCGGACCCATTTCGTTCCTTCTCGGGTCGCCAACCCTGAGGGACCTTACGAGGGAAAGGAAGCGTTCCATGAACTTCTCGTGCACTTCCTCGTGGACAAACAGCCTCTCTGCCGCGATGCACGACTGACCGGCATTCCAGAACTTCGCCCACATAAGGGACCTTGCCGCAAGCTCCAAGTCTGCGTCCTTCCATACTATAAAGGGCGCCTTACCGCCAAGCTCGAGAATGAGTTTGGCCATGTTGGCGGAGGCGGACTTCATCACCTCCTTTCCCGTACCAGTCTCGCCGGTTAAAGTGACTAGCGATACCTTCATGCTCGAGGTGAGTGCGTTGCCTATTTCCGAGCCCGGGCCCGTGACGAAGTTCAGGACCCCGCGCGGGATGCCCGCACGCTCGAACATCCTGACCATCCACTCTGCGCTAAACGGCGTGTCCGAGCTCGGCTTGAGGACGACCGTGTTTCCTGTAAGTAGCGCCGGTGCGACCTTCCTTGCATTCATCGCCGCCGGGAAGTTCCAGGGTGTTATCGCAACAACCACACCGTACGGAACTCTGTACTGGTGAATCCACCTTTCGTGCCGGGTCCCCTCCACGATGTCGCCCGTTATCTTCCTTGCAAACTCGGCATAGTATGTAATCTGGTCGAGGACGCCGTCAACTTCCTGCCTTGCTTCGACTGCGGGCTTGCCCACTTCATCGACGAGGATGGCCTCAAGATCTTGCCTTGCGGAACGGATGAGCTCGGCCGTCCTGAAAAGGATCCGCGCCCTTTCAGCGGAGGTGGTCTCCTCCCACCTTTTCCCGGCATCATAGGCCGAGTCGACGGCGCGCAGAGCGTCCTCTCTTGACCCGGAAGCAAACTCACCGTACACCTCGCCGGTGGAAGGGTTGAGCTTCCGGCCGTACACGGAAGAAGAGGGTTCGGTCCACTCACCGTCGATAAAAAGACGCGCTTTTCTCATGCACCAGGTGACGTACACACGCGCATAAGTGTTGCCTTTGTCCGTCTCCCCGAAGCGTTCTGTGAAGCTCAGCGCTCACGGTAGCCCTTTGCCACATCCCGGAGAGTGAGGACTGTGGGTGAGATTCCGCTCTTCTTTGCCACCCACCTTGCAACCTCCGCGTTCAGGGCAGTTGAAGATGAGCCAAAGAAGGAAGAGGCGACCTCTTCAAACTGACGGGTGAACTCACCTATATCGTCCCTTTTGAGCGTCCGCAGAATATGTGCCATCATAACGTCCGCGGTGACCGAGCCTATCACCTGCGCAAGCCCTTCGCGCACGTCGGACGCAAAGCGGACAAACGCGCGACTGCTACGCTCTTCACGCGGCACTACACTATCACCTCAAGCACCGGGAAAAGCGGGTTGTCCCCATATGCGAGAACGAAGGCACCCGTCTCGGGCTTTTCGCCCATCACGACTAACGACCTGTCCTTCGATATAACCCTGATATGGACACCGGCCATGGAAAGAATCTGAGACTTTATTCCGGAGTCCGAGGGAAGAAGAAACACGGCGAGGTCCCCGTCCCTCTGCACCGTGGATGACCTTGCGGCTAAGGCCTTCAGTAACTCGTTGAGCTCGGTCGAGTACATGTTCTCAAGGAGGCCAATGCTATCCACAACGAGCACATGACCGTCGGCACTTGCCCTCCTTACGGCTTCAACCTGCGCCGACGTGGCGGCGCTCGCAGGCTTCACCTGGTCGATGTCGAACCCAAAAAAGGGGGGGTCCGTGGCCCCTACCAAGCCCGCCACCGCGAGTCTGTAAAGCCTCATGACAGCATCGCGACCTGCGCACGCGCTCACCACCCTCACGAGGAGCTGGGGGCTCGCACCTGGGAGCGGCAGGTGAACCACCCCCCTTCCGTGTACAAGGAAGTTCGTTATGAGCGGAAGGAAGAGCGCCCTGAGCGCGCTGTACGGAACCTTCGGCGTGTACTCGAGCGCAACAGTGGTTCCGTGCTCAAGCAACCCGAACGAGCGGTCAAGCGGCTCCGCACCGAACGAGTAACCCGATTCGGGATCGGAAGACGGGGCGGGTGGAATCAGCCTGGAATAATCCGGCTCCTGGTAGGGTCCGAAGTGCGTGAACGAACCCCCGTGAAGCGTGTACAGATACTTGTGCTGGTCTATGAGTGTACCGCGCAGCTTCTGCACTTCTATTTCGCGAAACACGCGCCCATACTCTTCCGAGCGCACAAGCTCTACGATTCCGTCAACGAGATAATCCATAGTAGTCTTCCCGGGCTCCTCGCTCACAAAGATCACACGCGTCTCGGAGCCGTCGGCAAGGGCGACGAGCGTCTTTTCAGCCTTGAGCCTCTCCTTCTCATCCATCTCCTTCGCAAGACCATCCCAGGTGTCGAGGACAACCGCGGGAGCTCTGAGTTCGGTAACCGCCCTGACCACTTCCTCGAACACAGAAGAGGCAAGCCCGACCCTTACGTCGACCATCTTTGCACCCTGAAGCGCCTCAGCGACCCAGGGTATCTGGCGGCGTAGCTTGTCGGGCGACACCCTTGATGATATGTAAACACCCCTGTCGCCCGCCAGGCGTTCGAGAAGCTGCAGGGCTAGCGTGGTCTTTCCCGCGCCAGCATAGCCCTTGATTAGAAGCGTATGGCCGGTCTTTTCGAGAAACTTTCCAAGGCCGTCTAGCGCAGCGTACCCGGAGACGTTTCCCGCCTGAGTTGCCGTCATTCAGCATGACCACACCTCAGGCATATTAAATCTTTTGTTGAACCCCCTGTACTGCGATCTTCGCGTGAATTCATCTCACGATTATCTCGCCGTACATTCCGAGTGCGGCACAGCCGGGATAGAGGCAGAGGTACCAGTAAACTCCGCTATCGCGAAAGATGAATGCTTTTGAGAATACGTGAACGCTGAAACCGTTAACGGGTGGTACGAACGGCTGCGCCTGCAGGGTAGACTGCTTTGCAAAGACGTCGTTCATGGGATTCTGCGAATAGGGCGGTGCAAGTGTTGTCACGGCGAAGTCGTGGCTTTCCGTCGAGTCCAGGTTAACAAGCACCACTTCAAGCGTAGCTCCACGGGGCACGACAAGGACTGGATTGACGAGCCCATCAATCACGAACACCTCACCCATGGCAAACACGTACACCACACCGGTTTGCGCTCGAAACACGACAGTGTTGTTCTCAGCGTAAACCGTTGCGTTCGCGGCTCTTGCGTGCATAAGAGAAACCGCCTGAGGATAACTCATTACGGAACTGTAATTTACGAAAAACTGCCAGTAGGCGCCGCCTGTCGCGGGGTCGGATGGTACACCCTTAGCTGACGGCGCTACCGCCTGAGTGCGCAAAGCGTAGCCGTAGACAACGGCGCCAAGCACAGTCACTGAAACTAAAAGAATGAGGATTAAAGCTATTTTCACGCTAGACTGCCTTCTCTGGATTACCTCGGGTCTCTTCTTAAACGATGGCAAACCAAACACCTCGATTTATATTAGATCAGGAACACTTTAAATCTGTGTGCGCATATACGTCATTTTATATTCATATATTATCATGTTAAATTCATGATCGCTGTACATGTGCACACATTATTTTTGGACCGACGCCTGCAGCGTCACAGAAGGGCTTAAAGCACGCGCGCCGGGCATGACTCAGCATGGAATACCGTCCGCAAGAAGACCAGGGGTTCAACGTGATTGTTACGCATGATGCAAAGTACATTTCGCTTCTCTCCACCCACAGACGCAGGATGTGGGAAGAAATCGGCTGGTTTACGGAGAAGGAGCTACGCACGCATGAACGCAACTACCGCAGATGGCTGCGCCCGAGGCTCAAGTCGGGGAGGGTGACCGCATTCATCGCGTTACGGGCGAACCGGGTTGCGGCAAGCGGCTGTCTGTGGCTCAGGGAAGAGCAGCCGAGGCCTGGCTCGGTGCACTCGCTCGTTCCATACCTCATGTCAATGTACACCGAGGAGGATATGAGGATGCGAGGGGCGGCCTCTAAAATAGTCACAGAGGCTCTCATGAGGGCGGGGAGAAGGGGCTTTGACCGGGTCGTGCTTCATACCTCACACTTTGGCCTCCGGGTATACCAGAGGCTCGGATTCGTACAGTCAAACGAGATGGTGTGCACGCTGCCTGACACGGGAAGCAGATGAAAGGCAAACCGGAATACAGCTAGACCCAGAACGGCTCACCCGCGACAAGGGGGCCCATTCCGACGCCAACAAGGCCACCCATCGCCATTATAGCCGCTACGTTTAAGGCGTTTGCCTCTCCCGCAAGACGCTGTGCCTCATGGGCCTGCTCGTGCTCCTTGAGCTCTTTATCTGTTTTGAAGAGCAGACCGTCGAGCGGGCAGACCCTGAGAGCGGGGTCTATCAGGTGCACCACTTCCTCCCATAGTTTTTCTTCAAACTTGCGGGCAGAGTGGAGTTCAGCCGCCGTTGCAAGACCGAGCGTAGCCACACCCTCTATCGCGGGGACGGCGAGGTCTCGACCCCATATCCCGGCATTGAGCTGCACCTCAAATTTTCCCTTCCTTCCCGCAACCACTACGTCCAGGTCACGTACCCTTCCGAGCACGACCTTTTCGACACTTGACCTTCTTGCGTGCAGGTCCCAAAGGCCCTCCCTGACATCTTCCGAAACCACCCTGAAGCCTTCCGACTCTACGAGGTTCTTTATACGGGAAAAGACCTCACCCGGGTCGATCTCCCTGTTCACAAAACCATGTCTTCTCATTTCAGAGCAGTAACACGCCGTCCTGTATAAAACTCGCGGATAAGAGAAGCCGCCGGACCGCGCACCTCTTGAAACTGGCTCAGTGCTACATCAGGTTTCAAACTCCTTGAAAAAAGCTGAAATGGTCTAGCATTAATTGTATGTGCGCATTACGGTAGACGTTAAATATGAACCCAGAGTTGTTTTTCCTGGTAACGGCACTGAGACCGGCACTCGAACGGGTCGCCGTCTTTCTTGTGGCAAACGGCACGCCTCCAGGGCTCAAGGTCGCCCTTGGCCACGTACCGGTCTGGACGCACGCCCATCAGGTCCTCACAAGCCGGCTAGCACAGTACACGGGCGCAGGTGCCCTCGGAGCGGCAGGCGCAGGTGCGGCACTCAAGAAAGCCGCACTACTACGCTCTGTACGCTGACATGCCAAAGTCCTGTGCGGGCGTTTAAAGGTTTCAGACGAATAAAGAGGGGTGCCATTAAACTATGAGTATACAGGACAAAGCCGCTGCGCTCAGGGCACTCGTCTTCAGGGAGACGGAGGTAGACCCGAAGTGTGAGGTACTGGTCTACGCGCTGCGGGGAGTGTCCTTCAAGGGAGGAAGGGTTTGCCCTGGATTCCGTGCATTCTATGGTGAAGAGGCGTACAAGAAGCTTTGCTCGCGCATTCCCCGGGAGTTTTCAGAGGCTGTCGAGGCGGTCAGGTTCAGGCTGGACCACTTTAACGAGCTCAGGGACGGCTACTACACTGAAGGACTCGTATTCGTCGACCTTGACGAAAAGGGGAGGGCTTATGTTCACGACCCTGACACAGACGGGCGTGTGTACCTACCATCGCTTGCCGCACACCACCCTGACGCGGTTTACAACCTTGATTTTATACCCATGGACCAGATAAGAGTACTCGAGGAGGTAAGGTACAGGTCTTCCTATGACGTTGAAGACCTTGCAGAAAACATCAGGCGCTACGGCCTTCTGAATCCTCTCGTGGTCTTCAGGGACAAGAAGGTGTACTCTCAGTATCGGAAGCTGTTTCGGGATGCACCCGACGTTTGCGCAAAGAGACACGCCGGAACGGCTCCTTACTGCTATCGGTTCTGCAATCGTCTTTCTGAGGACGGAAGAAGCAAGCGCCACCTTTGCGGCATACAGCGGCCGAAGCGGAACCACGCGGTCGAGCCTCACATAGAACGAGCCCTCTTGGTACAGCCGCACTTTCAGCACACCCGAGGGACTGTGTATGTCGAGCTTCCTCAGGGGCATAAACGCCTTCGGTCCGAAGCGCATATCAAGAGGTATCCCATCCGCAATGGAATGCAAAGCAAAGAGCGCAAGCTCAACAGGCATACCAAGCAGGGATGCGGCCTCTGATACCGTTACACCAAGGCCTGTCACCAGTGCCACCGCACAGTACGCCGGGTCCCTGAACCCGAGCTTTACTATCTCGTCGTGGATGATACTGCACGAGTATTGCCTGCCACCTGCGGGGTGAGGTACACCTGGCTCAATGAACCCGCCCGCGACACTCGGCACGTCCACGTGCGTTCGAGGCTGGAGCTCAGGGGTGCTTTCGATCACGAAGCCGCAGTTCTCGCACGTGAGGAACCCGTCGCGCGACACTGCAAAGGAATCCGAGCCGCAAACATTGCACACCCTGAACCCGTTACTCATCACCATGATTCGCCTCCTCTGATCATGTAATTGCGGAACGGTTCAAGTTCCCTGAGCGCCTCCTCTCTTACGCCATCGCCAAATTCAGACGCCTCCTTTAGTGCCGCCTCAACAACCATTCTGTACAGCACCCTCCCGACCACGCCGTAAATGTCACAAAGTCCCCTTTCCAAAGCTCCGGGGTCATCAAGCCACCTTGCAGGTCCTCCAGTCTTAAGGAGGAGCGCACGCAGCGCAGTGGCCGAGGCAGACCCGAACACCGAAAGAGACTCCTCTGTCGCCTTACGCAAAACATCTGCAAGAAGCCCTTTCCTACTTCTGTTTCCGTCTTGCATCTGAACCCAGCTCCGCCTGAACCCCGGATACCACCCTGCCGGGGAGAACCCTGAAGAAAAGGCTGCAAACCGGCTGCACATCTATCAACTTTTATGGCACACTGCTTTTAAACTCCAGCGGCCATCCTCGCCTCCCGCAGCAGCTCGTACCAGGTTACGCGCCCCCAAGCGTCACAAGAAGATCCGTAAGGAAGCCGGCGCACACACCGAGAAACACACCCGTCATAAGAACAGCGTTCGACACATGTCTCCTTGCGCCAGAGTATATGAGTAAAGAAGTGTAGATCAGGGAGCCACCTGCTATGCTTAGAAAGAGTATGTAAACCGGTGTCGAGATCCAGAAACTTCCGACTATCGTACCGACGAACGTAGGACCGCCTCCGATAAGTCCAGCCTTGAAAAGAAACCTCAGTCTCGGCTTGGAAAGAAGGCCTGCAAGAGGAGCTGCGATTCCGAAGCCTTCGGTCGTATTGTGAACACCAAAGCCTGCAATAAGAACGAGCGCAAGACCGATCGCGCCAGATGCATAAGACTGGCCTATCGCAAGACCCTCGCCGAGGTTGTGCGCGCCTATACCTATTGCGGTCATTATCGCAAGCCTGTAGGCGCCGGCATCTCCCGCAGAGCGGGTGTCAGCGGAAGCTCCTCCGAGAGCGGGGACCTCCTGACCCGCGGAAATCACCCGCTCAAGCCCGGCGTCCACCCCAGCTGGTCTTGCAACAAACCTTGATTCATAGTAAACCAGTCCGAGCAGCCCGAGCGCGAGGCCGGCAAAGAGCATGAGCACGTCCGTGAGCGCCAGGGCACTCGAGCCGCCTGTGCGGTACCAGACGACGGCAACCGAAGACGCGGCCGCCCACGCACTGCTGAACACGTCCACTATGAGAAACACGAGAATTCCGGTTGCAAATGCGCTTAGAAAGCCCTTCGCGCTCCGGCTAAGGGTGCCGAGAAGTGCAATGGGTAAACCAATGAATATCGTAAAGCCCGCGACCGCGGCAAGCGTGAGTAGTCCGAGGTATCCAAGCATGGATTTTCATTCACAAGGGCCTATGACGTAAGTAATATTTAACGCTAACGCCACACCGGGGACAGCTTTGCGCGCTTTGACAGGCCGTACCCTTTACATGGGCTAACAAGTCAGCGGACAAAAAAACTTATTACGCATCACCGATATGTGCTAATAAATTGGTGTCGGACAAGCCCAGAGGGGGGACGCAGTATTAGCTTTGAGGATTACTTCAGAGAGGCTGTGCAACGCACGTTTTCCAACTTCGGTATCGCCTCAAGCGTGATGGTAAGGGACATAGAGGCAAGGGTGGGAAGGAAGAGCTCAAAATGGTGGAAGGATCCCGAACAGGTGTCCAAGGCCCTGCGTGACATTTATGGCACGGGCGGCGCGTCGATAGAACAGGCGCTGATAAGAAGCCTTGCGGAAGTGACAAAGTATGAGGGCGACCCCGGGGATGAACTCAGGATTGCTTCAGAAAGGATCAAGGACTATCTTGACCACAAGAGGTAGCACGGAAAGAGTGGAGGAAAGCCTTAAGTCTGCCACGGAAGATGAAACCAGGTGGGCCGGCGAGCGAAACACACCTTCCTTTTGGCTTTGCTTCTGATGTTCGTGGCGGCTAGCGGCGCGTCGCGCCTTTCTGTGACGGCAAGCGGCGTCTCGCTCGGCCTCCCGTCACCCGCTCTCTCGTACTTTGTGCCCACGGTAACCGCTTACCGCGAATACAGTGCGCTGCAGGCGACGGCAAACATTTCCGAAATACAGGCGACCGGTGCCTTTTACGAGAATGGCACACGCGTGCCGGGAACACCCGAGGTGGCGCTCACCCTTTCATCAGTTCTCTATGCGGGAAGACAGGCGCTACTCGTCAGGTACTCGGCTGTGTTTGAGCAGAGTGAATCGGGTACGTTCGTCTCGTTCATGGACGAAGTCTGGAACCAGACCTCTTCCTGCTCTGACCATACGGACCGGGTTCTCGGGCTCAAGGGTAACGGAAGCATCCAACCTGTTAACCTGTACTGCTTTACAAGCCGCTATGTATACTCCACTCCCTTCGTACAGGTCACGCTGCCGCTTTCCCTGACGCTTTCAGAAAACCTGACGACAGCCGACGGCTACAGCCTGGTCACCTTCGGGTATTCGACCTCACGGTCGCCTTCGGTCGTGACAGATTCGGTTTCAATACCTGGTGGCGCTACCGGTGCGCGTTTTGTGGTCGGGGGACTTTCTCCTGCGACCACGCCCTACAAGGTCTTCTATAACGATGTGGAGCTTGAGCTTGCGTCGCCTATCCCCGGCACGTCGGTCAACACGACGGGCACGGCCGCAGCTCTTTCCCTCGCGTGCTTTGAGGGGGGCACGTGGAGCCTGCCTGTGCGTGCGTACGACTACGCTCTTGACAACCTGAGCTCAGCCTTTGGCGACACGGCGTACACCGACACATCGAACCCGGACCACCCGGTCGCGCTAGTCCGGCCGGGAGAGCTCTTACAGGGTCTTCTCTGGCCCCTTCCGGTGTCAGGGTCGTACACCGTTACGCAGAGATACGGAACCTCTTTCACCGTCCGGGTAGCGATGAACTACAACTCCTCGCAGGCGTCACGCATTCCGCTTCCTGCAAGCCGTGTCACGGTGAATGTTTCAGGCACAAACTACACGCTTCCGTTTTCAGGCGGCACTGTTTCCTTTACCATAACGCCGAGCCGGGCGATGTTGTACCGGGTAAAGGTCGTGTATCCGACGAGCATAGCCTTCGGCTCACCCAACTTTACGTTCACACTGGATTTCGCCCGGCTTTTGACTCAGCCTAACGTGAGCGAACTAAAGCTCGTCGAGGCCTACCCGAACGGCACACAGTACAGTCTCGTGCTAGGCTCAACCGGCGGCTATCTGCTCCTGCCACCCGAAGGAGTGGGACTTCTTGTCGGAAACCAGACCCTATACCAGCTGAACGGCACAACGAGAATGGGCTTTGCCGGGTGGCTTGCGAACGGCTCCCTTGTCCAGGGCAATCTGCTTTTCGTGAATGCACCCCAGACGCTTGTCGCCCTTTTCGGGCGGGAATTCCTGGTCACGGTAACAGACCCGTTTGCGAACCCTAGCAACTACTCCGAATGGGTGCTCCAAGGTGCGCAGCTCAACATATCAGCGCCCGCTGTGGTGTACGCGCAGAACAACTTCGTAAAGTACGTGTTTGCAAACTGGAGTGTCGGCGGTACCAGCCCGAACCTGACACTCACCGTGAACTCGCCTCTTGACGTGAACGCGAATTACCTTGTGTACTACCTCGTCAACATCTCGGTAGAAAACCGCGTGGTGGTTCACGGTTACTATGCGGCTGGATCCGTGATCAAGTTCACCGCACCCGGTACGGTTGCCGGAAGCTGGCTCTACCCTGTGGCATTTGTCGGCTGGGAGGGTAACGTAGTCTCAAGCGAGCGCACACTCACGATAACAGTCAACTCACCCATCCTCGAAAACGCCTTCTATCAGGAAAGCTATGCGAATGCAAGTGCGCTCGAGGCCATGGGTGCATTGCTTGTCGGAGTCGCTGTTGCCACGGTTCTTGAAATCAGGGAGCTCAGGAGGCGCACCTGAGGGCTGCGCACAGCCAATGCGACCGCATTGTATCGGGAACATGCCGTTCTCGGCCCGATGGGGCGCATGGCTTTAAACACATTAAGCCGGGCCACGTGTACCGCACTAGAGAGCCGGGTTCGCACTGTTTCCAAACAGGAAGAGCTCAAGGGCTTTTGTAAACCTCCAAATAGGCTTAGCATAAAGCTTTTAAGTGATTCTGTGTGTCCGTTTCACAAAACCCCGGTGAAAGTTTTTGAACGAAGTCCTGACAACCGTTACGCACGCTGATACCAGACTTTCTCCCCGGGTATCCTTTGTCATACCCGTTCTGAATGAGGGGGAAAGGCTAGAGACTGAGCTTCCGTTGTTTATCAGGGCGTGCAGGGCCGCGGGTGTCGAAAGCGCTGAATACGCTCTTGCAACGGACAACGGAAACCCTGAAACCCTGATGTCCCTCGAAAGGCTTTCGGCGAACACAGGCGTCCGCGCACTGTGTCTCACGCAGAGGATAGGAAAGGGGGGCACGTTTAAGAACTGTGTGCCCTATCTCCGAGGAAAGGTGGTGGTGCTAATCGATGCGGACCTGCCTGTCTCGGTTCGCGACGTCACAAGGGCGCTTGACACGCTCAAAGGAAAGCGTGCCGACATCGTCACCGCAGACCGCGTGAGCCGGAACCACGGCGCACTCAGAGTGCTCCTCAGCGCGGGTTTCAACACCGCTGTGAGAATCATGTTCCGGACTGGAGTCAGGGACCACCACGCGGGGTTTAAGGTGTTCAGTTCCGAGGCGCTTGCGAAGATAGTGCCTCGCGTGCGCTCTGACGGCTATGAGTTCGAGACCGAGATGCTTGTACACGCAAAGAAGCTGGGATTGAAGACGGCCACACTGAAGGTCAGGTGGAAGGAAAGAAGGGACCGGGGTTCGTCGAGTGTCAGGCCGCTCAGGACCACGCTCATGGTGCTCATGGACCTTATCGCGCTAATGGTTCTTTCGCCCGCACGCTCGGCTCCCAAACTCGAAAGAGTGGCGGTGGGAAAGGTGGTTGATGCGTCGAGTGGGAAAACACTCGGACCTGAGTACATGACAAGGTACGCCACCAAGCACAGTGTGCTCTTCAGGGTTGCGGCGCATCTATACTTTGCGCTTCTCAGGTAGGAGCAGCACGAACTTAAATCCATGTCACCCGTAGTGTCTTGCGTGAGACACAAGGGCAGGGAAAGGCTCCCTTACATCCTCTTTCTTCTCACGAGCCTGCTTTCCCTCTCCTGGTTTCGAGGAAAGCCCCTGGACTACGCCGATATGACGCTTGGGACAACCCTTGGCCGGGAGTCGCCTTCAGGCGTCCTCAGTGCGCTCGTTTATTCTCTGAACGGGCTTTCTCCCTCGGTATATCCGGGCTCGCCTTCGATGCCAACAGGACTCGCCTACACCCTTGTTGTGGACACCACTCATATCGCGCTTCCGCTCTGGGCGTCCCAGTTTGCGTATGTGTTTCTCTGCCTTTTTGTGTCACAGACCGGGGTGTACTCCCTTGCGCGACTTCTCCTTAAAAAAGAAAAAACCCCTTCCTGGGGTGCGGCGTTAGGCTCTGTGCTTTACGCGTACGGCCCGTTCTACCAGTTCGTCGCTGGTGACGGCGCGATCGCGGTGCTTTCCTTCTACGCCTCATACCCCTGGCTGATTCTCTTCTTCCTCAGGGCTTCGGAGAGCTTTCCTACAAACCTCCACGGTTTCCTCGGCGCGCTGCTCGGGCTTTTCGCCGCGGCGCAGTTTGGTAGCATCGGCTTCACATACTACTATCACGTCACGGCACTCGCTTCGGCGTTTGTCCTCGCGGTCGGCTTCGCCATGCTGAAGAGGGGCTTCAGCGCAAAGGCGCTGTATCTTGCGGGCTTCGGCATTTCCGTAGTGGCGCTCGAGCTTTCTATATTCTACATCTTCTCTTTTGACCTCGTTCAGGGACCGTCCCTTGCGCAGGCAGGAGGAGTCCAGGGCGCGCTGGTCGGGCTTCTTGTGGCAAATGCGCCCTATATGAACTACCTGACACAGCTCACGATGGGTTACTTCCCCGCCTTCCTCCCCTGGTATCCTGTGGTGATGAACCTCCCGAACGTGCTTGAAAACCCCTTCTGGGGTCTGGGAGTCGCGGTCCTAGTGTTCCTTCCGCTACTTCGCCGCAGCACCACCGCACGCCACACTGCTCCGCTCTTTGCGCTGCTACTTCTCGCGCTTGCCTTTGGCTCGGGAACAAACCCGCCTTTCGGCGAAGCGATTGTCGCGGCCTTTCTGCACTTCTGGCCGTTCAGGGCGCTTGCGCAGACCTTTCCGGCGCTCCAGTTTGTCGAGCAGCTTTCGATATCGCTCCTTCTTGCTGCCTCCTTGGGTACCATGCGCGCCGGGCGCCCGGGCAAAAGGGTACTTGCGCTTCTCTTTCTGGGAGCACTTTTCGTGACCGGTGCGGTGCTTCCATATGCCGCAGGGCTTCCTCGAGGTGTGACCGAAACAACTTCGCCAGAAGGAGAAACCTCCTCAACCTACTATATCAACGACACCGTGAACATTCCCGCGTACTACCGCGAAATGGTGTCCTACGTAAACTCGCTACCTGCGCGCGGCGCGGTGCTCACACTGCCGATAGTGGGCAACTTCCACGCCTCAACCTGGTACATATCCGTGGACAACCTTGCAAGCGTGCTCAACAAGCCTGTCCTGGGAGGAGGGTACTTGTCCACGGAGGCAACGCGACCGCTCGTCCGTGCGATTGAGATGTGGCAGGAAGGCGATATGCGAGGGCTAAATATCTCAAGACTTCTTGCGCTTGAAGGAATAGGCTACGTCGTGTTTCAGGGGGACACGGTGAACGACCCGCCGCGCTCACACTCACCACCCTTTAACATGAGCTACATCAGGTATGAGCTTTCCCGTACTCCTGGACTCAAGCTTCTTGCAAGCTTCGGACCTGACCTCGTGTACTCGCTTGACCTTTCAGGTTACGGCGCACAAAAAGTGCAGAGCGTATCTTATCCTTTTGCTATATACGATTACGCAATAGCCGTAAATGTTACACAGAATTCACCCTTCGACACGGTGTTCACACTAAACTCGAGTGCGCGGGTTTCGTGTAGCGGGGGATACCCGTCCTCCGGCACACTTGTATTCGGCTCAAACTCGGTGCAGGACGACTGCACGCTCTGGCTGAACGCAACCGGCGAGGGTCCGCTTTTCGTGACGCTCGGCTACAGCGCGCAGCCCGGGACATTCCTTTCGATCGGAGGGGAAACCTTCACGCTTTCCCAGTCTGGAACCGTCACGGCCGAGGTCTTCCCCGCACCGAACGAATCTGGAACTGTAATCACGGTGGTTTCGAACGGACAGGTTGACAGGACGAGACCCCTTGTCACCGTGAACGCACTCAGTGTTTCACTTGCGGTGAACGCCTCCGATATGGTGTTCGTGTCATCCCTTGCTGCAAAGCCACCCGTATACCTCTCGGGCCAAGGAAGGCAGGGTGTTCTCGTAAACTCGAGCAAACTACCGGATGTTCTGCACGCGCAGTGCGGTGCACTCACATGCGACGTGACAGTTCACTCAAACGCACCCTTTGTGTTCGTGTACTACGGCGGGTATTCCCGCTCATACACACTGAGCGTGAACGGTTCTATCGACCGCGCGCACTACCAGGCTTTCGGCTCTTACAACGCCTGGCTCGTAAACCGCACAGGAATCCTCTCACTCACATTGACGCACACGGACGCAATCCTTGTTCCCGAAGGGATTTCACTTGCCACATGGTTCGTGGTTCTCGGCTTCTTTGCGGTCGCGCCTGTTCGTAGAAAGCAGCGTGGCGGATAAGGTGAGCTACCCGCCCTCACTTACGGAGGGGGCCTTCCCGGCTCACGGCTGCACTTACACAAAGTCTGCCGCGTGAATAAGTATCTCCTGTCACTATTGAGGCGCAAAATAATATTCAGGTTTATAATAGAAGTTTAACGCCATCATTGCAGTGAACTACCCCGCCCTCACGGACGGGGCTTCCTGCCTCATCGCCACACCTTGCCTCCCCAACCCAAGGGAGGGTAAAGGAGGTATTGGGCGAAGCTCCGCAGGCACACCGGGTGGCACCCACCCTGCTCTTTTTAAGAGAACAAGAGAAGCGTTAAGATCTCGATCCAAGGTGAAACCGCAACAGGGACAGTGAAAAACACGGTCTTTCAGCGTTAAATTATGGTTGATTCCACCGCAGAGAAAACACTCACGTGAAGTGTTGTGCGCCGACACCGCTAACACGGTTTTTCCTTG
>Ga0209012_1001914_pt1 | contig 19791 bp, 17 predicted proteins | sample RS3BMetagenome_FD_184735 | JGI IMG/M metagenome (GOLD analysis project Ga0209012, IMG submission 184735) | Ferric oxide microbial mat and aquatic microbial communities from Rainbow Spring, Yellowstone National Park, USA - RS3B (SPAdes) (version 3) ...
CGCCCGCCGCTCGGGCGGCTCGGAGGGGACTTCGACCACTTTGCCCGAAACGTCGATCTTCCAGCCGTGAAAAATGCAGGTCAGCGCGTTGTCCTCGTTGCGGGCCAGCGCCAGGGAAGTGCAGCGATGGGGACAACCTTCGTCGAAGAAGCCGACCCGGCCGTCGGTTGCGCGGAAAGCGATGAAATTTTCGCCAAACAGCCGCACCCGCACCGGGGCGCCGTCGGCCTCCAGCGTGGCGCAGCGCAGCGCGGGCACCCAATGCTCGCGCAGATATTCGCCCATCAGAGAGCCCGGACCAACCCGGGTCAGCAGTTCGTTTTCTTCACGCGTCAACATCGTTTCCGTCCTTCTTCTCAGTTCGACAGGGTCGGCTTTTCAGTTCGACAGGCTCGGCGGATTGGTAGCGTCGAAGCGGCGCCAGTCCTGCTCCCTAGGGTAGCGGATGCCCAGCGCGCGGATTTGCCGGTAATCCACCTCTTGATCGAAACCTGGCGCCGTACGGCCGGCTGAAAATGCTCGAATCCCCTCCAGTAACATCCGCCGCACCCGAATTATGATGCTATCGCTGGAGCCCAGGTATTCCTGACTGCGATCAACCATCGGCCCCATCGAGAGCTGGGTGACGAAGTCTTCGTAGTGGAAGGTCCACATCCCGCTCCAGTGGCCATCCTTAATCTTGGCGCGATCCTGTCCCCAACTCTCTTCGGCGCGGCCCAGGGTCGAGCAGAAGTTATCGGGGTCGCCCGAGGTCCGGCTGAGTTGCCATTGACGAGCGGGCGCTTGGATCGGCGCGGCGGGGTCGTACCAGAAGTACCACTGCGCAGTCCATTCGTCGTCGATCGGGATGGCAGCGATACACAAGCTTTGCAGCGGCGGGTCGTTGGGGATGAAGGAGAAAAACGGCAACACCACCTCGCGGATGCGCGCATAGCAGGTGCCATCGCCCAATTCGCGCAAAGCCGCTTCCCGAAAGCCGTAGGGCTTGGGCAGGAGCTCGAACACCGGCGCGGCGACGGCCGCCAGACCGGCCAGCTTACCGGCGGGCTGGACCAGCCAGGACTTGTGCAGGATACCCACATGAGCGGCATCCAGGACCGCCTCGAAACCCTGCAGCCAGTTGCAATGCAGCAGCGCGCGCAAGGGCATCAGATGGCCGGCGGGGAGGCAATTGAACTCGAAATCGTAAAAGCGCGGCGGTTGCCGACGGCGGCCCAGATAAACCCACACCACCTCGCCCGCCTCGCGCACCGGGTAATGGCGTACGCGGACCTTGGCCGCGAATTCAGCGCGCCGCGCGGGCGGCTCGGAGGGGACTTCGACCACCTGGCCCGAAACGTCGATTTTCCAGCCGTGGAAGATGCAAGTCAGAGCGTTGTCTTCATTGCGGGCCAGCGCCAGCGAGGTACAACGATGGGGACAGCCCTCGTCGAAGAAGCCGACCCGACCGTCGGTTGCGCGAAAAGCAACAAAGTTGTCGCCGAACAGTCGCACGCGCATCGGCGCCCCGTCGGCTTGCAGAGTGGCGGAGCGCAGCGCCGGAACCCAATACTCGCGCCCCAGCGATCCCATCGGAGCGCCCGGCCCCACCCGGCAGAGCAACTCGTTGTCCTGGCGCGTCAGCATTGCTTCCCTTGCGAGCGACTGGCAGCTCACTAGCGCCGGCGACCAGCAATTTTACGCCAGGCCGCCGGCGCCAGTATCTATTCCACCCAAGGCGGCGGATTGAGCGTATCGATCTGCTTCCAGGTGATGTCGTTCTTGAAGCGGATGCCCAGAGCCCGAACCTTGGTGTAATCGATCTGGTCGAGCACGCCGAAGGGAGGCTTGCCACTGCGTTGATATTCGCGAACCGCCTGCAGCAGCATCCGCCGCACCCGAATGATGATGCTATCGCTGGAGCCCAGGTATTCGCGACTGCGATCGACAATCGGACCCATCGATTCTTCGGCGACAAAGTCCTCGAACTGCAGGATGCTGGTGATGCCGGTCCAGTGCCCTTCCTTCATGGCCTTGCGATCCTGCTTCCACATGTTATCGACGCTGCCCATGCTGGAGCAGAAGTTGTTCTTGTCGCCGGAATGACCCACCAGGCAGTCGCCTGTTAGCGGCTTCTTGGGGTCATAAAAGTAATACCACTGGGCGGTCCATTCATCGTCGATCGGCACCGCGCAGATCATGAAATTGGGATCGCCCGGGTCGCTGGGGATGAATGAATAGTAAGGCATCACGACTTCGCGAATGCGGGCGTATGAGGTTCCATCCCACAGGTCGCGCAGGGCGCCCTCGCAGAAACCGTATGGCTTGGGCACGATCTCGAAGATCGGAGCATTGTTGGCCATGGTCGCATTGCCGCGGTTGAAATTGCGCAGCCACGACTTGTGCAGCAGGCCGATATGGGCGGAATCTAGCACCGCTTCCAATCCCTGCACCCAGTTGCAATGCATCACGGCGCGGTAGACGTCAATCTGGTTGGAGGGCAGCAGATTGAACTCGAAATCGTAGAACTTGGGCGGCGTCTCGCGCTGGCCCAGATACACCCAGATGGTGTCTCCCGCTTCGCGCACGGGATAATGACGCACCCGCACTTTGGCCGCGAACTCGGCCCGCCGCTCGGGCGGCTCGGAGGGGACTTCGACGACTTTGCCCGACACGTCGATCTTCCAGCCGTGAAAGATACAGGTCAGCGCGTTGTCCTCGTTACGCGCCAAAGCCAGCGAAGTGCAGCGATGGGGGCAGCCCTCGTCGAAAAAACCTACTCGCCCGTCGCTGGCGCGAAAAGCGATGTAGTTCTCTCCCAGCATCCGCACCCGCACCGGTGCGCCGTCGGCCTCCAGGGCCTGTGAGCGCAGCGCCGGGGCCCAGTATTCGCGCAGCATCTGGCCCATCGGCGTGCCAGGCGCAATCCGACACATCAGCTCGTTTTCTTCACGTGTCAGCATCTTGGTATCTCCCTTGGATGGACGACGCTTTGTTTACGCGCTCCGTGTCGCGCCCCCAGCCAGCGTCAGTTGGTGGGCAGCGAGGACGGTGGCCGGAGCGGGTCAAGCTGGCGCCAGTTGAGCTGCTGGTCGTAGCGAATCGCCAACGCTCGCACCTGACTGTAGTCCAACTCCCGATCTACCCCAAAGGGCAGCTTGCCGGCGGCGTGCTCGCGCACCGCCTGCAGCAGCATACGCCGGGAGCGTATGATGATGACGTCACTGGAGCCCAGATATTCGCGGCTGCGATCGACAATGGGACCCATCGATTCCTCGACCACGAAATCCTCGAACGGGATGCAGCGAGTAATGCCGGTCCAGTTGCCTTCGCGCATCAGCTTGCGATCCTGATGCCAGAGCTGGTCGATCGAGCCCATGTCGGAGCAGAAATTGTTCGGATCGCCCGAACTACCCTCCATCAATTCCGCCCGCTGGGCCGCGCTCAGAGGCGCCGCCGGATTGTAGTGAAAGTACCACTGCGCGGTCCATTCGTCGTCGATCGGGATGGCACAGATCATGAAGTTGGGGCGGGTCACCGCGCTGGGGATGAACGAATAGTAGGGCATGACGACTTCGCGAATGCGCGCGTAACAGGTGCCGTCGAACAGATCGCGCAGCGCGCCCTCGCGAAAACCGTAGGGCCGGGGTTCCACTTCGAACACCGGACCGGTGTTGGCGGTGGCCAGGGTGCTAGCGCCGGGAGTCGTGTTACCCCGCAGCCAGGAGGCGTGCAAAATGCCCAGGTGGGCGGAGTCCAACACCGCTTCCAACCCCTGAAACCAATTGCAATGGATGACCGCTCGCATCGGGAAACTGTGGCTGGTGGGCAGCTCGTTGAATTCGAAGTTGTAGAACTTGGGCGGCTGTTCCCGTCGCCCGACATAGGCCCAGATCACACCGCCCGCCTCGCGCACCGGATAATGGCGCACCCGCACCTTGGCCGCGAATTCCGCCCGCCGCTCGGGCGGCTCGGAGGGAACTTCGACCACCTTGCCCGAGACGTCGATCTTCCAGCCGTGGAAGATGCAGGTCAGCGCGTTGTCCTCGTTACGCGCCAGCGCCAGCGAGGTGCAGCGATGGGGACAGCCTTCGTCGAAAAAGCCCACCCGCCCATCACTCGCCCGAAAGGCAATAAAGTTTTCTCCCAGTAAACGAACCCGTTGCGGCGCCCCGTCAGCCTCCAGCGCCTCGGAGCGCAGTACCGGAGCCCAGTATTCGCGCAGCAACTCCCCCATCGGCGTGCCCGCGCCGACTTGTGTCAGCAAGGTGTTTTCTTCATGCGTCAGCATTGCCGTTCTCCGTCAGGCGCCATGCTTTATAACGATAACTCGCCCCAGCCTTAAGGCAATGTTACTTACTCGGAAGACAAATTGCCAGGGCAAGAGTTACCACAAAATGACCCCCATGTGCACGACCGACCGCGGGTCGGCCAGCATCGGCCATGAGCGCAAAGGGCTTTTTCGGCTGGTGGCGAGCGATCTCCTCGCGCTACAATTTGGATACCATGGCTAAGTTGCACCTCAGACCCGAAACTGCGGTTCTGATCCGGGGCTTCGACCCACGCCTGTCGGTGGGCTCGGCCCGCCCGCCGGTGTATCGCAGCTCGACCTACGTTTTTTCCAGCCCCGAGGCGGCCGAGCAAGCCTTCGCGGTAGCCTTGGGCAAGCGCGGAGAGGAGGAGGGGAGGGAGCTGATCTATGCCCGCCTGTCCCACCCCAACGCCGAAATTGTGGAAGCGCAGTTGATTCCGCTGGAGCAGGGCGCGAGCGCGGCCGCGGTCTTCAACTCGGGCATGGCCGCGATCTCCACGGTGGCGTTGGCCCTGCTGTCGCCCGGAAGCACGATCATTTATACCGAGCCAATCTATGGTGGCACGCACGCCTTGCTGCATAGCCTCCTGGGGCCGCTGGGAGTCAATCTACGGCCCGTGACCGCTGGCGACAGCGAGGGGCTCGCGCAAGCCGTGACCCAGGCGATCGATCCGCGCCTGGTGCTGATCGAGACGCCGGCCAATCCTACCCTGGTGATGACCGATATTGCCGCCGCCGCGCAGGTCGTGCGCGGCCATCCAGGACGGCCGCTGCTGGCGGTGGACAATACCTTTTTGGGGCCCACCTTTCAGCATCCACTCAACCACGGCGCCGACCTGGTGATCTATTCGGCGACCAAATTTCTGGGCGGCATGAGCGATCTGCTAGCCGGCGTGGTGCTGGCGGCCGAGCAGGGATTAATCGACCGGCTGATGGCGCGGCGCAGCCTGTTGGGCAACATCTTGCAAGCCGACGAGTCCTGGATCCTGGATTCGCGCCTGCCCACCGTGCATCTGCGGATGAACCGGCAGAGCAAAAATGCCCAGCGCATCGCCCAGCACCTGGTTGAACATCCGGCGGTCGCGCGGGTGCATTATCCCAGCCTGTTCAGCGACCCCGCCCAATGCCGAATCCGGGACGCACAGACCGATTTTGCGGGCTCGCTCATCAGCCTGCAATTGAGAGGCGGCAAGGCCGCGGCCTTTGAGTTCCTGCGGCAGCTCAAGATCGCGAAAAATGCCGTCAGCCTAGGGGGAATCGAAACCCTGGTGTGCCATCCCCGTACCACCACGCATAGCGAAATGGCACCCGCGGAGCTGCAAGCTTTCGGAATCGGCGACGACCTGGTCCGTCTTTCCATCGGCACCGAGCATTGGCGCGACCTGTTGGCGGATTTTCTCCAGGCGCTCGACCGCTGCTAACCGCTCTCGTGCGCCGCGCCGCCATCTGCTAAGCACAGGGGCAAGTCGCGGAGCCATAGCTTGAGCGCAGTCGCCAGTTCGTTCGCCCCCCAACCCCCTGCTCACACCCGCCGCCTGGTGCTGGCCGGAATGGCGGGTAATGTTCTGGAATGGTACGACTTCTCGGTCTACGGCTGCTTCGCCGCCACCATCGGGACGACCTTCTTTCCTGCGCACAATCCCGCCACCTCGTTGTTGGAGGCTTTCGCGGTCTTCGCCGTGGGTTTTCTGATGCGCCCAGTGGGCGGATTGCTGCTCGGCTACCTGGGCGATCACCTCGGACGCGAGCAGGCCCTGATAATTTCGGTGTTGGCGATGGCGCTGCCCACCTGCGCGATGGGTTTGCTACCCTCCTATCAGCGCTGGGGCCTGCCGGCCACGTTACTGATGGTCGCGATGCGCCTGATCCAGGGGCTCGCGGTGGGGGGAGAATACACCACCTCGGTGGTCTTCATGATCGAGCGCTGCGCACAGCATCGGCGCGGCCTGATCGGAGCCTTCGGCTCGGGCGGCGCCTTCGTGGGCATCTTCCTGGGATCTGCCGTCAGCGCCCTGCTGGCCTGGGCGATGCCCGCCGAATTGGCGGGCTACAGTTGGCGTATCGCCTTTCTGGCCGGCATCCTGGTCGGGCTGGTCGGCTATCTCTTGCGACGCGATTACCGCGCCACCCCGCCCCGCGGCCCCGCGCTGGGCACAATCCTGCGCCGCCATTGGCCTGGGATGCTTCAAATCGCGGCCTTCAAAGCGCTCGATGCGGTGGGTTTCTATCTTGCTTTCATCTACGGCGCGACCTACCTGACCCAGTACTGCGGGCTGGCCCATGGCGCCGCTTTGGCGATCAATACCCTGGGGATGGCCCTGCTGTTCATGGTGCTGCCGGCGGCGGGAGGGCTGTCGGATTGGAGCGGGCGCAAACCGTTGCTGCTGGGCTCCGCGCTGCTGGCGCTGGTGTTAGCGCGGCCGCTCTTTGGGCTGTTCCGCCAGGGCGGGTTCATCGCCCCCTTGATCGCCCAGCTTGTGTTCGCGGTGATTGTAGGAATTTTCGACGGAGTCTCGCCCGCCGCGATGGCCGAGGCTTTTCCGGCTAGCGTACGCTGTAGCGCGGTCGCGATAAGCCACAACCTGTGCATGGCCGTGCTGGGCGGCACCGCTCCGATGGTGGCCACCTTTCTGATCGCGCATAGCGGAAACGCGCTACTTCCAGCCTGGTATCTGATGGGCGCCGCGCTGCTGTCGGCCGGCTTCACCCTGAGCCTGCAGGAGAGCGCCTTCCGTCCGCTGCCGCCGTGAAGCGACGAAAAAAAAGCGCCGGCTGTCGGCCGGCGCCTTTTTCACTATCCTATGCTCGGTTCAGGCGAGCGCGGCGTCCACCGCCCGCACCAAGTGCCCCTTGGGAACCGCGCCGACGATTTGATCCTTGACCTGACCACCCTTGATGATGAGCAGGTTGGGAATCCCGCGCACGCCGTAACGCGAAGGGGTCTGCGGGTTGTCGTCCACGTTGATCTTGACCACTTTCAGGCGCCCAGCATAATCGTTGGCCACTTCGTCCACCAGCGGCGCGATCGCGCGGCAGGGGCCGCACCACGGCGCCCAGAAGTCGATCAGGACTGGAGTCTCAGACTTGAGCACTTCGCGTTCGAAATCGGCATCGCTGATATGAGAGACCTTGTCGCTGGCCATTTAGCTTTTCCTCTTGGAGTTAACCTATAGTGTGAAACATAAGTAGCCCTGCCGGCCTAGTCAAGGCGAACCGTCACTGGCGGCGCGCCTGGCGGTAGCCGCTACGCCATGCCTTTTCGGGAAACCCTTCGCGCTCGCTTTCCACCACCTCACGCGCAAATGTCCCGGCCGAACCAAGTCCCATCGGAATGCGGAAGATGATGTTCATGAAGCTTATCGATAAGGCCATCGCCAACAGATTGGCCTTGGTCGCAAAGGCGTGGAATCCGCTGACCAGCACGGCCTGCAACGGCCCCAAGCCTACTGGCGTTATCGGCAATCCGCCAAACAAAAGCACGATCGGGGTATAGCTGAGCACCTTTGCGACGGGCGCGACAATGCCAAAGCCCATCATCTGAAAATAGAGCATCACTCCCTGGCCGGCGAAGATCGGCGCGCGAATCGCGGCCAACTTGCCGTATTGGGCCCAGCTCGCCTGCCGGAAGCTGATTAGTGAAGGACGATCGTACAACCAGCGCAGCGGTCGCCAAGCCGGTCGGCCACGAGAAAAAAACCATACGATCAGCCACATCAGGGCAAGCAGGGCGGCGGGAACGAACCAATAGTGACGCACCAGCCAATAATTATCCGCCAAGCCTGCCATCAGGCCGAAAAGCAGCAAGATTTGCAGGTCGATAAAAGCTTGAAAGAGCAGGGTCATTCCACCGGCCAGCCATGGCACGGCCTTGCGCCGATGGATGAAGAGCACCAGCGCGCTACCGGCTACCGCTAGATTGACGAGCTGCAGGAAATATTGCGCGGCGTTCGGCCAAATCATTTCGCGGAAGCTGGTCTTGGAATGAAAATAGGTAAAGAGGCGCGAATACAGAAGAGTCTCGCCAATAAACCAGATCGCAAAGGAGCCCAAGCAAGCGGGGATGAAAATCCACAGGCGAGCTAAGCGCAAATTGGCGAAGAGCTGATTTAACGGTACGTCACGAGCTAGATAGTAAATGATTCCCAACGCCAACCCGTAAATCGCCACATTTTGAATCCATGGGTTGCGAATCCAGATCCGAAGGCGCTCCCTCGACAGAGGCCGCCAAGCAAAAACTCGCATCCTCCCATTATGCCCTAAATTCACCGGATCGCACCTAAGCAGCTCGCCCGCCGATTCTCCATCGCAAGCCGATCCTTATGGATGGGTCAAAGCCGGCCCAAAAAGGGCTGGAATCGTACCTTGTGGCGGAGAGGGGGGGATTTGAACCCCCGAGACCCTTTCGAGTCTACACGCTCTCCAGGCGTGCGCCTTAAACCGGGCTCGGCCACCTCTCCGCGCGGGGTTGCGCGCCTGGAAAACAGAGGAAATTTGCGCGCCGCGCCAGTATGCCATGGTGGCACCGGCCTCGCCACCGGCGGACGAACGCAACCAGACCGATGACGTGAGCAGGCACTGGGACGAATGCGGCTGCGGATCGGGCCTGGATTCAGCAGCTATTCAGGAAGCGAGCGGAGCGCGCACTCTGCGACCGATTCCAGGTCGCAGTAGCAGGCGAGCGGCCAGATTCATAAGCACGACCGCGGCGATCAGAATCAACGCTCCACCCCACGCCTGCTGGTGCCAGGAGCGGTAAGGAGAAATCGCATAGGTGAAGACCTGGAGCGATAACTCAGCCATCGGGTTGTTGGGATTGAGTTCCCAGAACTGGCTGCCGAAGGCGGTGAACAGAAGCGGCGCGGTTTCACCGGTGACCCGGGCGACCGCCAGCACGATCCCGGTAGTGATGCCGGCGCGCGCCGAGGGAAGAATGACGTGGATGATGGCCTTATGAGGTGGTACACCAAGCGCGATCGCGGACTCGTAGAGCTCGCGCGGAACACCTTTTATCGCCGATTCGGTGGTCGTGATGATCACGGGCAACATCAGGATTGCGAACGCAAAAGCGGCCGACCAAGCCGAAAAATGGCCCAATGGCGCGACCAGCGCGGTATAGGCGAAAAGGCCGATCGCGATGCTTGGGATTCCCGACAGCACGTCGGAGAGAAAGCGGACCGTGGCGGCCAGGGCGCCGCGGCCGAAATAAGTCAGGAAGACTCCGGTCAGGGCGCCGATAGGAATGGCGGCCACGGCAGCCAGCCCCACGATAATCGCACTGCCGACGATGCCGTTGCCGACTCCGCCGCCGGGGATGCCAACCGGGCGCGGGAGCTGGGTCACAAAGGTGAGCGAGAGTGCGCCGATGCCTTCGCGAACCACATAACCCAGGATCACGAGTAGCACGAGGGCCACGCCGGCGGCACAAAAAGCCGTGGCAAAGATCCCGACCGCGCTGCGCAAGCGATGCATCCGTGCGACTCCCCTGTCAGCCCCTCAATCTCCCGCCGGCCGGAAGACGGTCCATAATAACAGCCGGGCCAACCCGTTGACGATTACGCTGATGACGAACAACAGCAATCCCAATTCGATCAACGCGCTCAAATAGAGCTGGCTGGTGGCTTCGGTAAACTCGTTGGCGATGACGCTGGACAGGCTGTAAGCGGGAGCAAACCACGAGGCTGAAATGGCGGGCCGGTTGCCGATCACCATGGTGGTTGCGATGGTCTCGCCCAGCGCGCGCCCCAGCGCCAGTGCGCAAGCTCCAAAGACCCCGGCGCGCGCGCCCGGCAGCACCACCATCCAGAAGCCCTGCCATCGGCTCGCCCCCAGCGCCCAAATCGCTTCGCGCTGGCTCTGAGGGATCGCGGCCATCACGTCGCGCGAGATGGCGGTGACCGTCGGCACGATCATGATTGCCAGTACCAACCCGGCCGTGAGCATCCCAATCCCATAGATGGCACCGGTAAAAAACGGCAGAAAGCCCAGATACTTTTGCAGCCCGGGCTCGATGTAGTCGCGCATGACCGGGGCCAGGACAAACAAGCCCCATAAGCCATAGACCACGCTGGGAACCGCCGCCAGCAACTCGATCAGGAAACTGAGCGGAGCGGTACACCAAGCCGGACCGAACTCGGCCAAGAAAGCCCCGGCCAGGATTCCGGCAATTGCGGCCAGCACGATCGCAATCGCGGAGCTGACCACGGTACCGTAGATAAAGGGGAGCGCGCCGAACTGGTTGGTAACCGGGTTCCAGGCACTGGTCCATAGGAAAGACAGGCCGAAGGTTTCAATCGCCAGCCGCGATTTCCACAACAGCTCCACGAATAGCGCGACCACCAAGGCGAGGAAAATCGCGGTCGCGCCGTGGACGCACAGCGCGAAACCTCTTCCGCGATGGGCTACGAGATGAGTCGCGGGCAACCGGACCAGTGGTGGCTGGCCAGGCTTGGTCGCCGCGATCGCGCGTGCCGTCACGGCCTCATCCGAGAGGCGCGCACAGCCGATATCGTTGCCTGACCGAAGCTCCTCGGACTTGGCCATCAGGTGCTACCGCCGCGCTCGGCCGCACGTTGGCGGCCCGACCTTTTTTGGTTTAGCCCCCAGGCTGAAATAGGAAATCGCACCACCGGCGAGAGCACGCAGCAGCGTTTCGAGTCGGCGGGCGTTTGGCAAGATATGGACAAGGCACATCGAAAGCTGGAGCCGCCTAGCGTACCGTCCCGCAAATGAATGATGCGCTTCGCGATCGCATAAACCCGGCGCCGCTCAGCCTGACCTGCTTCGCGCCAAAGCTCGCCAAGCTCTCCGATATCCTTGGACCGCACTCGCCTTCGCGCACTTCAAGGGTGCCAGGCGAGCGCCCGTAAACGTCGTTTTCCGGACACCCCATTAGTTTTGCATCTCGCCCAGGATGTTGAGTGCCTGCCGCTGCACGTTATCGGGCAGCGGGACGTAGTCGACCGCCGCTGCATCCGCCTGCCCCTTGGTCACCAGCCAAGTCATCACCGCCTTCACCAAGGCGGCGCGCTTAGGATCGCTGGGGGTCTTATATAGCATCACCCAGGAATAGCCCGCGATCGGATAGGCGTTATCGCCGGGAGCGTCCACGATGGAAAAATCGGTCGAATTTACGTTGGGCTTGGTCGCCGCCGCCGCCTTGGTCGTGGCAAGCGAGGGATACAGGTACTTGCCGGCTCGATTGCGAACTTGAGCATAGGTCATATCATTCTGCAGGACATAGGCAAGCTCGACGTAACCGATCGCTCCCGGGGTCTGGCGGACTTGGCCGGCTACTCCTTCGTTGCCCTTGCCGCCGATTCCCACTGGCCACTGCACGCTTTTACCGGTCCCAACCTTCTTTTTCCATTCGGGCGACACCGTGCTCAGGAAATCGGTGAAGATATAGGTCGTCCCCGAGCCGTCCGAGCGATGGACCACCACGATCGGCAGCGCCGGCAATTTCAAATCGGGGTTGAGCTTTTGCAGTTCGGGGTCGTTCCATCGAGTGATTTTACCCAGATAGATGGCGGCAATCGACTCTCGGGTCAGGCGCAAACCCTTGCCGATTCCCGACAGGTTGTAGCCGATCGCCTCGCTGCCCAAGGTTACGGGAATCTGCAGGGTAGGCGCCCCCGCCTGTTGCAGTTCATTTTCATTTGCTGGAACGTCGCTGGCGCCGAAATCGACCGTTTTAGCGATGAACTGCTGAATCCCGCCGCCGCTTCCAATCGATTGATAATTCACCGTGACAGCGTTGTTCTGCTGGCTATAGTCATAGAAGGCGCGCGAGAAGAAGGGATAATCGAAGGTTGATCCAGCTCCGGTTAGTTGCGTGGCTGCGGCGACCTGGGACGCGGTGAGCGTTAGTGCAGACAGGACCAGGAACAGGGCTGCGTGGGCATAGGACCGGACGGACATGGAGGTACCTCCCAGAGCTGACACAAGAATCAATCGCGTCGAACTCTAGCAGCGGCGTTTTACTCGCAGGAGTCCCGTTTGTTACGAAATTGTTAAACCTGCTCGGTTCAGGCAGGACGATGTGCGCGTCGCGCCGGCGGGCTCCTCGGTACCCAGAGCCGTCGGCATTAAACCGGCGGCGTCTAATTGATTCCGTTTGGCTCGTCCTGACGCGCCCTGTCATGCTAAAATTTGCTAAACTGCCTGATCCCTTGGTGCTGCTCCCATCCCCGCTCGCCTCGCTCAGTCAGAATGATGCGTAGGCAGCTCGCGGCGGATTTATGGGACGCCACACCACGGAGGGAGCTAGATCGTTTGGCACGACCGCCGAGAGTCTCAGCCCGCGGCAGCAGCGGGCGGTTGCGCGTGTTCCTGTGCAATCAGCCGCTCGATCAGGGCGCGGGCCTGGATGGTCGCGCCGTCACCATGGACTTCGACTAACGGGGGATCAGGCAGCTCGCTCAGCCGCGCCTGCTGAGCTTCGACGATCGCCTGGTCCTCTTTAAAGGTCGCGGCGACGTCGTTGAACAGTTCGTCCCAGGGCCGGCGCTCAGGTGACAGCAGCGCCATCGACCAAAAATAGAAGCAGCTCGTCTCAGTCTCCGGAGTCATGCCATGGAAGAGGCGGAAGGCGAATTTCACCTGCGGGCTGGCGGGCTGATAGGCGCCCACGCCAGCATCAACCGCCCCGGTCCATTGCAAGACCGTGCTGGGAGCGACAAAACGAAATTCCTGGCAGCGATCGATAAGACCGGTAAAACCGCCGGCCTTGACGTAAGTCGGAGGCGGGGGCGAGTTGAGCATCCAGCGCACGAAGCGCACTCCGTCGGAAGTCTTTTCCACCCGCATCCGAGCCTCGACATGCGCCGAAGGCGTGCCGCCGATAGTTCGGCCATGGACGTAGCCCAGATGGGTCAGGTCCATCAAATTGTCAACCATCATCAAGTAGCTGGACTTGATCGGGTACATGTCGTGGCGCTCAGACCACGCCGGATCGCGAGTCCAAGGGTAGTCCAGTGGCTGGATACGGTGGGCCAGGGTCGGGTCACCGGTCCATAACCAGACGAATCCATCCTTTTCCACCACTGGGTAGCTGCGCACCCGCGCATTGGGCGGAATGCGATGCCCACCGGGGACCAGCACACATCGCCCCTGGGCGTCGTAGATCAGGCCATGATAGCCGCACTCGATCCCCTGGGCGCACAGCGCGCCGTAGCTCAGCGGCGCGCCGCGATGGCAGCAGCGATCTTCCAGCGCGGCCACCTTGCCCTCGGGGGAACGGAACAAGACCACTGGCTGATTCAGAATCCGCCGCGCCAGCGGCTTGTCAGTCAATTCATCGGCATAAGCCGCCACATACCAGGCATTATTTACGAACATCGCTTGTCCTCCCGATCCGAGGCGGCCTCGCGGCCGATACTAAGCCGACTGCGCCGCGATCAAAGTGGCGTCGCCCAGTGGGGCACGGGCTTGCGCGGCATGCACGCGCATCAATTCATCGAAGTCGGCGATTGGCGATAGCAAATCGAGCGAGCGCACCGCATAAAGCTTGCCGTCAGCAGCCGCTCGCGGCTCAAGTCCACGTTGCAGGTCGCGGGCAAGGTCGAGCAGAAGTCGGCGCACGGTGATAACCGGCACGTCGGAAGAGACCAGATGCTCGCGCGAACGGTCCACCAGGCTGCAGCCCATCGCTTCCCGGCTGGGCATGTTCTCTTGCAGGGCGCGGTCCTGCTCGTTAACGCCGGCGATACCGGTAAAGTTGTACTGGCGCTGCATCTGGCGGTCGATCAGATAATCGTTGCCCCGATTCGCGGTCGGCACGAAAGTGTCGATTACATAGCCATTCGGCAGCTCGACCGCGCCCGCGCTCATGCGCGGCGGAAAAAATGCCCCTTCCATGATGAAGTCCTGCTCTTGGGCGCTGAAGGGGCGATCGGTGCGGTAAAGAATGCCCCAGGTCGTGGTGTGATAATCATCCACCGGCACCCAGGCCCGTCCATGGAGGGGAAAGACCGGGGTGGCGATCAGGCTGTACATCGGCATCAGCCACTGGGTCACGCGCCAGTAATACTGGCCCGGCGCGGCGGTGCGCCGGGCCCCGTAGGTCAACCCGTAATCGGTCGGACGCAAGGTCAGCACGGGGGCGGGGTCGGCGACCGGGCGTACCCCTTGACGCCACAGATTGTCGGGTCGCTGACCGGAGAGATAGCTGTGCAGGAACCCGATGTGCGAGGTATCAATCTCGCCTTCCATCCCCTGGGCATAATTGCTGCGCTGAAGCCAGCGCGTCACATGCTGATAGCCGGCCGGCAGCGCGAGCCATTCAAAATCGGGCACTTGCGCTGCCTGGTCACGCGGCCCCATGTGTATCCAGATGACGCCGCCGGCCTCGCGCGCAGGATAGGCGGTCACCCCAACCTTGGCTTTGAGGCTTTCGGCATCCTTGGGATTGGGCACATTGGGCACATCCACGCAGTGGCCGTGGACGTCGAACTTCCAGCCATGATAGACGCAGCGCAGGCCGCACTCCTCGTTACGACCGAAAAACAACGGCGCCAGCTTATGCGGGCAATAGGCTTCCAGGATGCCGACCGCACCGCTGGTATCGCGAAACGCGACCAGGTCTTCGCCCAGGATGCGTAGCCGGATAGGAGCGCAATCGGGTGCCGGCAGCTCCGAGCTGAGCGCGGCGGGCAGCCAAAAGCGTCGGAACAACTCGCCCATTGGCGTGCCGCGCCCCACCCGCGTCAACAGTTCATTATCGCTATGCGACAGCATCGGCCCTCTGGTCTCAAAGCTTGCTCGAGCCGGCGCTGCCAGCAGGCTGTATCAGCGCACGACTCAACAACAGATCGACTAGCACCACTGACTCCTGCCCCACAAGAGCAGATTGTTTTCCGGCCAGTCGCTGAGGTTTGAAAAGCCCAAACCGCCCCGCACCGCAAAGCGCGGGCTTCGGGCCGGGCGCTTTGATCCGGGGCGGCTGGGGCAGCCAAGCGCGCGCCCGCACTCGCGCGGCAATCTCAATGACAGCACGACAGAGGCAAGCACGCCTTTGACACTTCACCAAGGAACCGGCCCCAAAAGCGCGGTCGGGCCCGCCCTTCCTGGGCATTCATGCCCCCAATCACGGCCGTGTGATGATCTTCGCGGGCGGTGTCTCGCCGCGCCAGAACGGCGGGATCGGCGGCCTGAAGGAAGCGCCCGAGGCCTATCGGCATTTCGACGCCCGGGAGGAGGGTTGGACCAAGGTCACGCTGAGCCCCACCGCCTGAGATTTAAAAAGGAGCGGCCACAAGCCGCTCCCCTTCAAGTCAGAGCGGGCTGAATGAAAGAGCTACCATTGAACCGACAGGCCAGGGGGCGGATTGAGCGGATCCATCGCCCGCCAATCCACCGATCTGTCGTAGCGCACGGCGGCGGCGCGTACCTTGCCGTAGTCGACCTGCGGATCGAGAAAGGCCGCGCGCTTGCCCTGGCGCAGGTCACGCGCCGCCTGCATCAGTGCCCGGCGTACGGTGAGAATAATCGTATCGCTGCGGCCCAAAAACTCGCGGCTGCGGTCCATGATCGGACCCATCGCTTCCTCGATCGCGAAGTCCTCGTAAATGAAATTCTTGGTGATGCCGGTGAAGTGCCCCTCCTTCATCGCCTTGCGGTCCTGGCTCCACATGTTGTCGGGGCCGCCCATGTCAGTGCAGAAATTGTTCAGGTCGCCCCCTGCCCCGTGTTGAGCTTGCGAACTGGGGACGTGGTCCGTTTTCGCCATTGGCTGCTTGAGGTCGTACCAGAACAACCACTGGGAGTTCCATTCGTCGTCGATCGGCACCGCGCACATCATGAAATTGGGCTGCGGAGGATCGTTGGGAATAAAGGAAAAATAGGGAAACACTACCTCGCGGATGCGGGCGTAATAAGTGCCGTCGCCCAGGTCGCGAATCGCTCCCTCGCGAAAACCGTAAGGCTTCTTTAAGGTCTCGAAGACGGGGCTGGTCAAGGTCGCCAGCCGCATCGTGGTCCCAATCTGTTTGAGCCAGGATTGATGCAGGATACCCAGATGGGCGGAGTCCAAAACCTGCTCGAAGGCCTGGAACCAGTTGCAATGGACGACGGCGCGCATCGCCACACAATGGCTGGCGGGAAGCTGGGTAAACTCGAAGTTGTAGAACGGCGGCGGCTGCTCGCTGCGCCCCAGATAGACCCACACCGCGCCGGCCGCTTCACGCACGGGATAGTGCTTGACCCGCACTTTGGCCGCAAACTCGGCCCGCCGCTCGGGCGGCTCGGAGGGGACTTCGACTACTTTACCCGATACGTCGATTTTCCAGCCGTGAAAGATGCAGGTAAGCGCATTGTCCTCGTTGCGTGCCAGCGCCAGCGAAGTGCAGCGATGAGGGCAACCTTCGTCGAAGAAGCCAACCCGGCCGTCGGTTGAGCGGAAAGCGACGAAATTCTCGCCGAACAGGCGCACGCGCACCGGAGCTCCGTCGGCCTCCAAAGCCTGAGAGCGCACGGCAACGGTCCAGAATTCGCGCAGCAGTTCGCCCATCGCGGTGCCCGGTCCGACCCGGCACAAAAGTTCGTTATCTTCCCGGCTCAACATAGCTTAATCCTCGCTGAGGGCGTAGTTTGCAAAGGTATATCCGAGAATTGCTTGCCTCGTAAAGCATTGCGGCAATCGGCCTAGTCAGCCCGGAGTCATCGGATGGTGAACTCAGCCGCCCGAGGCCCGGAAGCCAGGCCGTTCGCCACGTTGCGCTGGCAAAAACGGCTAGCACGGTAGGTCCGAAAAGAAATAAACAAGCGGAGCAGGGCTGGTTGGACGATCCAGACCCTTGCTCCACCGCGCTATTGAAGTTTCTCGGTCAAGAGCACACAGAATGGAGGGACGCCGGCCAATTCGCGAATCGGCCGGCGTGAATTCACCTTACGTTGACCGCCCGGTGGATCACTCCATCCGGGCTGGTTTCGAACACCATGTGCTGCTCGCTTTTCTTGGCGTAAATGTACATCGCTCCGCCGGTTTCGATGATCGGCACCATTTGGGTGGGTTGTCCGAGCACCTTGACCGCTTGGCCGATGTTCTTGCCGAGCCAGTACTTGGCGTTCTGTTGCTTGGCGCTAGCCGCCAACAACGGCGTGGTCAGGCAGCCCAGCACGCCAGCGATCAGGACGGCGGCGCGCAAAGCGCGAAGAAGCGCGGCCTTGGCACCTCGTCGTTCTCGGGCAGAGCGAGATTTCGCGATGGCTAGTCGTAACATCTAGTTGCCCCCCGTCGCGCTTACAACGTCGCCACGCGAGCCGGTCTCGAACACATAATGCGGCTCTCCCTCGTGGGCGTATATCAGTAGGTTGCCGGTGGTTTCCTGCAGGGGTTCGACGCTGGTAGGCTGACCTAGCTTGGCGATGACGTCCTTCATCTTCATACCCATGAACGCCGAGGGCGAGATTACTCCGGCTTGCGGCGGCGCGCTGGGTGTGCCCAGCGGGGTCCAGGGCGCGAAGGTTCCGCAGCCAGCCAGACTCGCGCCGAGGATCAGGCCACTCGCCAGCGCTCTCCCCGCGCCCAGCCGGCCGCGGGGGGATGATTGTGGATTTAGGGTGGAATAGTAGTTACGCATTGTTTATTAGCCTAGAACATGTATTCGATGTTAAGCATGAAGACGTGAGTGTCGCGCGTCACCACGTTGGGAATCGACCCGCTGGTAAAACCGGTCGGCGGGGTGAACCCGAACGTCTTGGCGTAGCTTACAGGAAAATTATATTGGTTGTGGAAAAACAGCGTGTTCTGAGTATCGATCGCGAAACGTAAATACTCGTTCCATTGGTAGGCCGCGCCCAGGATAACACGGTAGAAGTCGAATGGATTGGTATTCACACTAGTGTTGGGATTCCACTGTTCCAGCCAGCCAAACAAGGTAACCCGGCTATGTGGAATATGGTAATGGCCGAAGAAGTTGAAACCCTGCTGATAAGAGCGGCCGTTATTGAGCAGAGCGTTGGCCAGGTTGGAGTAGGCCGCGTAATTTAGCGCCAGCGGCGCGGGCAGATTGGGGTTGAGCCCGAACACCGCCGCCGGACCAGAAGCCGAGAACATGTTGCCTGGACTCCAGGCGTTGCGGCCCCAGTCATATTCGAAGGCGATACCCCAGGTTTCCGCGGTATAATGGACAATCTCCGCGAACCGTTCGATCTCGGCGTTGGGTCCTTTAAGCGCCGTCGGCAGATTTGCCGCGTCCGGCGTCGTGTTGCCGTATCCGAAGTCGTAGAAGCTGGTCAGACCCAGCCCGTCAAAGCGCCATTTGGCGCCGAATGGATAGATCGAAAGCCGCGCCATCGCGTCCTTGGTGTCGGTTCCTTCGAGAGCGTGAAAGCTAGCGTTGTCGAAAACCCCGATATTGTAATCGGCGTATTGCAAATGTTCTGGTCCGAAGGTTATCGGACCCTGCACGCTGATCCCCGGGAAGGTCGATGACAGACTCATGTTCCAGGTCGTCAGATTGACGAATCGGTAGCCGTAAAGGTCTTCTTCCCAGGACGTAACCGGTTGAGGCTGCACACCGAGGATGATTTTGTCGTTTTTAATACTGTCCAGTCCCATGTTCAAAAATGGCGTGTTCCACTGTACATAGCCATATTTGATGCGATAGCCCAGATTGCCAACGTTCGAGTTGGGCATCGCCGAGCTGCGACCGTAGGCCTGCGCCGAGGTATTCCCAATCATGGTATAGATGTTGGGAGTCAGGCGCAGCGTCCAGTCCTTGGTGGGGTAGAAAAACAGGTTGATGTAACCCCGATGCATGAAGAACGAGTTGAACCCGTTATTGCCCGGTCCGGGCCAGTTCTCCTGGGTCAGATACTGCGGCCCCCATCCGGTATGAGTGAAATATTGATAGGCAAACCAGAATTGCCCTCCGATCGAGACCTTATTTTGAAAACTGTCGACGTAGTTTTGCCACGCCGGTCGGATCGCCTTGACCTGATGCACCACCGCGTCGGTTTGCACCTGCTGTTGCGCTACCTGCTGAGTCAGCTTGGTGGTCGCCGCCTGCTGCTTTTGGATCTGGCTTTCCAGCGAATGCTGAACCGGTGCGGCGATTGCGCTTAGATTCAGCGGCACTCGGCCCGGCCCCGGGCGGGTAAAAACCTGGCTGGTGCGAGGGTCGGTCCACAGGGTCAAGGTGCCCGTGCCACCCGCCGGCGCCGGGGAGGCCGCGATTTGGGCAAAGAGCGGGCGCGGCTGAGCGAGCAGCGCCAGCGCCAGGATCCAGATGGCCGGCAAGAACGCGGTCGGTTTGAAGCTCAAATCGTTTTTGGGTCTGGTCGTTGTCATAATTTCACTCTCTGCGCCGGCCCTGTGGTTCAGGGCCGGACTTGGGTGGCTCGGGCGGCTTCGGCAGCTTCTCTGAGCTGTTGGAGTTTATAGGCGGTATAAGTTTTGCCGTTGCAAGCGTAGAGCATCGGCGTGGAGACGGTCACGATCGCGCATTTGGTCACGTCGGGCGGCGGATCGGCCTTCGCCACCTTGGATGGCGGATCGGCTT
>Ga0209012_1001921_pt1 | contig 19722 bp, 21 predicted proteins | sample RS3BMetagenome_FD_184735 | JGI IMG/M metagenome (GOLD analysis project Ga0209012, IMG submission 184735) | Ferric oxide microbial mat and aquatic microbial communities from Rainbow Spring, Yellowstone National Park, USA - RS3B (SPAdes) (version 3) ...
TCATCGTGCTCAAGCGCAGCATGAACCCCGGCTTCAGCGGCGTGGAGAACGAGCTGTTCTTCCAGGCCAATACGATGATGGTGCTCGGCGACGCGAAGAAGACGCTGCTCTCGATGATGGGCGAGCTCAAAGAGGGGCACTGAGGTGATGCGCCTCCAAGCCATTGGCGCGTGGGCGCTGCTCGCGATGACGGCGTGCAGCAGCTCCGGTGCGCCCTCGTCCGGCGGCGCGGACGCGTCGGCCGACGCGGCATGCTCGTCCGACCCGACGGCCGACTGCACCGGCAAATGCGGGCAGCTTCGCGACGCGTGCGGCGCGATCGTCGTGTGCGGTACGTGCGGCGCCGGGCAGGCGTGCGGCGGGGGAGGGGCGCCCAACGTATGCGGCACGCGCAGCTGCACCGCGAGCTGCGCGGGCAAGGCGTGCGGCGCGAGCGACGGCTGCAGCGCGGTGTGCACGGCGGGCTGCGCGGGCGACGCGGGGGCGGGCGGCGGCTGATCGCGGCGGCAAGCCGAGCGTGCGGCCGGCCGGATCGCGGTGGCGCACCGGCGGGACGGTGGCACGAATCGACACACGTTCGATGGAGCGATATCGATTGGCCTTGCGCGCACTTGCGCCAGAGCCGGCCGTGGGCATCCGGGGTGCTCTAAGGGCAGGTGCCGGTCGACGGAATGGCGACCGATCCGCGCTGCGGTGAGAGGAGCAAGGACGATGCGACGGTTGGTGTGGGCAGCGATCGCGGTGGCCGCCCTCGGGGCGTGCGGGGGGACGACGTTGACCGACGGCAACGGCGGGCCCGACGGCGGAAGCTCGTCGAGCTCGGGAGGGTCGTCGTCGGGCAGCAGCTCGAGCGGCTCGGGAAGCGGGTCGAGCAGCGGATCGAGCGGCGGAGCGAGCAGCGGATCGAGCGGGTCGTCGAGCGGAGGGTCGAGCGGCTCGTCGAGCGGGGGCACGGGGCGCGTCCCGGTCGATCACCGCCCCGACGACTCGCAGTGCCAGCAGCCGGCGCCCGCCGGCGACTGCCAGATCATGAGCGGCGGCCCCGGCGAATGCCACGCCGACGCCGACTGCGCCGACGCCGGCGTCAACGGCCGGTGCATCGAGTCGATGGGGGGCGCGATCTATTGCCGGTGCACCTCCGACGCGTGCGCCGGCGACAGCAGCTGCCCGACCGGCCAGACGTGCGCGTGCCACGGCTCGCCGTACACCGGCGGCGACGGCAACGCGTGCGTGCCGGGAAATTGCCGCGTCGACGCCGACTGCGGCCCGGGCGGGTACTGCTCGCCGTCGTACCAGGTCCAGGGGTGCGGAGGTCTGGCGGGCTACTACTGCCACACGCCGACGGACACCTGCGTCGACGACAGCGACTGCGCGACATCGACGTCGGGGCCGCAGGTGTGCGCGTACTCGACCACGGCCGGCCACTGGAAATGCCAGCAGCAGAGCCTGTGTCCGTGACTCTGCGTCACCCGAGCGGGTCGAGCCCCTCCATCAGCGCCGGCTCGAAGCGGCCCCGCACGACCATCGGGCGGCCGTTCGCCTCGACGTCGAGCCGTCGCGCCTGCAGGCGCAGCTGCACGGGGGCGTCGTGCCGCGCGCGCGTGAGGTCCGGCAGCGAGAAGCCGAGGTCCACGTTCATCCCCGGCAGGAGCGCGTCCTGCACCTCGACGCCGATCTCGGACCGGACCAGATAGTTCGTGGGCCACACGACGAGGCCGACGCGGTCGGCGTCGGGGTGGCTGGCCAGGGTCTGCTCGACGGCGCCGCGGACCACCGCATCGACGCACTCGACCGAGGCGACGCGACCGCGTTGGAAACGCAAGATCACCGGCGCGCGCCGCAGCGCCGAGGGCGTCGTCTGCACGCCTTCCCCGGCGACCGCGCGATCGGCGACGAACGTTCCGTTCACCGAGGCCGGGTGCGTGTAGACGATGCCGGTGGGCAGGTTTTCCGGACGTCCGGGCGCCGGCCGACCGGTTGCCGACAGGAGCGGGAACTGCGCCACGAGCGTGACCTCGAGCGACGTCCCCGCCGGCGACGTGACGCGCACGTTCGAGGGCGCGGTGAGCCGCTCGACGACGCGCGCGTTCATCGCAGCGAGCACGGCTGGGCTCGCGCGGATGCTCTGCCCGAGCACGCGCTCGTCGCAGCCGACCACGTGCAGGTGCCGGGTGCCCGCGCGCTCGGCCGCCAGTACCACCGCGCGCGACAGCGGCGTGGCGAGCCCGTACGAAGCCAGGAGCACGGAGGCCTGCGCGCCTCGCAGGCGCTGTGACACGTGGACGTACAGCTCCGACGCCGGGTGCTCGCCCGTCATCGGCTCGAGGTCGAAGACGTCGACGGCGGCGCCGGTGTCCTCGATCGCGCGCGACACGAGGGGCAATACGTCGCCGGCGCGCCACGCGAGCAGGCACGCGCGTTCGCCCGGCTTCGTGCGCAGGCAGTCGACCGCGAGGTTCTGGGCACCGCGCGCGGCGTATCCGGTCGGGGGCGAGGCGGTCGACACCTACCCCATGGTCGGCGCTGCGGCCGCCTCCGGCAAGGGCCGCCCTCAATCGCACCCGAGCGAATACAGGCAGCACGTGTCGTTCGCGTCGAGGCAATTGCCGTTGTTGCAGATCGCCGCGAGCGCGCTCTTGGCTCCGCCCGCGCACGAGCAGCACGCCGGCGCGCAGTCGCTCGCGCTCGCGCATTGCGAGCCCGGTCCGGCCTTGCCCGTCAGCACCGCGGGCGCCGAAGGACACTGCCCGCCGCTCGTCGACTCCGTCTCGAGCCCCACGGGCGAGAGGCCGTTGCAGGCCGGCACCGTCGGCCCGAATCCGTCCGACGACCCGCCGGCGCAACCGCCGCCGACCACCGCCAGGCCCAAACCGGCCGCCAGCGCCGCCCCGAGCGCGCCACCCCTCACGACGTGCCGCTCCAGCCCTTGACGACGTCGGCGAGCCGCTCGTCCTCGCCGTCGTCGAGAAGTCCCACGGCCACCACGTTGAGCCGCTCGGGCCTCGCCAGCTGCCGCGCCGCCTCGCGCACGTCGTCGGCGCCGACGCGCGTCAGCTCGGCCACCTGCTCCTCGGGCGTCGAAAACCGATCGAACAGCAGCCCCGCGCCGTAGAACGCCCCCGTCTCCTCCGCCGAGTCGGCCATCGCGCGCGCGTCCCACGCCACGCGCCGCCGGGCCGTCTCCAGCTCCTCGGCCGTCGGCCCGTCCTGCGCCAGCTCCTCGAACATCGCGAGCACCTCGCGGGCGACCAGCGCCACGCGCTTGTGCTGCACGCCCGCCGCCACGTCGACCACCCCGTCGTCCTCGTAGCCGTCGAACGCCGCCGACACGTCGTAGCAGAGGCCGCGCGCGTCGCAGAGGCGGTGATAGAGGCGCGTCGACATCCCGTCGTCGACGAGGCGCATCAGCACGTCGAGCGCGGGGCGCATCGGATGGACTTCGGCGAACGCACGGAAGCACACGCGCAGCTCGGTCTGGCTCGAGACGTTCTCGACGATCTGCAGGCGCGCCTTCTTCTGGGCGTGCTGCGGAGGCGTCGCCGGGATGCGCCCGCCGCGCGGCAGCGCCGCGAAGTCGCGCTCGGCCAGCCGCAGGGCCTCCGCCTCGTCGACCGCGCCGGCGAAGACGAGCACCGCGTTGGCCCCCGTGTAGTGCCGCTCGTGCCAGCGGCGCAGCCCGGCCTCGTCGAACGAGCGCACGTGCGCCTCGCTGCCGGTGATGGTGAAGCCGAGCGGGTGCTGCGGGTAGATGAGCGCGCGCGACAGGTTGTCGGCATCGACCTGCCGGCCCTCGTCGTCGAGGTCCTCGAGGATCTCCTCGAGGACGATCCCCTTCTCGATGTCGATGTCGCGGAACGCCGGCTGCGCCACCACCTCGCCGAACAGCGCCGACGCCTCGCCGAGCGACTCGGGGGGCAGGTTGAGCGAGAAGATCCCGTGGTCGACCTGCGTCGAGGCGAACAGCGATCCGCCGAGCCGCTCGAAGGCGAGGTTGACGGCGTGCGCGCTCGGGACGCGCAGCGTGCCGCGGTAGATCATGTGCTCGAGGAAATGGCTGATGCCGTTGTCCTCGCGCGTCTCGAAGCGCGACCCAACCCTCGCCCAGAGCGCGACGTGGGTCCGGTGCAGCGCCGGCTGGGGCGCGACGACGACCCGCAGGCCGTTGGCGAGCGTGGCGGTACGGAGCACGTCGTTCATCGAGGATCAGTATTGATCCTCGTCGTCCTCGTCGCTCCCCCCGTCGGCCTTGGCCTCCTGGATGTACGACTCGTCGACCTTGATCTCGTCCTTGGCCTGGTCGCGCAGGCGCTGGACGTAGAGCGACAGCGCCTCGTCCCGCTTGGCCCGGAGCAGCTCGGTGACGAACGTGTCGTGATCCTTCTCGAACTCGTCCTTCGTCGCGATCTTGTGCTGCTTGAGCTGGACCACGGCGAGCCCGTCGGCGAGCTGGACCGGGTCGGGCATCACGTCGCCGTCCTTGCCCGAGAACGCGAACGAGACGATGGCCGTGGTCGCGTCCGGCGACAGGCCCTCGAACGGGTCGCCGCCCTTGTTGAACGCGTTGGACGTCTTCGTCTGGGGCCGGTCCGGATCGGTGCCCGCGTCGAAGCTCTTGGCCGGCAGCGTCGATGCCGCCTGCTTGTCGGTCGCGCCCGGCTTGGCCGGCTTGGCGGCGCTCGCCGCGTCGGCGCCGTCCGCTGCCGCGCCCGCGTCCGCGCCCTTCGCCGTCGCGGCCGCCGCCGGCTTCGGCAGCACTTTCAGCATGTCGAGCTTCGTCGGGTGCACGTACGGGGCGATCGCGTCCTGGATGGCCGCCTCGGCGTCCTTCCCGCGGCGCATCGCGTCGTCGATGTTCCGGGCGATCGTCTTCGCGGCGTCGGCCGCCTTGGCCTTCGAGTACAGCTCGCGCGCGACCTCGCGCTTCAGCTGCGCCTCGACGTCCGCGGTCTTGGCCGGGTCGTCCTTGGTGATGAGGTGGTAGCCGAACTGCGTCTCCACCGCGCCCGCGGTCGTCTCGCCCGGCTTGAGCGCGTCGGCGGCGGCCTTGAACGGCGCCACGAACCCGCCGGTCTTGTCGCCCACGTCGCCGCCGTGCGCCGCGCTGCCCGTGTCGTCGGACACGTCGCGCGCCACCTCCGCGAACGGCTCGCCGGCCTTGATGCGCGCCGCCGCCCACGACAGCCGCGCGACCGCCGCCGCCTTCTCGTCGTCGCTGGCGCCGTACGGCAGCTTGACGAGGATGTGGCGGATGTGGCCCGCCTTCGGGTCGTCGTCCTTCTTGCGCTGCTCGAAGGCCTTGTCGATGTCGGCCTGGTGGTCCTTCGCCCACGCGTCGACGTCCGACGGCTTGACGTCCACGGCCCAGCGCGCCGCCCACGACTCCTTGACCGGGACGTACGTCACGGTGGCCGTGCTGTAGCGGCGGTCGTACTCGGCCCACGCCTCGGCGTCGCTGACGCGCACCGGCTCGCGGATGACGTCGCGCATCTTGGCGGCGAGCAGCTCGCGCTGCTGCTCGTCGCGGAACTCGCCGGTCGAGCGGTTGGTGAGGTTGCGCACCTTCCGCTCGTAGATCTTCATGTCGAAGGCCTTCGTCTTCGGGTCGGTGAAGTCGACGGGGATGGCGGTGTCGAAGTCGTTGAAGTGCGCCTGCGCGACGTCCTGCGTGAGCATCCCGGCGCGCACGTACGACTGGAACATCTCGTACATGATCGACTGCGCGACCTGCGGGTCGGCCGCCGGGACGCTCACGCGCACGAAGCCGTCGTACAGCTGGTCGGTCACCTCGTCGTCGGTCACGCCGATGCCGAGGCGCTTGGCCTCGTCGTCGAGCAGCTCGCGCTCGATGAGACCGTCGAGCGCGACCTTCTTGAGGTTCATGCGCCGCGACAGCTGCGCGCTCCTCGACGGCATCAGCATGCGGTAGGCCGAGGCGAAGTCCTTCGGGTCGATGCACCGCCCGCGCACGCGCGCCGCGCACGACTCGGTCAGCGATCCGGTCTTCCCATTCGCGCTGGGCCGGAACTCGATGACGAACGTGAGGATGGTGCCGATGATGACGATCCCGTAGATCAAATTCATCAGGCCGCGCTGCTGGAACATGGAAGCCATGGGGCGGAGGCCCGTCTATCACGGGGGGTCGGCCCAGTCGACCACGCTGCCCCCGCCGCCCGGGCCCAGCCGAAGCCGGTCGCCGGGGGGGGCCCCGGACGGCGGCCGCGCTCGGGCCGGCGCCCGCCTCAGGCGCGCTTCTCGATGGACAGCGCGAACTTGAGCTCGACCAGCGCGTCGTCGAACGCCGGGGCGCGCTTGGCGTAGGTGATCTCGTAGAAGGTATCGAGGGTGCGCTCGGTATCGCCCGGGTCGCTGACGCGCGTGACGGACGTCCCGACCTCGGCGAAGCCGTCGGACAGCGCCGGGGCGGCCAGCTTGCGCACGCGCTCGAAGAGGCGCGCCTCGTCCTCGTTGGGGAAGTCGGCCTTCTGCGCGCGGAGCACGACGCGCACCTCGAGCGGCTCGGCCAGGCGCAGGCGCACGCCCGAGTCCATGATGAGGTTCTCGCGAGGCCGCTCGGCGAGGACGATCTCCTCGCCGCGCGTTCGAAAGACCTCGAAGCCCGCTTCGACCAGCGCCTTCTTGATCTTCGTCGCGTTGTGGGGGGGTGATTCGGGCATTCTCAAACCGTCGAAAACCCAGGACAAAGCTTCTTCGCGGGCCGCTCTGGCGTCAAGGGGCGATGAGGCGGCGCGAAAGAACGCGGCCGAGCGCCCTCTCGGGCGGGGCGGGGACTTGCATGTCGCACGGAGCTTTCTCCTGGTCCCACCGAAGGGCGGACACGCTATCATAGACGCGGGACCCCGGTCTCTGGCGCCGAGGGCACGCGATCGTGAAGAACCGCCGAAGCCTCACCCCGTCGACGCCCATGGCTGGCATGCCCGTCGGCGACGTCCACGCCACCCGCCGCGGCGGTGCGCGCCACGAGGTGAGCGCGCGCGTCACGCTCAAGGGGGCCGGGGGCGAGACGCTCGACGGGTGGGCGCTCAACATCAGCCGCGGCGGCGTGCGCGTCATCCTCGAGGACAAGGTGGAGCTCGGCAGCGAGTACGAGGTCACCGTGTGCACCGCGCCCGACCCGGTGCAGCCGCAGCGCGGACGCATCGTCTGGATGCAGGAGGAGCCCGACGGCGTCGTCGTCGGCATCGAGTTCCGGGGCGACTCGGGGCTGCCCGGCTCCGCGCCGCCCCCCGCCCCCGGCAACGGCCCGTCGGACGTCTGACTCGCGTCGCACGCCCCAGCCTCGTCGTGCTAAGCCGATGGGCGCATGGCGACGCCCAAGAAGCTCCTGCCCGACTGCGGTCTGTACCGCACGACCAAGCCCCTGCCCGAGCACGAAGGGGAGGTGCCGGCCGGCATCCTCGTCTACTTCCACAACCACTCGGACTCGGGGTTGCCCGTCGTCATCGCGCCCGAGCACAACGTGCTCAACCGGTGGCACTTCCACGGCGCCGGCATCCCGTTCCGCGGCCTGTCGTGGGCCGACAGCCTGGTGAAGCTCCCGGCCGAGGGCTTCTACATGCTGCGCAAGGCGCTCACCTTCGAGGGGGGCGAGTGGCCCAAGGGGGCCCTCGTGCAGCTCGGCTACACGCGCAACGCCGACCCGATCCTCTTCATCGCCCAGGTCCGCGCGCAGCTCGAGGAGAACGACCTCTGGTTCAGCGACCGCGGCGTCGGCGTCTCGCGCGAGCAGCTCGCGATGCTCGAGCCGCTGCAGATCTACGCCGAGCCGCAGGCGGCGGACGCGCACACGACCGGCGTGCACTGAGGCGGGGGCGATGAGCGAACCTGCCGAGACGCGCACGCGAGTCCTGCACTGGTTCGTCTCCGGGGGCATCGCCAAGACGCCGGACGGCGGGCAGTTCACGGTCGACGTCGACCCGCTCGTCGTCGGGCGCGACGCGGGCGCGGCCATCGTCGTCGGCGACCCCGAGGTGAGCGCGTTCCACTGCGAGCTGCGCGCCGTGAGCGAGGGGATCCTCGTCAAGGACCTCGGGAGCACCAACGGCACCTTCCTCGGCCCCGTGCGCGTGCGCGAGGCCGTCGTGGCGACGCCGACCGAGCTGACCGTCGGCGGGACGAAGATCCTGCTCGAGCCGCAGGCCAAGCGCCGCGTCGACGTCGGCTACTCGGACCGCTTCGGGCCCCTCGTCGGCGCCTCGCCGCGGATGCGGCGCGTCTTCGGCATCCTCGAGAAGGTGGCGAGCACCCCGCTCAGCGTCCTCATTCTCGGGGAGACGGGCACGGGCAAGGAGCTCGTCGCCAAGGCCATCCACGACGCGAGCGACCGCAAGGGCGGCGCCTTCGTCGTCGTCGACTGCGGCAGCATCCCGCCGACCCTGGCCGAGAGCATCCTGTTCGGCCACGAGAAGGGGGCGTTCACCGGCGCCACCGAGCGGCGCAAGGGCGCGCTGGCCGACGCCGACGGCGGGACGCTCTTCCTCGACGAGCTCGGGGAGCTGCCGATCGAGCTGCAGCCGAAGCTGCTGCGCGCGCTCAGCGAGAAGCAGGTGAAGCGCGTGGGCGGCGCCAGCTTCGAGCCGATCGACGTGCGGGTGCTGGCCGCCACGCGGCGCGACCTCGGCGCGGAGATGAACGCCGGCCGCTTCCGGAGCGATCTCTTCTTCCGCATCGCGCAGGTGCGGGTCGAGCTGCCGCCGCTGCGCGAGCGGACGAGCGACCTGCCGCTCATCGTCGAGGACGTGTGCGCGCGCGTCGGCCGGCCGCAGCACGTGCAGGCGGTGCTGGGGTGGATCGAGCATCGCATGGCCTCGCACGACTGGCCGGGCAACGTGCGCGAGCTCGTGAACGTGGCGAGCGTCGCGGCCACCCTGGCCGACGAGCCGGGGGCCATCGACGACGTGCTGACCCTCGCGCGCGACGACGCGGGGCTGGGCCGCGACGCGGCGCACGCGGCCGACGGCGCGGGCGGCTTCAGCGACTCCAAGCGCGCCGCCATCGCCGCGTTCGAGCGCGAGTACTTCACCTCGCTGGCGAGGCGCTGCAAGGGCAACGTCAGCGAGATGGCGCGCCAGAGCGGCATGGAGCGCCACCACGTGCGCGCCTACCTGCGAAAGTACGCCATCGACAAGACGGCCGTCTGAAGGCCGTGTCCGGGGGAAGCGCTCGGCAGCACCACGGCGGCAGGCACGCCGCTGCTCCCGGGCGTCATCTGGCCGGAGGAGGTCCTTGCCGGCGAGATCGATCACGCCATCGACCTCGTCATGCGGGCCGAGCTGCCGGACCGAAACGGCCCTGGCCTCGTCGCCCTTGCCGCGTCACCTCGTGCACGACGCACGTCCGCGACCGTGGGTGGGTTGAGGGCTCGCGCGGAGCAGCGGGCATACGCGTTGCTCCGCAGTGCCGCGATGCAAAGGGGGGCCCCATGAACCGCCTGTCTACGCTCGCGCTCGCATTCGTCGCCTTCGCCTGCGGCAGCGCCGCTTCTTCGCTGCCCAGCCGCGCCGCCGCGCCCACCGGGGTTGCCGAGGCTCAGGCGGCGGTTGCTCCGGAGGCCGCGCATCGGGCGCCCTTTCACACGAACGTGCTGCAGGCGGCGCGCAGCAACGACGCGTACCGGCGCGTCGTCTTCACGGGCGTCAAGACGCAGCTGGCGCTGATGACGATCCCGGTCGGAGGCGATATCGGCTTCGAGATGCACCCCAACGTCGAGCAGCTGATCTTCGTCGCCGACGGTCAGGCCAAGGCGATCCTCGACGGGGCGGAGTCGGCGCTCATCCCGGGCGACGTGGTGGTGGTGACGCCCGGCACGCGACACGACGTAGTCAACACCGGGTCCGAGCCGCTGCGCATCTACACGGTATACGCGCCCCCGAACCACATCGACGGTCGCGTGCAGCTGACGAAGGCTGACGCCGAGGCGGACGAGGCGGACCAGGCTTTCGGACAGGCGGTCCGGTAGAGGACCCTCCGCGCCGAGGCTTCGCCCCGGATGCTTCTGCTTCGGATGCGGACGGCGATTGCCGGACGGCGCAGGTACGGGGCTGGGGCGGCACGCGGCCCGCCGTGTGTATGAAAATGACGGCACGCTCCGTTCGCCAGGGCGTTCCGGCGCCGATCCCGCGGCATCGCCGGCCATCGGGAGGTGCGGCCAGGTGGCTCGCGCTCGTGCTGTATTCGGTCCTGGCCGCGAGCATCCTTCTCGTGCTGCTCATCGGCGCGGTTCCGCCTAGGCGCGGCTTCGCGGTCGAGCTCGGGGCGGGTCTCGGATATCTCGGCCTGGCGCTCCTCGCGTTCCAGCTCGGCCTCGGAGCGCGGCCACGTCGCTTGGTCGACGCGGTCGGGCTGGACGCCGTGCTCCTGTTCCACCGGCAGCTCGGCCTCTGGGCGTCGGTGTTCGTCGCCGCACACGTCGCCCTCCTCGCCGCTGCCAAGCCCGGATACGTCGCGTTCCTCCTGGACCTTCACGCGAATGCGCCGCGCGCCATCGCGCTCGGCGGCGCGCTGCTCGCTCTCCCGCTGCTGGTCTTCGTTCCGCGCCAGCTCACTCGGCTTCGCGTTCCGTACGAGGTCTGGCGCGTCGGGCACGGGCTGCTGGCGGTCTTCGTCGTGGGGGTCGCGCTCTGGCACGTGCTCACCCTGGGGCGCTCGAGCGCGACGCCCGGGGAGCGGGCCGCAGTCATCGCCCTCGTCGGCGCGCCGCTCGCCGGCCTCATCGCGTGGCGCATCCTCCGGCCGCTTGCGGCGCTCCGACGTCCCTGGCGCGTCGTCGAGGTGCGCAACGAACGCGGCCGGACCTGGACGCTCGTCCTCGAGGCGATCGGGCACGGCGGCCTCTCGTTTCTACCCGGCCAGTTCGTCTGGCTCACGCTGGGCCGCTCGCCATTCTCCCCTCGGCAGCACCCGTTCACGATTGCGTCCAGCGCGACGAGACCCCGGCGCCTCGAGCTGGCGATCAAGGAGCTCGGCGACTTCACGCGCACCGTCGGGCAGACGACCATCGGGACACGCGCGTATCTCGCCGGGCCCTACGGCGCGCTGGCCCTCGATCCCCGGGATCGGCGCCCGCTCGTCTGCATCGCGGGCGGAATCGGCATCACGCCGATGATGAGCATGCTCCGCACGCTGCGCGATCGCGGTGACCCGCGAACCATTCTCCTCGTGTACGGGAGCGCCTCGATCGACACGACCGTCTTCGGGCCGGAGCTCGACGACTTGGCGTGCGCCATGGACCTCCACGCCGTGCACGTGCTCGAGCACCCGCCCGCGGGATGGACCGGCGAGCGCGGCATCGTTCGTGCGGAGCTCCTCGAGCGCCATCTCACGGATACGTACGCAGCGGCCGACGTCTTCGTGTGCGGCCCCGAGTCGATGATGAGTGTCGTGGAGCCGACGCTCCGCGCCCGTGGAGTGGCCTCGCGTCGCATCCGCACCGAGCACTTCGCCATCGTCGGAACGAGGGCTCCGGGGCGACCCTCGATCCTCGAGCGCCACGTCCGCTGGGTGACGGGTGGTCTGGCCCTGATCCTCGTGGCGGCCGCTTTCCTCGTCGCGATGGTACGCGCTCGGGGATGAGAGCCGGGCGAGCAGGTCGTCCTCACCTGTCTGCTCAACGTGCCCGCGTCTCCGTGGTCCTTGTAAGGATGGCCCGCCGCTTCGCGCAAATGAAGCGCGCGCTTGCGCCGCAGACATCGCCCTGGGCGTGGTGGGCGCGCTGGTGGGCGGGTTCCTCTTTCGTCTCATCGGCGGCTAAGGCATCACCGGCTTCAATCTGTGGAGCTTGCTCGTCGCGGTGGCCGGTGCCGTCGTGTTGCTACTCCTCTGGAACGTAGTGTCGGGCCGCTGGCATCACAGGCATATGGCGGGCGCACACTGAGGCGATCCCGCGAGTGGCGCCGGCGTGAGCCTGGATAGTCGCGCGGCTCGCGGGGGGGCATCCCTCTGCTGCCGAAGCGCCGCCACGGGCGATAGGCTCTGCTCAGGCGCGCGGCGCGCTCTTGCCACGCACCTTCGTCCGCGACGCGCCAGACTTGCGCGCCCGATTCGTCGGCGACCCTTTCTTCTTCTCCTCGGTCAGGTTGAACGCAGCGTCCGCCTTCGCGCGGTTGGAGCTCCCGCGCGTCGACTCGCGCGACGGCCGCGTCCCCGGCTCGGTGTCCTCGAGCGCGTGCGTCGCCTTCGCGCCGGCGTGCGCCTTGTCGTGGCTCCAGGCCGCCTTCTTCGGCTTCTTCTTGGAGACGTGCGATTTGTGCGGACCCGATCCGTGAGTCCGCTGCTCGTCGCCGTGGAATTGCTCTGCCTTCGTCGGCATGTGAACCCCTCCTGCCTGAGCAAAGGACTGCCTGAGCAAAGGACATGCCCGGCACGCACTGCACCGTGATTGCCGCGGTTCGGCGTTGATGACCCACGTGCGGAAGATCCTCGTGCCGATGGACGGCTCGGTGCCTTCGATCGCAGCGCTCTCGCCTGCGGTCGCGCTCGCGGAGGACCTCGGCGCTCGGATCGACGTCCTCCACGTCGACGCACCGGATCGGTTCGAGCTCGGCTCGTCGACAGCCGTGGCGAAGGGGGCCGACGCGAAGGGCGACCGCGAGATGGAGGTCGCAATCACCGAGGCCAAGAGCCGGCTCGGCGATCGCCTCGGCCGCCGGACCGAGTCGGGTGAGCCGGTCCGGAAGATCCTCGAGCTCGCCTCGGCCGAGAGCATCGACATGATCGTGATGGGAACGCACGGCCGTACCGGGCGGCTGCAAACCTTTTTCGGCAGCGTCGCGGAGAACGTCGTGCGGAGCAGTCCGTGCCCGGTGCTGGTCGTTCGCCGCCCGGCGGGCGAGGAAGAGTCGTTTGCCGATCGCGTCCACGGCAGCCCCGCGATCGCCGATCAAACACGCCCGGCGCGCTGAGCGGGCGGTGCAGGGACGAACCGTCGCCTCGCTGCGGAACGCCCGATGCATCAGCCCATCCCCGTGAAGACCTCCCGCGTCCTCCGAGAGCTCATCCGTGCTTGCGTCGATGACGAATGCACGCTGCGGCACGAGAGCAAGTTCGTCGATGCGAGGCGCGCCGAGGCGCTCACTCGATTGGCGAGCGAGCGCGGACGATTCGTCGAGGACCTCGAACGGCTCGAAGATGGGGCGGCGCGCCGTCCGAAAGCCTCGTGGGCCGAGCTTCTGAGCGAAGCGCGCCGCAACGTCTGGGTGGCAGCGGCCGGCCGCAACAGCGGGGACGCCATCGCGTCCTGCCGCCACTCGCGCTCCAGGACCGAGGCGCGGTACGACGAGGCGATGCGGAGGGCGTTGCCGGACGAGGTGCGGCGCGTGCTCGCCGCACAACGCAGTCGCCTCAACGACGAGACCGACGAGCTCAACCGACTGCGAGTCTGAGGCGCGCAGCTCGCACGTCCGGCGCCTCGAGGAAGTCGCGCAGGGAGTCCACGAAGACGTCCGGCTTCTGGTGGTGCGGGTAGTGGCCGCAACCCTCGAAGCGCGTGACGCGGACGCCGTCGACCGACTTGGCCAGCGCCTCCGCGTGCGAGATGGGGATGATGCCGTCGCGGTCCCCCCAGAAGACGGCGATCGGAGGCAGCGCGGGCAGCTCTTCGGCGCGCTGGAAGAAGCTGCGCCGCTGGCCTCGCCAGTCGATGACGTCGCGCACCGTTCGAGCGAAGGCGCGCGCCGAGCCGCTCTGCGCGTTCATCGCGCTGAGGCGCGCCGCGTCCTCTCTGGTGATCATGTCCCCGGTCGCCCTGAGCGCGAGCCTCGTGCACGGGCCCATGAAGGGCTGTCCCAGGCGCTCCACGACGAGCGGTATGGAGGCGAGGCGCAGGGGCAAGGCGATCTCGCGACCGAGGCCGCCTGACGACACGAGGACGAGCCGGCGGATGCGCTCCGGGCATTCGAGCAGCATCATTTGCGCGACTCCGCCGCCGAAGGAATGGCCGACCAGGTCCGCGTGGCCGACATGCGCGGCGTCGAGCCACCGCGCCATGACGCGCGCGTACCACCGTAGCTCGTACGAGGCGTCGGGTCGCGCAGACATACCGTGGCCCGGGAGGTCGGGCATGAGCACGCGTCGATCGCGCGCGAGCGAAGGAGCGAGGCGGCTCCACGTGCTGTGGCAGTCGTTCAAGCCGTGCAGGAGCACGAGCGGCGTTCTGCCCTCGGGCTCGCCCAGCTCGGCCCAGTGCAGGCGAACACCCTCCACGTCAGCGCAGTGGTGATGCCAGGTCGTCGCCGCCGAAGTGAGCCGTGGCATGACGATCTGTGCCGTGCATGCCGCAGGCCACCGGGTCGGCGTCCTCGGGCGAGATCGTGATCGGCAAGGAGCACGAGCGCTGGGCGCTGTCGCGGGAGGATTGGCTCACCTATTCGATGGGGTCGTGATCGTTCGGGTGCTCGCGCTGGTAACGGTCGCGCAGCGCGGCGAAGTCGCTGGCGAAGAACGGGTCCTGGGCGAGCGGCTGCGTCTTCAGCAGGCCGGCCGCCACGTTCTCGAACGACCGGTGCAGGTGGATTGCCTGATTGAACGCCTGGTAGCGGAGCTCGGGCGCGAGGTCCGGGTGCTCGCACGTTTTCGCGCGGGCGACGACCGTCTCGTGAGCGCAGCCGACCGCTCTGATCTGGCGAACGGCCTTCGTTGCGTTGCAGACGGGCGTTTTCATCGGGCGGCCTGTCCTTTTCGGCCGAAAACTTCGTTCTTCTTTCGTCGCCTTGTCTCGTCCTCGAGAAGGACGGCTCTTTCGTCGAGGAGGACGGCGCTTTTTCGGGGGAGAGTCCCACCTTCTCGAGACCGAGGCACATGTTCGACCGGAGGCCGGCACCGTTCCTCGATCTACGGCCCGGGGATCTCGCGCCCCTGACGGAGACGGAGGTCGACCGTCTCGACGAGGCGGTCGACTGCACGAAGAACCGTGCCCGCTGCTCTGGCTACGAGGAAGGCCAATGCGAGAACCATGTCGGCTGCTCGACGAGCACGGGACGATGATCGGAGAACGATGCCGGCGTTCTCGAGACGATGGCTGGCCTTCTCGAGAAGAAGGTCATCCACGCCGCGGGAAGGTCCTTCACTCCGAGAAAACGCCCGTCCCGTCGAAGCGGCCCTCGTCGCCCAGCGCAGGACGGTCGTGAGCTTGCCGGATGCGGCGACCGCCTCTGTCCGCCGGCTGATCGAAGAAACTCGTCGGGCGACGCCACGGCGTGGACGTTCCGCAAGCGCCTCTCGCTTAATCTTTGGTTCTTGCCGTTCCGTTCCCTACCATGACGACGTGCACCATCGCGTGCTCATGGCCATGGGGGCGTTCGCCGGCGCGGCGCTGATCGCGCGCGCCGCCGACGCAGATCCGGTGCGATGGCACCTGGAGGCGGGCGGCGCCCTGCCGCTCGGCGATCCGCAGGCGCACGAGTACGGCCTGGGGGCGCAGGGCGCCTTCGCGCCGGAGCTGCCGCTGTCGCGCGCGATCGGGCTGCAGCTCGAGCTGGGCGCGCTCTGGCTGCCGCACACGAGCGCGCCGGCCGACCCGAGCCTCGCCAATCACGGCGACGGCACCGCGCTGTCGGGCATGGCGGGCGTGCGCGTGCGGCCGTTCACGACCGTCGCCGGCCCGTGGATCGACGCGAATGCCGGGTACGTCCGCACCGGGGCGCTCGATCGGTTCGGGTTCGACGCGCACATCGGCTACGACTGGCGCGTCGGGGCGGGGCGCTGGGACGTCGGGCCGTACGTCGGCTACACGCAGATCATCCAGCCGTCCGACGCACTGCGCCCGCAGGATGCCCACGTCCTGTCCTTCGGCATCCACGTCGCGCTCGGGGCCGTGCGCCCGAAGCCGCCGGTCGTCGCCGAGGCACCTCCGCCGCCGCCCCCGCCTCCTCCGCCCCCGCCGCCCGCGCCGCCGCCGCCCCCGCCGGACCGCGATCACGACGGCGTCCCCGACGGCGAGGACGCCTGCCCCGACGTGCCGGGCATCCACACCGAGGACCCGAAGACCAACGGCTGCCCCCCCGCCGGCGACCAGGTGCGCGTGGTCGAGGACCGCATCGAGTACGACGACGTCATCCACTTCGACACCGACTCGCCGCACGTGCACCACGCGTCGTGGCCGATCATCCAGAAGCTCGCGAAGTTCATCAACGACCACCCGGACATCACGGAGGTCGACATCAGCGGGAACGCCGACGAGCGCGGCACCGAGGAGCACAACCTGGCGCTGTCGCGCTACCGCGCGGAGGCGGTGAAGTACCTGCTCGTGAAGTTCGGCGTCGACCCCAAGCGCCTGACCACCATCGGCTACGGGTACGCCCGACCGAAGGCGACCGGCCACACCCCCAAAGACTGGGAGCAGAACCGCCGGGTAGGGTTCATGATTACCAAGGTGAGGAACGCGCAAGGCGGTACGACGACGCTGCCGCACGCGGCGCCGCCGTCTTCGTCATCGCCGTCGACGCCGCCGTCGACGCCACTCCAGGGAGGTGCGCCGTGAGCGGGCGAAGGAGGTACGGCCGCGCGATCGCGCTGCTCGCCGCCGTCGGCGGCTGGATGGCGCTGGTCGCCACCGGGTGCGGCAGCGATCAGGGGCTGGTCGGCGGCGCGTGCGCGCCCGGATACGTGCAGTGCGGCCCGCAGCAGTGCTGCCCGCTCGGCGACGCGTCGCTGGCGGACGGCCCGCGCGGGCCCGACGGGGCCGATGCGACCAGCAGCGACGGCGCCGATGCGGCCGACGACGGCGCCCCCGGCGATGCGCCCGAGGAGCCGATCCTCGGGGATGGAGCCATGGGCCACGACGACGCCGGGCAGGTGCCCGACGGCGGCGATGCCGGCGACGCGGGCGCCGACGGCGCCACCGATGCCGCGGCGGACGGGCCGACCGACGCTGCGAGCGACGCGCCAGCCGACGCGCCGGGCGATGCCCCGGCCGAAACGGGGCCGGTGTGCCTGCCGCCGCTCGCCGACTGCGGCGGGCAGTGCGTCGACACGACCAGCGATCCGTTCAACTGCGGCGCGTGCGGCACCTTCTGCGTGTCGCAGATCTGCCAGTCGTCGATGTGCGTGGGCTCGCCCGCGGGCGGCGGCGTCGTCTTCATCGGCCACGACTACTCGAACACGCCGGCCGGCACCTCGCAGGCGCGGGTGCTGTCCAACGCCGTCTTCATCCCGCAGTTCTCGCAGCTGCGCGTGCTCAGCTACGAGCGCTACGCGCTCCAGGGCGCGGTCAGCCACGTCGAGAACATCCTGACCACGGCCGCGCAGCAGGACGGGCGCAACCTCACCATCACGAGCACGGTCAACGACGCCGACATCCCGAACACGCTGACCATCCAGAGCTACGCCGTGCTGCTCGTGCACGATCAGGCGGGCGCCACGAAGGGCGCGCTGGCGACGCTCGGCGCGAGCTGGCAGCCGACGCTCACGCAGTTCACGCAGCAGGGCGGCATCGTCGTCGTCCTCGACGGCGGCACCGGCGTCGGCGAGATGCCGCAGTTCGTGACCGCGACGACGCTGCTCTCGGTCACGGCGCAGTCGAGCGTCGCGACCGGCACGCCGCTCGACGTGGTCGCGCCGGGCGACGCGGTCGGGATCGGCGTGGTCAGCCCGTACAGCGCCGGCAACGCCTCCGTCAGCGTCACCACCGAGCCGAGCGGCGGCAGCGTCGTGTACGTGGTCGACCCGCCCGGCGACGGCGGCGTCGGGACCCCCGTCGTCGTGCACAAGGCGCTCTGAGGTCGTCCGCGCGGCGCGGCGCTGGCGCGCCCGGCGTCAGATGGGCAGGTCGTTCTCGGGCGTCCACGAGGCGTCGCGCCGGACCTGGTCCGGGTCGCGCAGCCGTCGCTCGCGCCAGTGCACGCCCGGCGGCGACGCGTCGAGCCAGTGGTAGCTCGGCTCGCGCACGTCGAGGTGCACGTACTGCGTGCGCGGGTTCGTGTAGATGCCGACCCCCGCGCGCGGCAGCTTGCGCAGGTACGCCGCCAGCGTCGCGGCGCGCACGCCCTGCAGCTTGAAGTCGAGCGCCTCGCCGGCGGTGTGGCGCCCGGCGTGCCGGCGCCAGCCGGACACGACGAGCACGTGGTCGCTCCCGAAGTGGTACGCGGCCCTGACGACGAGCTGCTCGAGGCGCTCGCTGAGGGGGTGCACCACGCCGTCGCGCGAGACGACGCGCTCGAAGTCGGCGCGCGCCTGCTCGTCCACCTCGCCGGCGTCGGTGTAGAGGCGGATGCTCGCGCTGTCGCGCGTCGCCAGGCACGTCACCTCGACGGGAGCGAGGCGCTCGGCCCACGAGGCGCGGCGGGGCGCGCGCACCGCGGCGGTCAGCGGCGTGTCGACCCCGAGCGGCGCGGGCTGGATGGGGTGGGCGGGGGCGTCGTGCGCGAAGAGGATGGCGACGGCGGCCGGGAGCAAGGAAGCGACGAGGGCCCTCGTTTTTCCGTGGCTTCCCGTGCTCCGCATTCAGAACCTCCCGGCGACGCCCGCGGGGGTGACCATCACCTCGCGCGAGGACGTCCCGAGAAAATACCACGCAGCCAGCGCGGCCGTGACCGCACCCAGCCCTACAGCGGCGCCCACCGTGACATACGCCCAGGTGCGCGCGTCCTCGAAGCTCTGACGATCGGCCGAAGGAATGGTGCGGCTCGACTGCTGCTCGGCGACGTATCGATCGTGCAGCGTCCAGGCGTGCATCTCGAGGGGCACCGCGGCGACGCTGGCGGCGACGGCGAGGGTTCCGGTGAGGCCGAAGAGCAGGGGGGAAAAGGGGTGGTGGGTCTCGCGCGGGACGTAGGCCGCGGTCGCGGTCGCGGTCGCGGGCGCGGGCGCGGGCGCAGGCGCAGGCGCAGGCGCGGTCGCAGGCGCGGTCGCAGGCGCGGTCGCAGGCGCGGTCGCGGGCGCCGCCGCGGCCGTCGGCGCAATCTCGACGAGCGCTCCCGCCTTCACGTCCACCGTCTTCGTCTCCGCCTCGGGTGTGCCCGGCGCGAACGTAACCGTGTGGCTGCCCGGCGCGACCCACGCGACGAACCCGGCCAGGCGCGGCTCGTTCGCGTCCACCTGCACCGCCCGCGGCGGCTCGCCGGCGTCGACGCGGATCCGCCCCTTGCTCGCCGTCAGCGCGTCGAGGCGCGCGCGCGCGTCGGCCTCTTCCTTCTGCACCATCGGCGCGATCGCCTCGCCTCGCGCGCGCCGCGCGTCCACCTCCCCGAGGAACGCCTGCAGCCGCTCGGCCGCGCGCGTCGCGTCGCCGAGCTCCGAGTACGCGACGCCGAGGTCGTACGCGAGTCGGTAGCCCTTCTGCGCGCCGAGCTCGCGGTAGACGGGCTCCCAGTATCCGATGGCCTCGGCGAAGGCGCCGGCGTGGTAGCGGTCCATCCCGAGCTTGAAGCGCTCGCGGTACTGGGAGAGCGCCTCGTCCTGCGCGGGCGCGGCGGAGGAGGAGGCAGGCGAGGGCGAGGGCGCGGGCGAGGGCGCGGGCGGCGCGGCCTTCGCGTCGGCGCACGCGAGCAGCAGCGCAGCGGCGATTCCCAGCTCAGAACGGCGTCGGATCCACATCGGGCAGCTTGCCGGTCACGCCGGGGCGAGGCGAGCGGCGGCGGTGAGGAGAGGAGGAGCGTGGGGGGGGCGCGGGGGCCGAGGTCGAGGTCGAGGTCGAGGTCGAGGTCGAGGTCGAGGTCGAGGTCGAGGTCGAGGTCGAGGTCGAGGTCGAGGTCGAGGTCGAGGTCGAGGTCG